>Ga0255183_1000080_pt1 | contig 43822 bp, 41 predicted proteins | sample Atl_UVDOM_RepB_8_FD_183638 | JGI IMG/M metagenome (GOLD analysis project Ga0255183, IMG submission 183638) | Freshwater microbial communities from Altamaha River, Georgia, United States - Atl_UVDOM_RepB_8d | ecosystem: Environmental > Aquatic > Freshwater > River | place: USA: Georgia...
ACTGGTGAAAATCGGGATCGGCGCGGATGGGTTTGTAGGGTTAGGCCTCGCAGGCTCGGCCTATGCGGTGGCGGTGGGTGGCTATTTGTTCCACGCCGAGTTATTGGGCTGGTTAGGGAAAAAAGCGTAAGTTGGTATTCCAGTGTAAACTTGGCTAGGCGTACAATGGGAATCCCTTCATCAAATCCATGACGCGGGTTTTCACTTGTTCCAGCACAACAGGGTCCTGATGATGCGTAAGGGCTGTATCGATCAGTTCAGCCACCAAGGGCATGTGTTCTGCTTTGAGTCCGCGCGTGGTAATCGCGGGGGTACCAAGTCGAATACCCGAGGTAACAAATGGACTGCGGGTTTCAAAAGGCACGGCGTTTTTGTTGATGGTGATGTGACATTTCACCAACGTGTCTTCCGCAATTTTCCCGGTGAGGGTATCGCTTTTTGTCCGCAAGTCGATCAGCATCATGTGGTTTTCCGTACCACCGGAAATGACCGAATACCCCTTGCTCACCATGGCTGCAGCCAGGGCTTGGGCATTGCTCATGACCTGTTTGCAATAGTCGGCAAATTCAGGGGTGAGGGCTTCACCAAATGCTACCGCTTTGGCGGCAATGACGTGTTCCAACGGTCCGCCTTGGGTACCGGGGAATACCGCACCATCCAGGATGGCACTCATCATTTTAATTTCCCCTTTGGGCGTGGTTAATCCCCATGGGTTGGGGAAATCGCTGCCCATCATGATCACACCACCGCGGGGACCTCTCAGGGTTTTGTGGGTGGTGGAGGTAACAATGTGACAGTGGGGAATGGGGTTGTTGAGGAAACCCTTGGCGATCAGGCCAGAGGGGTGGGAAATATCGGCGAGCAACAGGGCTCCTACTTCGTCGGCAATTTCTCTGAGCCGCACGTAATTCCAGTCGCGACTGTAGCTGCTGGCACCGCAAATGATCAATTTGGGCTGTTCTTTTCTTGCGATGTCGGCCACAGTTTCCCAATCAATGAGTCCCGTTTCTTTGGATACGCCATAAAAACTGGGGGTATACAATTTCCCGGAGAAATTGACGGCGCTACCGTGGGTCAAATGGCCACCGTGACTGAGGTCGAATCCAAGAATTTTATCGCCAGGTTTGAGCACGCCCAACATCACGGCGGCGTTGGCTTGCGCACCGGAATGGGGTTGCACGTTGGCCCAAGCGCAGCCAAAGAGTTGCTTGAGACGGTCGATGGCGAGCTGTTCTACTTGGTCAACCACCTCACAACCGCCGTAATAACGTTTGCCGGGCAGGCCTTCGGCGTACTTGTTGGTGAGCACCGATCCCATGGCTTCCATGACTTGCGGACTTACAAAATTCTCGCTGGCAATGAGTTCGATGCCGTGTTGTTGTCGCTCCAATTCCAATTGGATGAGGTCGAAAATTTGTGTGTCGCGCTGCATGGTTTTACAAAGGTACAATCTTGCGTGGGGTGCCGCCAATCTTTGGCAAAAAATCCAACAGAACTTCGGCTATTTGCAAATTTTGCCAAACCGTAACGGGGTTTACAATGAAAATGTTGAAATTCGCCCTACAAACTCATGAATTTGAACAAACATTTTTTGAAACAGGCAGGATTGTTTCTGCTTTTCGTGATTGGTTTTTGGTGTATCGCCCTCTGGTATTTGGCTCCCCCATCGGATGGGATGGTCCTAAAGCAAGGGGATATGCAACAGGTGCGCTTGATGCGTTACGCGGCAGAACAGGTGAAGGAGACCACGGGCACGTTGCCACAGTGGAACGACCGTCTATTTTCAGGGATGCCGGGCAGTTTGATCACGGGAATTGAGCAGGGCAGCTTGCTCCTCAAATACAAAGTAATCGAGTTTTTCGGTTTGGTAAAAACACCATTCAACTTCTTGTTTGTGGCCATGTTGAGCATGTTTGTGCTGTTGCTTTCGGTGCGAGTGAATCACTGGTTCGCGGCAGCGGGCGCCATTGGATATGCGTTCATGACCTTTAGCATCTCCAGTTACGAGGCCGGCCACATTACCAAGGTATTGGCGATGGGTGCGATGCCCGGCGTGATTGGCGGATTGGCCTTGTTGAGTCAGCGTAGATATTTGCTGGGTGCGGCGGTAACGGCTCTGTTTTTTGGAATGGTCGTAAACTACTTCCACTATCAGATCGCTTATTACGCAGGCATCATGGTGGGACTCTATTTCTTGGTAGAATTGGTTTCTGCCATTCGCAGCAAGGATTTGAAGCACTTTGCACTGTCGACCGGTATTGCGGCGGCAGCGATGGGTTTGGCGGTTCTCACTTGCATTGGAAAGTTGGCCGATACCAATGATTACGCGAAGGCGACGATGCGCGGCGGCTCTGCTGTGGCGGAGGCGGCTACCACCAAAGGTGCGCAAGTGGGCAAGAAGGGATTGGATATGGATTATGCGTTCTCTTGGAGCTATGGTATCGATGAGACGTTTACGTTGATGGTACCTGGTTTGAAGGGCGGCAGTTCCAACGAGATGGTGAGCGATCCCGATTTTGGAGAGACCCGTTTGCCCTTGTATTTTGGTGATTTGCAGTTTACCAGCGGACCGGTTTACCTGGGTGCAACGCTGGTATTTTTGTTTGTTTTTGGGTTGATGTTGGCCTTTGTATGGCGGAAAGACCAACCCGAGGATGCGCAAGCACAGCTCAATTTCAATTGGGCTTTGTTTGGATTGATCACCTTTTTGGTTTCGGTAATATTGGGATGGGGAAGACACTTCTTCATCAATGAGTTTTTGTTCAACAACTTACCCTACTACAACAAGTTTAGAACACCGATGATGGCCTTGGTCATCGCTCAGGTGGTTGTGCCGATGATTGGTATCTTGGGCTTGTACCGCTTCATTGAGTTGGTACAGGGCAATGGATTGAGCGAGGCGGCCCAAAAGAAGGTGTTTAAAAATACATTGATTTTGGCCGGGGTACTCGTGGGTGCTGTGGTGTTGATTACTTGGGGCAGCGATTTTGCGTCGCCCGACACCGACAAACGCATTGCGGAGCAGGGGGGCATGGAAACCGTGAACAAGATCAAGGAATTGCGCAGTAAGTTGGTGTGGGACGATATTTTCCGCAGTGTTTTATTCATTGGCGCGTTGGTGGGGTTGGTGTATGTGGCGCTGAAAAAGCAGGCGAGTTCACTGGTGGCTGGTTTGCTGATGATTGTGTTGGTGGGATTTGATATGGTGGGTGTGAGTAAGCGTTACCTGACCGATGACAACTGGGAGGACAAAGAAACTGAGGAGGCCATTCTGCCCTCATCGGTAGACAATCAGATCATTGCCAACAATAAAGACGGCAAGCGCGTGATTGATTACCGCGGTGGGATTAACGGGGCGTTCAACGACAACCGGGCGGGTGCATTTCATCGCAACGTGGGTGGGTACCATCCGGCGAAAATGAGTCGCTACCAAGATGTGATGTCGTATTGCATCAGCGCGGCGGGTCCAACCGGCTCCGGCGATTTGATGAGCAACCACGCGTTGGATATGTTGAATTGTGGATTCATTTTGGGTATTTCTCAGGATGGTAAGTCGGAGATTGTGGTACCGAGAATGACGGCTTTGGGACATGCTTGGTTTGTGGATTCAGTGGATGAAGCGTCGAATGCGAAAGAGGCATTGTCGATGATCAACACATTGAACTTGCGCAACCACGCGGTGATTGAGGGGGCGGATTACAAGGCGGGAGCGGCTGCAGGGTTTACTTTGGGTGCCCGCAACTTTGCCACAGATTCTACGTCGGTGGTGAAGCGCATATTCTACAGCAACGACAGCATTGCCTATGAGAGCAACAATGCCCAGGCGGGATTGGCTGTTTTCAGTGAGATATATTACAACGAAAAAAATGGTGCTTGGAAGGCTTATATCGATGGAAAAGAGGCCAAAGCCTTGCGCGTGAACTACATTTTGCGTGGATTGGAGATTCCTTCGGGTAAGCACAGCGTCACTTGGGTTTATGAACCCACGGATCGCAGTACCATGGTAAACATCGAATGGGCATCTTCTGCCTTGATCTTGTTGTTGGTGGGTGGAAGTTTGGTGCAGTTGATGTTGAAGAAAGACGAGCAAGCGGGCTGATACTAACTTTATTTTGTCGCAAGGGCCGCTCATATCGATCATCACCATCCATTACAACCATGGTAAGGGATTGCGCAGGACGGTGGAGTCGATTTTGGGGCAGCAGCATCGACAGGATTGGGAGTGGATTGTCATCGATGGGGGGAGTACCGATGGTTCTGTGGATTATTTAACGGGGCTGAAAGACCAGATTTCGGTGTTGGTTTCGGAGCGAGACGGCGGCATTTACGATGCGATGAACAAGGGTTTACGTTTGGCAACGGGGGAATACGTGTGGTTTGTGAATGCGGGGGATGGGTTACATGATCCGTTGGTGATGGGCCAAGTGGTGGGAGAGATTCGGGCGTACGAAGCTGTGCACGGGGGACAGAAACCAGACGTTGTGTTTGGGGATACGATGTTCATCGACGATGCGGGTACGGCCTTGGGATTGATTTCGCAATTGAAGCCGCAGCCATTTCCCAAGCGGTTGCATGCGGGCAGTTTTCGTTTTGGCATGAATGTGTGTCATCAGAGTGTGTTGGTGAGGCGCAGTATTGCCCCGGAGTATGATGTTTCTTACCGGCAGGCCGCGGATGTGGACTGGATGATTGCGGTGTTGAAATCGATGCGGGGCGGCTCGCTCCGGTTGAGTTTTGTGGTGAGCGATTTCGAAACGGGTGGCAGCAGTTATCAGCATACGCAGAAGGCTTGGAAGGAGCGATATGCGGTTTTGAGCAAGCATTATGGGGGGTTGTGGAACTTTTTTGCGCACGCATGGATACTGTTCCGTCGTTTGCTATTTAATTTGAAGTTGTTGGGAAAGCGATCTTCCGCTGCTTAACGAAATTGTTGTTTTTGAAAAATCATGAGTAATACATCGAGGGTTGACAAAGCGTTATTTGAGGCGGAGCATTATTTGGGAAAGCCGGCAGATTCGGATGATTTGCTGGTAAAACGCAGAATCTCGTTGGTGGAAGCCTACCCCGGATTTTTGGGTGGGGACCTCGATTTGGTAGAAATAGGCTGTGGCAATGGCAATACGGCGGTACCGATGGCCAAGCATTTTAGGTCAGTGAAAGGTCTGGAATACGCGGCGGTGCATCAGGGGGAATTTGATGTGTTGAAGGCGAGTCAGGGTGCAAACAATGCAGAATTTGGGGTGTGGGATATCATGTCGAAACCCTACGAGCCGGCGGCCGATCGGTTGATTAGCTTCGAGGTCATCGAGCACCTGCCCACGGAAGCGGGTGTGGCCAATTATGCCAAGAGTTTGAAAATTGGGGGTGTGGCGGCCATTTCAGTGCCCAACAAATGGTGGATTTTTGAGACTCACGGGGCCAATTTGCCTTTGTTGCCTTGGAATAGGGTGCCCTTTTTTAGTTGGTTGCCGAGACCGTTGCACGAGCGTTGGGCCCATGCTCGGATTTATACAAAGCAACGGATTTGTGCGTTATTGGAAAACCATGGATTTGAAATTGAAAAGGTAGAATACGTGATGGCGCCGATGGATGTTATCAAGTGGAAACCGTTGCGCAACTTTTTGCGTAGGTGGGTTTTTAATAGTCATACAACGAAAATTCCATTCAAGGCCGTAAGCATTTTGGTATTTTGCAAACGCGTCCGTTGAGAAACATCGCACAGAAACATCGCTAAATAAAATCGCTAAATAAAATCGCTAAGAAACATCGCTAAGAAACATCGCACAGAATTCGTATCAAAACATCGAACAATAGCACAGAACAAACACAATTATAGTAACGAATACAACATGAAAAAATCGATCATATTCTTTTTGGGGTTGACGTTGGGAGCGCAAGCTTTTGGACAGAAGAAGCCCGACAAACATTGGTATCACGAGACTCCCACCAAGAAAAACATGGGGATCTCATTGAATAAGGCGTATGAGAGTCCAGCGGCTCAATTGCCTTCGAAGACCATCGTAGTAGCGGTGGTTGATGGTGGTGTAGACATCGCGCATCCCGATTTGAAGGATGTGATTTGGCATAACAAAGGCGAAATTCCTTTCAACAACATCGACGACGATCACAACGGATATGTAGACGACACGGTGGGATGGAATTTCATTGGTGGCAAAGATGGCCGAATGGTGCAGTACGATCATTTGGAGAAGGTGCGTTTGTACATGAAGTACAAGGAGCAGTTCAAGAATGTAACCGCGGAAGAGGTGAACAACAATCCGGAATACTTGGCTTATCAAGCGATGCGGGTGGACATTGAATCTACGATACAAGAGAGCAAAGCATCCTACGCAAACTTGACTGCGTTTCAGTCTACACTGGCAGAATACGCCCGTATTTCGGGTAAAATTGAACCCACCGACAAGGAAATCAAAGCCATTCCTGTGAAGGAGTCTGAAGTGAAGAAGCGCGATCGCATTGCTATGTTGGTGGGAAGGATGGGCTACAAACAGTTAAAAGAGGCCGTGGAACAATCGTTGCATGCGATGGAAGCCCAGGTGAAATACCAATACAATTTGGATTACAATCCCCGTGAAATTGTGGGTGATAATTACAACGATCCCCATGAATTTGGCTACGGCAACAACAATGTAGCCGGTCCGGATGCATCTCACGGTACCCACGTAGCGGGTATCATTGGTGCGGTTCGTGGCAATGGAATTGGGTTGGATGGTGTGGCCGACAATGTAAAAATCATGGCCATTCGTGTGGTTCCTGATGGCGACGAGCGCGATAAAGACGTAGCCAATGCCATTCGCTATGCGGTGGACAATGGCGCGAACATCATCAACATGAGTTTTGGTAAAGGGTACAAGTGGGACAAGGATGTTGTGAACGAGGCGGTGTTGTATGCCCAGGACCACAATGTATTGTTGGTTCATGCGGCTGGAAACAGTGCGCAAGACAACGATGTGACGGCCAACTACCCCAACGATTCCTTGGGTGGTGGTGTATTTGCCAACAACTGGATTGAAGTGGGTGCTTCGCAGCCATCGAAAAAAGCGTTGGCCACTGATTTCAGTAACTACGGTCACAACAATGTGAATGTGTTTTCACCTGGAAAAGACATTTACAGCACCATTCCCAACAATGAGTATGCGTATTTTGACGGTACCAGTATGGCTTCACCTGTGTGTGCCGGTGTGTGTGCGTTGGTTTGGAGTCGCAACCCCAGCTTAACAGCCAAGGATGTGAAGATGATCATGGAAGCCTCTGTGAATGTGTATACCCACAAGGTGATTTTGCCGGGTACCAAGAAAACCAAGGTGGCGTTCCCTCAGCTGAGCAACACGGGTGGATTGATCAATGCGGAGCGCGCGTTGAACATGGCTACTTTGCCTTTGCTGAAGAAGTAATTGAGTTTGAAGAAGTAATTGAGGTTGTTGGCTGCTGGGTTCAGCGCCGACAGAACGCGGCGAGTTCGCGATAAAATTTGGCTACGGGGAATCCCATGACGTTGTAAAAACATCCTTGGATTCCCTTTACGCCCACATACCCCATCCAGTCCTGTACACCGTATGATCCGGCTTTGTCGAACGGTTGATACTGTTCCACATAATGGGCAATTTCCGCATCACTCAAGTCGTGAAATGTAACATCGGTGCGATCGTAAAACGTATGTAGTTGTCCATCGGTGCGCAGACAGACTCCGGTATAAACGCTGTGGGTGTGGTTGCTCAGGGTGCGCAACATGGCGTGGGCTTCTTCCACGGATTGGGGTTTGTTGAGCACTTGTCCATTGATGTAAACGATGGTATCGGCCGTGACAAGCACATGGTTTCCGATGGGTTGTTGGTGATGCAGGGATTTGTGTTTTGCCAGGAATTGACAGATTTCTTCGGGGGATTGGGTATCGTCGAACGCCTCATCGGCATCGATATCGATATACTCAAATTGGAATCCCGCATCGCGGAGCAGTTGATGTCGGCGTGGCGACTTAGACGCCAGCAACAATTTGGGGAACTGGGGTATGGGGGCGTTGATATGGGGGGTATGGTTGGATTGGGTGGGATTCATGATGGGCTTGTTGGGGTTGATTGTGGTGATGTGGATGCTAAGAATGGATTTGCCTTTGTGTGGCAAAGGTATTGCGACGAAGCAGAAGAAATGTCGAAATTTGTGTTGTGATAGACATGGAATCATTGATGCGTGCACAGCTGGAGCCGGTGCGTGTGCGCAAAAGGCCGGGAATGGGGTTGCGGTTGTTGAGTTGGGTGTGGCCGGTATCGGTTTGTTCTGTTGGGGGTGAAGCGGGAACGCGTTTGAAGGTGGTGGCTTGGCGTGGCAAGTATTTGTTGGATACGGCCAAGGTGAATTATTCGTTTGGCAGTTTGCATGCGGTGATGCGGGGCAGTATCGCGGCGATGGTGGGTAGGGGTGTGAAGGTGGATCGGGTATTGTTGTTGGGTTATGGCGGAGGCAGTGCCGCGGAGATCATTCACCAGGATCACAACCGGGATGCTGAAATTGTGGGGGTGGAGAAAGATGCGGCGGTGTTGGATTTGGCCAAGCGATATTTTTACACACAAGGGGTGAGGTTATTGCAAGAAGATGCCATCGACTATGTTCACAAGGCGGCGAAGAACGCTTGGCACTATGATTTGGTGATTTGCGATTTGTTTGTGGATGGGGATTTGGCCCCGGGTGTGGTATCGGAACGATTCGTGCAAGATCTCGCGCAACTGATTTCTGTTGGCGGCGGTGTGATCGTGAATACGATGCTGGAAGCACCGAAAGCAAAGGCGTTTGAGGCGATGCTGGGGGCCCAATTTTCGGAGGTGATTCCTTGGGATGGCGTGAAGGGCAATGCGGTGTTTTTGTGCAAAATGGGCGGGAATGCCTAACTTTGCCGTTAGATGAAACAAATTGCAGTGATTGGCGGCGGCACCATGGGAAATGGTATCGCCCACGTTTTTGCCCAGTGTGGTTATGCGGTGAATTTGATTGATGTTAAGCAAGAAATGCTCGACAAGGCGTTGGCCACCATCGCGAAGAACATGGACCGGCAGGTAGCGAAGGGTTCGTTGACGGAGGCGCAGAAATCGGACAGTTTGGGTAGAATCAAGGGCTTCACGCAACTGGCCGACGGTGTTTCCAATGCCGATTTGGTGGTGGAAGCTGCGACAGAGAATTTGGAAATCAAATTGAATATTTTCCGTCAGCTCGACGCCCTAACACCCGCTCATTGTGTGTTGGCGAGCAATACATCGAGCATTTCCATTTCAAAGATTGGGTCGGTAACGGCCCGACCTGAAAAGGTGATCGGCATGCACTTCATGAATCCGGTGCCGGTGATGAAATTGGTGGAGGTGATTGAGGGATTCAAAACAGATAAAAAGGTAACTGAGGATATCATCGCTTTGAGCAAGGCGTTGGGCAAGGTGCCCGCGTTGACGCAGGATTACCCTGGTTTTATTGCCAACCGGGTGTTGATGCCCATGATCAATGAGGCCATCAGTTCGCTCCATGAGGGTGTGGCGGGTGTTGAGGAAATCGATACCATCATGAAGTTGGGTATGGCGCATCCGATGGGGCCTTTGCAGTTGGCGGATTTCATCGGTTTGGATGTTTGCTTGGCGATTTTGCGCGTATTGCACGATGGCTTTGGCAACCCCAAATACGCACCTTGTCCGTTGTTGGTAAACATGGTAACCGCGGGGGATTTGGGTGTGAAGAGCGGTCGCGGCTTCTACGATTACGGCCACGGCACCAAGGACTTGGTGGTAGCGCCGGGTTTTGCCAAAAACTGATTATATTTGCAGCCCCAATTTGGGAATAAACTGCAAACATGAAATTATCTCAATTTAAGTTCGATTTGCCTGAGGAGTTTATCGCTCAGGAGCCATTGGCTACCCGTCACGACAGTCGTTTATTGGTTGTTCACAGCAAAGAGCGCAGAATCGAGCACCGCAGTTTCAAGGATATCTTGGATATTTTTGACGAGGACGATGTGTTTGTAGTCAACAACACGAAGGTGTTTACGGCGCGGATGTACGGTCAGAAGGAAAAGACGGGCGCCCAGATCGAGGTGTTTTTGTTGCGCGAGTTGAATCATGAATTGCGTTTGTGGGATGTGTTGGTTGATCCTGCCCGTAAGATTCGCGTGGGCAACAAGTTGTATTTCGGGGACGATGATTTGGTGGCTGAGGTGGTGGACAATACCACAAGTCGCGGTAGAACCATCCGTTTCCTGTTTGATGGTACGGACGAGGAGTTTTCGAATGTGATCAAGAAGTTGGGTGAAACGCCCATTCCAAAGTATATCACCCGTGGGGTAAAGGAGGAGGACGAGGCTTGGTATCAGAGTTTGTTTGCCAAGAACGTGGGTGCGGTGGCGGCGCCAGCGGCCCAGTTGCACATCACACGGGAATTGCAGATGCGTATGGACATCAAAGGCATTCAGTTTGCGGAGATTACTTTGCATTTGGGATTGGGTGCTTTCAGAGAGGTGGAGGTTGAGGATTTGACCAAGCACAAGATGGACAGTGAATACTATCGCATCGAGCCAGGGGCTTGTGATGTGGTGAATCGCGCCATTGAGAATAAGAAGCGCGTGGTGGCAGTGGGTGGCAGTGTGATGCGTGCGTTGGAGAGCAGTGTGAGTTCGATGAGTACATTGAACCCGAGCGAGGGATGGACCGATAAGTTTTTGTTCCCCCCGCAGGAGTTCCACATTGCCAATGCGTTTATCACCAATTTGCATCAGCCTGAGTCGCCTTTGTTTATGATGGCTTGCGCGTATACGGACCACAAATTCATGACCGATGTGTATCACGAGGCGATGAAGGAGGGGTACCGTTTCTTGTGCTACGGCGACGCGATGTTGATCTTGTAATAAAGCGCAAGACGCGGGGTTTCATTGAGAAAGTCCGTGATTTTTTGTATATTTGCACCCCCGTTCTTTACAATGCCCAGATGGCGAAATTGGTAGACGCACTGTCTTCAGGCGGCAGCGCCGCAAGGTGTGCAGGTTCGAATCCTGTTCTGGGCACCATTTATTGAGTGAGGGAGTTATTGCCCAGTTGGTGAAATTGGTAGACACGCCATCTTGAGGGGGTGGTGATCGTAAGGTCGTGCTGGTTCGAATCCAGTACTGGGCACCAGTCCCCCGGCGACGGAGTCGCCGGGGGATTTTTTTGCTATTGCAGAAGGTTTTTCGGCCGCGCAGCGGCCGTTATTACTTAAACCAGCGCGGCCGAAGGCCGTGCGCTACAGCGAACAAGAAAATGGGAAAAGTGCCCAGCCAAAACGCCCACCAGCTGTGCGACATAGGAACCTGGGGAGAAAAGAAATAGGCAATCAATCCACCGATCAGCGCTCCACCCAAATGGCCTTCGTGGGAAATTCGATGGCGGTCGGCCGTTTGTGTCATCACGATCGAACCGATATTGAAAATAATTACAAAAATCCATCCTGGAATACCCACCGGTATCAGGAAAAGGCTGAGCTGAATGCCATCGAACCACATTACAGCACACATCAGCAAGCCCATCACACCGCCCGATGCCCCCAAGGATTGGTAGTCGGCATCGCCCCTGCGAATGAACCATGCGTAAAAATTGCCACCCAAGACCGATGCAATAAAAATGAACAAGGTAAATATGGACCCCGTGAGGTATTCCACCAGCGTGCCAAAAAAGTAGATTCCCAACCCATTGAGCAATAAATGCATCCAGCCGTTATGCACAAACCCGGCACTCAGTAATCGGTACCATTCCTTTCGATGTTTCACGTTGTAGCTGCTGAACATCCATCGGTAAGAAAGTCCAAGATCGTTTAAACCGGCGATGAAAATCAGTACAAACGCTGCGATGAGTGCGTAGGAGGTGGGGTGTTCGATGTAGTATCCGCCGAGGGTCATGGTTGAAATAGTTTTACCTTGCCACGGCCTTCTTCTACCACTTTGAATTTGTATGTGGGCTGGGTAAAATAGTAGAGGTTGCCGGTATTGTAGACGTAGCCCTCGAATTGTTTGGTGGGGTTGACGTATACATCGTGGATGGTGAAATGGCGCATATACACATCATCGCTCAGCAAGGCACGGGCATCCAATCCACCGCCTTTTTCGCAGCTCCAAGAGAAAATGGTGGCGATGCCGCTGGCTTCGAGCTGGCCTGAATTTTCTATGCCTCCGTATAGCTGTCCGCAGTGAATCCACAATCGGTGATTCTCCACGCTGTTGATATTGAATTGCAGCGCCGGGGTTTTGAGGGTGTCGAGGCAGGTGAGTTTGGCGTTGCCTTCGAGTCGTATTTTATTGATTTTGTGCACATTGAGCGTGCAGATGGGCGAGATGTTGAGATTGCGTAGCCATTTGGCTTTGTTGCGGTCTTCGAGGGTTAACTTACCCTGTTGGATGTCGCTCACCAAGCCCGTCATCACGTTTTTGCCATAGGTGATGGTCAGTCTTTCGGGCGCCGATAGGTCTTGTTTGAGGTAGAGTTGTATGCTTTGCGATGCCGTGATTTGACTAAAACTGTCGAGCAGGCGGGTTTCGGTTACGATGTCGCCAAAGGATTGCCAAGGTTGTGCGCTGTCTTGACAGGCGATCAATAACAGAGACAGGGCCGCAAATAATCGGTTAATTTTTGTGAAAAATGCAAAAGATTGTCGATCCGTCATCACCACAAAATTGGGGAATTGTTCTTACATTCGAATCATGCGATGGGTATTCTTCTTTTTGGCGATGGCAATGGGGGTTGTGGCCTCTGCTCAGGACTTCGACGATGCGGTAAGTCCGGAAGCCCAAGCGGCGGCTGCGATGCGTTCGAAGCGATACCGCGAGGCCGAAAATATTTATCGCAGTTTACTGCAGCGGAACCCTGAGTCGATGACCAACAAGCATTTGCTGTCGCACGCCCTGTTGTTGCAGCAAAAGTTTGCTGAATCGGACAGTCTGTTGCGCGTGGCCTATTTGCAGGATTCTACCCATCCCGGCACGTATTGGTATTTTGGGATTTCGGCGGAGCGACAGGATCAGTTTGATGCCGCCTATGGATTTTTTAGGCGATACATACAGAAATCGGAGCAGAAGCGTTTGCAGGAATTCAATCAAAGCGCTTGGTTGCATGCGGGTTCGGCGTTGCGTAGAAAAATGCACAGTCAGGGAATATCGGCCAACGAGTGGGCCAACATGGTGTATTGTTACGAAAGTTATTTGCAAGCACAGCCGGCCGATCCGTTGGTGCCGCAGCTCAAAGAGTTTGTGGATGCGGTTCGGTTGCGACAGCCGCGCGGGGGTGAAAAGCTCCTGTGGTTGGAACAGTAAATTGCGTATTACCTTTGCGGTATGCCATCGGGCAATAAATCTAAAATTATTAACGATCCGCTGCATGGGTTTCTGACCATTCCCAGTGCTTTGGTGTACGATGTTGTGCAGCATCCTTATTTTCAGCGATTGCGCAGAATCAGGCAGCTGGGCATGAGTGAGTGGGTGTACCCTGGGGCTACCCACACGCGGTTTCATCATGCTTTGGGCGCGATGAATTTGATGATGAAAGCCGTGGAGACACTGAAACGCAAGGGGGTTGAGATCACGGACTTGGAGGAGGAAGGAGTCATTTTGGGGATTCTCATGCACGATATCGGACATGGTCCCTACAGTCACACCTTGGAATATACGTTGGCCCAAGGGGTCAACCACGAGCGCATTAGCTTGATGTTGATGGAGCGCATGAATGCCGAGTTTGGCGGGGCGTTGGATATGGCGATTGCCATTTTCAAAGGAGAGTATGCGGCGAAGCCCTTTTTGCATCAATTGATTTCTGGTCAGCTCGACATGGACCGATTGGATTATTTGATGCGCGATAGTTTTTACACGGGTGTTAGCGAGGGAATTGTGGGGGTGGAGCGACTCATCCATATGTTGAATGTGAAGGATGGCGATTTGGTGGTGGAGGAAAAGGGCATATACAGTGTAGAGAAATTCTTGGTGGCCCGACGGTTGATGTACTGGCAGGTTTATTTGCACAAAACGGTATTGGCGGCGGATGCCTTGCTGGTGGCCATTTTGCAGCGCGCCCGGGAGATGGCCAAGGAGGGACATGCTTTAGGCAGTTACCATCCGTTGATGCATTTTTTGTTCAAGGATGTGAATCCGGAAGATTTTACGGACGAGGATTTGGATTTGTTTGTTCAGTTGGATGACATAGATATTATGTCGGCCATCAAGGAATGGCAATTCCACGAGGATGGGATATTGCGGGAGATGAGTCGTAGGTTGTTGCGCCGTCAGTTGCCCAAAATCAAGGTGCAGTTGGAGCCGGTGAGTGAGGGATTGCGGCAGTTGATGCGGACGCAGGCGGCTTCAATTTTCGGGGTCAGTGAGGAGCGTGTGTTGGATTATTTTGTGTACGTGGGGATATTGAAGAACGATGCGTACAAGAGCGATGGTGGGGGCATTCGCATCATGAAGAAAGACGGAAGTTTGGTGGATGTGGCCGAGGCGAGTGATAATTACAATTTGGCGAGTTTGAAAGATACTGTGACCAAACACTATATAACCTATTGGGAGCAGTGAGAAGAGACAAACACATAGAGAAAGGCGGAAAAACCGGGAAGCACGTGCAGAATACGCCGCGGGGTGGGAAGTGGGCGAGCAAGTTCGAGGACGCCGTGGTTAAGGGTGGCAAAGGAGACGTGCATGCGAAGAAGGCGTTGGGACAGCATTTTCTGACCGATGAGGGCATTGCCCAGCGGATTGCGGATTTGGTGGACAACGACATGGAACACGTGGTGGAGATTGGTCCGGGGATGGGGATGATGACCAAGTACTTGTACCCACGATTTGGCGGGCGGTTGTTGTGTTTGGAGATTGACGGAGAGTCGGTGGAGTATTTGGGCAAGCAGGGTTGGGCTCAGGGCATGCAGGTTTGGCATGGCGATTTTTTACAGGCACCGAACGAGGTTTGGGTAAAGGCTGGGGTGAAGATGGCCCTGGTGGGAAATTATCCATACAATATCAGTACACAGATCGTATTTCAGCTGTTGGAATGCGGGGTGAGGGTGAGTCAGTTTGCCGGAATGTTTCAAAAAGAGGTGGCGGAGCGGTTGGCGGCGGGAGAGGGAAACAAGGATTACGGAATCACGAGTATTTTGTTGCAGGCCTATTACGATTGTAGGTATGAGTTTACCGTACACGAAGGATCATTTAATCCTCCGCCGAAGGTGAAAAGTGGGGTGATCGATTGTCGGTTGAAGTCGGTGTTGCCCACTTGCGACTACGGGGCGTTGAAATTGGTGGTGAAAACGGCTTTTTCGCAGCGACGCAAGACATTGGGGAATGCGTTGAAATCGTTGACGGCATCGCGTCCGGGTTTTGTTTTGCCCGAGGGTTGGGCTGCCAAGCGGGCGGAGCAGTTGAGTGTGAATGATTATTTGTATTTGGCTGAAAGTTGGACAAATAATGCCTGATTTCTTATTTGGATTGATTCGCAATAAATGGCAACAAGTCCGATTTGTTGGGAGGTTGATTATGTGGCTTGTGTAGAAAATCGCGTTTAGATGGGAAATTAATGGTTTCTCCTTTGTAAAACCTTGGTAAAAACTCTAAATTCGCGCATTGAAAATCCCTAAAAAGGCTCAAGAAATGAAGCTTACTTTACCAAAAAACACTTTCAACTCATTGACTAAGAAGTTGTTATCATTGCTGATGGCTAGCATGGCTGCGGTGATGTCGTTTGCACAGTCGGCCACGGATGTGATTGAACCCCCACAGGAATTTGATCCCAGTGGCTGGAATTGGGTGAATATCCTGATTTGTGTACTGATTTTATTGATTGTATTGGTGATTGCACGCGCTTTCGACATCGGAAGTTTGGCGGAGCGTATCACGGGCAAGAAAATCGTGAGTGCTCACAAGGTGAATGCGACCATTGGTTTGGTGGTATTGATTTTGGGTATGATTGGTGTTTTATGGGAAATCAACGCTCATGGCAAGCATTTGTTGCTGTGGGATGCGGCTTCTGAGCATGGTGAATCTTTGGATTCTATGTTCATGTGGACGTTTGGCTTCACGTTCTTCGTATTTGTTGTTACGGAGGTGTTGTTGTTCTTCTTCATGTTCAAATATTACTACCGTGAAGATCGCAAGGCGGCTTATTTCTTCCACAACAACAAGTTGGAGGTAATTTGGACGATTGTACCTGCGATTGTATTGACTTTCTTGGTGTTGCGTGGTTTCAACGTGTGGACAAAAATCACACAGACGCCCAACGAGGATGCCCAAGAGATTGAAGTATTTGCTTACCAGTTTGGTTGGAAGGCGCGTTATGCCGGTGAGGACCAAAAATTGGGTGAGAGCAGCTTTACTTTGATTTCAGGTACCAACCCATTGGGATTGGCTGTTGAGGGTGAGGCGGATAAATTGACAGAAACATTGACTGGCGAGGTGGCTGAATTGCAAGCCAAATTGGCGGCAGCGGATGACTCTACGGCGTTGTGGCGTTCTGCTTTGAACAAAATGGAGTCTACGGGTTTGAGCAAGACGTATGTTTCTGAGCACAAGGCTTTGCGTGAAAAGGTGTTGGATGCTGAAAGCGGTGCGTATGCCCGTCAGTTGAAGAAGGAAATCAAGCGCAAAGAGACAAACTTGAAGCGTATTGCGGCCTTCAGAAGCAAGCCTGAGGTTTTCAATAAAGAGTCTAACGACGACCGCGTAACTACGGAGATTGTATTGGTGAAAAACAAGCCTTACATGTTCCGTTTCCGCGCCAGAGACGTAATTCACTCTGCTTACATGCCTGAATTCCGTGCCCAGATGAACTGTGTTCCTGGTATGAGCACTGTGTTCCCTTTCACGCCAATCAAAACAACGGCGGAAGCAAGAGCATCAAAAGGAAACCCCAATTTCGATTATTATTTGTACTGCAATAAAATTTGTGGTGCGGCTCACTACAACATGAAGATTAAAATCACTGTTGTGGGTTCTGAGTCAGAGTATAACACATGGTTGGCTGCACAGGCCAAAATGGTAGCTCCTCCAGTAGAGGCTGCCCCTGCCGGTGCTGATTCAACTGCCGTTTCACCTGCAGCGGTTGCTGCCAACTAATCAAAAAAAAAGAATCATATTCATATGAGCACTTCAGCATTACACGCCGATCACCACACCCACGACCACCATCACAAGGAATCGTTCATCAGCAAGTACGTTTTCTCGATGGATCACAAGATGATCTCCAAGCAATTCTTGATTACGGGAATTATTATGGGTATCATCGGGATGGGTATGTCCTTGTTGTTCCGTTTGCAATTGGCTTGGCCCGATGAGCAATTCGGTTTATTGGAGATGTTGTTGGGTAAATGGGCCGTTGATGGCAAATTGGACCCCAACTTTTACATGGGATTGGTAACCATTCACGGTACCATCATGGTATTTTACGTATTGACAGCCGGATTGAGCGGAACTTTCAGTAATTTGTTAATTCCCTTGCAGTTGGGAGCTCGTGATATGGCATCGCCCTTCATGAACATGTTGAGCTACTGGTTCTTCTTCAGCTCAAGTGTGGTATTGTTGATTTCAGTGGGTGTTGAAACCGGTCCAGCTTCTGGTGGATGGACAGTTTATCCTCCTTTGAGTGCTTTGGAGAAAGCCATGCCCGGTTCAGGTTTGGGTATGACTTTGTGGTTGGTGGCGATTGCCTTGTTCATTGTATCGTCTTTGTTGGGTGGTATCAACTACATCTCTACTGTATTGAACCAACGTACCAAAGGAATGAGCATGAACCGCATGCCGTTGACCATTTGGGCCTTCTTCTTTACAGCCATTTTGGGTCTGTTGTCGTTCCCCGTATTGTTGGGTGCGGCTTTGTTCTTGATTTTCGACCGTAGTTTCGGTACTTCGTTCTACCTGAGCGATATCTTCTTGGAAGGTGTGGGTGCTTTGGAAAACGTGGGAGGTAGCCCGGTATTGTACCAGCACTTGTTCTGGTTCTTGGGTCACCCTGAAGTGTACATCATCTTGATGCCTGCTTTGGGTATCACTTCTGAGGTCATTTCTACCAACGCCCGTAAGCCCATCTTTGGTTACACGGCGATGATCATTTCGTTGATGGGTATTTCTGTGTTGTCGTTCATTGTATGGGGACACCACATGTTCATCACGGGTATGAACCCCTTCTTGGGATCTGTGTTCATGATTTTGACGTTGATCATTGCGGTTCCATCTGCGGTGAAAGCGTTTAACTACTTAACTACATTGTGGCGCGGTAACTTGCGTTACACGCCTGCCATGTTGTTCTCTATCGGATTGGTGAGTTTCTTCATCTCTGGTGGTTTGACCGGTATCTATTTGGGTAACGCGGCGATGGACATCCAATTGCACGATTCATATTTCGTGGTAGCGCACTTTCACTTGGTAATGGGTAGCGCTGCGATCTTCGGTATGTTCGCGGGTATCTACCACTGGTTCCCTCGCATGTACGGTCGCATGATGAACAACACGTTGGGTTACTTCCACTTCTGGATTACCTTCATCTCTGCTTACTTGGTATTCTTCCCGATGCACTTCATGGGATTGGCGGGTGTGCCACGTCGTTACTACCAGTTCACCTTGGTTGAAGATTTCAGCGTATGGATGGATGTAAATAAATTGATCACTGTATCGGCCATTGTGGGTGGATTTGCGCAGTTGTTGTTCTTGTACAACTTCTTCGTAAGTATCTTCCGCGGCAAAAAGGCTGAGCAAAACCCATGGCAGTCGAACACGTTGGAGTGGACTTCACCCATCGACGTTCGTTTGCATGGAAACTGGCCTGGTGAATTGCCAACGGTGTATCGTGGTCCTTATGAGTACAGTCGTCCCGACCGTGAATTGGATTACTTCCCACAAAACGAGGAGGATGCCAATGCACCTGAGGTATTGCACGTAGAGGAGAAAGAGGTTGCCAAGGAAGAAGCGCCTGTAGAAAACAGCGTATTCTTTGCTGCCATCAAGCGTGTTTTCGGTTTGAGCCGATAATGCCACTCAGCAACGATAAGATATTAAACATATACAGACGAATGGGTTTATTTACCTGTTCGTCTGTTTTTTTATTGTTCTTTTTTGGAGGTCTGGTAAGGGCCACCGGCAGTGGGATGGGATGTCCGGACTGGCCCAAGTGTTTCGGGCTGTGGGCGCCACCTACTTGCGAGTGTAAATTGCCGGGCAATTACCAGCAGATTTTCTTGGAGAAGCGTTTGCAGAAGGTAGAGCGTTTTGCGAAGGTATTAACGTCGTTGGGAATGCAGTCTTCGGCGGAAAAGTTGCGGTCCGACAAAAGCATACAGCAGCCCGAGGAGTTTCATCCGGTGAAGGCATGGATTGAATACATCAACCGGTTGTTTGGGGTGTTGAGTGGGTTGTTTGCGATGGTGTACTTTGGCATGGCGGTGTTGTTTCGGGGTAGGATTGCCTCCGGGAAGGGATGGGGATTGGTAGGATTGTTTTTGTTGCTGGTGAATGGTTGGCTGGGTAGTTTGGTGGTGGCCACCAATTTGTTACCCGGCGTGGTTACCTTGCATTTTCTGCTGAGTTTTCTGTGCTTGTTTGCCTACATGGTTTCATTTCACAATGCGGGATCATTCCAATTTGAGGGGTTGTCTGTATTGTCGCGCAAACAGTGGTTTTGGCTTTGGTTGTCGGTGTTTTTAGTTGTAATCATCGGCGCTTGGAGTCGTGAGCAGGTAGACACTTTGCGGATGGCCGATGCGTTATACGTAGATGGCGATACGACAGGGTTCTTGGGCTGGGGCATGTTGGATGTCTTCGCCATGGACTGGTTGTTTGCCCTGCATCGATATATGCCTTTTGTGGTTTTGGGGTGGATGATTTGGTTGATGCGACAGCAGACGTTGAATGGCGGGTCTGTACCGCGATCAATGAGTAACCCTTTCATGGCGATTGCCATCTTGTGTGCGATACAAATTGCCTTGGGTGTGATTCATATTTGGTTTGTGGTGCCTGCATGGACACAAGTTGCACACGTGGTAGTGGGCAGCGCCTTGATAACCTATATCTTTGCAGTGTATTTGGCCTCCGGTGTAAAATCGACACAAATCGCATGAATTCTACCTTAAAAGCTTTCGGACAATTGATCAAGTTTCGCCTCACAAGCAGTGTGGCAGCCACCTCTGTTTTTGGCTATTTGCTGGGTTGTAAGTTGAATTCTGATGGTTCCTGGACGGAGTTGTTTGATTGGTCGGTCTTCTTGGGAGTTTTGATTGGCGGCATGTTGGTGGTTTTTGCCTCGAACGGTTTGAATCAAATCATCGAAAAGGAAAACGATGGTAAGATGGCCAGAACCAGTGCTCGTCCCATCGTAGAGGAGCGTATTCCCCTGTCACAAGCCATTTTGTTTTGCTGGATCACCGGTATTGCGGGTATAGTCTTGTTGTCGTTAACGGTTCCTTTCGTGGCCGTATTTCTGAGTGGATTGTCCCTGGCGATATACGTCTTTGTCTACACGCCGATGAAGCAAACGAGCAACATCGCGGTGATGATTGGAGCGATTCCTGGAGCGCTGCCTCCATTGATTGGTTACACCGCGGTGGTAGGTAGAATTGATGAGCCGGGGATGATGTTGTTTTTGGTTCAGTTCTTTTGGCAGTTTCCCCATTTTTGGTCGATTGCTTGGATGTTGCACGACGATTATCAAAAAGCGGGATATTGGATGTTGCCATCGAGCGGAGGAAGAGATAAAAAGAGTGCGTATCAAATCCTTATTTACACTGTTTTGTTAATCATTATCAGTATGACACCCATTTACTATGGAATGTGTGGCGTGAAATCACTGATGTTGATTTTGCCAATTTCTTTGTGGGTGTTGGCGAAGGCTTTTGCGTTGTTTCGAAGCATGGAAATTGCCGATGCGCGGAAGTTGTTGTACGCAACATTGATTTACACACCGGTGGTGTTTTTAGGGTATATAATTTTCTAAAAAAATGGCAAACAAATCCGTGAAAAAAGTGAAAGACCCAGCGCTGATGATCGCGCCGTCTAAGTTGAATCTGTGGTTGTTTATGTTAGCGAGTTGCATGTTGTTTGCGGCCTTCGTGAGTGCGTACATCGTGGCGCGACCTGATGCGGAAGCGAAGCAATTGTGGACGTCCTTTGACCTGCCAGTCTACTTTTTTTATTCATTGTTGATTAGCATTTTGAGCTCAGTGAGCATTCAAATGGCGACCGTGGCGGCAAAAAAAGATGAGTTGTCTAGAAACAAGGCATTGATCGCTGTAACCTTGGTATTGTCGGTGTTGTTTTGCTACTCTCAGTACTTGGGATGGTCACGTTTGGTTATGCAGGATCTGACGTTTGTAAACTCTCGACCGGAGCACATATCAGCAAGTTACGTGTGGGTTATCACTGTATTGCACTTCATACACATTTTGGGAGGGATCATTTTGTTGGCGATTGCGCAGGTGAAATCGATCCGACTTGAAATCCACAAAAAACAGATAACATTCATGTCAATAACCAATACTTATTGGCATTTTGTTGGACTTCTGTGGTTTATATTGTATTTATTTCTTTATTTCGCAAGGTAATTTTTTCCAATGGCTAATCATACATCAACGCAAGCAGCATTTGAAAATCAACCCACCTGGGCTGGAGGTCGTTCTCCGTTCAACGTGAGTTATGGTAAACTGATGATGTGGATCTTCCTTTTGTCGGATGCATTCACATTTTCATCATTGTTGGTACAGTACGGAACCCAACGTTTTTCTAACGTAGTAACGCCGATTACCACCAAATGGCCTGATCCTGCGTCGATCTTCAACCACTTCCCTTTCATGCACGGTTTGCATTTGCCGTTGTTGTTTGTGAGTGTGATGACGTTCATTTTGATTTTGAGTTCTGTAACGATGGTATTGGCCGTTGAGGCTGGACATCGCAAGAGCAAGTCAGAGGTAGCGCGTTACATGATTTTCACCATTTTGGGTGGTGTGGCTTTCTTGAGCTGTCAGGCTTGGGAGTGGTACACATTCATTCACGAGGGTGCTCGTTTGGATGGCAACACCTTTGGAATTACCAAGCAGGGGTATGATCATTTGCACAGTGTTGGTTTCGGCGACCATTTTGAGTGGGCTGAGGGCGACAGAACATTTGGTCCAGTACCGTTTGCCGCTTTATTCTTTATTGTAACTGGTTTCCATGGTTTCCACGTATTCAGTGGTGTTGTAATCAACGTAGTAGTTTACATCATGACGGTGAGAGGCGTATTCGAACGTCGTGGACACTATGAGATGATTGAGAAGGCTGGTTTGTACTGGCACTTTGTGGATTTGGTTTGGGTATTTGTATTTACCTTCTTCTATTTGATCTAACTAACGCAATTTATACATCATGGAATTCTATACTAAGCCCGGGGAGTACGACGCGATTAACTACGTTCCCCATACTGAGAGTCACGGAACAAAGGAACTTTGGAAGACCTTTTGGTTGTTGTTGGGTATCACAGTATTGGACTTCGTCATCTACTTTGTGATGGGTCCCAGCGGATTTAGAAACTTTATCTTCATATTCTTCGGTTTGGTGAAGGCTTACTACATCGTAGGTGCTTTCATGCACTTGAAGCATGAGAAGATCAATTTGGCTTTGGTGATTTTGGTTCCAATGGTATTTGTATTGGGTCTGATTTCCGGACTGCTTTACGAAGGTTCTGCCTTGGAAGTGATGAAGTCAATGTAATTTATGGCAATTGCAAAAAACCGTATAAAGATGGCCGCGATCGCGGCCATCGTCATTTTACCGATTTTGGGCATCCTGGTATTGGCTAAAGCCAAGTGGGTGCACAAAGAGTTGCCCTATTTGGGGGAGACCATCACGGCGGCAGATGGTACCAAGGAGTATCATACGGTGAGCGACATCAATTTAATCAACCAGCATGGTCAACCCATCACACTGGATGATTTTGATTCTAGCATTGTGGTGGCCAACATCTTTTTTGCCTCCTGTGCCGAAGTTTGTCCGGCCATGAACAAACAAGTTCAGGTTATTGCTGAAGAATTTCAGGCTTTTCCCAATGTGCGATTTTTAACGATTACCATCGATCCGGAGCATGATTCAGTGCCTGTCTTGGCAACCTATGCAAACGCGTACAAAGCGGATTTGTACAAACGCACCTTTGCTACCGGCAGCAAGCGCGAGATTTATGATTGGGTGATGAATGATTTGTTGTTGGCTACGGAGCAGCGAGGACAGGATTTTATTCACGACGACAAAGTGGTGATTATCGACAAGTCGCGACACATTCGCGGAATTTTGGAGACATCGGGCAAGACGCTTACCGAGAAATTGGAAAAGGTGAAGCGCATACAAGACGACATAAACAATTTGCTCTATGAATACAGAAAAAACGACCTGGATAAGTGATAAAGGCTTTTTTCGCCTTGTAGTGATTATTACCATTGCCGTGATGGGCTTGGTAACCCTGTTACAGTATTTGCCAGCGGATATGCGTCCAACTGCTGAATTCGCCAAAGTGTTGCCATTCACGAATGCCGTGTTAAACAGTTTGGTATCGATTGCCTTGGTGTTGGGCTTCATGGCCATCAAATCGGGTAAGAAAGGAACGCATCAGGCTTATATGTTAACGGCGTTTATTTTATCAACCGTTTTCTTGCTGAGCTATGTTACCTATCATACTTGCACAGAACACACCAACTTTGGGGGTACAGGCAATGTAAAGTATCTGTATTATTTCATTTTGGCCACCCACATTGTGTTGGCGGCGGCGGTGTTGCCGATGGTATTGTATACAATGTATTATAGTACTTCCGGTCAGTTTGCGAAACACAAGAAGTGGGCTAGGGTGACTTTTCCAATCTGGTTGTACGTGAGTGTGACTGGAGTCATAGTATATTTCATGATTGCGCCGTATTATGCGTTCAAATACTACCCATTCTAAGATGAAGCGAATTTTTGCCACGTTGGCTCTCACGGTTTTTGCGGCCCTCTCTGTAGGGGCACAATGTCCGATGTGCAAAGCGGCATTGACATCAAGTCGCGATCATGCGAAGAACAAGCCAGTTGTAGGCAATGGGATAAACAAAGGCATATTGATGCTTTTGGCTACGCCCTATGTTTTGATTGGCACTGCGGGTGTATTTTTTTACCAATACAAGCGCAGACAGAAATATGGAAAATAAACGTCAGGGTATTGTGCCCTTTATCGCTTGCAAATGTCCCAAATGTGGCAAAGGCAAGGTGTTCAAGAATAGTATTTTTAGTATAAAATTCGCTGAGACCAACTACAGTTGCACGGTTTGTCAGATGTCGTACGAGCCTGAGCCCGGTTTCTTTTACGGTGCGATGTATTTCAGCTATGCTTTGATTGTGGGGTTGATTATCACATGCAGTGTGATGTTTTACAGTTTGAATTTGTTTGATTACGCCATTGTGGGCATTCCTACCATCATTGTAGCGATGGTTCCATTGATATTTCGCTACAGTCGGATGTTGATGTTGTACGTGGTTTATCCTGCCATGTACAAGGATAAATTTTACGGCAAGTAGGATTCGGCAGTTATTTCACCGACAAAGAAATCGGCACTTCAAACCAGGCGGAGATATTTTTGCCGTTGTGGGTGGCGGGGATCCATTTGGGACAAGATTTCAGGACGCGAATCGCTTCAACCCCGAATTCGGGACATCCTTTGCTGGCTTCTTTGATTCTACAGTTTGAGACGGTGCCATTGCGGTCTACCATGAATCGCATTCTTACGTATCCGTTGATGGATTCATCCATGCACCGCGTTGGGTATACGAATTGATCCGCAACAAACTCGGAGAACGCATTTTGTCCGCCCAAGAACCTTGCGGGGGTAATGGCTTGATTGGGAATCACGGTATCTTGGGATTGGGTGGTGTTTTGTTGCTTGGATCCGGGTATTTCCATCAGAACCAGGGTGCTTTCATTGATGCGTTTGCCTTTGGCGTTTACGTAGGGAGTAAACTTGTTGGTTTTGACCGCATTGATCAAGGCCAATTTTACCAAGGTGTCGTTGGAGTTGCCATCCCATACTTCAGCAAAACCCACTCGGCCTTTCTTATCGACCGTCATGTGCAGTAAAAAAATGAGTGTGCCTTTGTCGTTGACGGCCTGTTGAACATTGTGTGATTGGGTTTTTAGGCTGATGGCAAAACTATCCCAACCTTGTATGGGGCTGGGTCGGCGCGATTGCACCCACCAGTTGGCATTTTTTTTCAGGAGCACCGGCGGATTGCTGGCGTGATTGCTACCCATGGCGGGTAGGGCGATTGCGCAGAAGTATAGGGCGAGAATCAGTTTGATGGGATTAAACCGATTGTGGGCAGTGGGGACAGCGCAGAAGGTAAGTTGCATGGTAGAATCTAGAGGTAAAAATACTGCGATGGGCAGATAAAAAAAAGGGGCGAAGGAAATCCTTCGCCCCGCACTTTTCGGAATTGACTATTTGAAATGGATTGATTAGTCGGCCTGTACCGCAAGAATTTCTTCTCCACCCGCCATTTTGGTGCGGATTTTTTGTTCGATTTCGGCCATCATTTCTGGGTTGTCGTGGATGAGTTCTTTCACGGCATCTCTACCTTGTCCCAATTTGGTGTTGTCGTAGCTGTACCAACTTCCGCTTTTTTGGATGATGTTGGCATCCACGGCGATATCCAATACTTCACCGGCTCTGCTGATTCCTTTTCCGTACATGATATCAAATTCCACGATGCGGAATGGGGGTGCTACTTTGTTTTTGGCCACTTTCACTTTGGTGCGGTTACCCATCACATCGTCGCCGTCCTTGATTTGGGCATTTCTGCGGATATCCAAACGGATGGAGGCGTAGAATTTCAGGGCGTTACCACCGGTGGTGGTTTCGGGGTTACCGAACATGACACCGATTTTCTCACGAAGCTGGTTGATGAAGATACAGATACAACCTGTTTTGCTGATGGTTCCGGTCAACTTACGAAGGGCTTGGCTCATCAAACGGGCATGAAGACCTACTTTGCTGTCGCCCATATCCCCTTCGATTTCCGCGCGGGGCACCAAGGCGGCTACTGAGTCGATAACCAAAACGTCGATGGCACCGGAGCGCACGAGGTTGTCGGCGATTTCCAATGCTTGCTCTCCGTCATCGGGCTGTGAGATCAACAAATTGGCCGTGTCGATACCCAAATTTTCGGCATAAATTTTATCAAACGCATGTTCTGCATCGATGAAAGCGCAAATGCCTCCTTTTTTCTGTGCCTCTGCGATGGTGTGCAGGGCGATGGTGGTTTTACCGCTACTTTCAGGACCGTATATTTCAACAATTCTTCCCCGGGGAAATCCTCCCACGCCGAGGGCCAAATCCAAACCGAAAGAACCGGTGGAAATGACATCAACGGCTACGCTACGCGTATCATCCATCTTCATCACAACGCCCTTACCATAAGTCTTTTCCAAACGCTCAATGGTTTGCTTCAGGGCTTTCATTTTTTCTTGTTGTTCGCTCATAACTATCTATTTAAATAACCGATTAATTGCTGTCGTTGAATTCAAAACTAATGAAATTGTTTATATAATTGTCAAATATATGATTAAAATTTTATCAACAATGAGAAAAAGGACAACAAGCGGGGTGGATTTGCACATTTTGCAAAACAAATTTTTACATCATGGAAAAACTGCCATGGATAACAGCGAATTGCTGGTATTGGTTTTGGGCAACGGAAGAAAATCGGCCCGATCTTCGGCGTTGGCCATGCGGTTATGGGAGCATTGTGCGGGTGATTTGCGGCATTTGGGACAGATGACGCCGGAGGAATTGCTTTTGGTGGAGGGGTTAGGCGCAGCGGGGGTGGCTACGTTATCGGCGGCCTTGGAGTTGGGCAGACGCAGGGCCATTGATGATGCGCGAACCAAACAGATTCGCAACCCATCGGATGCGGTGGCGTTGTTGCGTCCGCTGTTTTTGGATTCCGTGGTGGAGTCGTTTTACGTGGTGTACTTGAATCGGGCCAACCGGATTTTGCGATTGGAATGTGTGAGTGTGGGTGGGATGACGGGCACAGTTGTGGATGTGCGGCTGGTGTTTAAGCGCGCGTTGGAGTTGCGGGCGAGTTCTTTGGTGTTGAGTCATAACCATCCATCGGGGAACGACCGTCCCTCGGAGGCCGACGACCGGTTAACGGATCAATTCAATCAGGCGGGCAAGCTTTTGGATATCACCATTATCGATCATGTGATCATTGCCGGACACTTGCATTACAGCTATGCGGAGGACGGAAGATTGTCGCGCCTGTAGCACTTTGTGCAAGGATGTGCTAAAAAAGAGGAAAAAATCGCCAAATGATGGGGATTTGTCATGTCGATTTGTTTTGGGAAACGTTAAATTTGCGTACTTATGAACCAATTCAACGCCCTTTATTCGGAGTCGTTTGCCGATCGCCACATCGGACCAAGACAAAGTGATTTGAATGCCATGCTTTCCACCATCGGTGCGAACAGTTTGGATGAGTTGATCGATCAGGTAGTTCCCAGCAACATCCGTTTGCCGAAGCCTTTGAACGTGGGTGAGCCCATGAGCGAAGTGGAATTTTTGTCGATGCTCCGCGAAAAGGCCGCGAAGAATAAGGTGTACAAGAATTACATCGGGATGGGGTATTACAACACCCACACACCGGGAGTGATTTTACGTAACATCATGGAAAACCCAGGTTGGTACACGCAGTACACGCCATATCAGGCGGAGATCAGCCAAGGTCGTTTGGAGGCCTTGTTGAATTACCAGACCATGGTCATTGATTTGACGGGTTTGGAGTTGGCGAATGCTTCATTGTTGGACGAGGGTACTGCGGCGGCTGAGGCGATGAATATGTTTTACGGGTTGGACAAGAAAAGTGCGGCGCACAGATTTTTTGTCGACAACAGCGTATTCCCCCAAACGGTGGATGTGTTGATTACCCGTTCTGAGCCCATCGGCATTGAAATCGTTCGTGGCGATTACAAGACATTCACGCCGGATGCTTCCTTTTTTGGTGCATTGGTGCAATATCCCAACGCGGATGGTAGCGTAGAGGACTACCGTGAATTTGTATCGGCTTGCAAGGCATTGAACGTGAAGACTTGTTTTGCTTCTGATTTGATGGCATTGACGTTGTTGACACCTCCGGGTGAGTTTGGTGCGGACTGTGTTGTGGGAAATACCCAGCGTTTTGGAGTTCCATTGGGTTTTGGCGGACCGCATGCGGCTTTCTTTGCCACCAAAGATGAATTCAAGCGTGCGATTCCAGGTCGTATCATTGGTGTATCCATTGATGCTGAGGGCAATCGTGCTTTGCGCATGGCTTTGCAGACCAGAGAGCAGCATATCAAACGTCAGAACGCCACCTCAAACATCTGTACTGCGCAGGTATTGTTGAGTATTATGGCGGGAATGTACGCCGTGTATCACGGTCCAGCGGGTTTGAAGAAAATCGCCGAGCGCATTCATGCTTTGGCTGTTTCTTTGGGCGATGCCATCGTGAAGACGGGCAATGGGGTTTACAGTTTGCAGCACAACCATTTCTTTGATACAATATTGGTGAATGTGCCTCGGGTAGAAACCATACAAGCATTGGCACTTTCGGAAGGTATCAACTTGCGTTATGCTCATGGCGCGGTGGGTATTTCTATCGATGAGACAACTTCGATGGGCGACATCCAAAAGTTGGTGAGTTTGTTTGCCCGTGCCATTGACGGGGCGGCGGCGAAGCCTGAAGGGGCGGTATCGCACAAGTTGCCAGCGGCCTTGTTGCGCGAGAGCAATTACATGATTCACCCGGTATTCAATCGCTACCATTCAGAGCATGAGATGTTGCGTTACATCAAATCGTTGGAGGCCAAAGATTTGAGTTTGTGTCACTCCATGATTTCTTTGGGCAGCTGTACCATGAAATTGAATGCCACCACAGAGATGATTCCTGTGACTTGGCCTGAATTCAACAGTTTGCATCCGTTTGCTCCGATGGACCAAGCGAAAGGGTACATGGAAATCATTGATGAGTTGAACAAAGATTTGAGTGAAATCACCGGTTTCCACACCATGAGTATGCAGCCAAATTCGGGTGCTCAGGGTGAGTATGCGGGATTGATGGTGATTCGTGAATATTTCAAGGATCGTGGCGAATCGCACAGAAACATCGCGTTGATTCCATCGAGTGCGCACGGTACCAACCCTGCATCGGCGGTGATGGCGGGCATGCAAGTGGTTGTATCGGCATGCGACGAAAACGGAAACATCGACGTAGAAGACATTCGCGCGAAGGCCGAGCAATACAAAGACAATTTGGCTTGTTTGATGGTGACGTATCCCAGCACGCACGGGGTATTTGAAGCGGCGATTACAGAATTGACTGATATCATTCACCAGTACGGTGGACAGGTGTACATGGATGGTGCCAACATGAACGCGCAGGTGGGATTGACATCGCCAGGAATGATCGGGGCCGATGTGTGTCACTTGAACTTGCATAAGACCTTCTGCATTCCTCACGGTGGGGGTGGTCCGGGTATGGGTCCGATCGGTGTGGCCAAGCACTTGGCGCCGTATCTGCCAGGACATGCGGTGGTAAACATGGGTCCTGAAAAGGCCATGCACGCGGTGAGCGCAGCGCCTTGGGGCAGTGCCAGCATTTTGTTGATCAGCTATGCTTACATCAAGATGATGGGCGGTGCGGGGTTGACGAACGCCACCAAGTATGCCATTTTGAATGCCAACTACATCAAGGCCCGTTTGGAAGCGGAATACCCTGTATTGTACAAGGGTGCGAGCGGATTTGCGGCGCACGAGATGATTTTGGATACCCGTAAATTCAAGGCCTGTCATGTTGAGGCGGAAGACATCGCCAAGCGTTTGATGGACTACGGATACCATGCGCCTACGTTGAGTTTCCCTGTGGCGGGTACTTTGATGGTAGAACCTACAGAGAGTGAGAGCAAGGAAGAGTTGGATAAGTTCTGCGATGCGATGTTGAGCATCCGTGAAGAGATTCGCGAAGTGGAGGAGGGCAAATACTCTCAGGACAACAACGTGTTGAAGCATGCGCCTCATACCTCTACGGCGGTGATTTCGAATACTTGGGACCGTGAATACTCTCGTGAGAAGGCGGCGTTCCCCTTGGATTCTATCCGTTTGGGTAAGTTTTGGCCTACAGTTTCTCGTGTGAACAGCACGGTGGGTGATCGCAATTTGATTTGCGCTTGTATCCCTGTGGAGGCTTACGCTGAAGCGGCGGCATCGAATTAATTTGAAGTATATTTACGGCGTGTTAACGCGCTGGAAAAATAAAGTGATGGAAAGAACCGGGCCATGGGCCTGGTTCTTTCTGTTATATGCGGTTTGGGGATTTTGCACGCTGGACGATTTTGGGGTGCATTTGGATGAGATGACACAGCGCACGATTGGGATGGAAAATAATCGGTTTTTGAGCGGCAGGGTGGGGTTTGACAAAGTGGAGCAGCACAAGTTTTTTGGTCCGGCCTGGGAGAGTATCAGCTACCTCGCGGAGCAGGTGGTTTTCACCGAGCCTTTGCGGGTAAAGTTGCTGTTGCGAAGGGCCTTGTTGTGGTCGTTTTTTATGTTGGGTCTGTGGCGGTTGTATTTGATGGGTCTGCGCAACAATGGCTGGGGGATGATTGGCTGGGGGATGGAGGAGAAGGAAGGGGGACTGGGTTCGGTGTCGCGAAAGCGGCTGGGGGCGATGTTGCCGGTATTGATGGTTGCCTTGTGGCCGAGGATGTTTGCTGAGGCGCATTACAACACCAAGGACGCGTTGTTTTTTGTGTTGGTGTTGTTGGTGGTGGATGGATTGGAACGGGTGTGGAGCAGGGGGATGAAGCGGTGGGATTGGGGCTGGTTTGGGGTGATGGGTTTGTTGGGTGTGGCGACCACGATACGCATGGGTGGGGTGTTTGTTTTGGGCTTGGCGATGGTGTGGCCGGTGGCGAAGGCAGTGAAACATTCATCGGAGAATTTGTGGACACTCAGTCGTTGGTTACTCTGGGGTGCTTTGGCGTTTGTGGTGGGCTATATTGGTAGTTATCCTTATTTGTGGTTTACGGGCTTTGAAGGCTTGAAGCAGGTATTGGGCTTTGTGTTTGAAAATCCATGGCCGCATGGGGCCTTGTTTTTTGGGTCGATGGAGCCTTCACGATGGTACCTGTTGGGTTGGATGATCACTACACTCAGTGGGTTGATTTTGGTCCCTCTGCTGTGGGGTGGAACCCTGTTGATGATGGAATCAATGGGTGGCAAACGGAGATTTGCCTTCAATACAGTGAATTTCTTGCTGTGCCTTCTGCTCTTATACTTGGGTTTCGTGATGGTGAAAAAGCCGGTGATGTATGATGCTTGGCGACATTCCCTGTTCCTATTGTTGCCGGTGGCGGTATTGTCGGCCCGCGGCTGGGTCACGCTGTGGTTCTGGGCATTGCATTCATCGCTCAAACGGAAGGCCCTGACGTTTTTAACGGGCATGGGTTTAATCCAAGGTCTATTTTTTGTGGTGCCGAATCCGTTTATTGCCTTGTTGTATGATATTAATCGAGCAAATGAACACACTGAATTGGGCTATCAAAGTGGGCAGACGTATTTCAATGGATTGGGAAAACAGTTGATACTGCGGTATCCCATGCAGATCGATTATTGGCATCAAACGAACTATCAAGCTTTGCAATGGGTGGGCAAACAGTTGCCAGCGGATGGTTCGGCCTTGGTGATCGGAAAGGGGGAGTCGTTGATGCTGAATGCGATGTTGCTGCCAAGTGCATTGCAGATGAAAATACACACGATTGCGCCGGAGTTTTTGGATTCAACGGTTACGCTGGCATCGATGAATGCCATTTGGCCCGAAGTGAATTCGAAATTGAAAGCAGGTCAAACGCCCATGACGCCCATCAAGCGGGTTTATTGGATAGCCTTTGGTGATCAGCTCCAATTGAAAGAGCCATTGGAATATCCCACCTTGCATGGGGTGGTTTCCTGGGAATTGGATCAAGAGTTTTATCGCGAGAAGTTGCCCTTGCTACAAATTTACCGAGCGGAATTTAAACCGGCGAAATAGTTACATGTAGCCATTGTTCACCAGGTAGCGCGACAGGTCTTGTGCTTCGGTGATCATGCCAGTACTGATTTGGGCGTTTCGGTTGTCTACCACGGTGATCACGGTAAAGTTGTGTGAGGTGGCCCCATAAGCTGTGCAGCGCGCAATCATGGACCCATTGGGTAGATAGAAAGTAATCTCGTTTTGAATGGTGCCGTTGATGGCTTGTTTGAATTGGCTAAAAGTTCCGATGACAATCCCATCTTGGATAATTTGATTGCCTTGGGCTTGGATCATGCCGCTGCGGTTTCTTTCGACTTTGCCGTAGGGGTTGTTGGGGTTACTGGGAACGGTATTTTGATAGACCACAGTGCCTGAACTGATGGAGGTGCTGTTGGTCATGGTACAAAATTTTCGTTCGGCTTCTGGATTGTAGACGCCATCCACAAAGAGGTTGAATTTGGATACATCGCGTATCAGGGCATTTTCGCTGCCTTGGTAGTGGATTTTCGCATTGCTGGCAACAAATACAATTTCGTAATAGCGTTTATTGGGATCGTTATTGGGTAAATAGTCGTTGGTTTGCATGTTTAGCCAGAACGCTTCTTTGCCGTTGAGTGCTTTACAAGTGGCTTGGAGGGTGCTGCCCAAGAATTTTTTCTCAACGATGTATAGGCAATTGGGTTTGCCGAGGTAATAAACGGTGTCGCCCAGCAGGATGCCTTTTTTCTTTTCGAGGGATTTTTGGATGACTTCGTTCCTTTTGGAATTGTCGCGGTCGTCGTCGCCTTTGGGTTTTCCTTTCTCGATTTTGGCTTCAGTTGGGTTGTCGTTGTCGTCGTACTGCGCTTGTACATTCACTGTCAGGCCAACCAACAAAATGGAGAGGGAAACGAAGGATTGAAGGAACTTGTTCATGATGTGTGGTGCAAATGTCCGCAAGCATCACGCCGTTTTCAACGGCGCAATGAAATTTTTTGTAAAAGATGACGTTTGTAGGGAAATGCGTTTGTGTAATTTTTCTCGTTTCCCCGTTGCTCCGTTGCTGATTGCGGTGTTGTCAATGTTCAGCTTTGGCCATGCAAATGCTCAGTCGGTGTATATCAATATGGGTAAGGGATGGTCTTATATCACCGGCGCACAGCGCGCTGTGAACGACACCAATCGGGTATATTATATCATGGGAAATCCCGCTGGGGGTGAGAGTCAATCGGTCAAACCGTTGTTGAAGGATGGATTTACGCCTCATTTGGGACATCGGGTAAATAACTTCAACGAGATGGAAGATTACTATCCTCACGACAGTGAATTCATGAAAGCCCATCTTATAGCTTCACAGGTCTATGAATCGGAAAAAATGGTGGATGGACCCTCCTTTTTCATCTCAAAAACGGAGGTGACGAACGCGGAATATCGCAAGTTTGTAGAGTTCTGTATCAATGAATGGATGAAAGAAAATCGTCCCGAAATTGTGCAGAAATACAAATGGACGTCCGCAGAATACGTGCAAGCGGTTCAAGCTTGGTTGGAATCGGGTGCTGTGTCTTCTGCCGCAGCGGGAGCCCAATCATCAAGTTCTTTGTTATCCCCTGCCAAAACCTGGGCAGAGTTATACTTGAGAAACTTGGATTGGAAGAAAATTGAATACAAAGGGAAGTCCATATTTCCGAATACCCAAGTATGGAATACAGATTTTCCAATGAGCTACAATCAACCGATGCGCGATTACTATTTTGTGCATCCAGCTTACGATAATTATCCGGTTGTGGGGGTTTCGAAGGACCAAGCCGATCATTATTGTTTGTGGTTTTCGGATCAATTTGGAAAGCAAGAAAAGTATCATATTTGGTATCGTTTGCCATCGGAGATTGAGTGGGAGCGTGCGGCATCGGTGGTTGCGCAGAAGCGTTCCAAGAAATCTTCCGGGTCACCCGTAAACAACAACTTCATGCGCAATGCCAAAGGGGTTTACATTGCCAATTTTCGTCCACAGTTCAACGATTTTGGCGCCGATGGTGCCGTGTATCCTACCCCCGTTCATTCTTATTTTATCAACGATGCGGGCTGCTACAACATGCAAGGGAATGTGGCCGAATGGACAACTACGGAAGTAACCTATCGCGTTGGGGAGTCGACCCAGGAGGGAGCAATCATCAAAGGCGGGGCATGGAATTTACCTGAGGCTGCGTGTACAATTGGCAGTAGGGGTATTATTTATTACAGCGTAGCCGGGGAAGAGCCAGCCACATCCTATGTGGGTTTCCGCATGGTAGCGGTGCCGATGAAAAAATTTAGACCCTCGATTACGCCGGAGTTTTAGAATCGGCTGTAGCAAGAATTCTCAGGCGGTATTCCCGGGAGTTTTCTTGGTGGTCGATGTTTACCCATAGTACTTTGGCTTTGTAGTTTTCGGCCAAATCGCGCAGAAAAAACTCGCCAATTTCAGGCCATTCTACCAAGTGTTTGCTGGGATATTCATGCAAAATCTCCTCGATGCCGGCATCGAACAATTCACCCGCTTCCTTCACTCTGTACCAATCGTGATGATACAATTTCCCTTCAAACTGGGGTATCACATATTCGTTAACCAAAGCAAAGGTGGGAGAGCTTACGTCTTCGTTGCATCCCCAAGCGACACAAATGGCCTTGCTGAGGGTGGTTTTACCGGCCCCCAAATTGCCTTCAAGCGCAATGATTTCCGGACCGCCATCGCCAAAGGGATAATGGCTCACCCAGGCACTGAGGTCCTTACCCATGATGGCGTCCACTACTTTGTGAAGGTCCGTTTCAGGAATGTTGATGTAGGCCGTGGTCTTGAAGGGTGTCATCGAAGCAGTTTTTGTAAGAAAAATCAGAAAATCAGGCATCGCTCAGAATGCCCGACAACCGAGGCACAAAATTACGCTTTGGGAGAGAGAATGGCGATCGGACAGCACATTTCTTCCAAACTAATACCCCCGTGTTGGAATGTGTTTTTGTAATAATTCACGTAATAGTTGTAGTTGTTGGGGTAGGCGAAGAAATCGTTCTCGGCGGCAAATACAAAGCTGGAGGTCAGGTGTTGTAGGGGGAGGAATACATCGTGCGGTTTTTTCACTTCAAACACCTCTTTGGGGTTGTAGGTGATGTTTTTGCCTTGCTTATATCGGAGGTTGGTATTTACGTTTTTGTCTCCCACAATTTTGATGGGGTCCTTCACACGGATGCTGCCATGGTCTGTGGTTACAATCACTTTGCAGGGTTTATCGGCCAGCCATTGAAGTGCTTCCCACAGTGGAGAGTGTTTAAACCAAGTAGCCATTACGTTGCGATAAGCGGCTTCGTCTTCGGCCAATTCTCTTACAATATGGATATCGGTGCGGGCATGAGAAAAAGAATCTACGAAGTTGTAAACCACCACGTTGAGTTTGTTTTTCATCATGTTCGGTACTTGGTCGACCAGATTTTTACCACCTTCCAAGTTGGTGATTTTGGTGTAGCTGAATTTGATATCGCGACGCAGGCGTTGCAGCAGATCCTCTAGGAAGTCCTTTTCATAGAGGTTCTTGCCACCTTCATCCTCATCATTGCTCCATTTGTTGGGGAATCGCTTTTCGATGTCTAGCGGCAATAAACCACTGAAAATGCTGTTTCTACAATATTGTGTGGTGGTGGGAAGGATACTCAAGTAAAGATCGTCATTTTCTACGCGGTAGCGTTCTTGCATCACTTCGGAAATCGCGCGCCACTGATCAAAACGAAGATTATCCATCAAAATCACAAACACGGGTAGATCACCATCGAGATGGGGGTTCACCGCTCTTCGGAACAGGTTGTGACTCATGATGGGTCCTTCATCGCCGGTTTGTTTCAGCATACTGCCATAGTTGTCCTTGATGAATTTGGAGAAGTTGCGGTTGGCATCGGATTTTTGGGTTTCCAAAATCTCTTTCATGCTGTCTTCGCCGGCGCTGTCTAATTCGATTTCCCAGTAAACCAATTTTTTATATACCTCTTTCCACTCGTTAAAATTGAGTTTGTCGCTCACTGTCATGCCAATTTGCATGAATTCTTTGCGATAGCCGAGTGAGGTTTGCTCGCTCACGAGTCTGCGTTCGTCGAGGTTTTTCTTCAGGGCCAGCAGGATTTGGTTGGGGTGTACGGGTTTGATGAGGTAGTCGGCGATTTTTGCCCCGATGGCCTCTTCCATGATGTGCTCTTCCTCGTTTTTGGTGATCATGATGATGGGGAGGTTGGGCTTGATTTGCTTGATTTGTGCCAAGGCCTCCAAACCATTGATTCCGGGCATGTTTTCATCCAAAAATACCAGGTCAAAATCTTGAGATTTTACGGACTCAACGGCGTCTCTTCCACTGCTTACGGTTTGCATGTCGTAGCCCTTGCCTTCCAGAAAAAGGATGTGGGGTTTGAGCAAGTCAATTTCGTCGTCGGCCCAGAGTATTTTTGGTTTATTCATGATCTTGGTATTACAACGCTTTCTTGCCAAAATTCGTGCCACAACGCTGGTTTTTTTAAACGAACTTTGGGGGGATTTCATCGTATGAGTTCGCATCACATCGTTAGAGACAACCAAGAGCCGGCTTTGATTATCGCCAATGGTGCGGAATGTAGCGATGCTTTGTTGCAGCAGCTGATGGAGTGGTCACCCTACGTTTTGGTGCTAGATGGGGCCATACATCGCTTGCTAGAGCGAAAGTTGCGGTTTGATGCTTGGTTGGGCGATTTTGATTCTGCTGCGGGGTTGGATGAAGCGGCTTATTTGTCGATGGGTCCTGTAGAGCGGTTGTTAGCGGAGGATCAAGACAAGACAGATTTGCACAAGGGGATTGAGTTTTTGATATCGAAAGGACATGCGGCGGCCAATATTTTGTGGGCAACAGGCAAAAGGGCGGATCACACGTTCAATAACATGGCTACGTTATGGCGTTACCACGACCAAATTACGTTGAGCATTTTGGACGATCATTCTCGGGTGTATCCGTTGGCGCGACAGTTTAAAAAGTGGTATCCTGCGGGGACGCAATTGAGTTTGATACCGGTGGGCACTGCGGCGGGTATTTACAGTCAGAATTTGGCCTATCCGCTTAGCAACCATCGATTGGAGCTGCCATTTAGCACAGGCAGTTCCAATGCGGTGTTGGAGGATGGCTTTGTGGAAATTACCTATGAGGATGGCCATCTTTTGATGATGGAGTGTTTTGATTGAGGTGCTATCTTTGTTTACTATGAAAGTGATTTCCTACAACGTGAATGGCATTCGCAGCGCGATGAGCAAAGGATTGGTTGAGTATTTGGGAGAGCAAAATGCCGATGTAGTTTGTTTTCAGGAGTTGAAAGCGTTGCCAGAGCAGATTGATGAAGCGCCGCTGAAGGCTTTGGGTTATCAGTGTTATTGGTTTTCGGCAGAAAAGAAAGGATACAGTGGGGTAGGGATTTTGACCAAAGCGACACCCACACATGTGGAGTATGGTTGTGGTCATGCGATGTATGATTTTGAAGGGCGTGTGATTCGATGCGATTTTCCTTGGGGATCGGTGATCAGTGCCTATTTTCCGAGTGGCACATCGGGCGATGCCAGACAAGATGTGAAGATGGATTTTTTATCCTATTTCATGGAGTATACTCAAGGCTTGCGCGCCTCTGTGGGGGAGTTGCTTGTTTGTGGGGATTACAATATTTGTCATCGTGCCATCGACATCCACGATCCGGTGGGAAATAAAAACAGCACGGGATTTTTGCCGGAAGAGCGTGCGTGGATGGATCAGTGGTTTGAGTCTGGATTTACAGATACTTTGCGTACGTTAAAACCTGAGCCACATCAATATACTTGGTGGAGTTTTCGGGCCAATGCCCGTGCCAATAACAAAGGCTGGCGGATTGATTATGTGAGTGCAACGCCTGAGCTGGCAGGAAAGTTATCGGATGCGGGCATTGATGATTTTGCCAAACACTCCGATCACTGCCCTACCTGGGCTGCATTTACCATTTAATTATTTGCTAATTTCTTTAATCGTTCCCTGTGGGGTAATGATCAGCAAATCCGTTTGTTTGATGGTTTCCGTTTTGGTCTGAACCGGCACATGAATTTTGTATCGCACATCCACATTGTAAACAAACTGAATGGTTGGCGCCAACGGCGCTGGGTTGATCACCGCGTCAAATCCATCCGATGATACCTGATTGTAAAACATCGTGGTCCGCTGGGTGCTCGTCTGTTGGGTCATGCCCGATTTCGAAGCATCCGCCACCTCATCGGCCTCCAAGGTGCTCACCGCCAACGGCGAATAACTGCGATACTCATCGATCGGAAAATACTGATGGCGCTGCTCTTGTACCATCCGGAAATTCGTATCCAAACTGATACCCATCTGCTTGTAAGTCTTTAACTTTTGATTCAATACCTGAACCGCTTTGTTCTTTAAAATTTGGTTCGCCGTTTCCGTAGAATCGTAGAAATATTCCACCTTGATCAAATCGTAAATCTCGCATTGCGCGGCCAGCGTGAACAACGCATCCAACTGGGCTGCATTCTTGTATCGCACATGTAAATTTTTCTGCATCTCAAACCCCTTGGGTACCTGGGTGTAGTTCTTGCCAAACGTCTTCTTCTCCTTCTCAAAAATGGGTACCAAAGCAATCATATCGGTGTAAAAATCTTCCTTTTTCAGTCCGATCGATGCACATTGACTCACCAACTTCGACACCCGCTTGCTCATCAAACTGTCGATGTCTTGCACCTTCTTGCCGGCTTGGTTTAAGTGAAAAATCGCCATGTAGCTCGTGGGAGCCGCGTTGTACAATACATGAACCCTCACTAAAAAGTCGCTGCCATCGTAGTAGCTCGACAAATTATTTTGCACTTGATTGATCAGCAAATTGCCTTGGGAAGCGGCGGCATCGCCGAAATTCCATTGGGCCTGGTTGGTAGCCATCCGCTTTTTACCCATGGCAGCACTTCGAACCGCGACCGCCTCATTATCCATATAATCATCAGAACGATACGCCGCTGCGGGGGCCGCCTTTTCCTCCATTTTGTAGTAACCGTTGTTCCTAAATCGGTTGTTTTCGTTGTAGGTGTCGTTGCCAGTGGCTTGTGCGTTGGCAAATGGAATCATGGACATCGCCATGAGTCCAAAAATGAGAGAAGTTGTGTGGTTTTTCATAAGATTTTTGGGCGCTTAATACGTTATTGCGCCGAAAGGTAAACGCTTAAGGGTACTGCAGCGTGCCGAAATCCCCTGAAATGGTCAGTTTGTTCGATGAACTTTCTTCCACCCTCCCTACGATTTGCGCATCGATATTGAACGATCTGGCAATCTCAATCATCTGTTCAGCCGCATTGGCATCGGTATAAATTTCTAGGCGATGGCCCATGTTAAATACCTGAAACATTTCTTTCCAATCGGTGCCGCTTTCGTCCTTGATGAGTTGGAACAAAGGTGGAATGGGGAGTAAGTTGTCTTTGATGACATGCACGTTCTGGGTGAAGTGCAACACTTTGGTTTGTCCGCCGCCGCTGCAATGCACCATCCCTTTGATGGCGGGTTTGCACGCATCGAATATCGCTTTAACCAAGGGCGCATAAGTTCGTGTGGCAGATAGTACCAATTTCCCGGCATCGATGGGAGATCCGTCTACAGCATCGGTCAATCGTTTGCTACCGCAATACACCACATCGCTGGGTAAATTGTGGTCGTAACTTTCTGGATATTGCTCACGGTAATGGCTCGAAAAAACATCGTGGCGCGCGCTGGTAAGTCCGTTGGATCCCATGCCGCCATTGTACTGCGACTCATAAGTGGCTTGTCCGTAACTCGCAAAGCCTACGATCACCTGTCCGCCCGCAATATTCGCATTGTCAATAATTTCACTGCGCTTGGCCTTGGCGATGAGCGTAGAGTCCACAATCACAGTGCGTACCAAGTCGCCCACATCGGCGGTTTCGCCACCCGTGGTATGGATTTCAATGCCGTGCTCACGCATGTTTGCGCAAAATTGTTCTGTGCCTTCGATCAGGGCCTTGATAACTTCACCGGGGACGAGATTTTTATTTCTCCCGATGGTGGAAGAGAGCATGAACGGCCCTGTAACACCTGCGCAAAGCAAGTCGTCGGTGTTCATCACGATGGCGTCTTGGGCGATGCCTTCCCAAACCGAAAGGTCGCCGGTTTCACGCCAATACAGGTAGGCAAGGCTGCTTTTGGTGCCTGCACCATCGGCGTGCATGATGTAACAATCATCGGGGTTGTTGCTCAACACATCGGGAACCACTTTGCAAAACGCCTTAGGGAACAATCCTTTGCTCACTTGGCTGATGGCATTGTGAACGTCTTCTTTTTGTGAGGATACCCCGCGCTGGGCATACTTGTTAACCATAATGCAAAGGTACACCGAAAAAACAGGGATAAAAAAGTGCTAGGTTTGTAGTAGAAATGGAAAACAGCAGACCTTTGATTTTGATCAGCAACGACGATGGCATTACCGCCCCTGGAATTGCCGCTTTAATTGATGTTGCCAAGCAGTTGGGCGATGTGATTGTGGTGGCGCCAGACAAGCCGCAAAGTGCGATGGGACATGCTATCACGATCAATCATCCCATTAGAATTACCGAAGTAGACATACACGCCGATGTGAAGGCTTACCAATGCACAGGCACCCCCGTAGATTGTGTGAAAATAGCCATAGATAAACTGTTGCCCCGCAAGCCCGATTTGATGGTTTCTGGGGTCAATCACGGGAGCAATTCCAGCATCAATGTGATTTATTCTGGTACCATGAGTGCCGCAGTGGAAGCGTCGATTGATGGGATGAAGGCCATTGGATTTTCGCTTTGCGATTACAGTTGGAACGCCAATTTTGAGGTGGTAAAACCCTATATCAAAGAAATCATGACCTCGGTTTTGACCCATGATTTACCCTATGGTACGCTGTTGAATGTGAACATGCCGGTGCCCGAGGATGGTGAAATCAAAGGGATCAAAATTTGTCGACAAGCCCAGGCGAAATGGAAGGAGTCGTTCGATCAGCGCAAAGATCCATTTGGTCGGGATTACTATTGGATGACGGGCAATTTTATCAATATGGATCACGGACAGGATACCGACGAGTGGGCCTTGAAACACGGGTACATTTCGGTGGTGCCTACGATGTTTGATTTGACCGACCATCAGCGCATCGGTGCGTTGAACCAATGGGGTTTGGATGAGTTTAAAGGCTAAGAAATAAGGCGATGAAAGTCAATTGGAGACACATGCTTTTGGGTTTATTGGCCGGATCGGCCTTGCCCTTGTTGTTGGGGATGGGCATTGCCATACCGCAAGGGGTGAAGCCCGAAACATTTCTTTGGGCGATTACCCATTTTGAGTGGTATTACAACAGCATTTTTCAGTTGGGTGTAGCAGCAAACATTGGGGTGTTCTTCTTACTCATCAAGAAAGATTCACTGATTTATTTCAACCGGGGTTGGTTGCTGGGCACCATTTTGATGACCGTTTGGGCAGTGATGATTGAACTGTCTCGATTCTAGATTCTGCGCGATATTCATCTGATTCCATGACAGCTACAAGTTCCAAACGCAAAGTGTTTGTCCTTGCCGGAGAGGCCAGTGGCGATTTGCATGGGAGTCACGTAGTGCGGAAACTGGTATCCGGGGGCCAGGGATACGCACCCTGCGATGTGGTTTGTTGGGGCGGTGATTTTATGGCGGCGGCAGGCGGCCGATTGTTGAGTCACTACAAGGAGCGGGCCATCATGGGCTTGTGGGAAGTGATTCGAAATTTGAAAAAGATTCGGGGCTTTTTGGCTCAGGCCAAGGCCGATATTTTGGCGGAAAAGCCGGATGTGCTGTTGCTGATCGACAATCCCGGTTTCAATTTGCGGATTGCCAAATGGGCGAAAGCGCAGGGCATTGCGGTGCATTATTACATCGCACCAAAGGCCTGGGCTTGGAACACGGGTAGGATCAAGACGATGAAGCGGGTGATTGACCGGCTGTATGTGATTTTTCCGTTTGAGGTGTCGTTTTTTGAGCGATATGGGATGGCCTCTGAATATGTAGGCAACCCAATTTTTGAAAAAATTCAGGCCACATTGAATGAATTTCACGATCGAAAAGGCTGGGACGTGGACGTGATGGAGGCTTGTGGCAAGGTAGATCGCTATGTGTTGTTGATGCCGGGTTCTCGCAAAAATGAGGTGAGGAGTTTGTTGCCAAATTTTGTGTCGGCCGCCCGAAAATTCAATCCCAACGCGGTTTGTCTAGTGGCGGGTGCACCGGGTTTGGATCAGTCGTTTTACGATCAAGTTTTATTGGAGGCTTTGCAGGATGGACGATTGACGGACGCGGATTTTGATTCTGTTCGGGTATACTTTGATGTGACTTATTCTTTGCTGATGCAACTGGGCGATGGTGCGCTGATGGCGCCTGTGAAGTCTAGCGTTCAAGGGAAGGGATTGGCCTTGGTGGCCAGCGGCACGGCTACGTTGGAAACGGCTTTGTTGGGGGTGCCACAGGTGGTAGCCTATCGGGTGAATGGGTTTACTTATTTTATGGCCAAGTTGCTGGTGAAGCTGCGTTGGGTTTCATTGGTAAATATTCTCTTGAACCAGGGATTGTTGGTGGAGCATTTGCAGGATGTTTCTCCCGAGCGATTGACAAAATCACTGCAAGAATTGGATGCTCAGCGCGATCGTATGGATGAAGGGTATCGGTCGTTGCGGGATTTATTGTCGGTTGGTGACGGCTCAACGGCCAGCGATGGTGTGTTTCGTGGAATAGCAAAGGATCTGTATCTTTGAGGAAATGAAAAAGAAAATTGTTTGGGGAAGCGTCATTGTGGTTTTGATTACATTGTTGGCCATTCAGCGGGTGGAAGTAACTCCCAACAACAGCGGAGTGGATTCTTTGGATATTATGAAGGCATTTCCTACATCGCATAGGGTGAAGACGTTGTTGCAAATGGCTTGCTACGACTGCCATAGCAACAAGACCACGTATCCTTGGTATTCAGAATACCAACCCATTGGTATGTGGCTAGAAGATCACGTGGAAGACGGAAAAAAGCATTTGAACTTCAACGAGTTCTCCGGATATCGTCCTTGGAAGCAATACCACAAAATGGAAGAGACGGTTGAAATGGTAGAAGAAGAAGAGATGCCCATGGCCAGTTATACTTGGATGCACGATGGGGCTAAATTGGAGGCCGCCGACCGCGAGAGCTTGGTTTTGTGGGCCAAAGGCGTGATGGATAGTTTAACACATCTGTATCCCAAAGACAGTTTGGTGAATCCGAGAAAGAAAAAGTAAATTTTTCTTCTTATCTTTGCAGTCCAATTGGGGGATTAGCTCAGCTGGCTAGAGCGCTTGCATGGCATGCAAGAGGTCGCCGGTTCGACTCCGGCATTCTCCACCCAATGAAATCAAGGCCTCAGAGAAATCTGGGGCCTTGCTGTTTTTGGCCGGTTCAAACATGGTTCAAACCATCCATTCATTGACTTGCTCAACTTCGGGTTAACTTTTTGGAGGAAAGTCAAGACATACACCGTGCTGTTTTCTTTGGGCTTACAGCCAAAATTTCCAGGGGATGAAGCGGGGCGTTGTTTTCTTGTATTCGGCAAATTCGGGGTATTTGGCGGCGGTGATATCTTCGCTGAAATTGGAACTTCCGCGGAATAAAAACAGCAGTAACACGGCGCCGATGATGCTCCAATTGATCCAACTGCTGCCTGCGCTCACGGTGAAGAGGTAGA
>Ga0255183_1000081_pt1 | contig 43801 bp, 44 predicted proteins | sample Atl_UVDOM_RepB_8_FD_183638 | JGI IMG/M metagenome (GOLD analysis project Ga0255183, IMG submission 183638) | Freshwater microbial communities from Altamaha River, Georgia, United States - Atl_UVDOM_RepB_8d | ecosystem: Environmental > Aquatic > Freshwater > River | place: USA: Georgia...
AGATTCTTTTGAAACCAACCAATCTCCTTCTCTTGGATGAACCTACTAACCACTTAGATCAAGATTCAATTGAAGCTCTTATCACTCAGCTCAAAGAGTACCCAGGGGCAGTGATTGTTGTGACTCACTCTGAAGAAATGATCAGTGAGATTGCTACTAAATTGATTGTATTTCATCAGAACCGAGTGGAGTATTTTCCGTTCGGTTACACCGAATTTTTAGAAAAAATTGGATGGGATTCCGAGATCAAAGAAGAAAAAGAAATAAAGAAATCAACTCTTGGTCGACAGGAGATGAAAAGACTCAGGTCAGAACTGATTATTCAAAGAGGTAGAGAAATTAATCCTCATAAAAAAGAAATGGAAGAGGCTGAAAAGAAGATTATTCAATTAGAGGCTGAAGAGAAGTCATTAGAAAATGATCTCTTTAATCCTGATCATTTAGGAAATACCAAAGAAATCCAAGAAAAAAGTATCAAGCTGGCGAAAATAAAAAAAGAAATTGAAGCACAATTTGAAAGATTGGAGCTTCACTCAAATATTCATCAAGAAATCATCGAAAAATATGATCCCAAACTTAAAGAACTTGAATGATTTTTTTAAAATAGGCTGAGTTCTCAGCTAGTTTTTTCAAGTAAGGAGTGATGTCTTCGATTTGGTTCTTAGGCATCTCATGTATTTTAAAAATATGCTCTCGTGGAACATACCGGAAAGTAAAGTTAATCCGACGAGTTTGAAAATTTATGATGGAAGGGCCAAGAATTTCCCCACGTTTATCTTCAACTCTTTGAACGCGGTGGAAAGTTTTTGATTTCCATCTTTCACCACCAAAGATCTGCAAACTAGAATCTTCAAGCCACTGGGAGAAAACAAAATTTGAATCGAGATTTTGCTTTCCTTGGACAAATTGAAAAAAAGCCTTATCTCCAAAAGAGAGTGATGCCACCGGGCCAGGCTCAAAGTCTTTATGTTCTCCCACCCTTGCGCGATCAACCCACTTATCCTCTTCCCATTTGTTACCATAAAAATTAATCAAACAAGTGTTCAGCTCCCAGCCTTCAGGAAAGGAACTTTTAGGAAGATATTTTTTTGCACAAAATTCAATACGGGCCACAATGTCTTTGAGAAATTTTGGATAAGGTTCAGCCTCAAGACACCGGTACATGGTCCCCTTCGGCGGATGGTAATAATCTAGACAAGCAAACTGCCAATTCCCAAGCCAGTAGACAGGTCTTAAAAGCTCTCTTTGTTTATCTCCCTCTGGCGGCGGATTGTGTTCCGAAAACCTCATCTCCCATAATGGTGATAGGGTCTTTATCCAGTTTAAAACTTGCTCACGATCCTTTCTATTAAGAAAGGGGTAATGATAATAGAGCCCGGAGGGGAGAGGATCTTTTTTTTGCATGCTAACCCCTTAATTACCTTGAGTAAGTTCTCTCAGTCAAACACCTTGTAAAAAGGTAGTGTCACCTTGAGTTAAATCGTGTTTAGGAGTAAAAACCTCTTATGAAACCTACCATTGCCAGTTCTGATGATATCTTCGAGATATGTAAAATTTATTTCGATGTTTATCACGGTAAATATTCCGATCCACTCATGAGTGATCCTCTAAGCCTACGTGCTTTTATTGAATCAGGATCTGGCTTCTGGTTTGTAACGAAGGATGATCAAGGTCATGTTGTTGCTTCAGTCGTTATTTCTTACGATGATGTCAATATGATCGCGAAGGCTTACGCTGCGGTGGTAAGAGATCACTTGCGTGGTCAAGGAGTCATGGAAAAACTCCTCACGTTTGGAATTGATTATGTTCGGACAAAAACACCAGGTGTGGATATCATTTATTCAGCGACGAGAACAGTTCATGAGATAGCTCAAAATTTAACGGAAAAATTAGGATTTAAAAAATTAGGTATTTTTCCAAATGCTCACAAATCAGAGGACTTTGAAACTCTATGTCTGGCAGCGATCATTTATCCTCACGCCCTTGCGGAAAGACATGATGATTATAAACTTCACTATGAGCTTGAGTCTCTATATGAAGTAGTGAAAAATGAAGTTGGTCTTTCACATCTTGAAACGATTGTTCCAGTTGAAACATCGAAGTCTTTAGTTTCGCCAAAAGATTTGGAGCTGATCACTGCACCTAAGTTTGTTCAGCATCGTTACGAATCACTGAAGCAAGAAAAGAAGCTTCAGTTTGAGTTTTTTCCTTTTCATCAGCCAAACCTCGTGGTGATTTCGCCAGACTCATCCATTGAGGTCTTCTGTCATAAATCACCAGTCGATGGGTACTGTGTTATCGTCGGCGCAAAGATTCCTGAAAATATTAATTACACAGAACTTTTTTTGAAAACGAATAATCTTCTTAGAGATTATGGGGCAAGGTACATCGAAGTTCTTATCAGGGCAGATAAGCCTAAAATTATTGAAAACGTCCTAAGGGCGAAGTTCATTCCGAGTGGATTTTTTCCTGCGTTCCAAAAAATAGGAAATAAACGTCATGACTTTCTGGTTTTAAGTCGCTCCTTTGAAATTTTTGACTTTCAAAATGTAAAACTAAAGGGACTCAATCAGGTTTACCTCGAAGAGTATTATAAAGCTTGGAAGAGGATGTCACTGAGTCCGAAGCTATTATCATTATGATAGAGACGAAAAAACTTCTCGAATCAAATCCTTTTTCGTTCTCGCCAGAGAATAGGATGCTTTTTTTAAAAAGCTTTCAGGAGAATGCACTTTTTCATTATGAAAAAAATCCTTTTTTGAAATTCTTCTGGGATAAAATGAATTTTCATCCGTCAGAGCTTGATTCAGAAGAGAGCCTCTCCCGTGTCCCAGGTGTGTTAGTTAATGTTTTTAAAGAATTTGAAATGATCTCTGTTCCTAAGGACGATGTGGTTTTGACTTTAACAAGTTCTGGAACCAATGGACAAAAATCTCAACAGTTTTTAAGTCAAGAGAGCTTGGATCACGTTAAAAAACTAGCTTGGAGCATTCATGAGTCACTTGGATTAACTTCAGATGATAAGTTTAACTATCTTTGTTTTACCTATGACCCAGCAGTAGCAAAAGATCTTGGTACAGCCTTCACCGATGAACTCTTAACGAACTTCACTAAAAAAGAAAATGTTTTTTATGCCATTCAATGGAGTGAAGAAAAACAAGATTTTTTCTTGAATGAAGCGGAGACTCTAAAAAAGTTTGATGAGTTTTCGAAATCAGATATCCCCGTTCGCATACTAGGTTTTCCTGCGATCCTTTTTGATCTCATTTTAAAACATAAATTGAAGCTCAAGCTTCCTGAAGGATCATGGCTTCAAACAGGTGGCGGCTGGAAAGATAAAGCAGATAAAGAAATACCGAAAAAAGAGTTTAGGCTGTTTATTCAGGATAGTCTTGGGATTAAAGAGTCTCATCAGCGTGATCTTTTTGGTATGGTAGAACATGGTATCCCTTATGTTGATTGTGAATTTGGTGAACTTCATATTCCAAATTACTCGAGAGTCTTTATACGTTCACCCAAAGATTTTTCAGTTCTTCCGTTTGGAGAAACAGGCATCGTTCATTTTTTATGTAGTTATAACTTTAGTTATCCAGCACCGTCTTTGCAGACAACTGATTTTGGTTACCTTAAAAAGTGCCAATGCAGCTTAGGGGGAGACGTTCTTGTCATCACAGGCCGTGCCGGATTAAACCTCCAAAAAACCTGTGCTCTCAAGGCACTAGAGGTGATCAAATGAGAATTCTACATTGGTTTGATTTTGACTTTGATACTTTCGATTTAGAAAAACAATTTTCGAACATTCCGACAATCTCAACCAACTTAGATGAGAGTATTGATGTTCTTCATGATTTTTCTCAAACACTTTTTCAAGATCTCATCCAGGATGATGATTTTTTATTAAAGCTTCAACATGAAACTGGTTCATCGTTGAGTTCAATTCAAGCAGATTTCAAACTGATGACATCACTTTTTCACAAGGAGCATCTTTATCAAAGAGTAAAAATTGAGTTAGGAAATGTCGAAATTTTGGATCAGTTCGTACGTCACCCAAGTAGCGAAGTCCTTGTTAGAGCTTATCCTAGAGGGAAAACACTGCACGTGACAGCAAGTAATGTCTATTTTTCTTTTCTTGATTCTTTGATCATGGGAATCCTTACTAAAAATCCATCGATCATTAAACTTAGTCACTCGAATCACATTTTTGCTCAGGGTTTTTTAGAGAAGCTCAGGTCTCATTCTAAAGGACATAGTATCTTGTCTCAGTTCGCTCTCGTTTCATGGAAAGGAGGCGACACAAAGATTGAAGATTATTTTAAAAGCAATGTTGATCAGATACTTGCTTGGGGTGGAGAAGGAATGTTAAAAACCTATCTTGATACTCCAAGAAGAGTTCACCTCATGACCTTTGGCCCAAAAGTTTCATTTCAGATTCTTAGTCGTGCTGCTTTAAAAGAAATGCCTTATGAGTATTGGGCAAAAAAAATTGCTATGGATATTATCCCATGGAATCAGCAAGCTTGTTCCTCACCACAAAATCTTTTTATTGAAGAGGGAGTTGATGTTGAAGAATTGATGAGAGAAATCTCTTCTGCTTTAGAGCAAAGTCCTGCTCGAGCAGAGATAAGCTCAAATGAGTATGTGGAAATTCATAAACAATATTTTAAGGGTCTTGTTCACGAATCTATGGGCCAGGGAAAAGTCATCAAGGGAGAAAACTACCTTCTTCATTTCTCACCTGAGCCTTCACTTAGTCTTTCTCCTCTGAATAGATCGCTCATCATTAAAACCTATGCGAGTTTTGAGTCCTTATCTAAAGAACTTAAGCCTTATACCTCTTACTTGCAATCTTGCTCGTATGGAGTTTCGAGTACAGAAGAGCCCCTTATGCTTCATGAGCTTAGTCTTGCAGGAGTTAAGAGATTTGCACCTATGGGGTCCATCACGAAAGGTAAAGAGGGAGCACCTCATGATGGAAGATTTATTTTAAGAGATATGGTTCATTTTATTTCTAATGATATGCGAGTGGATCGTCCTTTACCTTTGATCGCCAATAAGGGGGAGGGGTATGTTTTTTCATCTGGAGGAACAACTGGAGAACCAAAAACAACCCAATATAGTTTTAGTGAGTTTGACCTCGTGGCAGAGAAGCTAGCCTATTGTTTTAAGCAACGTGGAATGAAACCTAAAGATGTAGTAGCGAATCTTTTTGTTGCTGGAAATATGTGGTCATCATTTTTAGCGGTCGATCGAGCGCTTGAAAAATGTAACGTCCTTATTCTTCCCATTGGAGGCTATGCAGAATCTCAAGTGATTATTGATAATCTTCTCAGATTTAAACCTAAGCACATGATGGGTATTCCTTCTCTCCTGGTGAAACTTGCTGAGGAGATGGAAAAAAGAAACGTCAAATTTCAAGTAGATCAGATTTTTTATGCTGGTGAAAGGTTGTCAGATTCTCGAGAGGATTATCTTCGAGAAAGATGGAAAGTGAAGACTTTTTCTTCAAGTGGTTACGCAACAGTCGAAGCAGGATTAATTGGTTATCAGTGCTCAGGTTGTGAAAAAGATGAACACCATCTTTTCTCCGATCTAGTAAGCCTAGAGATAAAGGATGGACAAGGAGTTGTTAGTTCAGCATTAAGGTCTTCAGAAAAAATCCATCACTATTTTGTTGGTGATAAGATGGAGTGGAAGCCTGCTCACTCAGACTCTGCTGATCCAGTCTTTAAAATTTTGGGCCGAGCTGATGAGCAAATCCAAATATGGTCCTCACGTTTTTATTTATCTGAAATTGAGTCTCTCTTACAACAAAAAGGTATTAGAACTTATAAGAGTGAACTCAAAGAACTGAGAAAAATGAATCTACCAGTTGAAATCATGGAGCTTTATATCGAGGAAGAAGATGATTTTGATACAGAAAATTTGAAACTAGAAATGTATCATTCATTAAGTGACGTAAAATCGAGTCTTGATTTGGATTTTTGGATGGACCACGTTTCTATTATCCGTAAAGACCGAGGAACTCTTGAGAGAAACTCAAGAACAGGTAAAATGTCAACTTTTAGAGATTTGAGATAAGATTTCTTTTTTCATAGAGTTCAAGAATCGCGTTGGGAATAGGGGCTTTGACCCATCCTAAATTGAGCGTATCATTTTTAAATTCATGTTCTTTTATCTCTTCAAGGAGATGTTGTTCACTGAAACATCCTTCAGAAGCTTTTTTAAGTGGATCATGATTATTAAACGCTAAGCAACCATGGGGTTTAGCTTTCCTAGAAACTGTGCAACCTTTTTCTGATTCTGAAAATAGTGGGCACGTATAGGTTTTTCTTAAGTAAGATTTCTCACTCAAGTATCGAGGAGATAGTTTATATTTTTGGATGCTTAATTTAAGCTTGTCGATAAAATCTACGGTTATTCTTTTTTCTTTTTCAAGATACAGATAAAGATCCATCGCTTCTTGGGGTGTGCACATCATGGAGTTGGAAACAAAAGTGCAGCACGTTCCTGGGCAGCCAGAACAATCTTTGCCCTGAGATTCAAGTTCACTCATTCTTTTGATGAGTGTTTCTCTTGAGGAAGAGTTGTTGTGCGTAGAGTCTTTTTGCGTAGTCATGAGTTATTCATTTACTAAAAAGATCAGATTTAGTAAAAAAAACGCTCATTTATTTTTTAAAATCAGGAGATCAAAATGATGGAGTCATGGTTGTTGTGGGTTAAAACCCCAGTGATCTTTGGTGTCTTAGGATTAGCTATTGCGGCATTTTTTTACGCAAGAGTCCTTGGACTGGCAAAAGGTAATGAAACAATGGAGCGAATCGCAAGTTACATCCGTGAGGGTGCGATGGCGTTTCTTTTCAGACAATACCAAACTCTCGCTGTTTACGGGATTGTTGTAGCAGTTCTTATCGGCTACGGACTTGGAAAAATGTCTGCTATTTCGTTTGTGCTTGGATCAGTGCTTTCTCTTTTAGCCGGATTCCTTGGGATGAAAGCTGCTACGATTGCTAATGTCAAAACAACTCAAGCTGCACGCGAAGGTTCTAGACCGAATGCTCTTTTAACGGCCCTTGATGGTGGAGCCGTGATGGGATTAGCTGTCGCTGGTCTTGGCTCGATTGGCCTTGGTGCTCTTTATATGATTTTTAATCAATCAGAAGAATTATCACCTATTCTTCACTCATTCGCTGTCGGAGCTTCATCGATTGCTCTTTTCGCAAGAATTGGTGGTGGGATTTATACAAAAGCTGCAGACGTCGGTTCAGACATTGCAGGTAAAGTGATTGAAAATATTCCTGAAGACGATCCTCGTAACCCAGGTGTTATTGCAGACAACGTCGGAGATAACGTAGGTGACGTTGCAGGAATGGGTGCAGATATCTATGAATCAATGGTAGCAGCTATCGTTGCAGCAATGGCGATCGCATTGACATCGACAGAGCTTCCACAATTAATTGAGGGATCAGATTTCGCTCTTAATAAAATTATTGCGGTTGGATTACCTCTTGTCTTATCAGCGGTTGGATTAGCGGTTTCTATTCTTTGTATTTTTGTTGCTCGCTTGATGAAAAATATGGACCCAGCTAAAGTTCTTAGAGGAGCGCTTATTCTTCCTCCTCTAGTTTTAGCTCTCGCTTCATATGTGATTATGGCGAATCTTGGGATCACACAATCAGTGACTGCGATCCTCACAATCGGTGCGATCGGTGGAACTGTGATTGGTCTTGTAACAGATTACTATACGTCTTCAACTCCTGTAGCACGAATTGCTGAATCAGCAAAAACAGGTGCAGGGACAAACGTTATTCAAGGTCTTGCCGTCGGAATGGAATCAACAGCGATTCCGATGATTGTTGTGGCTCTTGTGGCTTACCTTTCAAATAAATACCTAGGTCTTTACGGGATTGCTCTTTCTGCCGTTGGGATGCTTGGTGGAACGGCCGTGGTGATGACAGTTGATGCTTACGGCCCGATCTCAGATAATGCTGGTGGTATTTCAGAAATGTCTGGTCTTGGACCTGAGGTTCGTGAAATCACAGACGAGCTAGATTCAGTTGGTAATACAACAGCAGCGATTGGTAAGGGGTATGCGATTGGATCAGCGATCCTAACAGTTCTTGCTCTTTTCTCTGCGTTCAATATTGAAGTTAATCACGTGAGATCACTTCAAGGTTTAGGTTCTGTTGAGCTCGTTCTCACTGATCCTAAAATTCTTATTGGAATTCTTCTTGGATCAATTCTTCCATTTCTTGTTGGATCAACAACTATGCTTGCTGTAGGTCGTGCTGCTGGTGCGATTGTGGTTGAGATTGGAAGACAGTTCAGAGAAATCCCAGGACTCATGGAGCTTAAAGCTGAGCCAGAGCCGAAAAAGATTGTTGATATTGCGACGAAGGCAGCTCTTAAAGAGATGATTCTTCCAGGAATGATCGCAATCGTTGCTCCGGTGCTAGTTGGTTTCTTCATGGGAGCAGCTTCACTTGCTGGTCTTCTCGCTGGGTCCCTCGCTGTAGGTGCAACAATGTCGCTCTTCATGGCGAATGCTGGTGGAGCTTGGGATAATGCTAAAAAATATATCGAGAAAGGAAAACTAGCTGGAGAGAAGAAGGGAACAGACACTCATAAAGCGGCTGTCGTTGGAGATATGGTGGGAGATCCGTTCAAGGATACATCAGGTCCAGGGATCGCTATTCTTATCAAAGTGATGTCAGTTGTTTCACTTCTTATTGCTCCGTTAATCGCCACACTCTAAAACATTTCTAAGCCCCTCCTTGTGAGGGGCTTTTTTTATTCTCCAAAAAGTGCTTCAAGTTGGAAAACGACAAAAGGTGTTCGTCTAAAAGACCACGTCTTAGGAAAATCAATTCCTGGAATCACATCAAGAAAGAGCCAGTCTTTATATAGATCTCGTCGATAATTAACTGAAAAAGTATAGCCATTTAAGAACCAACTTTTTTGTTCGATCACTGAGTTTAAAAGGAAGCTGTAATTGAGAGCGTCCTTTTCAGTAAGTTGGTGAATGAGTGTCGGGCCATGAGACGTGAAAAATTCTTTTTTTAGGACTCGCCAGGTCTTTCGGTTTACAAAACGAAAAAGAAGATTTTCATTAATCCCGAAATCCGAATTAAAAGAGGTCTCCTCGGTGAGCCCACTACGATCAGTGATGTAGGTGAGCTGCTCTGAGAAACGATGAATCCAGTTAGTTGTGGCGATGTTTTTTCTTGCTCTCGCTCGCAGAACAAGTCTTGGAGGGATCGCGGCACTAACACCACTATCAGCATTAAAAATCCAATTCTCGTTGATGAGGGGAGGAGGCTCTTGTGAGGTTGATTTCTGACCTACCTTTTTTTCTTTTTTATATTTAAAGCGAAACTTGTCTTCAAGATGGGGGAGTTTAAGATTGATTCGATACTGGTTGCGCATTTTTCCAGGATCTCTTTCCCGGAGAGTGTAGGCTGATCTTAGTCTTATTCTTGATCGACCAAACTCATCATCCGCGCGCTCGTCTGCAAAAAAGGAGTCCAAGCGATTTGCTAGGTTATTACTTTTTTTTGTGACGAAGTCTTGAGTTCTATCAAGAAGCGTTTGAGCCTGGAGATTAAGCATCAAAAATGAGAGGAGAGTTAAAATCATTTTAATATTATAGCTCATGTTTAGTACTAAAAAAAACTGACTAAAATAATTTTAGTATTTTTATCCATCTAAAAAGTTGATGCATAAAAATAAGACCTCGATACAATCAAAGAATATCAAGGAGGACGACATGGAAGTTGTTCGAAGAACAAATCAAGAAATTGAAAGATCTGTTGGTTCTGTTGCTTATTTTGTCAGAAAAAAAAGGAAAGAGAGAAATCTGACTCAGGAAGAGTTTTCTAAGGTCTGCGGAGTGGGCTTAGCTTTTCTTAAGCGTCTTGAAGCTGGAGATGAAAATCTTCATCTCGGTAAAGTGCTTCAGGTGATGAGAAATTTAAATGCGGATTTATTTCCCAAAGAATATCAATAACAAAAGGATTGTTTTCATGAAGCTCGTCTTCTCTCTCTCTGTGCTGTTGTTAAGTTTAAAAGTTTTTTCTCAAACCTACTGTTATGACAGAGGGATGGCTTCTATCATGCAAATGAAAACGATGATCATTGATTGTGACCCTACGATTGATTTATCACCTTGGATCTTCCTCGAAGAAAAGCTCGTTTCAAATAATCCCGTAAGATATAAATCCCAAGCACTCGCTGCTCTCAGGAGAGTTGATGAAAGTGCGGACTCGTGGAGTCAGCAAAATCTTTGCTTGATGGAAGCGAAGAGACGCTATGAAATTTTCCATAGGCTTAAAATTCAAGAGTCTATAAGTTGGTGTAGTAGTTTGCTCTAGGTCTTTTTTTACATACTCCTTGAAATGAAAAGTTGCCTTTTAGAGATCTCTCAATCTATAAGAGGCACAACAACTTCACCAAGGAGAATTTCATGAAGTCACTGATGTTCGTTTTAGCACTCGTTTCTTTCAATGCTTTTGCTGATTTTGAAGTGTATGTTGGGCAAGATAATGGTGAGACATGTACATTCCGTTATGCGCCTGATACTCAAAGAGTATCGATGGGCGAGTACACCTTTACTGGACGTAAAGTAAAAGAGCTTGAAGGAAATGTCCTTCTTCTTGAAGGCGGAGTTGATTTTTTTGATGGAAAAATGTTTATTACTTTTGATCAAAAGAAAGTTCCTGTGGCGGCGAAACTTCAAATCAGAAATCCTCTCTTCCCGATTTTCTTAACAAAAGTTGATTGCAAAGATTTAGTAAGAGTTAAGTAAAAAATAAAGATTTTTTAAAATTCTAATTCGGCTCATGAGGAGCCGATTTTTTTGTCATTAAAAATGACTTATATAACTGAGTCAAAGATAGTCCCTCAAGAGGAATGAAATAATGAAGAATATACTTCTATTAACGATGATCTTAACAACGGCTGTTGCTTATGCTCAAGATTTGAAAAAATCAAAAAGCATTTCCTGCTCTTCGCAAGCCCATGGAAACTTTATTTTAAGAGATTTAGATCGTTCTAATCCAAAGTTTATCAGTTCCACTACCTCAGATCTTAAAATCATATCAAAATCGAATGATTCAATCTCTTATAGACTTATAAATGGCGTAAATTACAAACTTACTTTAACTTCAAAAGTTATATCAAAAGAAAGAGTCGGTTCATCAACCTATCTCGAGTACGATTCAGAGATAGAAGACGACATGGGAGGAATTTTTTCGGCTTCTTGTCTTGTAGAAATAGCTAATTAACTTTAGCTAACGATCCAAGTACTGTAATCAAAGACGAAGAATTTAATGATTGAAAGTTCAGCTTTAAAGCTGGACTTTTTTTTGTTCGGATTTTTCTTCTTTTATAATTTCTGTTACTAAAAGGGGATTGTCGACTTCGCTTCAAGCTTCGTCACTAATACCCTCGGTTAGGCTTTGAAAAGGCGATAGCCTATGTCGAATTTTTAGGCACTTTTTAAGAACGTATAACTTTTTCAAGAGTTTGATCTGAAACTTTATTCTCAGCTTATAATAAGCGAAGAATTAATTAACAATTAATGGGTTTTAGCTATTAGAAATAAAAGAGGATATTACTTATGAAAAAATTATTATTAGGGTTAACTTTACTATCTTCAATGTCAGCATTTGCAAATGAAGTCTTAATCCTGGCTAAGTCGGGTCAAGCTTTTGAAATTGGAGGGACTCGCTCATACACATATGATTCGCAGTGTGTAAATTGTAGCGACAAAAACACACAGAAAAATAAAGCTAAGCAGTCTGCCAAGAATGAAGCAACTAGAATTTGTGTCGAAGTTGGTGCAAAAGAAGCAATAATTATCGACTATGATACTGATGTAGATTATCAAAGTGGTTGGCTTTTAAATATTGGAGCTCCTAGAACATACTACACTATCGCAACTGCAAAATGCGTATTTTAATGTAGAGAAGATCTAAGTACTGTAATCAAAGACAAATAATTTAATGATTGTGAGGCCAGCTTTTAAAGCTGGCCTTTCTTATTCTGTTCGGATTCTACTCGTTTGATTAATTTAATGCTGAAGAGGATTGTCGACTTCGCTTCAAGCTTCGTTGCTGACACCCTCGGTTAAGCTTTGAGAAAGCGATGTCCTATGTTTAATTTTTAGACACATTTTAAGAATGTGTAACTTCTTCAATATCTTGATCTGAAACTTAATTGCCACGTTATTATGAGCGAAGAATTAATTAACAGTAAATGGATTCAAATATCTGAATCGTAAATATTAGCGTGGAGGTCAACATATGAAATTAATTTTGATTGCAATTTTTATTTTAAGCTCACTTTCAATCTTTGCCGACGAGAGATCTTGTTTCCAAAAAAGATTGGATTTGGGAGACAGTCCGTGGATTGCATCGACTTACTGTCAAGTAACCAGCTGTATTCAAGAGCAGATGAACGCAAATAAATCTCCATTCGAATCGAGAGTTTATTGTGAAGCTAGTGATTGCGAAAAACAACAGTTGAACAGAAATCAGAGCCCTTATATGGCAAGACTTTATTGCGAAGCAAGTTCCTGTGTGCAGGCTAGATTGGATTTAGGAGAAACTCCATACCTTGCAGGATTGAACTGCAATAACTAAAAAACAATCCAATTATTGTATTCAAAGACAAAGAATTTAATGATTGAAAGTCCAGCTTTAAAGCTGGACTTTTCTTTTTGTTCGGATATTTCTTTTATAATTTTTGCTACTCAAGGTGATTATCGACTTTGCTTCACGCTTCGTCACTGACACCCTCGGTTAGGCTGTGAAAAGACGATCTCTCGTGTTCAATCTTTACACATTTCTTAAGAACGTGAAAATTTTTCAGTTGCTTGACCTGAAACTTTATTGCCAGGTTATGATGAACGAGGAATTAATTAACAATAAATGGATTATAAACTTTCCTTAAACGAAAGTCGTAACAGAAGGGATATTATGAAATATTTAGTGCAAATAGCAATTTTGACAACTTTTTCATTTTTATCAATTGCGAATGATTCAAATTCTGCATACCTCGATTCAATAAAGGGGGTACACCATTTTTCATCTGCTGGTTCACATTCTGCAGATGAAGAAGTTTTTTGTAAATCTCTTAATATAAAAATAAAAACCGGGAAAGGGACGCCAACTTTTGGAAAGATTTCTTTTAATGATGATACTGTTATCTGTGGAGAAAGAGCTGTTTCTCAAACTGATAAATGTTTTAGTATTGTTGAATCTAATTATAAAACTAGAGTAAGTAAGTTTTCGATAGATCAATATATTATTGGAAAGGTTGATGTGAAAGTTACTAATGGAGTAGTTTCTTATTTCTCAAAAATTAGAGTGAGAAGTGTCGGCCCTGATTTTGGTTGGTCAATAACCGGTGGGGAAAGAGTTGAATTAGAATTGCAAAAAGATTCAAAAGGTTTAAAGTTTATTTCTCTTATTCATGAAGGGCATAATGGGATTTTGGCAGGGACTATGATTGGCTATCCGGCAGATTTTAAATGCGAGAGATTAGACTAAAATTAATCAAGGTTGAATTCACTTGTTATTTAATCCTGGCTTTTTTCTTCTGTTCGGGATTTTCTTGTTTGATTAATTTATTACTCAAGGGGATTGTCGACTTCGCTTCACGCTTCGTCGCTGATTGGGCTGTGAATGACGATGTCTTGTGTTCAATCTTTAGACAATTCTTAAGAACGTATAATTTTTTCAAGAGCTTGATCTGAAACTTAACTGCTAAGTTATCATGAGCGAAGAATTAATCAACAACAAATGGGTTTTAACCATTCAGTTTACAAGAGAGGTATCTTTATGAAAAAACTATTTATACTGACAAGTTTATTTTATTGTTTTTTTGCAATTGCAAAAGATTGTACAGTCTCAGAAATTGAAATCTCAAGACTTAATCCTGAGATTGATGACACTGATGAATTACAAGTTTTAGTTGAAGATGGGTTAAGAGCAAAAGGTTATACAATTGATAGAGATTCTATTGATGGCTCTTATCGATTAAAAATTAATTTAAGAACTCCTATGTTTTTAAGACAAGGCGAGCAGACCAAATCGAACTCTTCGTTTTTAAAAGAATTTGGCGATGTCTTTATGGATTTTGTGAGCCCAAGAGTTATGGTTCCAAGCCTTGAGTTATTAATTGGAAATACTGTCAGTGAAAGAACATTGTACGAAGAAAGATCTGAGAACCGAGCGGGCTCAAAAATTCTAAATAGACTACTTAGGGATCTACCGAATTGTGACTCTGTATCTATTTAACTAGATAACGATTCAAGTACTGTAATCAAAGACAAAGAATTTAATGATTGTAAGGCCAGCTTTTAAAGCTGGCCTTTCTTTTTCTATTCGGATTCTTCTTGTTTGATTAATTTATTACTCAAGGGGATTGTCGACTTCGCTTCACGCTTCGTCGCCCTTCGGGCTGCTTGGCAGACTGCCTCGCGCCTCCATGCGCTCGTCATCGAACCCCCCGTTGGGGTGTTCTGTAATCCCGTTAGAAACGACGAAATTTATAAAAAAAAAGGCCATCTAACGATGACCTCTTTTTTTATAAACTTGGTACTCCCAAGGGGATTCGAACCCCTGTTACCGCCGTGAAAAGGCGATGTCCTAGACCGGGCTAGACGATGGGAGCAAAACCGGTATTAAAGTGAGCATTTAAAATGGTGATCTCGCTGCGACTTGAACGCAGGACCCCCTCCTTAAAAGGGAGGTGCTCTAACCAACTGAGCTACGAGACCACTTTCAAATGAGGTCTTAAATTAATGTTCTTGAAGAAAATTGTCAAATATAAAAATAAAAAAAATGAAAAAAAAGAAGCTCTATCTACTTAAAATAAATAAAAAAAGCATAGGTCTTTAGCGGGATTCGATGACGATTCCTGAACTGACGGGTTTTGTGATGGTTTCAGGCTGAGTTAAGCTTCTACTTTCTATGCTAATCCCTGTTTGAGGCCTTGGCTGATTTGTAATCGCTGTGGTTGTGATCGTGTTTTGAACAACACTATCAGCTTTCATCCAAATACCTTCGACGGAGTACTTAGAGTTGGGATGCGTTTTAATCGTACAGTTTTCGAAATACTCTCCTGATGATCTATCTTTGCACAGAAAGGTAAATTTTTGATCACCCTCGCGATAGATATCTCCCCAGCTATTCCGGATGAGATAGTGGCACTGTCCATCTATTACTTTTCGTCCGGTAACAACCACTGCGTGTGGTTTACAAGTTGAGGGATTGTAAGAGGGATTTGAATTCCTCTTAAGATAGCGCAAATTAGGATTTTCATGAATGGCCGAACAGTAACCAAGCCCCACTGGACCATTCTTTAAATTTCGATCAAGATGATCTTGAGCCTCTTCGTCAGTGTTGGCTTGAAGATGATTAAGTTCCGGGACTGTAAGTTTTTTATTTTCTTTCTCACAGCGGCCAAAAAGGAGTGCTTTAAGAAAACTGGTTGAACTTAATTCATTGGCCATTTCTAAAAAGGGAGCTAGAGAGGCAAAACCACCAGACTGAAGGCATTCAGCAGTGAAAAATTCTTTTTTTGTTTCTGTCGCTGTTTTTCTTAACCCTTCAAAAACTCTCATGGATTTTTCCATTCCGGAGTCAAGCTGGGAGTAATTTTTAAAGTAATCATCGAGAAATCCAACAAGATCTTCAGTGTCTTTTAATTTTGCGGCTTTGGCGTATTGAGTAAGTGCTTTTTGAATCGTTTCAGGAGAGCAGTTTTTGAGTTCATGTGATTGATTGAGTAAGAGAAAAATACTTCCACTCCCCAATTCAGATTTGTTTAGTGTCGCTGCGTAGTTGATACCCAACCAGATTGGGTGAGTCTGAACTGAGGGAGCACCATTTTTAATGTAATGATAATCAAGGAGCTGAGAGGCTGCGAAAGCGTAACAAAGTCCTGAGTAACCTTGCGAATAAACCGGGATTTTTTGAAAAGGAGAATTCTTTGCTGTGACGTAATTTAAAGTTGAACACTCTCGTCCCCAAAGTAAATTGGGGACGAGGATGAGACTAAAAATAATTTTTCTTAAAAATAACTTGCTGTCTGTCTGGCCCATATGCATAAATCCCTACTGGAATACCAAGAGACTCTTGGATAAATTGCATATAAGTCTCAAGCTCCTTAGATATTTTAGAGCTAGAGAAATCGTCGGTAAACGGGGTAAAATTTTTATAGAGGGGCTTTGCCTCGTAAAGGTTTAATCCTGGATAGGCGCAATCAACAACTTTACCGTTGATCTCGTAAGCGTAACAAACTTTGAGCTCCTTCATCCCACTTAAGATATCAAGTTTCGTTAGGGCAATCGATGTTAAGCCTGAGCATTTCACTGAGTACTTCAGAAGTGGGATATCGATCCAACCACACCGACGTTTTCTTCCCGTCGTCGCACCAAACTCGTTACCCTTCGTTTGAATCTCGGCTCCTGTCTCGTCAAAAAGCTCCGTTGGGAAAGGTCCTTCACCAACTCTTGTTGTGTAAGCCTTCGCAACACCAATAATTTCTTGAAGCTGGTGATGAGGGAGACCTGCTCCAGAATAAATACCGGAAGCGGCTGTTGATGAAGAGGTGACATAGGGGTAAGTCCCGTAATCAATATCAAGAAGAATACCCTGAGCACCCTCGTAGAGAACTCTCTTCCCTTGGGCGAGTGCTTGATCAATTAAGCTAAACGTATCAGTGACGTATTCTTTGAGAGTTTGTCCAAATTGATAGAGCCTCTCAACTTCTTCTTCAATTGAAGGAATCTCAATTTGATAAAGATGTTTAAAGAGGATCGCCTTTTCAGCGTAACCAGAGCCGAGGCGTCTGATGAGAGTATCTTTGTCGAGGAGATCTTTAACTTTGATTCCTCGTCTTGAAACTTTGTCTTCGTAAGCAGGTCCAATTCCTTTGCCTGTCGTCCCAATTTTTTCTGGACCTTGAGATTCGCGAGCAGCATCTAGAAGTTTGTGATAGCTCGTGATGACAGTGGCAGAACTTGAGAGCTTAAGATTGGCAGAGCTTACATTCGTGACGGCTTTAATCGTTGCCAGTTCTTTAAGGAAGTTTTCCGGTTCAAGCACAACTCCATGGCCAATCACTGAAAGGCAGTGAGGATGAAGAACGCCAGAGGGAATAACGTGAAGGACAGTTTTTTTCCCATTAACCCAAATCGTATGACCTGCGTTGTGACCACCTTGATAGCGTACAACGAGATCACATTTTTCAGCGAGAAGATCTGTGATTTTTCCTTTCCCTTCGTCACCCCATTGGGCACCGATGATGGCCAGTGTTTGCATAATTTATCCTTTCACTTCATGAAGGAGATTTTTATTAACAAAAAACTCAACGATCTGATGAGCGGCCATTTCTCCCACTCTAAATTGAGCCTCTTCTGTTGATCCTCCAAGGTGAGGAGTCAGAACAATATTTGAAAGAGTCTTTAGTTTTGATTCTGCTTCAAGAGGTTCATTGGCGAAGACATCAAATCCCGCTCCTTTAATTTTCTTGGACTCAAGAGCTTCAAATAAATCGTTCTCATTCACGATCTTTCCTCGAGCGGCGTTGATGAGGATTGATGTCGGTTTCATCTTCGAGAAAAGGTGCGCATTCACAACACCTTTCGTTGCTTCAATGAGGGGAGTATGAATAGTGACGATATCACTTTGTGAAAAAAGTTCATCAAGCGTATTCACTTTGGTCGCGAAATGAACTTGAGATTCGTGTACGAGGGGATCGAAGAATAGAATTTTTGGTTCAAAACCAGAGATTCTTTTTGCCACAAGCTGACCAATTCTTCCAAACCCCATGATCCCAACAGTTTTATTCGTGAGCTCATTCCCGGTGAAGGCATCTTTGTTCCATTCACCTTTTTTCATGGAAGCATCTGCTTGAGCTGTTTTTCTTAAAACGGTCATCATCAGAGCGACAGCATGTTCAGCGGCTGAGTTATTATTAGCTCCTGGTGTATTAGATACTTTGATATCTTTAGTTTTGCAGTAGGCTTTATCGATATTATCTGTGCCTTCTCCTGCGCGGACAACGTACTTAAGGTTTGGAGCTTGATCGATGAGCTCTTGATTGACCTTCGTCGCTGAACGGATCACGAGACCAGATATTTTTGGGAGAAGAGTTTTTAGTTCTTCCTGAGTCACTTTAGGTTTCGGGTAAATTTCTAGGTTAGGATTTTTAGAAATGGCATCGAAAATTTCTTTGTCACATCCATCAGAGAAAACAATAAAAGGCTTCGTCATAGTTGGCTCCATCAAAAAAGGGGACGGAGAACTATAACCTGAGAATGTTCCGAAATAGAAGGGGAGAGTAGCCTCTCCCCAAAGAAAAAATGAAGCTTATTTAGGCTGAAGCTCTTAGCTCAAAGCGGCTATGAAGTGCATCGAGAACTGTTTGAAACTCGGCTAAAGTCGGAAGAGTCCCGAAGTGCGTGTTTTCATGCATGTTCATTGAAACGAAATCGAAAATTTCAATGGGAGTTGATTTTTCAGCTCCCTTTAGAAAAGCGCGCCAATGAGTTTCGCCATACTTTTTAAAATTATCAAACATGTGAGCGATCAGTTCGGTTTTTGATTTGACACCGATATTGATCACCGACCCCCGTTGATCGACCTCCAGGTACCAGATGCGATAATCAATGTTTGAGTTTGGATTCTTCCTCGTTTCGACGGCAATTGCCATAAACATGGTGGCCTCCTTGACTGAATTTTGAACGTCATGTTCAAATATGTGTGTGTTTAAGGGGCCACTGACTTTTCCGTCCTAGAAAAGCATCTATAGCCCTTCTCGCTTCCTGCTTTAATCATTTTTTCACTTGCCCCTATTCCTGTCATGACAATTTCTCTTATTTAATCTTGCCCCTAGGAGAGAGAAAGACAGAGATTTATCTCTGAAAACGTCAAAAAAACTTCATCGTACAAACTATTCACGACTTGCCCCGATGCAGTATAGGGGCAAAAGGAAACCAATAACTGACAAAGATATTTTGATTTGAGAGAATAGCTTTTATGTCAGTCTTTAAATCAACATTGAAAATGGCCTTTGCTACTTTTTGCTCTCGTATTTTAGGTCTTGTGAGAGAGCAAGTCATGGCCGCTTATTTTGGAGCTTCTGGTGTTACGGATGCTTTCCTCGTAGCTTATCGAATTCCAAATCTCCTTCGTGATCTTTTTGCTGAAGGTGCTTTCTCGTCCGCTTTCGTGCCAACTTTTGTTGAAGCGAATCAAGAGTCGAAAGAAGAAGCACGTAAACTTCTATGGTCTCTGTTTTGGCTTCTCTCTCTGATTACTGGAACCATCTGTTTGGGAATTATTTTTTTCGCTCCAGAGCTTATCCGCGTTTTTGCTCCAAGCTTTATTGGTCAGCCTGAAAAATTTGAAATGACTGTGAACCTCACAAGAATCATGGCACCTTTCCTAACCTTTGTCTCACTAGCAGCTCTTTTCATGGGAGCACTAAATTCTTTAAAAGTTTTTTTTATCCCATCACTTGCACCAGCATTTTATAATGTCATGAGTATTCTATCGATGGTGGGGTTAAGCTCTCTTCTTCAGTATACAGGTCATCATCCCATTTACTCTCTTGGGATTGGAGCGATGCTTGGTGGTTTCATGCAAGCATTTGTGCAAGTCCCTCTGCTTTTACAAAAAGGGTTCTATCCCTTGTGGCCGAAACAATTCTGGACGTCACGAGCAAAAAAAATTGTGACCTTGATTGGTCCTGGCCTTTTGGGGTTTGCTGCTGCCCAAATTAATCTTCTTATCACAACGATTCTTGCGACAGGGGCTATGGTGGGAGCTACATCTTGGCTCAATTATAGCTTCAGGCTTTTTCAGCTTCCCGTTGGGATTTTATCAGTATCAATCGGTAACTCAAACTTGGTGCATTTTTCAGAAGCGTGGAAAGCAAAAAAAATTGAAGAGGCAAAGAGATCACTTCAAGTCAGCTTTGACCTCTCCTTTGTCACGATCATGCCGACTTTGGTGATGCTTTATTTTTTCTCTGATGAAATCGTCCATTTGATTTTTGAGCGAGGAAAGTTTACTCGGTTTAGCACAGAAATGACGGCTGAAGCTTTGAGAATGTACGCCTTAGGATTACCGTTTTATGGACTTTATAAAATCTGGGTACCAACCTTCTACGCTCTTGATCGACAAAAGATCCCAGTGATTGGCTCCCTGATCTCGATTGCTGTTAATATTCTTTTTTGTACCCTCATGACACCTGTCCTCGGCTTTAAGGCTTTGGCCCTCGGGACAACTCTCTCAGTTCTTATTAATGCTTTGTTTCAATCAATCGTTCTCAAACGAGATCTGTCGCTGGACTACAGATTTTTCTTTAGCCCACGATTGATGAAAATTTTAGCATCAACATTTTTTGTTTCTCTGGTTTCCATCTTTATCCTTAAGATCTCAGTCTTTGACTTAGGGTTTATCCAGAAGGCAGTCGTTCTTTCGGTCCAGCTTTTTTCGGTTGGATTACTCTATTTTATTTTTCTTTACTGGATGGGAGAGAGGGAGCTTGTAGGGGCAATCCGAGAGAAGTGGAGAAAAAAGTTAAAGAAAAAATAAAAAATATCAACGCTTTAACTTGTATCAAGAACTCTTTTTAGTTATCCTGAAGGTATAGACCTTATTTAAGGACATTTATGAAAACAGATTTCGAAACGCTTAAGGCGCTCTCAACATACTCAATTAATCACCTAAAACAGGCTGAGATGATTGATTTCGCAGTCGATAGTAGAGCTGATCTTATTGAAGCGCTTGCGACTGAGTATGGCGTAAGTTTTGCCACGGACGAAAACATTAAAGAACAGGCGATCGAAGAAGTCGAAGAAAAATTCGGCGAAGATATTCCTGGTGATATTACTGAAACTGAAATGTTCAACCATGCACGTAAAGAGATTATTAAGTCTTTTAACGGTGAGAACATCGGTGGACTTTATTTAATGGAATCTCTTCACCACATCGCGATCAGGGTTAAAAACTTTCTTCTCACCAATGATCTTGTAGAAGATGTTTACTGTTCAGATGAAGAGCTTATCGAATTCATTATTGATAAATTAAGAAATTTTGCGCCTAAGCGTAATTAGTCTGAGCTTGCCTTAAGTTTTATGGATGAAACTTAAGCAAGTTAGGCTTTCTTCAAAATACGGTCCTTCAACTAGCCCATTCAAAACAGAACTCTTACTTTCAAAAATAAAATAACCTGGGTGGTTAAGTCGTCGAACAAGATAGATATCGTAGTAAATGCGATCTACTATATTCTGTGAAGCTTTCCCTTCAACACGAATAATTTCCTGAAACTCTTCTTGAATTTGAGGATTCTTAAAAAGAACGCGTGAGTCTGTCTCGAAGGTCACATCCATGTCGAATTCAACTTTCTCCAGATCAAATTTTTCTTTTAAAAGTTCGTCGAGGGGTTTTTCGTCGCCATCGTTGTGGTAGCTAAAAATGGCGTACCAATCATATCTTGTGTCTGTCCTTTGAAACTTGATTAAAGTTTCCTCCTGAGAGGTGAGTGTCCACCAATTTGGGATCATCATGGAAAAGTCAAAAAACTCAACTTCGTAGCATTCATCTTTGAAAGACGTTTTTTCCTGGCCGATCACTTTCATCGTATAGATCGCCCCAATGATTAAACTGACTAAAATGATCCAATCAAAAAGATGCTCAAAAAAGATACTCATGGGCAGAGATTACATGAACTTAAGCTTATTTTCTAGTCAGATAAAAGCTAAAGTCTGCGGCTAAACTTCCGATAAGACATTGACGTGGGTAGGAGAGAGGTGGAGTTTTTTGCCTCTCATTTTCCTCACTGAACCATTTGCTAAGATGTAAATAGGACATTCTCTCTTGGATGAGAGATTTTAAATCGGGCAGGATTAATATGAAAAAACTTATCCCTCTTTTTTTGAGCTTCTTCGTGAGTGTAGCTTATGCGGAGTTACCTCTCGATAAAGACAATCAGGCCATCATCAATGCCTGTAGAGATAAAGGTGGAGATTACCTGACGGAGACTGAAGGCTCTTGTACGGTAGTGAGTTGTTTTTATAAAGACAGCGATAGTGTCTTGAGGATTGACGGTGATAACAGTCGATCACAAAACTGTTCAGAAATTGATTACAACAGACTTAAAAATAAAATTAAACAGAACCGAGCTGGTAAGGCTGACGATAGAGCAAGACAAGAGTCAGACAGAATTAGAAAAGAAGCTGATGAAGCTATTAAGAAAGAAAGAGATAGATCAAAAGCAGCTTGTATTGCTTCTGGAAAATCTCCAGAGGTGTGTGATGAGATCGCAAGACGATCAGAATCTTTCTATAAAGATTGCTTAGACTCAGGCAGAAGCCGTCAAGAGTGCGATGCAGACTGGAAATCAAAGCGAGATGCGATTAATAATTGTCTCGATCAAGGTAAGAGTGTTCAAGAATGCGTCTATGGTAGAAGAGTAAGTTATGATGGAAGTGCAGAAGGTGGATCTTCTGGTGGAAGTGCCAACGGATCATCGGGTCCGAATGGTGGCAAAGGTGGCTCTGGTAATGGTGGAGTCAACGTTTCAGTTGATGGTAACGGAAACATCGTTGGTGATGTCGACGGTCAAAGAATTCTTTTTACAAGTTATGTACCAGTTGAATCACAGGCTGAATGTGAAGCTGTAAGAGCACAGGACCCTGGAGTTTATTGTGTTTATGGTTGCGTAAGTGAATGTGGAAAAATTAGACGTGCCTTTGCATGGATTAAGAAAGTATTAAGTTTTGGACTTCTCCGTCCTGCTTGTGAAACTTGCTTAAACAACTATGCAGGCAGAGATAGAGTTCTTCGAATTTTAAGAGGAACAACAACTTCATCATCAGGCTCTAAGACTAAGTTTCAAGGAACTGGAGTTGTCAGAGTGAGTGATGTTCAGGGTGGCGCTCAGGGAGGAGGTAACTCCGGATCTGGTGGTGGCTATTCTGGGGGTTATTCAGGTGGCAATAATGGTGGTAACGGAAATGGTAATGGAAATGGTAATGGATCAGGTTCGAATGGATCAGTCACAATCGGTGGAAACTCATCAGGAGTAGCAGCTGGTGCAGGTGGAGGAGTAAATGTTGGAGTTAGCGGAGGAGCTAACGGTGGAAGTGGAATAAGACTTCCTGCTTACTGTGATTCTCCAAAAGATTCTGACCGCGAGAAGTGTGCTCAATGGATCAGAGAAAACAAAAGATTAGTTTGTTCATCAAGCTCGAATTACTCAGCTTGTATGGGTGATGATGCTTATGAAGATATGCTTCGTCGATATTCAATTAAAGATTGTGTGAATTGTTCTGCTGGATCTCGAAGCTCTCAAAGTACTCTTTCTGGCGTCGCAGAGATCATTGGTGCGATTGCACCTCCTCTTGCTATGTTTGGTTCAGCTTATGTAGGTGCAAAAGCCTATGAAAGATCAAACCAAGCTTGGGCAAATGCAGCTGTCAGAGGATTTGAGCAGTGTCGATTGTCTCAGCAAGATTATCAAAGTTATTTAGCTTCAAATCAGCTCCCAGCTTTAACTCCTGATCAGCAAGCCAATATGAAGTGTAATGGCTATCAGCTTGGTGGTTATGCAGGTTTAGGATCTCCTGGCTTGAATGGATATCTTGGTGCTGGTTACAGTCCAGGATTCTTAGGTGGAATGATCGGGCCATATGGTGCCGGTTATCCAGGAGTTTATGGTCCAGGTGGAGGAGTTGGTGGTGTTATTGGTGGATTTAATGGTGGCACAATTGGTGGACTTTATGTTGCCGGTGGAGCTGGTGGTGGATTCAACGGCGGATACTACGCTGGTGGAATAAACGGTGGCTTCAACGGCGGTTATTATGCTGGTGGAATAAACGGTGGCTTCAACGGCGGTTATTATGCTGGTGGAATAAATGGTGGTTTTAACGGCGGTTATTATGCCGGCGGAATTAATGGTGGAAATATTGGCGGAATTTATGTTGCTGGTGGAGCGAACGGTGGCTTTAACGGCGGATACTACGCTGGTGGAATAAACGGTGGCTTCAACGGCGGATACTACGCTGGTGGAATAAACGGTGGATTCAACGGCGGTTACTACGCTGGAGGAATTAACGGTGGTTTCAATGGCGGATCTGTCGGCGGACTTTATGTTGCTGGTGGAGTGAGTGGCGGTGTTTATGGCCCAGGTGGGTATTCAAATCCAGGATGGGGGTCTGGTGTCGTTAACAATGGAATCCCTGGTTATCCTGGATACGCTAACCCACAGGCTGATTACTATAACTCTCAATCAGCAGCTAACTACGATAGAATGATGCAAGCTCAAGGAACTGCTTATCAAGTGGGAGCAGGTGGATACGGAGCAGGAATGGGATACGGCCAATTCGGAGCAGGAATGTCTCCAGTGAATGTAGGCTTTGGATTAAATGCTCAAATCGGATTTGGTTTTTAAAAGATAAAAAAGAGTATTAAATAAAAAAGGGAGCTTTTAGCTCCCTTTTTTATTTGTTATGAACAAGAGTTTTAATTTCGTGTCTGAAAATAACTTGAATCTTATCGTCTACCACTTTTTCAACGATTCCAGGACCAAATTTTGAGTGATCAATGACGTCCCCTTCAACAAATTTAGAGTCTATCGAATAGGGCATAGATTTTTTCTTTGAATTTGAAATCTTTTCCATCCAAAGATCAGCAACAGGGATCACTTTTGACGGTGTCATCAGAGATTTTTTTGTACGAGTTAAGCTTTGTTTTGATGATGAAGAAGGATCTTTATAAGAATGCATGCTGAAACAAGTATTACATTTTACTTTAGCGATCGTTTTAGCATCTTTCATGGCAACGATTGTATGCCCAAGGTTGAGCTTACATTTTGTGCAGTATGAAAGCACATCTTTACCGACCGTTAACTGAGACATATTTTTCCTTTTTGATTATACTGAGTAAGAAGTACGATTATATACCTTCTAGGTGACAATGACAACAAAGCGCGACTCTCTCTTAGAAAAAGCTCTCAGCCTTCCGCAGGAACCGGGCTGTTACTTGATGCAAGATAAGCTTGGCCGGGTGATTTATGTTGGAAAAGCAAAAAGACTCAAGTCTCGAGTGACATCTTATTTTAATGAATCTGCTAAAAGCCTGAAAACTGAGCATATGGTGGCAAAAGTTGAGGACTTTCAGTTCATCATCACGAGATCTGACGCTGAGTCCTTTATTCTAGAAAACAATCTCATTAAAGAGCATGCACCCAAATATAATATTAGGTTAAGAGACGATAAGTCTTATCCCTATCTTCAGATCAATTACGAGGAGGACTTCCCTCGACTCGAGTATGTTCGACGGCCTAAAAAAGCCCCAAAAAAAGAACTCTATGGGCCTTTCCCGACAGGCTCAAATATTTCGCAAATTTTAAGAATCCTCACCAAAAGTTTTGCTCTAAGGGACTGCTCATTGAGCGAATTTAAATCTCGGAAAACGCCCTGCCTTTATCACCAAATGAAGCAGTGTAGTGCTCCGTGTGTGAACCTCATCGCCCAATCCGATTATGAAAAAGATCTCAAGACAGCGATTGGGTTATTTCAAGGCAAAATTAAGGCCAATAAAATGTTTGATGCTCTCACTGAAAAGATGAATCAGTACGCGGAAAATGAAGAGTTTGAGATGGCCGCTCTCCTGAGAGATGATTTGAAAGTTCTAGGAGATTTTAGGGAACAATCATTCGATCAGCAGGTTGAGAATCTTATTTCTGAAAAAGATGCTGATTTTTGGTCTTATTTTGTGGGAGAAGAGGAAATTGATCTTTCTCTCTATTTGATCAGATCAGGAATGCTTTTAGGGCAAAAAAACTTCCACTTCATTCGCTCTGAGCTCATGGATGAACTTCATGAAGAGCTTTTTCAAAAGATTCTTCAATACTATAGTTTTGAAGATGATGTTGTACCTGAGAGAATTGTCGTAGATCTAGAAACAGAAATCATTGGCTCCTTCAGAGAAGCACTTGAGAGTCTAGGACATACAAAAGTGACTGGTTACAGTAAAAAAGTCCAAGCACTCCTAGAGATGTGCCGTAAACATGCAGAGGAGTCTCAAAGAGTAAGAAAAGAAAATCAAGATTCTGTTTATGTTGGATTAAATAAATTGAAAGAACTCCTCCAAATGAAAGAGCGACCTCAGACTCTTGAGTGTTATGATATTGCTATTTGGCAGGGAAAATCTCCAACAGCTTCTCAGATCGTTTTCGAAGAGGGAAAACCTCATAAGCAAAAATATCGTTACTATCATTTGAATGAAAGACCAGAGGGGAATAATGACTTTGCGATGATGAGAGAAGTTTTTGAGCGTCGACTTCAGCATGGATCATTTCCTGATGTGTTTATCGTTGATGGGGGACTCGCTCAAGTTAACACGGTGAAAGCAATTCTCGATGAACTTAAGATCGAGACGCCAATCGTAGGAATTGCTAAAAGTAGAGAGCTCACGCGTGGTGATTTTAGAGAAAGAGAACTTTCGAAATCAGATGAAAGATTAATTATTCCAGGAAGAGCTAATCCTTACTCTCTCACAAAGTGTCCATCGTTATTTAAAATTATTGTCTCAATGAGAGACGAAGCTCATCGGTTTTCTCGAAAGCTCCATCACAAAGCAGAATCGAAGCGAGTATTTCAAACATGGCTTGATCAAATTAAAGGACTTGGAGAAGAAAGTAAGAAAAGGATTCTTCGTGAGAATACTTTTACTCAAGATGAGCTGCGGGCATTTGATGTTAATGAACTTAAAAATCTTTTCGATTTAAAGATTGATCAAGCCCGCGCTCTAAAAAACTATCTTAATTCAGAACGTGAATAACACGTCTGTTGCCGCAACCACAGTCCATGCATCGTGCAGTCTCTTGAACAAGTAAATTTTTATAATCAGGCATATGTGAAAGGAGGAGCTTTGAGCCACAAACTTTACAGTCATCCATGATTTTTCTTACTTGCTCAGCGCCACCAAAATACTCTTCAAAATTTTCAAATTTAAAATCAATATCAGACATTTCAATATCCTCCGTGCCCTTAACTCATCGGATTGAAGAAAATTGGCTTAAGCGCCTTTTTTCTATGGGAAAGATTGTCCAATTTATGCTAGAAGTGGCTACATGGAAGATCTATTTCGTCAGAGATTAAAACAACTTCAATCGCCACAGATTCCTAAAAGCTTCTCTGAAGCTCTCTTAGATATACAATCTTTTTACCCAGAGTTTCCAACATCAACTCAGCCGATTCCAGTTTATAAAACCTCGGAGAAAAGAGAGATGATCCAGTCTCTTCAGGATTTTGTTTCGGAGCACACAAATATTGAGTCTGAGCAAAAAGTTAAAATTGAAGGTGGTGAAATCGTTTTAAAAACCACTTACCAGAGACTAGAGCGATTTGCTCATCCTGTTGAAGCTGTGGTCGATTTCGATAAGAAGATAGGTGAAAGATTATTTGCGAATTTTAATCACAAAAAAACGAAGATACTTTTTGCAGTCGATAAACTGATGCCAGAGGAATCTTTTGATCTCACAGATGAATCAGAGCTAGGGCTACTTAAGATTTTTTTTCCAGAAAAAGTCGCGGTTCTTTTTCAAAAGATGATTAAAGCTATGGGTTTACAAGAGGGAGAATATTTTCTCTTCCCTGTTGATGAAGATCTTAAGCTTACGAGAAAATCATTTTACGAAATTGCACTTTCGATTGATCCCATTTTAACAGTAACTCTTGGAGCGAAAACGACGAAGTCACTTTTAGATACAGATGAGAGACTTACTACGTTACATGGGCAATTTTTGCCGCGTCCGATTGATCAAGAATCTCAACTATTATATGTCCCACTTTTTCACCCAAGTATTCTTGAATCAAATGCCAACATGAAGAAGTCAGCTTGGGTTGATATGCAGAAAATGATGGAATATCTTAAAAATTCCGTATGAGTTTATTTTAAAAAAAGCTAAAATATTCTAGGTCTTACTAATTTCCACGGATAAGGGAATTAAGGTGAAAACAGGAAGTTTATTTTTTTTGCTCATGTTCGTGCAGCCAGTTTGGTCAGCAGTTCCCTCTGTCAAAGTCTTGATTGCAAAGTCTCTCCAGCAAGTTGTCGTTCATGGACAAGATCTCAAGAAAATTATCCATACAAAAAAGCAAGTTGATCAGTATGTAGGGGATAAAATTATTTCTTTCAAATGCCAGTTACCTCAGCTTCCTAGACATCATTTGTTTTCGAAGTCTCCGCAGTTAGTGGCATCATTAAGTTCTCCGTCTGGGCTTGTTTCTTGGGGAAAACAAAAATATCAGGGTGAGCTTCAGCTTTTAACCAGCCCTCATCATCGAAGTTGTGATCTTGTTAATTCGATCTCTCTTGAGAATTATTTAACCACACTACTTGCGAAAGAAATGAATGGAACCTGGCCTCTCGAGGCACTTAAGGCGCAAGCAGTAGCCGCAAGAACCTATGCTTTTGAGCGAGTTAAAAAAGGTATCAGCCTCGATGAAAAGCTTTACCACTTGGAATCGTCTGAACGTGATCAGGTTTCAGGTCACTATTATGATCGGACAGATAAAACGATACGAGCCGCTGAAGAAACTGAAGGAGTTATCCTGGTGACGCCATCGGGAAGAGTCGCTCCAGCTTTTTTTCATTCTAAGTGTGGTGGAAAAACGTTGAGGCCTGATCAAGTCTGGGGTGGAGTTGAAGAGGGGTATCGATCCGTTGAATGTCAGTTTTGTAAAAAAACAGGAACAAAAGATTGGCGACAAAAAATAAAAAACGAAAAATTATCATCGATGCTCGATCAAGTATTAAAAAAGTATTATCTTGAAGAGAAGGGTGTCGGTGAGCTCAAACTTATGTCAGACTCGCTTGAGAATTCTGAGGTAAGAATCTATGCTGGAGATAAGTTGCATATTGTAAAAAAAGCTTATCTTCGAAACACTGTTGGACGCGATCTTCTTCCATCAAATAACTTTAAAATTGAACAAAATGAAAATGAATTCCATTTTGAAGGTGCGGGCTACGGACATGGAGTAGGTTTATGTCAACTAGGGGCTCTTGAACTTGCTAAGCGCGGATATAATTATCGCCAAATTCTCTCTTTTTATTTTCCACGACATAAACTTAAAAAAGCTTATTAATTATGCTCTCCTTCCTCGCAAGTCTAGTTTTCTCATCTATCGTTTCTGCAAAGATTGTCCTCATTGATCCAGGCCATGGAGGAGTAGAAATAGGAGCTGTCGGGAAAGTGAAATCTCAAAAAATTTATGAGAAAGATCTTTCATTAAGACTGGCCAAAAAAGTTAAAGAGCGTCTCTCCAAAGTGACAACAGTTTATCTCACGAGAAGTTTAGATCGAGCTGTGACACTTCAAGAAAGAGCTGATTTAGCTGAGATGATTAAAGCCGATCTTTTTGTTTCTCTTCACTTTAATTCTTCTCCTGACCATAAGGGAGATGGGTTTGAACTTTATTACTTAGATAACAACTCTGATGCTGCTTCTAAAAAAGTTGAAAAAAGTGAGAACTATAATGTTAAAGGGGAAGAGCTAACAGTGAATCAAATCCTGATAGATCTTGTGATTCAACAGACAGTTGCCCACTCTAAAAGACTTGCACTCAAGGTCCATGAGAGTATTAAACCTGTGCTCAAGAATTTTTCGATTGATGATCGTGGCATTAAACCAGGACTCTTCTATGTTTTGGCTCTGTCAAAAAGACCAGGGATTTTAATTGAGGGAGGATTTGTTTCAAATGAAAAAGAACTCTCTAAAATTAATCAAGATAAATACCTTGATCAATTAGCTAAAGCTATCTCTCAAGGTATTTATAGTTTTATTAAGTCAGAAAAAAATTAGAATGAACAGAATGAGAATCTTTGACCGGCACTTGATCCACCATCAAGCCATCTAAACTCAGCCGTCGATCCACCTGGAAAGTATACCGTTGCTTTAGTCATTGGCTTAAATAAGCATCTTGAATATGCTCCGATTCTAATATCTCGGTCTAGACCAGCTTGACCATTGGGAGCAAAAGATCTTGGGCATAAGTAACCAACGAAGAGTGGTGGCTGTCCGACAGCTTGTCCAACAACCGCAGCGACATCACCATAAGAGGTGACACCTACGAAAATATCACCAGGAGCTACGTTCGATGGGAAATTAACGAGTGGAACTTGAATCGCCACTCTTTGTCCAGAGTAAGACTGATTAGTATAGCCGGGGTAACCATTAAAGCCACCACGACACGGATTTTGTTGCATAACTTGGTTAAGCGGAACGCCCCCATAACTGTAGGGAGAGTTGATGTTCGTTAAACCCAGTCCGTAAGGGTTAGCGAGTGACCACTGATTACTTTTTCCTGATTCATTCTTCTTTCCACACGAGAAAAGTGAGAAGACCAGAGAAACCTGTAAGAGAGTCATGATCATCGATTTCATAAATGCTCCTTAAGAGACAATCTAGTACCCTATCGGCTTAATCCATTAAAACTTTAGGGCATAAAGTTCACTCTATTAAATTCTACTCAAAAGCTTATATTTATTGAATGTGGAAAGAAATGCTTACCTTAGATCGAAACATTATCCGTCGGCTATTTAAAGCTGATGAAACCCGGTTTTATATTGGTGTTGGCCTAAAGGTCGTGGGACTATCTCTTTTGATTCAATTCTTTATCTACTATTTTATTTATCAAATTTTGAAAATTTATCATTCATTCTTTCTTTCTCAAGGATTTCCAGAGATTGAGGATACACCATTTTATGATTTTCTACTTCCCGAAGCGATGGAGGGGATTGGAGTGATGCTTCTGAGTCACTTCTTCCTCTTCTTTCTTGGAGTCTATATAGGGTGGCTTATTCTACGTCCTTTCAGAGAGCTTGCGTACTACTGCGAGCACGCGATAGAGAATAAAAATCTCGAGTACCATACGGATGATTTTTCAACTTATAAGCTCCTTACACGGTATTCAGAGTTTTTCGTCGAATACCTCAGAGAGTGTCGTCGAAAAGAGAAACTTCAGACTCAGACCATTCCTCCGCAGTACCAAAAAGTTCATCATCCGACGATCGATAAACTTTTTATTTTTCATTTAGCATTCCTGATCATTATTATCTCACTAACCAATGCTGCTTTTATTATTGAGATCTCCACGTCAGCTTATGAGTCATTGATTAATCTTGCTCTTGATAACTTAAAACGAAACCACGAAGTCACAAAGTTCTTCTCCTATCAGTCGTTTGTAATGTCTGAGATAACGAACTTAACTGTTGTTTTAACCGTTGTTTCCTACCTGACTTTAGCGATTCATCTTTATAAGAAAATCTCTGGAGCTGGTTTTGCCATCTTTTCGACCATGAGGTCTTTCATGAAGGGCAACTATTCTGCTCGGGTACACATGTTAGGCTTTCCGTACATCAGAAACTACTCGAGATTGATTAATAAATATCTCGATTTTATGCAAAAAAATTATGACCCTGGTTCTTTTAATTCCTCAGAAGAATGAGCTATACTGTCAAAACTAATATTTAACCAAAAGGAAACTCATGAAAAAAGCCCTTTCATTTTTGATTATTCTTGGAACATTTGTTTCATGTACATCAAAAGATGATTTAAAGAAAATGATTAAAGAGAACCCAGAAATTATCACGGAAGCGATCGAAGCTAATCCGTCAAAATTTATCGATGCTCTCAATAATGCTGTAAAAGCAGCTCAAGAGGGTGAGGGTAAGAGAAGAGAAGAGGAAGAGAAAAAAGCGCTAGAGGAAAGTTTCAATAATCCACTCCAGGCTGAAATTCGTTCAGACGAAAGCTTCAGAGGAAATAAAGACGGAGTGATTACCCTTATTGAGTATTCTGATTTTGAGTGTCCGTTTTGTTCTCGTGGTTTCGCAACGGTGATGGAACTTATGAAAAAATACGAAGGTAAAATTCGTTTTGTTTATAAGCACCTTCCATTAAGTTTTCATCCTCAGGCGATGCCTGCTTCTCAGTACTATGAAGCTATTAGACTTCAGAGCCCAGAAAAAGCATGGGAGTTCCACGATAGAATTTATAAAGATCAGAGAAAACTTCAAAACGGCGAAGCTTTCTTGAAGTCTCTTGCTAAAGACCTGAAGGTTGATATGGCAAGATTAGCTAAAGATGTTAAATCTGAAGCTGTTCAGAAACGTATTGATGCAGATATGGCGGAAGCAAGCAAGTTTGGATTCCAAGGAACACCAGGCTTTCTAATCAACGGAGTTCCAGTTAAAGGAGCTTATCCTGCGAACTATTTTGATGGCATTATTGAAGAATTAAAAAAGAAGGGTAAAATTACTCTATAGTTTTAGTCAGAAAAGCCCACTGTATGGTGGGCTTTTTTTTTGCCATGAAATTGACATGAACTCGGCAGATTTTTCCACTTTCGATGCTTCAATCTTGATTCAAGTCCGAATGAAAGTTATAATTTTGACATGAGCTCCTAATGACTGGAGTAAAATCTGTAGGAATCAATGGCTGAAGAATCGAACGCACAACAAGTTAAGAACCCTCTCATTATGTTATTGCTGGTCTTGAACATGGCAGGGATGGCGACGATTGGTTATTTTCAGTTCCGCTTTATGGAAATGGAATCTAAAAGACCAAGTTTATCTGAGCTTCTTAAGGAACAGAAAGAAGGCGGAGAAACTGCGGATACAACAGGTGAGCAAAATAACGTTGAAACAATAAAAAAAGAAAATCTTCTTCCTCTTGAGAGTTTCACTGTGAACTTGGCACAAACAGAAGGCCCAAGAAGATATGTGAGATTAGAAGCTGTACTTAAGATGAGTGCGGACGCAAAGCTTCCTGAGTTTGAGGCTCGTAAACCGCAAATTAGAGACACGATTATCAGTATTTTGAATACAAAGAAAGCCGATGACCTTTTAAAGAAAGAAGGAAAAAGTTTTCTTAAAGAAGAAATAAAAGCTTCGATCAATTCTTTCCTTGTTGATGGAAAGGTTGAAGATATTTTTTACATAAGTTTTCAAATTAATTAATTTGTAGGATGCAAATTAATCTTTTTTCCCAGGAGGGGAATCATGGCCCAAGTACTGAGCCAAGATGAAGTAGATGCTCTCTTAAATGCAGTGAGCGATGATTCAGATTCAAGTTCGTCCGCCTCAGCCGAGATGGAAGATGAGAGTGAGGGAGGAAAAGTAGAGCAGGATGCGAACATCCAGCCCTATGATCTTACCAACCAAGACCGTGTTATCCGTGGGCGAATGCCGATTCTTGAAATCATTTACGAAAGATTCATTCGACAATTTCGAGTTTCCTTGTCGAACTCACTTAGAAAAATTTCAACTATCTCCATGATTTCCACAGATCTCTTAAAGTTCGGAGAGTTTGTGAATACTCTTCCGATTCCTTCATGCATGTGCATCATGCGATTCAATGAGCTTCGAGGGCCAGCCTTAATTGTTTTCGAATCGAAGCTTGCCTATGCGATTATAGATTCTTATTTTGGTGGAACTGATCGTCCCTTCACTAAAATCGAAGGTAAGGAATTCACCTCGATTGAACTCTCTTTTATGAGACGAGTGATGGATATGGCGATTAATGACCTCGAGGAATCTTGGGCCCCAGTTCATCGAATCGACGCTCAATATGTTAGAACGGAAATAAATCCTCAGTTCGTTGGAGTCGTACCTCCCTCGGATGTGGTGATAGCAACTACTTTTGAGGTTGAGTTTGAGTCAGCATCTGGAACAGTGATGATTATTGTTCCCTACTCAACCATCGAGCCTATCAAACAAAAACTCTCGTCAACTTATCAATCAGAAAATGACGTCGTAGATACTCTTTGGACAAGATCAATGCAGGAGCATGTCCATCAAGCTGAAGCCACTGCTGTTGTAAAGCTTGGAGAAACTGAACTTACCGTTGGTGACCTGATTGGACTACAAATCGGGGACATTATTCCTCTGTCTCAAGAAGTCTCCGGCGAGCTCGATCTTGAGATTGAAGATGAAAAGAAGCTTAAATGTCTTATTGGAGTTTATAAAGGTAATCGCGCCGTACAAGTTACAAGAAGAAATTCATAAAAGGTGGAGATATGTCATTAACAGAAATGTCAGATAACAACAAAGATGCAATCAGAGAACTCGCTGACCAAATTAAAGCTGGAGATGATTCTCTTAATAAACTTAAAGTCCAAAACCTCGATTTCATTTTAGATATTCCACTGAAAGTAAGTGTTGAACTTGGACGCACCAAGGTTGTGATCAAAGACTTATTACAACTTGGACAGGGATCAGTGTTAGAGCTAGATAAACTCGCTGGAGAGCCACTGGAAGTTTTAGTTAATGGCAAACTTGTTGCAAGAGGTGAAGTCGTCGTCGTGAACGAAAAGTTCGGGATCAGATTGACAGATATCATATCGCCACTTGAGCGGATTGAGTCGTTAAAATAATTAAGGGGTTAGTCATGAATATGGTGAAGTGGATCTTAAGTTTTTTAGTGACAATGCCTTTGTGGGCCGGTGTCAAAGTGACTACTCTTCAGTCCAAAATGTCTGGAAAAAATCAAGTCATCGAGATTGGCTTGAATGGGAGAACTCAGGAGTTACCTGATATAAAAGTTTCTAAAAATCAAATTGAAGTGATGCTCACTGGAATTGAACAGTTTCAATCTTTCTTCAAAAATCTTCATGGTGTAAAAGCTGGTGCTTCATTTGTCGGTGGAAAAGCTTTCGTGACAATTGCTCTACCAAATGAAGTCAAAGAAGAACAGGTTCAACTTAATTTAAAACCAATGTCTATCGAAATTTCATTTCCAAAGTCAGAGGTTGTGCAAGTTCAGAAGTCAGTAGTAAAAGAAGTCGTAACGAAAAAAGAACAACTCAATATTGATTACTTAAATAAGCTTGAAGGCCAAGAAACAAAACAAGTGGCTCAGATCGAACACATTGATGAAGTCAAACAAGTTCAAGCGGCACCACAAGTTGAAAAATCTAAAGAAATCGCGAAAAATGATCAGTTTTCATTTGCTGGCTATCTAGCAAAATTTACTGTCTTTCTAGGCTTAGTTCTTGCTCTCTTCTATGGAGTCGTCCAGTTATTTAAGAAAGGTGTCCTAGGTAAAGGGAAAATGGGATTTTTAAATAACTCCCAGATGATTGAAGTCCTAAGTACAACTTATATTTCACCAAAAAGATCTCTGATGATGGTGAAGGCTCACAAGCAAATATTTTTTATCGCGAATTCAGAGAATGGGATCCAATTCCTTTCTGAAGTTAGTGATACGGCCGGTCTGATTAAAGAAGGTGAAAGATTAGTGACGGGATCAAATTTTGATTTAAGCCTGGATGAAGTTTCAGCTCAAGAGACTAAAAACTTCTCTCTAAAAGAAAACATCATGGAATCCAAGCCTCTCCCTGAAGAAAAAGGGATCTCGTCATTGAGCGCTAAAGATATAGTTAAATTTTCTGATGAATTAAAAAAGAAAGCTAAAAAACTAAAACCGATTGAGTTCAATTAATGTTTAAAAAAATATTACCTTTCTTTATTTTAGTTTTATCTTCTCCTGGTTTTGCTCAGACAGCCAACCTTCCAGGAGTGAGCGTTAATTTTGGCCAGGGTACGAACCTCGTTGACACACTTGAGGTTTTATTACTTTTTACGATCCTAACTCTCGCACCGGCTATCATTATTTTGTGTACATCTTTTACTCGTATTGTAGTCGTTCTTTCTTTTATGAGGCAGGCACTTGGGACGCAGAATATGCCCCCGAATCAACTTTTAATTGGCTTTGCCATGTTTCTATCAGTCTTTGTGATGATGCCGACGGGACAGTCCATTTATAAAAATTCTCTTCAGCCTTACACGCAAAAACAAATTGATGGAGTACAAGCGCTTAAGGGACTAGAGCTTGACTTGAGGGCGTTCATGGAAAAACATGTCCGCAAAAATGATATCGGACTTTTCTATGATGTGACGAATACAGCTGCACCAGATAATATCAAAGAAGTCCCAACACATTACCTCATTCCTGCTTTTATTATTTCAGAGCTTAAAACGGCTTTTCAGATCGGCTTTCTACTTTACGTTCCTTTTATTGTCTTAGATATGGTCGTTGCCTCAGTTCTCATGGCTATGGGGATGATGATGCTTCCGCCGATGTTAGTTTCGATGCCGTTTAAGTTACTACTTTTCGTTCTTGTGGATGGATGGCAGCTTGTCACTGGTGCCATTTTAAGGTCATTTAATACCTAAGGAGCTCAGTGATGGAAAATGAATTTGCGATTGAAGTTGTCAATCAAGCAATCAAGGTCACTCTTATGCTTTCGGCTCCAATGCTTTTAGGTGCACTGGTTGTCGGTGTTCTCGTGTCTATTTTTCAAGCGGTCACTCAGATCAACGAACAAACTCTTTCTTTCATTCCTAAAATCCTTGTTATCGTTGCTGCTCTTGTTATCTTTAGTCCATGGATGATGGAAACGATGGTCTCTTACACTCAGGACCTTTTCTTAAGTATTCCTGAACTTGTTAGAAGATGATGAATATTGCGATCACTGATCAGTCAGTTTTTATTGCTTTTTGGTTAGTTTTTTCTCGTTGGAGTGCCGTTCTTTTTCAATTACCACTCTTTGACAATAACGCTGTTCCTGGGATCGTTAAAATTCTCATGAGTTTTCTCGTTTCTTACGCTTTCTTTCCGCAGCTCAAAGGCACGGTGCTTGCAGAGATTGGTTTAGTGGGACTAGAGAATATTTGGATTCTCGTGTCTTTTCACACCATAACTGGTTTAATTATAGGATTTTTAGTGAAGTCAATCATGAGTCTCTTCATTGCCACTGGTAACCTTTTGACCCAACAAATTGGTTTTTCTAGTGTCACTTATTTTGACCCAACACAGGGTCAGCAAGTAGGGCCATTTGAGAAGCTCGTCGAGTGGACGATGATTATTTTAGTTCTAACATCAGGAGCTCTTGTTCCGATGTTCAAGGGCGTTTTTAATTCTTTCTCATCGATTCCATTTTACAACTCAGGTAAGCTCTTTCAATCAACCGAGTATTTTGTTTTGTTTTTTAAATCCACTTTCTCCGCTTCCGTCCTTCTTGCAGGTCCATTGATCTTTTCTAACCTTATGATGAACCTTGTTTTTGGGATCGTAGCGCGAACAATTCCACAGCTCAATGTGTTGATGGTGAGCTTTGTCGTCAACATAGGGTTTGGGTTAATTTTATTTCTTGGAATTGCTGAAGAATTTTTCCATGTAGGGTATGATTTATATATCGAACGGCTAGGAGCGTGGTTTCAGTTCTTAAGTCCGTAAACCCAGGAAGGGAAGATGGCAGAAGAAAATGATGATGACAAAACCGAAGACCCCTCCGAGTATCGATTAGAAGAATCGAGAAAGAAAGGGGACGTTGCTTCATCTAAGGAGTTAAACTCCGTTCTGATTCTTGCGGGTTCACTTCTCACTCTTATTCTTTGTGCTGTTTTTATCTTCGAAGAGTTTACATCTCTTATCGATTGGGTACTCACACAAGATTTTCGTCAGGTTTATACGAAAGAAAAATTCGCTGAAGTTTTTTCTCACTTGTCATGGGTGACGATCAAGAGTGTCGCTCCTGTTTTTGGAGTCTCAGTTTGTCTCGGAGTACTATCTCAGTTCGCTCAAATCGGCTTTCTCTTTTCTCCGGAAATTTTAACGGTAGATATTGAGCGCATTAATCCGATTAAAGGATTTGGCCGTATCTTTTCGAAGAAAGCACTCGTCGAAACTCTCAAGGGTATTTTTAAATTTATCGTTGTGATCTGGATTACCTATTCAGTCATGAAAAATAATGTTGGATCTTTTCTTGGCTTTTTGCATGCGGATGCTGCCAGCTCACTCGCTTTTAGTAAAACATTGGTGATGAAATTAGGTTTCTCCATTCTTCTCGGCCTTGGGGTCATCGCAATTCTAGATTTTGCTTGGGAAAAATGGTCCTATCGTCAAAAAATGATGATGACAAAACAAGAGGCGAAACAAGAGGCTAAGGAGCGGGATGGTAATCCTGAGATAAAGAGTAAGATACGACAGATCCAGCGTCAGATGGCACAAAAAAGAATGATGAATGATGTGAAGTCTGCGAATGTTATTGTTACCAATCCGACTCATATTAGTGTAGCATTAAGGTATGACGGCGAAAACATGGTCGCTCCAGCAGTGATTGCTAAAGGAGCTGATCATTTAGCTTTAAAAATAAGAGAAATTGCAAAAGAGAATGATATCCCGATTGTCGAGAACATCATGCTAGCAAGAACTCTTTATAAAACAGTGAAAGTTGGACATGGAGTTCCGAAATCATTGTATAAAGCTGTCGCTGAAGTTTTAGCTTTTGTTTACAAACTAAAAAGAAAACAAAAAGCTTTAAAGTAACCCAGGAAGGGTGAGGTAAACCATGGATAGGTTGTTTGAGAGATTAAAATTTCTCTCGCAAAATTCTGATCTTGCTATTGCATTAGGATTGATTTCAGTCCTTCTTGTGATGATTGTCCCACTTCCTCCGCTCATCCTCGATCTTTTTATTGCATTCTCAATTGCTATTTCAATCGGCATTTTATTAATGTCGGTTTACGCTCGTAAGCCTCTTGATTTTTCGACTTTCCCTTCAGTCCTACTTGTGACGACTCTTTTGAGATTATCTTTAAACGTTGCTTCCACAAGAAATATTCTTCTCTATGGAGCGACAGACGGAACAGCAGCTGCAGGCCAAATCATTAAATCATTTGGAGAGTTTGTTGTTGGTGGTAACTACGCTGTTGGTATTATTATTTTTATGATCCTAGTCGTGATTAACTTTATCGTTATTACGAAAGGTGCTGGAAGGGTTGCTGAAGTTTCTGCACGATTTACTCTCGATGCAATGCCCGGAAAACAAATGGCAATCGATGCAGATTTGAATGCTGGTTTGATTGACGATAAAGAAGCCAAAAGACGTCGAGCTGAGGTCGCCCAAGAGGCTGACTTTTACGGGTCTATGGATGGTGCTTCGAAATTTGTGAGAGGAGATGCTATTGCAGGTATCCTCATTACAGTTATTAACATTATTGGTGGAATTATTATTGGTGTTGCTCAAAATGATATGAGCTTTTCTGATGCTGCGAGAACGTTTACTCTTTTGACAGTTGGAGATGGATTAATCGCTCAGATTCCTGCGCTTATTATTTCAACTGCTGCAGGTTTAATCACCACTCGAAATTCTAATACAGAGAATCTTGGAAAACAGTTTGAAACCGAATTTACGGCGCATCCGAAAGCCTTTTACATAACGGCAGCTGCTCTTGCCTTGTTCGCACTCATTCCTGGATTTCCAGGCTTACCCTTTATAGCGATTGCAGGGATGATAGGGTTCGCCGGATTTAAAATTGAACAGAACAGAGAAAAAGCGAAGTCTAATGAGTTGTTGAATCCGCTTAAAGATCCTAAGACCAAGGCAGACACACTCGAGTCATTACTCCCCGTTGAAATGGTTCAGCTTGAAGTTGGATACGGAATTGTAAGTATCGTCGATGCTGAACAGAATGGAGATCTTCTCGAGCGAATATCACACATAAGAAAACAATTTGCTCTAGACTGGGGTATCATTATCCCATCTGTCCGAATTAAAGATAATCTAGAGTTAAAACCAGCAGGGTATTCAATCAAACTCAAAGGTATCGAGATCGCTAAGGGTGAACTTATGGCCGATCATTTTATGGCGATGGATCCTGGAACAGTCATTGAACAAATGGAAGGCATCGAAACAGTTGAACCAGTTTTTGGTTTACCTGCTCTCTGGATTTCAGAGGAGAAAAAAGATGAAGCTCAGTACAATGGTTATACTGTCGTAGATCTTGCGACCATCGTTGCGACACATTTAACAGAAGTTCTTAAATCAAATTTAACAGAGCTCTTTGGGCGTCAAGAGTTAGTTAAAATCTTGGATAATTTCAAAGAAGAGAATCCTAAGATCGTGACGGATCTCGTTCCAGATATCATGAATCTCGGTGCTGTTCTTAAGGTCTTACAAAATCTATTGCGAGAGGGCGTAGGCATCAGAGACCTCAGAACTATCCTTGAGACTCTCGCTGAATTTGGTACTTCCACAAAAGATCCTGATGCACTCACCGAGTATGTACGACAATCGCTTTATCGATCGATCACGGAAAAAATTAAAAGTGCACAGGGAGATGTTCCCTTGTTTACTCTTGATAGAACACTAGAAGAGACTGTCGCTCGAGCGATCATTCAAACGGACTCAGGTTCGCAGTTAAACCTTGATCCAAAAACGACTCAGTCAATTCTCGCGAGCCTCAACGAAAAGATTGAAGAGGCAACTTCACAGGGTGAAAAAATGGTAGTGCTTTGTTCTCCAGTGATTAGACGTCACTTTAAGCGACTGACAGAGAAGTTTATCCCTAACATGGTTATAGTGAGTCATAATGAATTGAGTCCAGATGTTAATATTCGTTCTCTAGGAACAGTGAGGCTGTAAAAAATGTACGTTAAGAAATTTGAAGCAGATACATTAGAGGAAGCTCTCAAAGCAGTGAAGCTTGAGCTCGGCCCCGACGCGATTATCTTAAAAACGATAACGAATAACGGGCTTAAAGGCGCTTTTAAGAAGAAAAGAATAGAAATTACAGCTGCAATCTCAGAACAAAATTTTGAAAAAAAAGCAAAGGTGGATAAGGTGCTAAATAACGATCAGAAAGAGGCTCTTTACCAGAAGTCGGCTTCAAACATCAAAGAAACAATCAATAAGTATCATGATAGCCCTAACCAAGCTTCGGGTGCAGGTTATGGTACCCTTGGATTAAATAAAGTAGTCAATACTCTTGCCAAGAGCTCGTCTGGTCTAGCTGAAGTAACAACCAAAACAACTTCTATGTTCAAAAGTAGTCTCGATGATTTTTTAAGTGATGATGAGGAGACTCAAAATGATTCATTGATGGAGGAGCCGATTCTGCGCTCTAGACCTAAGCCTCAGGTTACCAACCGAGGCAAGTACGCTGAGCCCCCTCAGGCAATGGAAATGAATCATCCAATCCAAACAGAAGATAGGGTTGAACTTAAGGCTAAAACGACCGCACCAGCTCCGATGAAGGAGAATGTGCAGGATCTCAAAATGGAGCTAAAAACTCAGCAACATAAAATTGATCTTCTCGAGAAAAAGATCCACGAACTTCTTAACCAACAACAATATGGTCAACGTAATCAACAAGAGGCGACTGGAGTCTACCAACTAAGAACAACTCTCAAGACTCTTGATATCGATGATGCTTACATCATGGATCTGATTAAAAAAGCTCACTATCATTTATCTAAAGAAGAATTAGACAACCCTGATTCTGTTTTCGAGTTTTGTTTGCAAGATATGGCGAGTACCATCAAAACAGATATTCCTCTTTTCGCGAAAGTGAATCATTCTGAACCTGTTGCAACGATACTATTATCTGAGACATCATCTGGTCAGAGCACGATGGGGATGAAAATCGCTGTGCTTAAAAAAGATGTTGTTTTTATTCAGTACTCAGCTGATGCTCAAAATGCCGGCTCAACTGACTTTGCAGCCCAAGTTTTCGGAATTAAAGTTGAGAAGTTACAGAGTTTAGCGGAAGTCATTACGATTTCTCGGAAAGCAATAGAATCTGGTAAATCGGTACTAGTAGATCTCAAGGTAAATAACAAGACAAATGATGAAACAAAAAAATTCGTCGAGACTTTTAAGCGTACTTTCAAGCATGTAGAAGTTCTTTGTACTCTCTCTGCGATTCACTCAGAGCTTTTTAATAGGAAAATTCTTGCTCGTTACAAAGATTTCACTGATGGTGTTATCATTTCACATGTGGATCTCTGTTTAAATTTTGGGGCCCTTTTTAATATCCACAAAGTTTATAACAAGATACCTCTGAAGTTTTTTGGTACTGGAGCTGTTGTACCTGATGACCTAGAGGGCGCAACTGCCGAAAGGTTAATGTCCGGTTTGTTCCAGTTCTAGATTCTAAATTTTAGTGCACTAACAGGAGGTTTATGCACAAGACAAGCGAATGGCTGCAGTCATTTAAATCTGCACCTCTGCAACCCAATTTCTTAAAAAATTCGACGAAGAAAACGGTTAAACTTTCAATTACTGGTGGGAAGGGTGGAGTTGGGAAAACGTCAATCGCTCTCAAAACAGGATTGGATCTTGCGAAAGCTGGTTTTAAAACCCTCGTCATTGATTGTGACTCGAATCTTTCAAACACGGCCATCAAGCTTGGAACACCAATAACAAATAATTTTGAGAGGCTTATCAAGGCTCAGGTAACCTTTGAGGAGTGCCTGGTTCAAAATGGTCGCTTCCATCTTTTGCCTACATGTAATGGCTCCCTAGAGCTCTTTGAATCACGATTAAATTTCGATGAAATTATTATCGATATCATTCAAGCTCATGAAGATGAATATGATTATATCATCCTCGATTGCCCAGCAGGGATTAGTCGCGAAAGCTTAAATTTGAATGCCTATTGTGATTTTCGCTGGATGATTGTCACTCCTGACAAGGCTTCAATTACAGACTCATATTCATTGATTAAAGTGTTGTTTCATAAATACCATGTGCAAGAGAATCATCTGCTCATCAATATGTTTCAGAATGAAACACAAAGAAATAAGGTCGCTCAGACCCTGAGTGATACAGTCAGAAATTTCTTAGGTATGCCGTTGCATCAACTGGGAGGAATCCCCCGTCTTGATGTGTCTGCTGAGACGTTTGATACTTTTTTCCTCTCTGAGGCAAAAAGTGATCTTAATAAAAACTTCGCTAAAATTTTATATAAGTTCACCGAACAAGTAGGTGGATTGATCGAAAATGAGACGAGTGCTCATGGAAGATCGGTGACCATTGAACAAGATGTTCATTAATCGAAAAAGCTAAGGAGAGCTCTCAATGTCATCACTTTCGGCAAAATTAAAGAACTTAAAAGACTATAGAAGTACTGTTGATCCTAAAGTTAAAGATGAAATAATCTTGGAGTATGCTCCTCTTGTTAGGTACATTGCTCAGAAGATAGCATCAAGACTTCCACCAAATATCGAGTTAGATGACATGATTTCATGTGGAGTGATAGGGCTTATGGATGCGATCGAGAAATTCGATCCATCAAGAGATAATAAATTTAAAACTTATGCAGAGTTTCGGATTAGGGGAGCGATCTTAGATGAGCTTCGTTCTCAAGACTGGGTACCAAGATCCGTTCGTGAAAAAGCAAAAGTTGTAGAGAAGGCTTATGCTGCTCTTGAAAAAGATCTCGGTCGTCCTGCAACGGATGAAGAAATGTGTGAGCACCTTCAGTGTTCCATGGAAGAGTTCCATGAACTCATTAATAAATCGAAATCGGTTTCTCTTTTAAATATCGAAGATGCAGCGGCTATGAGTAAAGGCGATAAGAAACTTATGGTTTCTCTCATGGAAACATCACGCTCGGCAAATCCTCAGAATGCCGTAGGGTATAAGCGATCTCAGGAGATCATCAAAGAAGGAATTAAGACGCTTCCAGAAAAGCAGAGGCTCGTTCTTTCACTTTATTATTTTGAAGATTTAAACCTCAAAGAAATTGGCCAGGTATTGGATGTAACGGAATCACGTGTTTCTCAGCTTCATACACAGGCTATATTAAAACTAAAAGCTAAGCTCAAAAACCAGTTTGACTCCGTAGAAGATCTCGCGAGCTAAATCTTGACCGAATTGGTTGAGTAGTTTTTTATCTTTTCAATTTGATTAAATTCATCAGATCATTAA
>Ga0255183_1000087_pt1 | contig 42517 bp, 45 predicted proteins | sample Atl_UVDOM_RepB_8_FD_183638 | JGI IMG/M metagenome (GOLD analysis project Ga0255183, IMG submission 183638) | Freshwater microbial communities from Altamaha River, Georgia, United States - Atl_UVDOM_RepB_8d | ecosystem: Environmental > Aquatic > Freshwater > River | place: USA: Georgia...
ACGCCGTGAGCGAACTCCAACTGCATGCAATCAAGTTGTAGTTCATGAATTCTTTTAACACCTTCAACAGGATTGTTTTTCTTGGCAGTACTGTTAGGAACACCAGCGGTTCCAAATAGAAGACGATCAAAGGCCATTCTCTCCCCCTTGGATCACATCAATCTCGCCAAATATTTTGGGAGACCATGAATCCATTTCTTTTATACATTTCCCGCAGCCTTCACCAAAACCAAACTCATCTTTGAGAAGGTTTAAGTTAAGAGTACCCGAGCAAGAAACTTTAATATCTTGTACACTTACACAAAAGCACTCGCAAATCAAAGTATCATTAGCTAACACCTCTGAACCAAGCGCTTGATAGGCTTCATTCAAAATGGCCAATTCGTCTTTATCCATGACTCAAACTCTAACCTTGTTAATGCAGCGAGTATTACTCTTAAAATTGCTTATCAATTGGTCGCCTTTTATAGCTCGAGCCGCCATTTTTGTCCATGATTAAGGCCCGAGGCTGTAATAAAGTAATACAATTTCATCTAGGCTGATGTTAAAATCCTATTAAGTACTCAATAATGTAGGATTTTTTCATGGTTTCCTGGCTTCTTTTAGGATTATTTTTCACCACTTTTTTCAGTATCCTTTTGAGCCTCTTCACAGGGTGGATTCTCATCATTTCGATGATTATCGTTTTAGTGTCTTCGGTCATCATGATCTACTATCTTGATCGAGTGACGTTAAGTTTTTTATCAGCACGCCCTACAACACTTCAGGAAAATGAAAAAGTTTTTAGAGCTGCCAACTTGCAAGCCTACAAACTTGAGACAATCTCACCTGAGATTTATTACTACCATGGAACAATTAAGCGAGCTTTTGTTCTGCAACACGGTAAACGTATTAGCCTGCTTCTTCACGAAGATTTGATTTCAGATTCGTCAGATGAAGAGCTTGGTGCTCTTTTCTTTTCACTTCTCGTGCAGGTAAAAAAAGGATTCGCTAAAAAGAGAACGAGGATTATGTTCTTAATTGGCTTGATTGCTTGGGGTGGAACTGAAACGGCTAATATTCTCGGAACCTTATTACCCGGAAAGAATTCGCGTAAGAATTGTTACCTCGCTTTTATGTACCTCTTCTCACCAATCTCATCAGTTCTTTTTAAGGTTGGGCTAGGGAGAAGTTTTTTCGATCAAATGATTCTCTCACTTAGCTCTTACAGTCAGGAGTCAGAAGAGTTTCAACGTTACTTAAAAAAGATTAAAACGATTTTTCTTCAACCATCTTTCACAACGAAGAGTCTCCAGCTTTATCTTGCCACTCAAAAGAGTACTAACTTGCAGATTCAGGTTATCCTTGAAAATCTCCCTCATGAATGGGAACGAGTATGAGTCAAACCGACTTAGGCCATCTCATCTCGAGGATTAAAAAGGCAGACTTTGGAAAACTTGCTCCCCTGTTAGTGACACTCGCTTTTGTTCTCATCCTGGTTCAGTATTCTTTCGCTCCACTCGAATCCATTTTTTATGATGCTTGGGTGAAGCTTCAACCGATTGGTCCATCCAATACTCAGAAGATGATCATCATCACACTTGATGAAGAGAGTGATCAGTTCTTGGGAGAAACATATCCTTACTCGTATTCAACTCATGCAAAATTCATTTCACGTTTAAGCGCGGTGAATCCGTTTATCATTAATTACTTTATTCCACTTCAGGAGCCAGAATCGGTGACGGAGGCTGGATTTCAAAGCGAGTTCCACGATAGTTTAAAAATCTACACTGAGCGCGGTGGTTTTTTTAGATTCGGTACAGAAATTGATCAGTTTGGAGAAGTTTTGCCTCCAGAAAAACTTCGAGACCTCGGCTACCTTCTTAATCAAATCTACAAAGATCAGACCGTCTTCTCCAAGGATGAAGTCGTAAGAAGAGCGATCCTTAATATTTCTGGAGAGGATTCCCTTCACCTGTGGACAGCAAAAAAGATAAGACAAAAAAATAATCTTAAGGAAGTCCCTGCTTCAGCTTATCCAGGAATCTACTATGGTCGAGAAGCGGATGCTAACTTTGCTCTCTTTCAATACCTTCAAAACCCAGTAACTGCTAACGTAAAAAAAATATCTTTTCATCGAATCCTTGCAGGGAATTTTCCTAAAGATCTTTTTCAGGGAGCGATTGTACTTGTTGGTTCTGAGTACGTTTCTAATCTCAGTGATTTCGTCCTTACTCCGTTTGACAAGGAAAACCTAAAGACATCTAAGATGAGCCTGCATGTACAAATCATTCATGCTCTCGCTGATCTTCGAACGGTCAGAGAGTTACCAGAAGAGATTTCTCAATTTTTCGCCGTTTTTATCGCGGTGATACTGTCTTTTTTTATTTCGAAGTTTCAACCAATCAGAGGACTCGTTATCACGGTGAGTTTGATTACTGGCTTGTTGATTTTCACTTGGGCGCTTTTTGTATTTGGTGGTATTTGGATTAAAATTGCACACCTGGTCCTTAGTATTTTTATTGTCTATTACATTTGGGTTCCTTTTCGAGCGATTGAGGAGTATCAAACACGGTTTGCAATTCAGGAAGAGGCGAAGATCCTCAAGCAGGTCGACCACTTGAAGCAGAATTTTATTTCTCTCATGAGTCACGATTTAAAGACTCCTGTTGCTAAGATCGCGGGGATTGTTGATATCTTAAAGCTCAAGTTCACCAACAATCCTGAGCAAATTGAGCTCATTGAAAATATCAAAAATTCAACCCAAGAGTTAAATAGTTTCATCAATTCTATTTTAGATCTTACAAAAATTGAGTCTCAAAATCTGACACTAAAAAAGGAATCGAAAGATATCAATAAACTGATTGAAGCTATTTCGACTAAACTTGATTTTGAAATCAATGCAAAACAAATGACTCTTGAACTAGATCTCGCACCTCTTTATCCTGTGCAGATTGATCCCATACTGATGCATCGAGTTCTCTCTAACTTGATTGAAAATTCCATTAAGTATGCAGGCCAGGGTAAAACAATCACCGTAAAAACCTGGGATGATCCTGACTGGGTTTTCATTGAAGTTGCAGACAACGGTGTTGGGATTGGAGAGCTTGATCTGCTCCATATTTTTGAGAAGTTTTATCGGGTTAAAAATGATTCGACTCACGCAATTAAAGGCAGTGGACTTGGACTTTATCTGGTAAAATACTTTATAGAGCTTCACGAGGGTACGATCCTTGCAGAATCCTCGGTAGGTCGTGGTACTAAATTTACGATAAAATTGAAGAATCAATAATAGGGGTCATATATGCATAAAGTTCTTGTTGTCGATGATGATAAAGTCCTCCAACAATCAGTGAGACAGTCGTTAGAGTTTCATCACTTTGTTGTCGATGTTGCAGATAACGGACGAGAAGCAGTTCAAAAAGTATATGGTCAAAAGTATGATCTCGTTGTGATGGACGTAAACATGCCAGAGATGGATGGGATCCAAGCACTGACTGAGATAAAAAAGCATGATCCTTCGGTTATTGTTCTTATCCTGACGGCTTATTCGAACGTGACGGATGCTGTTAAGGCTGTGAAAGAGGGAGCTTATAATTATTTAGAAAAACCTATTAGCTCTGAGAACCTCGTCGCTCTCATTAAGCGAGCTCTCAAAGCGAGATCGATGGTGGAGACGGTTGGCTTTTCTTCCCCAACACTCTCAATTGGCGAAAGCTCAAGCTCCAATGACAAATTTGTTGGAGAGTCAAACGCGATGAAAAAAGTGTTTGAGGTGATTTCAAAATTAGCCAAGGTCGTAACTCCTGTCTTAATTCGTGGAGAGTCAGGTACCGGGAAAGAACTTGTGGCAAAAGCGATCCACTATAATTCTCCAAGAAAAGATGAGAAGTTTGTAACGATCAACTGTGGAGCCATCCCAGAAAACTTGATTGAGAGCGAACTTTTTGGTCATGAAAAAGGTGCCTTCACTGGTGCAGATCAGAGGAAAATTGGTAAGTTTCAGTTTGCAGACGGAGGAACTATTTTCCTAGATGAAATTGGCGATGTCTCATCAGCGATGCAAGTGAAGCTCTTGCGTGTTCTTCAAGAAAAAACGTTTACTCCAGTTGGTTCGAATAGAGAAATAAAAGTCGATGTCCGTATTATTGCGGCTTCACATAAGCCATTCGAAGAAATGATTAAGGATGGAACTTTTAGAGAAGATTTATTTTATCGACTCAATGTTTTACCAGTTTATCTTCCACCGCTTCGCGAGAGAAAAACGGATATCCCTCACCTTGTGAATCACTATATTCATTACTTCAATAATGTTCATAATCTTCGAGTTCAGGGAGCAACAGATGATGCTCTCGAAGTTCTTAAGAACTATTCGTGGCCAGGTAATATTAGAGAACTTAGAAATATTATCGAACACTGTTTCATCATGGAATCCTCTGACTTTATCAGACCAGAGTCCTTACCAGAGATCGTCTATAAAGAGAGTAAGGTGACTGAATCTAAACTCTCGGCGGTTGAAGAATCCCTGATTGATATGCAAGCGATCAACGACTCAGTTTTAGCTGATGAGTTTGGCTCAGAGGTACAATTTTCTTTTGGAACAAAAGTCACTGAGGGAGGCAAACTTGATTTTGCTTACGCTAAAGATTTGTTTGAAAAAGAGTTTATCATTCAGGCTTTAAAGTTAAATAAAGGAAAGATCAATCAGACTGCTCTTAACGCAAATATTCCTAAAAAAACTCTCTTGAGAAAGATCGAAAAATATGAAATTAATCCGAAGGACTATTACTAAGGGAATTTATGGCACGTTTTTGGGGTCTTTCGTTAATGATATCGTTTTTGATAATCGCGGATCAGCTCAGTAAAGGAGCTATCCAGACGAATTTATTTTATGGTCAATCGATCCCGGTGATTGAGGGTTTCTTCAGTATTGCCTATGTTAAAAACACCGGGGCTGCCTTTGGATTTTTAGCGGATGGTGCACTCATTCTTCGCCAAATTCTTTTTTTATTTCTCCCTGTCGTTTTTTGTTTCTGGATCTTCTACGCTATGATCAAGTCTCTCAAGGGACCTTATTACTTATCTCTTGCCTATGCTTTGATTCTGGCCGGAGCTATTGGAAATCTTATTGATCGTTTTTCGCTTGGGTATGTTGTCGACTTTCTTCTTTTCTATTGGAAGGATGAGCGAAATCACTTCCCAGCTTTTAATGTGGCTGACAGTTGCATAAGTGTTGCGGCTTTTCTTCTAATGATTGACTTTTATCAGCAGTATAAAAATCAAAAAGCTAAAGAGAATCTCAATGCTGCCGATTCTCCTTAGTTTTAATGGTTGGACTGTTTACTCTTATCCGTTTCTTGTAGGAATTTCCTGGGGAGTGGGTTATCACTACTTTCGTGAAAGAAAATTTCTCAATGAGAGTCTTCTTCTTTTCTTTTCTCTTTTTGTCGTTTCTTGGTTGGGAGCTAAATTAGCTTACTTGATTACGGCCCCCGTGATGAATATTGCTAGCTCACCAAACTTTTGGCTAGGAGGTGGATTCGTTTTCTACGGCGGTCTTCTTTCTTCCCTGGTTTTTCTGATTCTTCTCTTGGTTTTTGAAAAAATTCATCTGACAGACATCACCCTCATGATCGAGCCTTTGTTAATTGGTCATGCGATTGGAAGATTAGGATGCTTCCTCGCTGGTTGTTGTTATGGTTCTATTATTGACTTTCTACCAAGAGATCTACTTCACCTAGGGCATCGTCATCCTGTTCAACTTTATGAGGGCTTTGGATTAATCATGATTGTCTCCTTGTTGAGAAAATTTCCAGCTAAGCTCATAGCAAAATATCTTATTTCTTATGGCCTCCTTAGATTCATCCTTGAATTTTTCCGTGGGGATGAAGATCGTGGTTATTGGGTTTATTTCAGTCCTTCCCAGTGGATCAGTCTTTTTTTAGTTATATCAGGGGGTTACTTACTACTAAAAGATTGGGTGATAAAAAAGGTCAAGTAAGTCCAGGTTCTTGCCGAAAAGTGCAATATGAACAAGGGGTTTAGCTTGGAAAAATTTAATTATTCTCCTCTCCAGCCAAGGGTTTTAAAGTATAGGAGTCATTATCGACTTTATACTCTTTCTTATTTTTTAATTTGTTTTATCTTTATAGGCTGGTTTTTGGGAGAGATTGTACGAACGAACTTCACTACATTTTATCAAGAGAATTTTAGTTTTATTCTTCTTAGTTTTTTTTCAATTTTAGCTCTTAGTTTTTTTCAATGGGTGATTCTTCATCCGAGATCTAAACGGAGTATTCAAGTTTTTGAAGATCATATTTTAGTGAAATCAGGAAATCTCGATGAGAAATTTTTCTTCTCTGATGTCGTGAAATGGAAGAATGTTTTTTATTCGACATTTTATTTTCATACCAAAGACGAAAAGAAGTTTTTCTTTAATGCATCCCTGGAAAGAATCGACTATGTTTGGGAAGGTTTTTATAGGGCCAGGCCAGACTTAGTCACGAAAGAAGAGTACGAAGATTTCAGGATTAAGCTCGTTCAATTTGACCACCATCAAAAAAGAAAGGAATGGTTTTTCAAGCATCAGTTTCTTGATCTTATCAACTGGGTTTTAATGCCAGTTTTATTCCTCGTTTTCGCTTACTGGTATCAGTCACAGGATGTTCTCATTCATCATCCCGTGGGATATTTCTTTAAACTCTTTCTTTATATCCTTTTATGTTTGATTGCTTTTAGTTTTGTTTTTTCAATCACGTTAAAAAGTCTGATCTTTGACCAGAAGGTTAAGGAAAAAATCGAAGATGGAAATGAAAAAAATAGAGATCTTGAATTTGAGGGATATGTTCTTGAGAGATCTAAAATGTGCCAACTTGTTCTAGCGAGTTGTTTGCTGACAGTCTTTTTGAAGTTTGACTTAAATCTTTTTTCGGTAGCAAAAATAAAAGACGGAACAGGAAAAAGTCCATCTACTGTTTTTGTTGATAATCGCTATAACTGCTTCTCTTGCAAGTACTCACTCAAAGATGGAGATCTTGTAGTTTTTCAAAAGGGGTTAGTCGGTCAAGTTTTGGCTAAATCAGGAGAAACGATCGGTCAAATCAAGCGCGACCAGGAAGGGCGGATGATGGCAAGCTCAAACCTGACAGTCGTTCCTGATGGGTACTTTGCTGTTCAGTCACTAGACGGTAAGAAAATAGATTTTATCAAAGAGTCAGAGCTTATTGGTAAAGTACAAAATTAATGCGAAAACTTAAAAACTCCTTAAAATAGAGAGAACATCTCTAGGAAGGAGTTTTTATGTTTCGTCATCTACTAGTTCTTGCCTCTCTTATTTTTTGTCTTTATTCCATGGAATCAAAAGCTGACTTACTGATTGAGCCTCTCGTTGGCTTTAATGTCGGTGAAAAATTAAAAATTGATGGTGGTGAACAGTATAAAGGTAACGGTGTTGGTTTTGGTGGCAGACTTGGATACCAAAATCTTGGATTTCAACTTGGTTTAGATTATCTAAAGAGTTCACTTAAAATGACGGACTCTGACTTTAAAAGTAATTTAGAAACATCGGAGTGGGCAGGGTTTGTTGGATTTAAATTTCCTATCCTCCTCAGGATTTATGCGGGCTATATTTTCTCAGCGACTGGTGAAGCTTCAAAATATAACAATGGAACTTCAACCGATAAACTACAGTTTTCAAACGGAACTGGGTCAAAAGTTGGGATTGGATTTACAGGTCTTCCTTTTCTCTCGATTAACCTAGAGTATCGTTCAGGGAAATTTGATGAGTATAAGTTCGGCGGAACTAAAGGGACTGAGACAACAAAATACTCTTCTTATCTTTTAAGTCTTTCCGTTCCACTTACACTTTAAAAAAAAGGGAGCTTAAAGCTCCCTTTTTTTATGCTTCTTTTTTAACTTCTGATTGTTTCACGTAGAGTTTAGAGGCGAGGGTTTCATTACCCCAAGCTAGGAAGGCGTCATCGTGCTGATACATAGTGATTGTTTCCCATGGACAATCTTGAGAACAGTTTTGACAACCAATACAGCGAGCGAGATCAATTTCTACCATTTGTTGATAACTAGGATTTTTAGGATCAGGTCCAGGAACGAGTTCAATCGAATCAACAGGACATCCTGCAATGCATACTTCGCATCCTGTGCAACCAGATTGATGAACAACAGCTAAGAGCTTAGGTGGTTTTTTACCTTTTCTAGGCGCTTTCTGTCTTGCCTCATGCTCTGGGTTTTCAATTCTAATATCGAGTTCCATAGTTTTTCCTTCGAAATCTAACAATGTCGATTATACACTCTTGGCCTTAAGCTATAAAGCATTTCCTTATGGAATTGAGGAGGCTATAATCTAATAAAAATACTGTTAATTAAATTTTGTTTACATGGGATGTTCTATGACGTCAAGAAAACTTAGATTTGTGACAGCTGCAAGCTTATTCGATGGCCACGACGCTTCAATCAATATCATGAGAAGACTTTTGCAATCCAAGGGAGTTGAGGTGATCCACCTAGGACACAATCGCTCAGCCCAAGAAGTGGTGGAAGCAGCTTTATCGGAAGATGCTCATGCCATTGCCCTAAGTTCTTACCAGGGTGGTCATATGGAATACTTCACCTACGTAAGAGAGCTCTTAGACAAAAGACAAGGCCAGAAGATTAAAATTTTTGGCGGTGGAGGAGGAGTCATCACACCTCCGGAAATTGAGGAGCTTCATCGTCGTGGGATTACAAGGATTTATCACCCGAATGACGGAATCGCTTTGGGTTTAAATGGCATCATTGATGATATGATTCAAAGAGCGGATTATTCAACGATCGAGGGAATTGATTTTTCAAAACTTTCTGAAAAGAGACTTTCTCCTGAAGAAGTCGCCAAAGTCATAACTTATATCGAAGACCAAAGAGAGTTACCTTTTTCATTTCAAGAAAAGAAGGTGCCTGTTCTTGGTATCACGGGTACTGGTGGAGCAGGAAAATCATCGCTCATCGATGAACTTCTTCTGCGCTTCAATAGATACTGTCCTGAGAAAAAAATTGCGCTGGTATCTGTCGATCCTACTAAAAAGAAAAATCAAGGGGCACTTCTCGGAGATAGAATCCGTCTAGGCTCTGCAAGTTATCCTCAGTTTTATATTAGATCATTAGCGACACGTGATTCATCGAATGAGCTATCTCCGGAAATTAAAAAAGTTGTTTCCTTTTTAAAGTCTCTCGATTTCGATTTGATTTTGGTTGAAACCTCGGGGATTGGCCAAGCTTCGGATGAGATTACCAAGGTTGCAGATAAAACTCTTTATGTGATGACACCAGAATATGGTGCTGCAACTCAGTTAGAAAAAATTGAGATGCTTGAGGTCGCAACATTTATTGCCGTTAATAAATTTGAAAAACCAAGATCTGAAGATGCCCTTCGAGACGTAAGAAAACAATACAGACGTAATAAGCAGCTTTTTGCAAATCATCCAGGGAGTCCTTCAGATGAAGAGCTTCCAGTTTATGGAACCATGGCATCGAAGTTTAATGATCCAGGAGTGAACGCTCTTTTCATTGATCTTGCAAAAAATTTCGAACTCTTTTCTCAAGAGAGACTTAATGGGCTTGCGTCAGAGAGAGCACCAGAGAAGAAGCAGTCGATTATTCCAGCTGCACAAATTCAGTACCTCAGAACAATTGCAGAGTCGGTCAGAGGTTACAATCAAAGAACTCACGAAAAGGTTGATCTCATGCGGGGCTATGATGCTCTCGTAGAGCTAGAAAAGAGAAATCTTTTATCGTCAGAACTCAGAAATAAAAAAATTGAACTTGAAAACGAGCTTGCCGTCGAGCTAGCAGAGATTAAAGAATTTGATAAAATTATCGATCAATATAAAAAAGGCGAATTTGCTTACGTTGTACGAGGCAAAGAACTAAAGACACTAACTAAGTTTGAATCACTTGCTCAGTCACAAATTTCTAAAGTTGGATTTCCAACTTTTTATTATGCCTCTGAAAAATTATCTTTCATGAGGAAAGAAAATCTCCCTGGTTTTTATCCCTATGCGACGGGAGTATTTCCCTTTAAGCGTGCCGATGAAGATCCGAAGAGACAGTTTGCTGGTGAGGGCGGACCTAAGAGAACGAACCAGCGTTTTCATTACCTTTCAAAAAATGATAGCGCTAAAAGGCTATCGACAGCTTTCGATTCAGTGACTCTTTACGGTGAAGATCCTGCTCACCGCCCAGATATTTTTGGTAAAGTTGGAGAGTCTGGAGTTTCTATTTGCACAGTTGAAGACATGATGGATCTCTATGATGGATTCGATCTAACTTCTCCTTCAACGTCAGTATCCATGACGATCAATGGCCCAGCTCCCATTATTCTTGCCATGTACATGAATACGGCCCTTAGACAAAAACTCTCAGGAGCAGATTTAAAAGACAAAGAAAAAGCTCTAGAGATCATGCGCCAGATTCGCGGGACTGTTCAGGCTGATATTTTGAAAGAAGATCAGGCTCAAAATACTTGTATTTTTTCACTCGAATTTTCACTGAAAATGATGGGAGATGTCCAAGAGTTCTTTTGCCGACATAAGATAAAAAATTATTATACCGTTTCTATTTCTGGTTATCACATCGCTGAAGCTGGTGCGAACCCCATCACTCAACTTGCTCTTACTCTGTCCAACGGATTCACTTATGTTGAGTACTACTTAAGCCGAGGCTTGAAGATAGATGATTTTTGTGAAAACCTCTCTTTCTTTTTCTCAAACGGCTTAGACCCAGAATACACAGTTCTTGGAAGAGTCGCGAGAAAGATCTGGGCTGTGGCGATGAAAGAAAAATATGGAGCCTCAGATAAATCTCAAAAGTTAAAGTATCATATTCAAACCTCTGGGCGATCTTTACACGCGCAAGAAATTGACTTTAACGATATCCGAACAACGTTGCAGGCTTTCCTTGCTCTTTCGGACAATTGTAATTCTCTTCATACGAATGCCTATGATGAAGCTATTACCACTCCAACTGTCGAGTCCGTAAGAAGAGCAATGGCAATTCAATTAATCATCAACCGAGAATACGGTTTAAATAAAACAGATAATCCTCTTCAGGGCTCTTTCATCGTGAATGAATTGTCAGAGATTGTAGAAGAAGCAGTCCTGGCTGAATTCGAGAGAATTTCCGATAAGGGTGGCGTTCTAGGTGCAATGGAATCAATGTATCAGAGAGGAAAAATTCAAGAAGAATCACTTTACTATGAAACTTTAAAGGATAATGGATCATATCCAATCATCGGAGTTAATACTTTTCTCCCAGAAAAAAGAGAAGAGTGGAAGCCCATCGAGCTTTCTCGCTCCTCAAATCAAGAAAAAGAAGATCAGATTAAGCGCCTAGAGGCTTTCCAAACGAGAAATCAACCAAAAGCAAAAGAAGCTCTTCAGAAACTTAAAGAGGTAGCCCTTACAAACGGGAACATCTTTGAGGAACTTTTAGAAACAGTACAGGTTTGTAGTCTCGGTCAGATTACGTCTGTGTTGTATGAAGTTGGTGGACGTTACCGAAGGAACATGTGATGAAATCAAAAGTCTATACGAAAACTGGTGATCAAGGTTTAACCAGCCTTGTGAGCGGAAACAGAATCGAAAAATCGAATATCAGGATTGATTTGTATGGAGAAGTCGACGAGTTAAATTCCATGCTTGGTTTCGCACTTTCTCTTTTACCTAGCGACTCTTTTGATCACGAGAAAGTCTTTCTCCAAAGAATTCAATCATCCCTTTTTGATTTAGGCTCAAACTTAGCCTGTGAGGTTGAAAATAGATCGAAATATAAATTACCCAAAATAACAGTGGACCTGATTTCATCGTTAGAAAATGAAATTGATCGAATGGATGGTGAGCTTGAGCCACTTAAAAACTTTATCCTACCAGGCGGCGCCTCGGCTGCGGCGACTTTTCATTTGTGCCGAACAATGGCAAGAAAAGTTGAGAGACTCCTTGTGAGCTTTCACCGTGAAACGACAGAGGACTTACCTGAAAATTCTCTTGTTTATCTTAATCGTCTTTCAGATTATTTTTTCGTTTTAAGCCGCTATGTGAACAAGCGACTTAATGTGAAAGAGCAACTCTGGATTCCTCACTGACGATTTGTCTTTCTCTCAATCCCAGATAACTTTTCTCCGATAGAAAATCGTGCGTGAATTTTATTGGCGTAAAAGCCAAGACCCGCGAAAAGTAACTCAAGACAGATAATCACGATATTTTTCACATCTCGAAAGTGTGGGTAGCTCGGGATAAGCCACAGTAAAACGAGAGCAAATGGAATTCCCGCCATCAGCAGTAGAAAAATTCCGTCGATGGTTTGTGCTACGAGGAATCTTAATTTGTGTTTTTTTGAAATTTCTTGTTTGCTAAGCTTAAAGTTTGATTTTACTTTCTTACGGATGTTAATTTCAATGATCTTTGATGATTCATCACCATGAATTTTATTTTTTTCACGTGCTCCAGTAAAATCAATTTTGAGCTTTTTATCTAGGCTCGAGTCACTCAAAGTCGGGAAAGTAAGAAGATTTTTTTCACCTTCACTTAACTCTTCTTCGATAATACTTACTACCGTTGATCCAGCCTTGAGCTCATCGCCAAGATAAAGATCTGCTAAATCGACCTTGATTCCATTCAGATAAATACCATTCTTGGAATTGAGATCTTTTGCTTCAATCTTGTTGTTTTTTAGTTGGAGCTGAAAATGAACAGAGCTCAATTTTAAATCGTCAATTTTGAGTGCAGATTTAGAGCTTCTTCCGATGGTTGTGATTTTCAAAGGTTCAATAGATAAAAAATGATCTTGTTGGTTATGAGTCAGTTTTATTTTTATGCTCAAAGGAAGTCTCCCAGTCCTTCAAAGTAATCGAAGGAGCAAGTTCTTTTAATTTTCTGAAGGTAAGCGTGAAGCTCCGGAGAGAATTGAAATTCGGGAACAACGTAAAGTCCCCATAAATGGGATGCAAGCAGGATATCATAAAAATGAACGTCATCTGACTTAAGGTTAAGAAAACTAAACTCACGAAGTTTTTTAAGATGTTCGTGAATCTCTTGTTCGAGGATCAACCTTTGAGAAACAAGCTTCTTAAATGGCCCTCTTTTTTCTTCTTTTTTTGACTGAAAATATTTTCTCGCTGAAGGAGAAAATTCTGGCGTAAAAATCCAATAGGGCATCACCAGAGAATGTAAAGGTTTTGAAATTTGATCGATAAAAGTTGAGAGTTTAATGTAATCATCTGATCGAAGTGCACTTGGGATCTTGAGAGAATCACGAGTGTCTATTTTTTGGATGATATCTAAGCTTTCATTCATGGCTTCACCATCTATTAACGCAATAGGAAGCATCTTTTTCCCCGTAAGTTTTAGGGGAGTTGTTTCGTCGTCGTAAGCTAAAACTCGTGATGTATATCTTTGACCGAGAAACCCTGCGGCTAGTCGAACTCGGACACAAAAGGGGCAGTGTAAATAATGATAAAGAGTCATTTCCATAAATTAATTATACTATAATAGGACGAGAAGTGGTCAATTCGTTTTTCAGAGACCACTTGTCATAAATGTTTATCAGAGATAAAACTCAGAATCAGAGAGGAATTTATGGATAAAATCGTCGAGATCACCCCTAAAGCTTTAGAGCAAATCCAGAAGATTTCACAGTCAGACAATCCTGATGGTACAAAAGGGCTAAGACTTGCCGTGACTGGTGGGGGATGCTCAGGTTTATCTTATAAAATCGAATTTTCAGATAAAAAAGAAAAAGATTACGTTTTAGAATTTGAAACACTGAAGGTTTTAGTTGATCCCAAGTCTGCCATCTACCTAAAGGGAATTGTGCTAGATTTTAAAGATGGTCTGAATGGTAAAGGGTTCGTCTTCGACAATCCAAATGCTAAAAATACATGCGGTTGTGGAGAGTCATTCTCGGTATGAGTTCTGAAAAGATCTCCCCATCTTATTTTACGGAAAAATTTTTTTTCTTTGAGATTTCAGGTTCTGAAGCAAAAAGTTTTTTGCAAAAACAGTCTACTTACAATATCGAAAATATTTCTCCAAATACTTTCCAGCTCATTTCTCTCCTCTCCCCTAAAGGGATAGTAGAGTCCTTCGGATTTTTGATTCATGCTGACTCAAAGTATTTATATGCTGTCTCTATCAGTGAGCAGGAAGCCTCCAAGCAACGACTAGAGAGATTTCTTATTTCGGAAGATGTCGAAATTGTCGAAGAAGGAATAAGAGAGGTTTATTTCACCTTACATTCTGTCTTTTCCCCAGGGGTAAAAGGTCATTTTATCTATGAAGATGTGAGCTTGAGTTTTGAGAGACCTTCTTTATTGCCAATCATAAGCCCATCTGAAAAGGACGATCTCGTTTTTCTCAGCGGTTATCCCAATTTTTCAAAACCAGCGGATGAAAAAATCATTTTGAATTACTCTTCGCTTGCATCCTTGGTTCTTTCATATCAGAAGGGTTGTTACCCTGGACAAGAAATAGTTCTAAAATTGAATTCTGGAAGAGGTGCAGCCTACTCGACAGTTCTCCTAAAACTAGAAAAAGATCTTAAGGTGGGAGACATAGCTATCAATGGAAAAAAGGTTGGTACGATTTTAGAAGTGAGACGAATCGGTGATTCTCTTTGGGCGAAGTGCTCTATTATCCGAGATTTTCGCGTTGATCAACTCAACCTTCTCCTTGAACAAGAATCACAAGTGTTTAAAGCTCATGTTCAATATTATCCTGCTTTATCTTTTTCTCTAAAAAGTAGAGCTGAACTCCTCTACGATTTGGGCACCGAAGCTTTCCTCGCTGGAGACAATGAACAAGCCTTAAGTTATTTTAAGCAATCGACAGAAATTCATCCCATCCCTGATGTTCTAGAGTCGATGGGGGTTCTTCTAGGTAGGATGGAGAGATTTCATGAAGCGATTAAGGTCATGGATCAACTTCAAACCATTGATCCAAGCTCTGTGCTTTCTCATACTAACAAATCGCTCTTCTATATGAAGCTAGGACTAATCAAAGAAGCTGAGGATGAGAAAAGTGCGGCCACTATTAAATCTTTCCAGAAATTTGGACAAGAAGCTCAAGAGAAAGAAAAAATTGTAGCGGAGGAAAAAAGAAAACAGGATGAATTGTTAAAACGTGAGCAAATGTTCCTAGATGTTTTACAAATTGATCCTGATGATAGTCTCGCTCTGTTTGGTCTCGGTAGCATTGAGTATGAGAGAGGAAATCTCGCCAAGGCGCAAGAGCTTTTACGACGAACAATTAGTGTTGACCGAGATTATACACAAGCTTATCTATACCTGGGAAAAACATTACTTAAAGAAAATAAAAGCGAAGCAAAAGAAGTCTTTCTTATCGGTAGAGAGCTGGCCGGGAGAAGAGGTGAGCTTATGGTGGCTAATCAAATTAATCAGATCTTAATTGATTTAGACTAGAGAGTACTCTTTTCTTGCTTGTTTTAGAGTCTTTTTAAGCTGAGTTAAATCTTTTCTATAGGCCCGAAGTCTTTTCTCGAGTTTAAGAATAAAGGGTTTCGCCTTCATAAGCTCGCGTTGTTGAAGCTCTACTAGTTTCCATCCCTCGGAAGAAATTAGCTTTCGAGATTTGGCCCATTTTAAATCTTCAAAGGTGTAATTGAGCATATGAAACTCTTCAACTGCTCTCCAGTAAATTTTTTCTTTTTCACTCGCATTGAAAAGATACCAAATAGAATCAAGCTCAGGTGTTATTGAGAGGTCTTTGAAAAGTTCAAACGCCCAGAAAAAGGTAAAGTAAGCGTGATAGATCCCTCTCAGTGGTCGAAGAGTTCGTCTCCAAGGACTATAGTAAATCTCGTCTAGTGGTTCTTGAATTAATTTTTTTTGATTCAGATAAAAGTTCAGATGATGATGACCGTTTTCATGGATAAGATCATCCATGAGATCAACGAAATCACGATTGAAAAGATTGAGCATCGAGTATCCAGGCAGAACCTGTTCCGAAAAGCTTACAAATTCCTCTTGATCGATAGGAACAATCACGTCCGTGAAGGAGCAGAATCTAGACCAAGCATCGGGCGAATGACGTTTAATAATACGTAGAGCATGTTCGATACGAAGTGAATGAGATTTGAGATTTGAAAGAGTATTTCCAAAGAGTTTAATCTTCTTTTTATCCACCATGAAATAACATGAGAGAAGCGTTTGTATGCCTTTGCGAGTTTGTTTTTCTCCAAAAGCAACCTGCGGGCGATAGTGAGGATGAGTTGAGTTTTTTAAAAGTAAATGTCTCTCAAAAAGAGTTGTTAGATGTTGATCGAAAATTTTTAAGCAAGCCTTGTGGGCAAAAGCTAAACTTTTTCCCTTATTAAGAAAGCTCAAAAAATTAAAAGCAAATTCGCTTTGATTCCACCCCTCAAAGATAAGATTATCTATCTCGGTAAATTCATCCCTTAGACCATAAGTCTTGAGTGTAGAAAGATGAAGAAGTTTTTCCGCCTGAGAGAGGCAAAACCAATGAAGAGGATCGTATTTTTTTAAAATGGCCAGTTGAGCTTGAAGGGTTTTAAGTGATTTAAAATGACTTTTAGATTTCGAAATAGTCTTTAATTTTTTCTGATAAATGCTGAGATGGTTTTTTGTTAAGGACGTAAGTTGTTGATTTGATGGTTTCATGAAAAGTTATACGCCTTTAGAAAGTGGTGTTTATGACAAGCCGCCTAGTTCCTCACTTATGGTTACTATTAAATTACTAGAAACACAGTACACTCTATTATGACAGCTTGTCATGACGATTCATACGGCTCTACGTTTCTAACGACCAGAAGAAGGTCTCAGTTCACTCCCGTGATGGAATCACAGAGCGGTTAAAGGGGGCAGGAGTAGAAATCCGAGGTAATCAAAGATCGGGCTCCATCAAGGTAAAGTCTTATGATGAAGTCTATGTTGGGCAAATGATAAAGAGCCTTAGAGATCAAGGACAGAGCTACCGACAAATTGCACAAAAGATGACTTCGATTAAAGTCCGTTCAAAAAACGGGAAACTGAAATGGCATCCGATGATGGTAATGAGAGCCAATAGTGAAATGAGTGGATCATCGAAAATACCTCTGGCTTTAGCCCCCTGATTTAAATGGTCAATTTGTTAATGAATTTGCATAATTACCCAATGCTTCGAATAGTATTTTTTTGCATTCTTCTAAGTGTGCCGTTCCAGGTACTTGGGAATGATCTTTTTGGCTTTCTTTTATCTCCGTGCGACCTAAAATTGGGCGTTCCCATAGATCATACGGAAGGCCAACTAACGATCATGCTCCCGAATGGTAAGACAGAATCTTTTCCATCTGATCAATTAACAGGTATCGCTCACTATATTTTAACTGAAAGCGTTTTTGATCTATCACACGTCTCTTCGGATGCCCTTGTATTCATGAAAAAATTTGAAGTTAAGGACACAGATCTAATAATAAAAGGATTTCCTTACCAATTCATAGACGGCACGATTTTCATTTTAGATTTAAAGGGTTCCAGAAGAGTCGTAGGACAAGAGGAATTAGGAAGAGTTAACTCCGCAACTTTAGACGGAAGCATTAAAGGCCATACTAAAAAAATTCCTAAATTTTCGCTTCCTTCAGGAGTTTCAGAGTGTAAAGAAAGCACAGGTGGGCAATTACCAGTAAGGTTTTTAGCAGACAAAATTCAAATTTTAGAAACTGTTAACAGTTGGGAAAAAGGCTTTAGAGATCTCAACGATCTAGCTGAGAGATCTGCATTTTATCCTCGCCCCTTTCTTTTTGATCGATATGACCGTTTTGGCTTCATTTTTTTTCGTGGAGACGATCCAGAAATAAATCTTCTGCCAGTAAGGTATAGTTTTAGTAATGGTTATGACTTTCGATTTCAAGGTCAGACCTCTTTTGGTGGAGGATTTGATACAATTGGTCCGCGTCCTCTTCCAATGAACATACTGGCCACGGAGCTAAAATTTCATTTTTTACATGCAAGCTTTGAAGGGAATCTTACTGCAATGGGGGTGGGGTCTTCTTTTTATGCGAAAGAAAGTAAGTTTCAAGAATACTCCGAAAAACATCCCAGTGAAGCACGTGGCGATGTCATTTTCAACCATCTGGCACTGATTGGTTTTGATTGGTCAAACTGGGGTGTAAGCTTTGGTCCGATGTTTCCAACTTTCTATGTGCAAGCTGGAAAGGAATCTAGGGAGGCCAAGCCTCAAAAGTCTGTTCCAGTTCTGCGGTTAACCTGGACTGGCGAGAGGCTAAAATTCAAAATCTCAGGGGCCACAGGCACATTAAATGCCACAAGTGATATAACAAAAAAATCTATCGTTATTTTTGGGGATGCTGGTACGGATTCTTCTGCTGATTCATACAAAATGAATTTTAAATATCTCAGGTCAGGCATAGAATGGGATATTAATAATGACACTAAGCTTGCTACTGACCTCATTTGGACAAAATGGGATTACAAAGAAACTCTTGCAGGCAATCCACTAAGCTTTAAATCTTTGCAAACGTCCATTGTCGGTGGAATTCGGAAAAATTTTAGCCAATACGTTTCTCTCGGCTTATTTCTTATTTGGATGAAGCCAGATGAGAAAGGTAAATATATATCAGAAAATTTTAAGCGTAATGAAAGCAATATGAACTTCGGAGGAACTTTTGATTTCTTGTTTTAAAGTTCTCCTCATATTCTGTTTGTTAGTTTCTAAAGCTTTTGCGGTACAAGTTGAAGCTCTCTATACTTCTCTTTGCCAACGCCACGTAGGTATTACACTGTATGTGGATAAAAGATTTTCTTATTTTCTGAATACTGATGGTCAATTGAAGAAAATACCAAGGTATCAAATTCTTTCAATTGCATCATACCCTTTAGATCATTTTCCCCTGCTTAAAGACGTAAATATCCCGGAACAGATGCCTCAGGTAAAATTATGGACTTTGAGCAAAGGTGAATTGATTCAACTCGGTCAGGGCTTTGTATTAGGGTATAATCAGTCAGGATTCCAGTTACTGACTCTACAGGGCAATGAAGTATACATTTCAAGTGATAGTATCTGGCGAATTGAGATACTGAGAACGGCTAACACACTCAATGCAGCGAAATCATCTCAAAAGAATTATAACTTTTCACACCCTCAGCGAGGTCAGTGCCTCGACTCAAAAGATAGTGGTGTTGTAGTATACCCTTCAGATTTGATTTCCGATCCAGTATCTATAAAGAGACGTTTTGATTCTCAAATTGCGGCCTTCAAGAAAGTTCAGGATTACGAAGAAGCACAGAGCTTTTATGCCATTCCCCAAGTTTATAAGAACTTCACGTCAATTGGGTATTGGCTTCCAATAGGAAGCAGATATGGAAGTTCAACTGGAAGAATTGTTGGTATTGCTCCGCTTATTAGAAATGAATACTCTCAAGGACCATTTAGCTTCCAGCATCTCAGCCTTACAGGTGCTGGGACAATTCCCGAATCAATTCATGAAGAAAGCCAAACGATGCTTTATTATGGATTTAAATCGAGTTATGTACATTTTGCTGGTTTTATTGATCCTTCATTGATTCTTGCTGGGGCAAACTATCAGTGGCAAGAAGACGATTTGAATGGTTTGGATGAAAGGGCCGTAGAGTCATCATATATATCTTTAGGTTTTGACCGTGGTCCGTTTTCAATAACGTTCTTCCTTAACTCCCATATTTTTGGTGCGTTTACACAGGATGGGAATTTTACCAAGTATACAGCTGATCTCTTTCGACTTGGTCTTGGATGGCGTACTTCTAGGCTTTCCTTAAATTTCAATACATCTGTTTCAGGGGACATGGAGATTAAGAATTCCTCCTCAGAAGATTGGGATGGCACATTCAAATTTATGAAGTTGTCGGCAACATACGATTTGAACGAATTTTGGAAAACTGAGGCTTTCTTCTTCTCACGACAAGTTTCTGCTGAAGACTCAAATAGCGTATCAGAGTTTTCTGGGGATTCTAAAACATTGGGAGTAGGAGTATATAATTTTCTTACGAGAAGGTGGATGGTTGGAGCTAGGTTATCTGCCGAAAATGTTGATAATAAAAGCTTCAACCAAAATGAAAAATCCAAATTTTTAAAATCTGGTTTGCATGCCTCTATGAATTTTTAGTTATCGCTAAGAGTGAATTGATTTACCAAGTGGCCTTGAGATTTACGCCATACTCCAGAGATTTCTGCCGTCTAAAATCATCATAGGCCCTTTCAAAGGTAAATGCTTCTACCGTGATGCTACTGCTACAGCTAAATAAGGTAATGAACTTGGAATCCGTACGAAAGTGAGGTGGATTAAAGAGCAGATTACCAACGAGGGAGTTCGTATCCCCCCAAGGAAAGTTGGGGGTGAGTTGCTTACAGGGAAGAAGGTCATGGCGATGCTAATGCACCCGAAAGAATGGGGAGTTCACCGCTTCAAAGACAACCTAAGGCAATATCCCGATAAGCAGGACTCAGAAGGTTATGTGGAATTTACTTATCCACATGGCTCAGTTCTTGAGCCTGCTTTCATCGAAGAACTTAAAAAACTTCGTGAATCAAACAAAAACCACAATCCAACATTTAGTGGTGATTTTCTCTTAAGTGGTTTTCTTGAGGCAGAAGATGGTTCTTCTTATCGTGGAGATAGCACAGTTAAGAAACATAAGGGAAATCTCAAATACACGTACTACGTTGCAAAAACGAAACTTTCACAAATCCGTCGATTAAATGCAAAAGCTCTTGAGGCCGACATCCTTGCAAGGCTCAAAGAGTTCCTTCAAGGAAGTTATGCGTTTCATCGGCTCATCACATCTGGAAATGTTGAAGCTAATAAACGCACACAAGAATATGATACTGAAATTGAAGAGTTAAAAACTAAAGCGAGCACCTTAGAGGGGGAGCTTGGAAAGTTCTCCGCTAAAATCCGCCAGCTTGTTCTTGCCGATACCCAGGACTTTCAGGATGCGTTGCTTATTCTGAAAGAGGAAAAATCGAAAGTGGAGGGTGAGCTGAATATGCTCAAGGAGAGTATGGATAAACTTATGATTGAGCGGTCAAAATCTGTCACAAATTTGTGTGACAAGACCTTCCTAGATAGGTTCCAGAGGTTCTTTTCTGAGTTCGAGAAGCTCCCTAATTGTGACAAAAAATTATTACTAAAAGCACTATGTCCAAAAATCATTGTTCATGCTGATTTCCGAATAGAAATGAAAGTTAATCCAGTGTTCTACGAAGGTCTTGAATTTATAGATCTGGAGAGTGAAAAAATGGTTCGGGCCGAAAAAAGATGGCTGGGATGGAGAGACTCGAACTCTCGACCAACAGATTAACAGTCTGCTGCGCTAACCAACTGCGCCACATCCCAACTCAGAGGTAAATAGTTCGTTATTTATAAACCCTCTTAAACCCTAATGTCTAGGACATTTTTTTCAAAAACGACCCGATTTCAACGGATTATTTAGCTCAAGTTTTGAGCAAGGTTGACCGATATGGTCAATAACAAGGTGAAAAATTGGCAAAAAATATCTTTGTTCTCTCAACCTTAAAAATCCTCTGTCAGGAGGAACTTGTAAGGTTAGCTGAGGTACACAAGACATTTAAATCAAAGTTGACTGGAGCGCCTGCTCAAGTTGAAACTTACGACGAAAAAAAACCAGATCAAGGTTTTTCTTCGGAGCCAGAGGTACGTCTCATTGAGGATCAGCTTAAGGTCAGAGACATTGATCAAGTCGGAGATCCATTACTCCTAAAAAATTCTCGACCTGTCATTAAAGAAGGTGAGGAAAACACCATCCTCCCCACTGATATCGTTCTTTGGTACAAACAAGCACAGAAACAAACCACACAGGCTTCAGTGTCAAAATCAAAAATTAGTGGATTCTATCAACAGAATCAATTCATCATCGTTAAAAAAATTGTTGATGAAGGAGAAGAAGAATCAACCTCATCCACAAATGGTGTTCTGGTTAATAAGAAGCTCGCCTAAAAAGGAATCGCCACTACTTTCTGTGGAAGCTTAAGTCCTAAATCTGAAATGATCTTCGGGTCCATCGAAAGTTGTCCATCTCCATGAACCTCAACCAGAGTTCTGATCGCTAGGAAATCATGATTGGGATGCTCAAGGCTCAGGATAACATCTCTTGCCGCCTGAGGATTGAAGCTTTTATTCGTGATCAAGACACCAGTGATTTTATTTTTAATTGGCTTGATATCTTTGAGTGGGCAACGGTAATGAGGGCCACCATCAAATGGATCAACCTCATTGGTATACTTAAATCCAATTGATTCGAGCATTTTTTTTACAGGCTCAGTTTCTTTGCCAACTTTGCCAATAGATTCTCTTGCTTCCATAGGAAGGAGAGTTTGGTAAATGTTTTCAGACGGAAAAAGTGAAAGAATAAATTCTTTATTGTTACGACTGAGAATGTCTGCTTCATGATAATTCATATTTAAAAAACGTCTACCGACTGCTTCCCAAAGGGGAGAATTTCCGTTTTTATCAAGAGGAGGCATGAGTTCCGAGTGAATCATGGGTTTGAAGCGTTCAGGTTTATTGGCCATGTATAAAAAGCGAACAAAAGAAATTTGCTTCCCTAGTTTTTCAGGATGATTCCTTGAACCAGGATCTAAGATGAGCCCACCGATTTCCGTTGGCCCGTCAAACTCTAGACCAAGCTTTAAGGTTCCATGAACAAATCCCGTATTGATTGTTTGAGAAAATTTGGATTCTTGTCCAACCGTCAAGTAAAAGTGAGGTTCTATTTCCGTTCCATGTTGAGCGTGAATCATAGAAACGCCTAGGATTTGACCTCTCTCAGTATCTTCAAGAACAAAAATGTAGTAGTTTTCATAGAAATTCTGACTTGGCCGATGGAAGGCTTGAATCGAGCTTTCAATTTTCTTGGAGATCAATTCTTCGTCTGGAGGAAGATTAATAAAAACCTGTAACTGACTTAGACGGAAAAGATCTGCGAGATCTTTTTTTTCAACGGATCTTAGAATGTACATTTTATTCCTCTAAAATTTCAATTAATTTGTGGTGGTTCTTCAATCCCCAACTCCAGCCAGGTGTTAGGATGATTGAATCTTCATTTTCTTCAAACAAGATTCCATGTTTTTTAAATCGCTCCCTCAAATTGAGAGAGAAAACATAATAAGCTGGTTCAATCTTGATTAAGTGATGATTGTTTAATTTTGTAAGCTCATGACTGAAACGAATCCAACGTCCATAATCGGCCCATTGATCATCTGAAAAACAATACTCCATCCACTGAGTCATTATGTTACTTGTTACTTGATTAGACTGATCGGTCTCTGATCGCAACATATCAAAGTTGCCAAGATGAGGGAAAAATAAACTAGCGCTGATGCCCAATTTTTTAACTCGATAAATTTCGTGGGGGAACCCGAGACAAGATGTTTCTTTTTTTTCTGGTGAAAAGTGTATAACCCAATCTTGAAATTGAAACTCAAAAGGTGTCTTGTTCTCGTCTTTTGCTTTGATGATTAGGGGGTGAAGGAGCTCTTGGGAAAGAGCGTCGCCGTGGCAAAAAAAATCAAGTTTTTTTCGCGTTTCGAATTGATTAATAAGAGCTTCACTTAACAAAGAATTCATTCAATTTATCCTGATCAACACTTGCTTTCTAAGACAAGACTAAGGAATAATAATTTAATGCAAAACGGTGTGATCGTCCCTAGAAGTATCAGACAAGATTATAACAAAAATAGTAGCAAGGAAGCAAACTCACTCATGAATAGTTTAATGGGCGATGGAGTGGATATAGTCAGAGCTCAAGAAAGCCTTAAAGACTCTGATTATGGATCAGCCTATTATCATCTTCTTCGTGCCACAAGGCATAGTATTGCTTCAGACGAAACACAGCAGTATGTTAAGTCAGTCAAATCAAGGCTGACATTATCGGAAAGCTTACAAGATCAAGTCTTAGAACTTTCATATACGAGTGGAGCCTTTTTCTGGTCTATGATTTTAATCATAGCTTTGATTTTTCTTCAAAAAAGCCAACTTCATCGAATTAAAAAGCTTCTTGTGTTTGCTTCAGTTTTTTTCATCGCAGTCATTCACTTAGCTGTTCCATACTATTACGTAGAGACAAAGATTAAACTTTTTCCGGGTCCTTCAGAGATTTTTGTTGAATCGGGTAGTATCCCAGAGGGAAAAATATTACTGGGAACCAAGGATGGTTTATGGTTTAAAGTTCTTTTACCTACGGACTACCAGGGGTGGGTAAAAATAAAAGATCTCAAGGAGCTGTAGCATATGAACGAAGATAGAGGTTTTAATCATTCACTAGAGACACCACTTCTAAAATATCTCTGGGCATCTTCTCCCTTAAACTTAAATTTTGTTCCGGATTATCACCAGTACTTTAAGAAGATGAGGCTTTTAGATTCATTTACAGATCATGAGATTCGAATTTTTACAAGATATCTTAGAAAAAGAGTTTTTCAACAGGATGAGGTCATTTTTCATCAGGGTGAGACGGGCTATGGCATTTACTTTATTTTTTCTGGTCTCGTGACTATTTATTCTAACTTTGATGAAAAAAATAGCCGAGGTGATGAGATCCTGACCTTAAAATCTTCAGAGTATTTTGGAGAGATGGGTCTTCTTGAGAATTTCAATAAAAGAACTGCTTCTGCTGTGGCGAAAGAAACAACAGTTCTCTTGGGTCTTTTTAAACCAGATCTTGAGAAGCTCTTGGAGCAACATCCTGTGATTGGAGCGAAGTTCCTAAGAGAGACAGCGTTGATTATGGCGGGAAGAATAGGTGATTTAACAAAAGAGATGATGAAGCTTCGAAAAATCATCGTTGATCTGGAAAAAAGTAAATGAAAAATAAAATTTACTTTTTTTATTTCTCACTTCTTTCACTCCTTACTTTTTTTTATCTATTTCCTCGGTTTTTGTTTCCTCTAGGAATCTCTTATCTTTTCTATTTAGTGATTAAGCCAGTGCGAGTGAAGGTTCTTTTTGGAACGATGAGATCTCGAGTCTTGTATACATGCTTTGTTGCAAGTCTTGTGGCTCTTGTGAGTATTCCCCTTGTTGGTTTTCTTTTTGAAATTGATGACAACCTATCTACTATCCTTTCCCAGGCACCAAGGATTCGAGTTCTTTTTTATGAAGGATACTTTAAGTTGCAGTCATTTCTTCATCTGAAAGTTGGGATAAACTTAAGCTCTGATCCTATGAGGCTTATGGCAAGTCAAATAGAGCGTTACGGAGAAAGTCTTGTCGGTTTTATACCAACCCTCGTTTCTTCACTTTTCGAATGGATTATTTTGATTCCATTATTTTCATACTTTTTTTTTAAGGAGAGTGAGGAGATTTACGAGCGATCACTACAGCTTATCCCTAATTCGTTGTTCGAGAAATTTTATGTTCTTACGTCACAGTTTAATAAAAAATTCAGTGAATATATTTTTGCTAAATTTATAGAAGCAGTCATCCTTGGGTTTTTTGTCAGTGTGGGACTTTGGATTATCGGATTTCCCCATGCATTTTCACTTGGTTTTTTTGCTGGCCTCACAAATATTTTACCCTACTTAGGCCCTTTTTTAGGTTATCTTCCGGCTTTTCTTATCGTTGCTCTTTCACCAGGTGAGAACATTGGCTATGGTGGTGTTACTTTGATCTACGTGCTGGCGAATATGATTGATTTGTTTTTTGTCTTCCCATTCCTCGTTTCAAGGATTGTTAATCTTCATCCCTTAATTGTTATGATGAGCATCATCGTTGGTTCACAAGTTGGTGGAATTCTAGGTATGATCGTCATTATACCTGTGGTAGCTTTTGTTAAGATTATGCTCAAGGAGATCTATCAAGATGTTTCAATTTATCGTTAAGATAGTTTTAACTCTCATTTTATTGGCTTCATGCTCAAGTAAAAAACCAGATGGCAAAACAGCTGCAGAAGTTTTATACAAAGAGGCTCAGGACTTGATCAAAGATAAAAGATACATCTTAGCCACTGAGAAGCTTAATGAGATCAAAACTCAGCATCCTTACTCGTTCTATGCAACTCCGGCCGAGCTCCTTCAAGCGGATGTTCTCTTTAAGCAGGAAAACTTTATCGAGGCAGCAGCAGCGTACTTAATCTTTAGAGATTATCACCCAAAGCATGAGCAGATTGCTTATGTGATTTTCCAGATTGCTGAATCATATTATAAGCAGGCTCCTGATACCATCGATCGTGATCTTGAACCGGCATATGAATCACTAAAGTATTACAAAGAAATCGTTGAGAAGTATCCATCAAGTGTATACAAGGCAGATGCTTTGAATCGCATGAAGAGTGCCATGGAAATGTTGAGGTCTAAAGATAAATATATTGCAGATTTTTACTTTAAGACGGAGAAGTTTTCTGCTGCACGCTACTGGTACTTAGATATGCTTGTAGCCTATGATAATCAGGCGATACGTAATCACGCTATCTTAGGAGTGTTGAAATCATCTTTAAGATTAAAAGAAAAAGAGGAGTGTTTGAATTACTCTGAAAAATACTCTCAAGAGGTTGAAAAAGAGTATCATAAGGAATTAAAATCAGTTCAAGATCAATGTCAAAAACTCTGAGGCTTATTCATGGAAAACATCAAAGCGATCGACCTATTAAAAAAGTCAAAAGAAGCATTCCAGAAAAATGATCTCAAAACTGCGAGTCTATTACTTAATGAGCTGATTGAAATTTCTCCTCAGTCTGTTGAGGGATACTTTATGCTCGCAAATGTTTTTCACCTTAGAGGAGAGCTTGGCAAGGCGATCAAATCTTTCCAAAAGGTCCTTGAGTTAGATCCAAGTCATACAGATGGAGCCATCTCTCTTTCTGTCATTTACAATGATATTGGAAAGTATGAAGAGGCAAAAGCCATCTTTGAGAAAGCAAATCAGCAAATTAAAAATAACCAACATCACGGCATCAACGACCCTCACTTAAATAAGAAGTTTTCTTCAAAGCATTATGAATTAGGAGAAATGTATCTTTCTTATGGAAGATGTGATGAAGCTCTTTTTGAATATAATAAGGCGACTCAACTTGATCCCGAAAACTTAGAAATTCGTATTAAAGTTGCTAAGACTTATAATAAAAAAGGATTTACGGCGAAGGCTTTTGAAGAACTGAAGAGACTTAAAACAGAAGCTCCAAGCTATATGCCGGCACGAGTTGCTTTGGGTTTACTTTATTACGGAAATGGAAATATCGTGGAAGCTCAAACTGAATGGCAAAATATTTTAACGAGAGAGCCTCAGCATGAAGAGGCGATCATGTATTTAAATCTCTCTAGGTCAGCGACAGAAACAACAATAATGAATTAAGCTTCGAGGTTTCTTGAATTAAAAGTCGTTGGAGTTTTTAATTCTCCCGCTTCTAAAGCAATGCTTGAAGTGAATGTTGTTCTTTTTGCATCATCAGATGAAAAAGAAACGATATAGGTTTTTAATTCTTTATACATTTCATGTTTCACAGAGAGTTTTGAATCTTGAAGAACGATTTGCTTTCCAACTTTTTTCGTTGAATTAATCACAACCGGTGCTTTCAAGTTAGCAGACATTTCTGTCACTGTGGCAGGAATCGTGAGGATGCTATAGAGTCTTGCTGCCTGGAGTGATTCAAGTTCTAAACCATTAAGATCAGCAGGAAGAAGCTTAGCTATATAATCTGGCTTGAAAATTTTTGGTTCGATGATGGGAAAGGCAACCTTCTCATCCTCTGTGCTTTGAAGCCAAAGAATAAGAGTGCTATCTCCTGGATCAACAACAAAATATTTTTTGAGAGACTCGAAACCAAGGAGACCTTCTGAGAAAGTCACTATATCTGATGGGTTAACTTCAAGTTCCCCAAATCTCGTGGTTTTGATTTTCACAATTTCCTCCAAAATGAAATGGTAAGGTATTCTTACCATAGCATTATGATGGTATCAGTCAAATTAATAATTGATCAAGGAGGAAAATTATTTCTTCTTAAGTTCTTCGCCGAGCCGCGCAATGTCTGACATGTCTGCCTGCACTGCTTCAGTGTTTTGGTCCTGAATCGCTTGATAAACCTCTTCTCTGTGAATTTTCGTTTCTTTTGGTGCTTTGATACCAAGGCGAACTTGCTTGCCTTTAATTTGCACAACTACAATTTTGATATTGTCATCTATAGCGATGCTTTCTCCAAGCTTCCTTGTCAGAACTAGCATGATTGATCCTTGTCTTACGTGTCAAGAATTTGTCTTAACTATTAAACCATTCTATTGCGCCCAGATATATTATGTGTTTACAGCTTATGCAAGTTAATTTTCCAGAAATAGTTAAGAAATTGTAAGAATTACAACTAACGGATAAAATCTAAGAGGTTTGTATTGAGAAGATTTGAGCTCGCCTGGTAGCTTGCTTTTAAAACATTTTGTTCTTTTTGAAGATTTGAAAAGAGCTCGGCCACATCCGCATCCTCAATTTTACTTTTCTGAGTTTCTCCGAGAATTTTAGATTTTTCGGTGATTGTTTCGTTGTTAGAAATGGTGTTGGTGAGGGCGCCAATTGTTGTGCGATGAGCAACTACGTTATTTATTGAGCTGTCTAATCTTTCGAGTAAGCCCTGGATAATTTCAGGATTATTGGAAAGAAGAGCGCTCTCAAGAGATCTCATATCATCAAAAACATTTTGAGGTTTTGAGCTGTCAGTTTTCAAATTGATTGAGGCTGGATCTCTATTGATGTTGGAAGGTAGTGGTTCTCCAATATCAACTTCATCTCTCTGAATCGTTTTTGATGGTTTAGAGTAAAAAAGTTCTGTTCCGGTAATATTAATCGGAATTAAAACATCTTTATTAATTTCAATTTTAATTTTGTTTTGATCACCAAGATAGTTTCCGTCTTGATCAAATGGTCTTGTGAGAGTTTTTTGACCAGCAAAAATAAATCTGTTACCGACTCTTTTGTTGGCAAGAGTGAGAAGTTGTTCTCTTAGTTGGTGAACTTCTTTTGCAACACCCTGGCGAATTTCTGGGTTATGGTAAGATGAGGCTTGTCCTACAGCAATCTCTTTTGCCTTCATTAAAAGATCCGTGATGTCACCCAGTGTGTCTTCGGTGAGTGCAAGCTGAGTTTGAGCATAGTTCATGCTCCGAAGGTATTGATCACTATCAATGTTCCGAGAGCGAATAGTCATGATGTCAGCGTTCCCAACAGGATCATCAGATGGCTTGGCGATACGTTTAAGACTTGAGCCCTTGATTTGAAGATCTTCAACCTTGCTCTTCGTTTTACCTACAGCGTAGTTGACGGCGTGAATAGAACTATTTTCAGAAACTCTACTCATCAGTTATTACCTCATAATCCCAAGCACAGCTTGAAACATTTCATCAGCGGCTTTAATCATTTTAGCAGATGCTTCATACGCATTTTGATATCTCACCATATTAGCAGCTTCTTCATCCAGTGAAACTCCTGCGAGTCTTTCTTTGATGGATTTTGCTTGAGTCAAAATTCCTTGAGATTGTTCAAGATCAATTTTGGACTTACCAGTTTGAAGACCGACCTTACTGACGGAAGTGAGGTATTGTTCTTCAAAAGAAGTCGTTCCTCCTCCGAGAATTTTTTCATGCTGAAGTTTTGAAATCCCCAGAGCAATTCGATTGTCTCCAGGCTTGTTGACTTCGGCTGCAGTACAGATGTTGTTGACGTCAGATTTGACATCATCAGATAAAGAGATGAACTCTGCAGCTCGGTGAAGATCTAGTGGCTCTTTAAAGAAATTGATCCCTGTGATTTTTTCTGTACTTGTAGGCTGCCCTAATTCATCGGTACGGATGATACCGTTTTTAAAACCTCGGCGATGGATAGCGTTGGTCGATAGGGCCAATCCATGAGCTAACTCATCAAGTTGTTTCTCTAAAGTACCAAGTTCATCGTTTCTTGTTTTAAGAAGAGCTCCAATCGTGCCCGTTTTAATTTTTGATCCGATACTGACACTTGGTCTATTTTTAAAGTAAATATCGAGCGTGCCTGGTTCTGTGATTTTTTTCCCGTCTTCAACTTGTGAGTTTGTCGCAAATTCTTGAGCGAGACTTCCGGCAACGATAGATCCAACACCGTCGATACTGACCACGAACTGACCATTTGAATCACTATAGCAGTGGAGAGGAACGAACTCTGAAAGTGTTCTTAAGGCCCTATCCCGCTGATCTCTTAGATCATTCGCCATGCCACCGTTGACTTCTTCGACGTTGATGTCAGTATTAAGTTTCGCAATCTGTTTTGTAAGATTGTTCATCTCATCAATCGAGAGTTTAATTTTGTTGTTCATCCTTTCGCGAGATTCGTTCAAGTCACCACGTAATCTCTTGAAATCGTCGACAACGATTTTAGCGTTCTCCCTGACGATTTCTCTGACAGTTTCATTGTCTGGCTGATTGGATAATTCTCTGAATGAATTAAAAAATCTATTGAGGACTTTATTCAATCCATCTGAATTTATTTCGTTAAAGATCTCTTCAATTTCTCCCAATCGAGTCGTTCGCTCTTGGTTGAATTGATTTTGAGAAATAGCTAGATTGAGTTTTTTCTCAATCAGTTCATCGTGCGATCGTTTTATACTTTGGATTTCGACACCGGTTCCAATGACATAGTGACCGGTCTCCAGTGAAGGTGCCGTTTCAGTTCTCACTTCTTGACGTGAAAACCCATCAGTATTGGCGTTAGCAATATTGTGCGACGTCGTCGCCATCGACTGTTTTGCTGCAAAAAGACCTGATTTTCCAATCCCTAGTAAATCAGATGCCAAAACTTATCCTTTATCGCTGAACCTGACGGGTTAATCCGTTAGATCCGTAAGTGGTGTAATTCTTTTTCCCATTAAATCCAGATTTAATTTCCTGGAGCGAAGCCATCGCTTTATTAAGGTAATACTGGTTTTTCTTATTTTGATCCTGAATCTTCGTGATCACATCGATTAAAAATGAATTTAAATTTTCAAGAGCTCTAATTCCATTCTCTCGCTCGATTGTGGCAAAAAAATCAATTAACTGAACAGCCTTTATGATTTTTTTATCGTCAGGTAACTGAGAGTTTATCTTTTGGATCAAGTCGCTTCTCACGTGATCTAGCTCAGTCACTTTTTTAATGATTTCTTCTTTGACGGTTAGAGACACTTCAAGCTTTTCTATGTCACTTGCGAGAAGAGTGAGGTACTCCTCGCATGTTAAATCATAAAGGTCTTTGTGAAGCTCGCAAAGATTCTCCCAGAGGTGAATGGCTTGTGAATGATAAAGTCGCAGAAGATTTTGATCAGTCATTAATTAAAACTCCGAGCTGAGCATTTTATCAGCAATCGCATCGTAGTCCATCTCGTAAGTTCCACCCTGGATCTGAGCTTTCAGTCTTGCTATCTTTTCCGAGTTATCTTGCTCGGGAGCATTGAGAGCAGCTTTTTTAATTCTAGAAAAATCTTTAACTCCCTCAGGAATTGAGACTTTTGCATCAGTTGATGTTTTTTCAGAGAGCTCACTTGCGCGCTCGAGAGAGTTTCTTTTTACTCCCTCAGCTCTTCCAGTGCTTTTAGCCGAGTCAGCTTGATTCGCCTTGTTTCCACGGATGAAAATCGAGGATCTCGTGTCGATGTTACTCATAGCTTATTCTCCTTAAGCATCTCTGGTTGAACATTCTGTTCAACGTAAGCAGGCTTTTTCTGCAGATAATGTTTCATATGTTGAGGGACAATTTGATCTAGAATGACTTTTTTAATACCAAGTCCACTTTCTGATTTTGCCATGGCTTCAGCTCTTTCTTGATCAAGGAGCGAATTATAATAATCCATAGCTGATGAATCAGGAGTCTCTTTAGGGATTGTTTTTCTCATCTCTGCCAGCATGTAAGAAGTAAAATTAGTTTCCATACCTTCAGCGATTTCTTCGAAGGGCTTTACTGGACTGGTTTTTACTGCCTGAGGATTGAGTTGTGAATTAATTTTCAAAACGAACCTTCCCTGGATTTCGATCTCCCATCCTGGGAGACTTGTTCTTTATTTTAGCATTTTTTGAGAGGGGGATGGTAGCAAAAAAAGTGGATAGGAAAAATTGACCTAGATCGTTTCAATCTCTGCAACAAGAGATCCATTTTTCTTAAGTGCTTGAAAAATCGAAATAAGATCCTCTGGCTTTGTACCTAGGGCATTAAGAGCTTTGACCAAATCATTGATGGTTGTTGTGCCTTCAACGAGCTGAAGTGCTTTGCCGCTTGTGCCTTTAACCTCAACGCTAATACCCGCATGACTAATAGCTGACTTTTTTAGAACAATATCACCACCGGCAACAATCGTTCCAGTTCTTTCATTGATCACAATTTTCGCTGCACTGTCGGCGATAACTTTGAAGTTTTCAACAATCGCGATCAGTTCAACCATTTTTCTCTCGTAATTAGACGGGGCAATAAGATCAATCGTTGTTGCATCTGAAGCTGTCGCGTATTTTCCACCGAGCTCTTGATTGATCGTTCTTTCAATCCGTGCCGCTGTTGTAAAATCAGGGTTTTTAAGAGCTAAACGGAGAGCTCTTTTATCATTAAATCCAAGTTCAACTTCTTTTTCAACAGATCCACCATCTGGAATACGAGCTGTAGTGGCCATCTTTTTTCCGTTCTCGAGACCACCGATTGAAAGTGCACCATTAGCAATCGCATAGACCTGACCATCTCCTCCTTTTAGAGGAGTAACGAGAAGAGTTCCGCCTGCTAAGGACGAAGCATCTGCAATAGAAGAAACCGTGACGTCTACTTTTTGTCCAACACGGCCGAATGCAGGTAATTTTGCAGTGACAATAACAGCAGCAACGTTTTTAGATGTGATTTCTCGCTGGGGGTTTAAACCTAAAGTTTGAAACATTTTTCTTAAAGAGGTATTGGTAATTTCACCACCTGAGTCTCCAGTTCCGTTGAGACCTATAACTAAGCCATAACCAATAAGTGGATTTTCTCTTACACCCTTAACCGTGACAAGATCTTTGATACGAGCAGATTGATTGGCAAAAACACTTAGAGAAAAGAGGAGGTAAAAGAAAATTTTCATTCATTGTCCCTTAGTATGTAAACTCTTGACTCAAGTAGTTTATCAGAGTTCACATAATCATTTTCCATGATGTCTTTGCGGGAAACAAGTGCTTGCACTTCAATGGATCTTTTTTCCTTTTTAAAGATCACTTCTTTTTGACCTCTCAACATAATGTAATCTTTACTTACTTCTTCTGCGACAACACTTGAGATTTTATCATAAACCTTCATATCCATTTCATTTTCTGGACTGGATTGTGGAGCAGTAGAGGGCGTAGCAGATGCTGCTTTATCAGGACTTTCCTTTTCTTTTGTCTTTTTAGGTGCATCTGGATAAGCCCGTTTTAACTCATTTGAAATCTGATTTTTTAGATTTTCTAAAACGTTGATAATCACCATGTCACCAGTATGTTTATCATTTTGGTAGGTGAAAAGTGACGACGATGAGCCTTGGTTTGCCCAGAGACTTCCGTCTTGTTCATTGTCTTTGAAATCATCAGCATTCATCCTGGATGGGCGATACTGTCTCTTCACTTGAGGCCTCATTTGGGCAGATGGTCCACTATCACTTAAACTGTAGGTGAGAGGATTGGCAATTGGCCTTTTATCTCTCTCTGGATGTTGTCGCTTGGGATCATTAGATTTGAAGTTTTTCGAACCCGATATTTTTTTAGGTCCACGGTAGTTTTCATCTCGATCAATCTGCCGATGCATTTGATTGACGTACTGAGCACATGACTGAAAAAAAAGTAATGTCGTGAGAAGAAAAATTTTCATAGTTGTACATGAATCCTATTAAAGTCTATAACTTTGCCTTGAAATTTTTTTTGCGTTTGTGGCTGAAAAACTTCAACCATATCCCCCATTTTACCATGGGAACGAGAAATTCCACGTGTTTTAATCCTGAGTAATTCATTTTCTAATAAGATCTCAGTATCGAAGCCTGCCTTGACAAGAGTTACTCCACTTAGATCAGATTTTTTTAAGACCTCGCCAGCTTTGAGTTCCTTGTTTGTCTGATAGAACTGAAGATCTTTAAGATCAGAAAGTGAATGCTGAGCTTGAATTGCAGGGACAGAAATCTCGTCAAGATCTTGAGCGGTCACCACTTGAAAAGGACGAATCCCTTTATTTAGTTTCCAGATTCTTAACATTTCAACTTTTTCAATTGGAAGAGTCGCTATTGTTTTTAATCCGGTCATTTCATCAATCATGAGTAATACATTGAGCTTACCCTCATCTTTCGCCAACGTTATTCTATCGTTTTTTTTAAGAGCTAAAATTGGAGTCAAAGAGAGTTTTTCTGTCGATAAATTTATTTTTTCTGGATGATTCTTAAGATGGTCTTCAAGGCGTTCAATAATAATTTCTTTCGGACTTAGGCTTGTGATGGTGCCATCACTGAAGCTTTTGAGCTCAATTTCTTTAATGATCTGTTTAGAGTTGAGAGATTCGAAAAAAAGATGTTTAGATGAAGAGTCACAATTCTTAAATATAATTTCGGATGAGTGTTGAACTTTCTTCTCAGTAAGAAGCAATTTTTCAGGAGCTACAATCTCACAGGCAAAGACTGAAGAAATAAAAATTAAAAAATAAGGCAACATTGATTACCTAATGTTATTTACTGTTTGAAGCATTTGATCGGCGACACCCATAACCTTCGAGTTCATCTCATAAGCTCTTTGTGCCTTAATCAGATCAGTCATTTCATTCATCACGTTGACGTTTGACGACTCTATCGCTCCTTGCATCAGGATACCTGATCCGTTCTCACCAGCAGTACTTTGGACAGGTTGGCCACTTCCTGCAGTCGCTGCGAGAAGGTTGCCTCCATCGGATCTTAGTCCTACCGGATTGACAAACGTAAAGACGGGAATTTGTCCGAGGTTTATGGGCTCAACTGAATCTGGAGTATAAGCATTCACATCCCCACGTTCTGAGATATGAATTTTCATAACATTAGGAGGAACGACGATCCCTGGAAAAACTTTATGTCCAGCTCGACTTACCATATTCCCTTGTGCGTCCACGTTAAAACTTCCATCTCTTGTGAATTTTAGCTCTCCATTCGGAGCGATCACTCCCATGAATCCCTCGCCATTGATCATCAAATCATAAGGGTTATTTGTCATCTGAGGTGAGCCCTGAGTGTGAATTTTTCTTGTTGCTGAAACCTTGGCACCAGAGCCAACTTGAAGACCAACGTTATAATCAGTCACCGCAGATGATTTAGCTCCTGCTTCTTGGACAGTTTCATAAAGAAGATCGTCGAATTCAGTCCGTGCTTTTTTAAACCCTGTTGTGTTGACGTTAGCAATATTGTTGGAGATGTTGTTCACATTTGCTTCTTGAGCGCCCATGCCAGTTGCTGCCGTGTGAAGTGCTCTAATCATATTAATCTCCCGTTAAAATTTACCAAGTTCATTTGCCGCTTTCCCTGAGATACTGTCGTAAGCATTGATGGCTTTTTGAATAGATTCGAAGTGTCGATGAGCTTTTATGAGCTCTGACATTTCTTCAATCGCATTGACATTCGATCCCTCCAGGAAACCCTGAGAGGCGATAGTTTGGATGTCACTTCGTCGAATATTGTTTAAATCCTGCGTAATAAAAAGTGATTGACCCTCTTTTTTAAGGGCATGCTGATCAATAAATTCAACAATCGAGAGCTTGGCAATAGGTCCATCGACATTAGAGAGTTCTCCTTCCATGGAGATATTTATTTTTTTATCGAGAGGAACTTTGATAACTCTATTTTCTAAATTGACTGGTGCCTCAAGACTAGCGATATCTCTTGTTGGACTAGTTGGAGATGAACTGAGAACTTTATAACCTTGGTCAGTGACAAGCTCGCCTTGTTGATTAATTGAGAAATTACCTTTTCGAGTAAAGCGAAGACCCATTGGTGTGAGAACTTCAAAAAAACCACCGCCCTTGAGAGCTACATCCAGAGGGTTACCAGTTGGATTAAGTGGGCCTTGTTCGAAGATGGTAAAATTCCCATCGACAGCAACCATCGCATTCTCTGCGCCTTGTGTGTGATAAAAATCTGCTGGTGAAAATTCATTTCGAGGGATATCAATATCATCAACACCTTTAGTAAGAGCTGTTAAGTGCTCTTTAAAGACAACTTGATCTTTTTTAAAACCAGGAGTGTTTGCGTTCGCTACATTATTAGCGATTGTTTCAACTTTTCTTTGTTGAGCAATCTGACCAGATAATGGGACCCAAATATTTTTCATCGATTTTTTTTCTCTGTTTGTCGGGAGCGATGTATTGCCCCGATGGGAAAATTTTATCAATCCTAGTGCCAAAAACCTAGCATGGGAAAAATCATCCTCTTTTCGCACAACTTACGAAGGTAGACCTCTTGTGAGCAAGGTTTAAACATGAGATTATCAAAACCTAAGAGGTAGACATGTCAAAAAGTAAATCAGAAAACTCAGGTTTTGAAGCCACTCTCATTGAGCTCGAAAAAATTGTCAAAGACCTTGAATCAGGTGAAACCAACCTAGAGGAAAGTTTAGAGAAGTTTGAAAAGGGAATAGATCTTTATAAAAAATGTCGAGTAACTTTAGACCAAGCAGAAAAGAAAATAAAAATTCTCACGGAAAGTTTAAAAGAAGTAGACTATAAAGAGACTATTTAAGCCCCTGGCTCAGGACATATTGTGAAAAGATTAGTTAAAACTCTTTTTGTTCTCCTTTTTTTAGGATTTCTCGGTATTGGCGCATTCATCGGTTTATTTATCTACATTTCGATGGATCTCCCTCAAATTAATTCTCTGAAAGATTACAATCCCCCTATGAACTCAAAGATCCTCTCTAAAGAGGGAGAAGTCCTCCTTGAGATTGGAACGGAGACAAGAGATGTCGTCTCCTTTAAAAAAATCCCGAAAAAAGTTGTAGATGCTTTTCTGGCAGCAGAGGATGACAATTTTTATAATCACAAAGGGATTGATTACTTAGGTATCATTAGGGCTTTTGTCGTTAACATGAAAGAAGGAAAGCTTGTTCAGGGTGGATCAACCATTACACAACAGGTGGCGAAGTCATTTCTTCTTTCTAAAGAGCGTACAATTTCACGAAAGATTAAAGATCTTCTCCTTGCTCATAAGATCGAAGAAAAATTCAAGAAAGAAGAAATCCTTTTCCTTTATTTGAATCAAGTCTACTTAGGAGGAGGTTATTATGGAGTTAAGGCAGCCTTTCGAGGCTACTTCGATAAATCTCTCGAAGAGGCGACTCCTGCAGAGTCAGCCCTTGTCGCGGGTCTTTTAGTTGCCCCTGGTAGATATTCGCCGTATGTAAATCCTCAGTTCGCCAAGGTCAGACAAAACTACGTTTTGAAGCGGATGTTTGAAACTAAAAAAATTACACTTCAAGAGTACGAAGCAGCTCTCAAACAAGATATAAAAATGCGGATCAGAAAAACGAATGATGTTAAAGGCGGGCATTTTACAGATTGGATCAGACAAGAGGTCATGAAGTCAGTTGGTGTCGATGAATTTTTAAATAATGGCTTCATCGTTAAGACGACTCTAGATTGGTCTTTGCAGCAGAAAGCCGAAAGGATCGTTCTCACCCGGATTAAAGAACTAGATAAACGTCAGGGGTACCGTGGTCCGATTAAGACTCTTGATAGTGATGAGGAAATTTTGAGTTTTAGTACAAAACAAAGAAAAGAAATCCTCCGTGATCAGTCAGAGTACTTCACCTTCAGTACTGAAGGTAAAAATATCTACGAATTTCATGAGGAAGAAGAAGCTCTTTCAAAAAACGTTAATTACTATCTCGAAGAGTCTGAAAAAATCTCTGAAAGGCTAAGGTCATTGATCTCTATCGGTAACAGCAAGGATGATTTATTTTGGGGTTTTTTACAAATAGGATCTACTTACCAAGGTGTCGTGCTTGAGGTTGATGATCTCAAGAGAACAGTGTTGGTGGATATTGCTGGTTCTCGCGCTATCATTCCTTCATCTGGGTTTGAGTGGGCACACGAAAGAAAGCTTAGTGAAGATCCGGTCTATTTTAATCCACAAAAACAACCTTCTAAAATTTTAAAACGTGGCGATGTGATTCAGGTTCGAATTGATCAAAAATACTCCACACTTGATCAACTCATTCATCCAGATTTTTTCAAAAAATATAAAGACAAAAAGATTAGGTCTTTGATGGAGAAACAACGATTCTTCAAGCTTACCCTAGATCAAGACCCAGAAGTTGAAGGGGCCATGATCGCTATTCAACCTTTCAATGGAGAGGTTGTAACAATGGTTGGCGGTGTGGATTTTAAGAAATCTCAGTTTAATCGTGTGATTCAGTCCGCAAGACAACCCGGTTCAGCTTTTAAGCCATTTATTTATGCCGCAGCTCTTGAGAATGGTTATCAGCCAACCTCGATTTTAATGGACTCGCCTCAAGCTCTTGGTGGAGTGGATGATAGTCTTTCATGGAAACCAAGGAATTATGACGGAGAATTTAAGGGCCCGATGACCTTAAGGAATGCTCTTGAAGTAAGTCGTAATATTCCTACCGTTCGCTTGGTTCAAGATTTAGGGGTTGATAAAATCCACGAATTTTCAAAACGAGTTGGTATAAAGGCAGAAATGCCAAGGGATATGTCGTTGTCTCTCGGTTCATTTGGAATAAGTCTTGCTGATTTAACGAAAGGCTATGCGATTTTTCCTAATGGTGGTCGATTGATTAAGCTGACCGCGATTACTTCGATCAAAGATCGTTATGGTAAAACATACAAGCTACCTAGCTTTTCTCAACCATCAGAACAAAAAAGTGCATCGAAGGTGAATTCATCGGATGAAATAATCAATCCATTTTTACAAAGCCTCGATGAGACTCAGGTTTATGATCAGAGACTCGCTTATATCATGACTCATATTTTGAGAGGAGTGACACTTTACGGAACGGCAGCTCAGGCTGGAAGCTTGGGAGTTAATATTGGTGGTAAAACAGGCACAACTAATAATTATGTCGATGCCCTTTTTGTCGGCTTTAGTTCTAATCTTGTCGTCGGTACATGGGCCGGTTTTGATGATAACAAACCACTTGGGTACGGGGAGACTGGCGGTAAGACAGCACTACCTATGTGGATTGATTTCATGTCTTCGGCCATGGCACGGACAGGATCGGGAGAGTTCTCGATACCTGCCGGCATTACTCAGATACAGATCGATAAAGAAACGGGTCGTAAAGTTGAGGGGGGCGGATTTACAGAAGCTTTTGTAGAAGGATTTGATCCAAGCTCTCGTCCAGTTGAACTTAATCAATCAACCACTGATAAGCCAAATTTACAGGACGATGACTACTTCATGAATCAGTAAGGAAATATCTTATTTCTCCGATCTATAGAGAGGAGCTTTATGGATCGGAAACTGAAAAATAAACCACTTATTATTCTCCTTTGTGTCTTTGCACTTCACATGATGACTTTCGTCTTAAGTCTTCCATTAGTTAAAAATGAAAAAGTAGTTCAAGAAAGAAAAGAATTTAAACTCAAATTTGTGAACCCTAAAAAACTCCACGACAACCTTAAGCGACAGATTGTTGATTCACAGGCAGATGAAGTCAAAGACAATAGGGATGCTAAGTATTTAAGTGATAAAACCAGAAAAACATTGGCCGAAACAAAAGCCAGTGTTGTCGCTCCTTTTAAGGCAGCTAAAAATAAAGTCCAATCAACTGGTGAAAAACAGAAACAAATTAAACTGTCAGATTTAGGTTTTAAGCCTGATCCAGTTATCAAAGCAGAATCGAGTCATCTCCAAAGTGACGTGTCCTCATCTAATGATTATATCAAAGATGTAAAACTCGGAGATGTTTCTTCTTTAAATACTCAGGAGTTTAAGTTCTACGGTTTTTATCATCGAATTAAACTCAAGCTAGAGCAGTTTTGGGGGAGAAGTCTCCAAGAGAAATCGAAGACACTTTTTAAATCAGGTCGAAGACTTGCTTCTGATGATGATTATATGACTTCTCTTCAAGTCACACTAAATTCTAAGGGAGAGATAGTTAGAGTAAAAATTCTTGGGACCTCTGGTGTAAGAGAACTCGATGATGCTGCTGTCGAGTCATTCAACGAAGCCGGACCTTTCCCTAATCCACCAAAAGAACTACTCAAGAATGATCTAGCGGTTATCGAATGGGGATTTGTCGTCAAATCTTAGTGAGAATTTTTAAGTAGATTTTTTAGACGATCAATACCTTCCATCGCGACATAGTCAGACCAAATGGAGTCAAGTTCACGGATAGCTTCAACAACTTGAAGTGCCGCTTGATCGCGAGAAATTTTTTGAGACTCAGCGTATTGAGCGATTGATTTATTAAGAACTTCAATAACAGGTGAGTTACAAACAGTATTGAGTCTTTCTTCGAAAGATTGGTTTAGTTTTTTCTCTTTGCTTTTTATGATGGCAGTGTTGAGAAGTTGTATCGATTCCATGAAAAAAATTCCTTAAAAGAACATCAAATTTCTGAGCGAGAAGTATCTATAAACCAATATCATTCGTAAAGATTGAAATATTTTTTTGTTAAAAAATTTAGGTTAAAAAAGAAAGATTGTTTTAAATTAGAGATAGGCTAAATAAAAAAAATAAGAGTATCGCCAGATGTAAGATCTGACGACACTCTGAATAATTAGTGAGAAGAGTTACAAAACTCCTGATATTGCTCAGAAGATAATAAATTATTAAGGTCAGAAGAATTTTTAATCTTGACTTTGATTAGCCAAGATTCATAAGGGCCTTCATTAATTTTTTCAGGACTTGATTCTAATTCTGAGTTTTTTTCGATAACTGTTCCAGAAATTGGAACATAAAGATCACTCACTGATTTAATCGATTCAACTACTCCAAAAGTTTCCCCGGCAGTAAGTTCAGCACCAACTTCTGGAACTTCTAGAAAAACGATATCTCCCAGAGCAGATTGAGCGAAGTCCGTAATACCGATGATCGCTACATCACCTTGGACTAGTGCCCATTCATGTTCTTTTGTGTATTTAAGATTGCTTGGAATTGAAGTGGCCATTACTTATGTCCTCCATTATAAAAAGGTTTTTTTTCAAGATTTGCTATATATAGTTTTTGCCTAATATCCACAAAAAATACCTCGTTTTGAGGTAACTTATCAATTTCTATTCTTGCTAAACAAATCCCTTTGTTCAACATCACTGATTGGGTCCCGCTTGTGACGACACCAATCACTTCGTTTTTATCGTTTACAATATTGTAACCCTCACGTGGAATTCCTTTTTCAAGTGAGAGTTTTATCGTCTTAAATTTCGGTTTATTCGCCGAAAGATAATCGCGACCGATAAAAGAAGGCTTTTTAAGTTTAACTGTCCAGTTGAGCTGGGCATCAAGAGGTGTGATGTCGTCATTGAGTTCATGGCCATAAAGAGGGTAAGTTACTTCAAGTCTCAAGACATCTCTAGCTGCCAATCCACATGGGGTGACACCCTTTTTGATAAGATTTGTCCATAAAACATTAATCTCATGATGCGAACCAAACACCTCAAAGCCATCTTCTCCCGTATACCCTGTTCGAGCGAAGATGAATTTGTCTATTGTGGTCACAGAGTAGTATTCAATGTCTTCAAGCCCAGGGAAAAAAGATTTAAGTGTTTCGAAGCTTTGTGGTCCCTGAATCGCAAGAAGAGAGTAGTCTTCAGAGTGATTTGAAAGCTCACAATTGAATCCTTTGAGCTGACTTTTCATCCATTCAAAATCTTTTTCGATGTTTGATGCGTTGACACAAATGAGGACTTTCTCAGGATCCAAGAGATACACAATTAAGTCATCGATGACCGTTCCATTCTCTCGGCATAAAGGAGAATAGACAGCTTTTTTGAGGGGAGCATTTTGAATGTCATTAGTGACAAGGTGATCGACAAATTTAATCGCATCTTTTCCAATCACAAAGAATTCACCCATGTGACTTACATCAAAGACACCAACTTTTTGTCTAACAGCTAAGACTTCGTCTTTTACCGAAGTATACTGAACTGGCATATCCCAGCCAGCAAAAGGTACAATCTTAGCTTTTAAAGCGACATGTTCTTGATACAAGGAAGTTCTCTTTAAATTCATTTCAAGCCTTTCGTTTATTTTCACAAGATAGAATTAAATTTTCAATTAGACTGATAACAGTCATAGGACCAACTCCGCCAGGAACAGGAGTATAAGATGTCACAAAACTTTCACATCCTTCAGATAAAAAATCTCCAACGATTTTTCCATTCACACTGTTAATTCCGACATCAATTAGAGTTCGTTCTTTTTTAGTTGAGAAAAAGGAGTGATCTAAAAACAAGGGTTTTCCAACGGCCATCACAATAATATCTGCCATGTCCGCCAGAGTATTAAGATTTTTAGTTTTTGAGTGAGCCAGTGTCACAGTTGCATTCCTAGAGTTCATCAGCAAACTTAAGGGTTTTCCGACAATTAGGCTTCGCC
>Ga0255183_1000088_pt1 | contig 42382 bp, 37 predicted proteins | sample Atl_UVDOM_RepB_8_FD_183638 | JGI IMG/M metagenome (GOLD analysis project Ga0255183, IMG submission 183638) | Freshwater microbial communities from Altamaha River, Georgia, United States - Atl_UVDOM_RepB_8d | ecosystem: Environmental > Aquatic > Freshwater > River | place: USA: Georgia...
GAGAATAAAAAAATTAGTGAAGAAGCCGCCAAGACAATCCTCAAAGCACTCGACTTTAAAGATCACTATACCTTTGGTCATAGCATGAGAGTCGCGTATTTTTCGATGGTTACTGGTCGTGAGTTAGAGCTTACCCCTGAAGAGATGCACGAGCTTGAGCTTTCTGCCCTCTTCCATGATATCGGTAAAATTTCTACTCCTGATGCCATTCTCAACAAACCAACTCGACTTAATGAAGATGAGTTTCTCATCATGAAAAATCATCCTGAAAAATCTTTTGAGATCCTCAATGAGTTTCCGGGCTTTAGTAGGATTGCAATGAATGCTAGGTTTCATCATGAAAGATTTGATGGACGTGGTTATCCACTTGGTCTCAAGGGAGATGAAATTCCTTTGATCGCAAGAATCATTCTCGTCGCTGACACATTCGATGCTATGACATCGACAAGGCCATACCGCAAGGGTTTAAGTTACGACATCGCCTACCAAGAGCTTAGAGATTTTTCAGGGACTCAATTTGATCCCACTATCGCTCAAGCTTTTATCAATGGAATGAAAAAAGAAGTTCTCAAAGGTGAAGAAGAATTTTTTATTCCGCTTCTCTCTAAGAAGTTTAACAAAAACGCCGCTTAATCACAGAAATCGATTTTTTTTCCTGTTGAAACAAACTGATTTTGAATCGTCGCACAGCCATTAACTGTTTGATAAACATTGTACGGGTGACACTCTTTTTTCTTTTTTAAGAATGAGGTTGAGGAAGAGTTGTCTTGGCAAATTTTATAGCTTGGAGCATCGACACAGGCCCAATGCTTACCACTGCAATTATAAACTAAGCCTCTTCCTCCATACTCATAGTTTGGTGGACTTACATACTCTTTTTTTTGCTCTTCTTTCGTCTGGTTTGAAACTTGCTTTTCAAGATCATCGAGAATCTTATCTGTCATATTTTCGTCTGTTCTATCTTCCTCAGAAGTTTCACCAACATCACTCAACATAATAGGCTCATCTGGCTTCACTTCGGAAACAGCTTTTTCCGTTTCCTGAATAGTATTAGTCTCTGTTGTCTCAATAATAGGAGTTTCAGTTATCGTAGTCTCTTCTTCGGGATTCGGCACCGCTGTGAGATCTTTAGTTGGTTGTTCCTCAATCTTTGGCTCTTCCTTTGGTGACTCTATAACAGGTGTTTCTGTGACAACAACTTCAGATTCTTTCGCAGGATCTGCGCTCACTTCTTCCAGCGAAGTCGTTGGTTCCTGACTCGCTTCTGTGGTTGTCTCGATAGGTTCCTCACGTTTTTTTTTGGCCCTCTTCGCAGGAGAATCAACAACGACCTGAGGCTCAACCTCAGTCTCCTGAGGCATAAAATCATCCATAAAAAGGATAAAACCTAGCCCAAGAACAGTGAGAACATAGACAGCTATTTTCTTAGGATTAGGCTTGGCTTTATCATCTGATGAAGCTTGATTTAATCCAAAGCGTGCTTTCAATTTATCAAGCGGAGATGAATTAGTTTCAGAAGATTTTTCTAGATTAAGATCGATATCAGTTCTTTCATGATCCAGTTTCGTAATCGTCGTTCTTTCTTCAAGATCTGACGGCTCTACGTCACCAACAAATCCTTCTTCATCTTCTGATTCGATTTCTTCTACTAAATCCTTTTTCTTATTTAAAAAAGGAAGCTTTGATTTTAAGTCATCAATTATTTTATCTAGGATAAAAGCTCCTCTTTGAAATTGTCCTTGAACTTAGACAATTTTATCCGGTATTCTGATTATAAGGGGAGTCTAAAAACTTTGCTAGAGTGATCCCTAAAAACTTCAAGGACTTAAGCTATGTACAGCCCAAGAGATGAAGGTAGCATCAAATTCAAATTCACTCTTAAGCGTGCTCCTGCCCCTGAAATGACACAAGTTATTGCCTTAGAGAAGTGGAGAGCTCTTTTTTTTAAACTAGGTTTAGTGGGAGAATACCCGATCGAAAAAGTTGGCTACGGAAATCTCTCTTCTCGGTTGAATGGGAAAAATTTTCTTATTACTGGGACTCAAACTGGTCACCTCGCTCACCTCCAACCACACCATTACACCAAAGTCATTGAGTGCGATTTTAAAAAAGGATCTGTCACGGCAGAGGGATTGATTCCACCTTCGAGTGAGTCTCTCACTCACTATGGGATTTATATGGCTAATCCTGTGATTAATTATGTCTTTCATATCCATCATACGAAAATGTGGGAACAACTTATACGTGATGATGCTGAATCTATTTCTGAGAGTATTCCTTATGGAACAATTGAAATGGCGAATGCTGCTCAAGAGCTTTTGAAAAATAAAAGCTCTGGATTATTTGTGATGAAAGGACATCAGGATGGGATCATTGCCTACGGCCCAAGTCCTGAAGAAACGGGACGACTTGTTCTAGATCAGTACCGAAAGCTTGGACTGCGGCAGTAAATTCGTTGAACGATTTAAGACTGAAAATAGTGTTTCATCATCCTTTGCTGATAAAAAATAAGTTTCAAACAGACAATCTCCAGGAGAGAGACTCCACATTCTCCAATCATCTTCTTCTCTCTTTAGAAATCGCTCTGGTTTTTCTCTAGAGAGAAAGAACGCAGATGATCCCTGATCAAACCCATAACGTCGATGACATTCAAGACCTATATATCCCATCGTCTTTCTAAAGTTTATCTCACTCATCACCCGAAGCTTAATCTCCCCCTTCTCTTCATAAAGATATGAATCGATTGAATAGATTTGATCTTGTGGAAGCTCCGCCATAATAAGATCAAGCTTCATCTCATACTCCTTCCATAAAGAGTCTGTCAGTCCACGAGGCTTGCGAGTTAGGAAAAACGATCCCTTGTATTGAAACTGATCATCAATCAAATTTTCGTAAATCTTTTTTTCTCTATGAACAACGAGCGTTGAAAAATCATGAATTCGACGATGAAAGGGCTCGATGATAAAAGGATAGGCTGCATGTGGTAAAAATTGAGTGAATTCAGCGAGGTGATCAAACCTTCGGACTCCTTGACCAGACATTCCATGTGAAGCCTTGTAGATCAATGGGAAACTAAACTCTCGCTCTTTCAATGACTCGTAACTATTGATGATGTGAAGCCCGTCAATCAAGTGATGCTTTTGATTCAAAGTTGTACTGAATTCTTTCGAATTAAATTCTTTGAATTTTAAATCTCCCCACCAGTTAAGAGCTAAGGCATCATCTTTCAAGCACGGAGTTCTACCAATTAATTTTTGAATGTGAGTGAGATAATTTTGAGAATACTTCTTTTTCGTTGAAAGGACTCCCTCATCTACAAACCAAAAGAGATACTCAAAGATTTGATTCATTTTCGGTTGAGGATGTCCTGTCGCAAGCTGATGTTCGTAATCAAGATTCATGAAAAACGAACTCATCGTTTAGTAATCCTAAAATCATCCTCGTAGAGATCTTTTGTCCGAATAAAATCCGCGTCTTCAATCGCTCGCATGTGCAACTCACTTGTGTACTGTATTCCTTTGGATCTCGCAGGTGTAAGTGGAAAAGGGAGTTGTTCACGGTAGTAGTCCCAGAGTTTCTTCTCACCTCTCCACCGATTGAGCCAATGAGCCCCAAAAGAGACATGAGTGATTTCGTCCTCAAGGACAGTCTTAAGAATATTAGCCGTTTTAAAGTCACCGAATTTTTCAAAAATATTTTTATAGTAAAAAGCAAAATCCAAGTTGGCAGCTTCAAATGTCAAAGACATCACAGATGAAAACTGCTGAGGTGTCTTGAGTTTTTCCATTTGTCGCCAAAAAAAATCATTCAATGGAAAATCTCCAAACTCGTATCCAAGCTCTTTTAAGCGCTCTACGTATAAGCTGAAATGTCGTTGCTCATCTTGCAGAGCAACCCACAAGCCTTTCTTGAATCGTAGGTCCTGTTCTGTTTCATGTGGATACAGCATAATGGCCGATGCCATCATCTCAATAGCAAGAAGCTCATGATTCGCAAAAGAATGAAGAGCAATCGCCGTATTCTTTTTATCGTTAAGAGATGGTGATTTCGGGAATTTTATCTGTGTATCGGAAAATTGAATTCTCTTTTCTCTTGAGGGTAATCGTGGCAACTCAAAAGCCTCTAAGCCACTCCAGTCAATCTTGGCAGTTACAAGCTTATCTTGAATCTTATCGCCAAAGACGATTTGCTTACAAACATCAAAATAAGATCTCTTATCTAAACTTTCTAAATGATTTTGCTGCATCTTTTTTTCCGTTTTTTTCGCCAGATTTAAAAGACGGTCGACCTTTTTGATCACGCCGAGGTTTATTATTTTCTCTATTATCTTGTCTCATCGGACGTCTCACAAATCTTCTTTTTGAGAAACACTCGTCACAAATATTAAACTTGGACTGAGATGGCATTTTGCAACCACACGAGGAACAGGTTTTACCTATTTTATCCGATAAAAGCTCATTTAATCTTTCGATCGCTTTAGTTTTATTATCTAAAAGCTTCACTTCATCATAGCTAAAATTCTTGTTACTAAAGTGTCGCGATAACCACTGGTAAAGCTCCACGCATTTAATAGAAGTTTCTAAGTAATCAATATTGTCGGAACTTTCATCAATCGGCTCACAGTTAATCTCTTGAGATGAAACATAGTTGTTCAATATCCAAACATAGTACTGAACATGCTCAATCAGTCCAAGATTTACGGGAGCACAGGCAAAACCGAAAATCTCCGAGTTCGAAAGTATCCTGTTCTCGTCTGCCTCTTCCACCATTTCCGCAAGTTCAATCATCTCTTTCATATCAACACAAAAAAATGGCTTCTGAAAAATCATCGTGTTAAAGAGACGTAAAAATTCAGACAACTGTAGTGTTGGAAGCGAGTTTGAAATCAATGCCTGGTTCACACTCTTGAAGATATCTAAATCCGGCCCAACCATGGCTTTTTCACTCTGACCGAGATGATAATTGAGAGCATTTTTAAGTGTTCTCAATCCATCATCAACTTTATTAAGTGTCGTCACCTGGCCAACGGGAAATCTTTTAAAACGTCCGGCACGGCCCGCAATTTGCTTAATCTCTGAGAATGTTAAAGGGTGTTCCTTATCATCGACAAATTTTGAAAGTGCAGAAAAAACAATTCTTCTGACTGGAAGATTCATCCCCATCGCAATTGCATCCGTGCTCACCATGACATCAGTTTCACCGACATCAAACTTACGGGCTTGTTCTCGTCTTACTTCAGGCGAGAGTCGACCATAAACAATCGAAACCTTAAACCCAAGATCTTCGAGATCAGCTTTATAACGAAGAGCATTTCGTCGTGAGAAAACAATCAAAGCATCATTTTTTTGAAGCTGTGATAAAGGGATCTGATGATCCATCACATTCAGCTCCGTCATCCGCGTGTACTCACGAACCTCGAGAGTATCTCCACAGAGAGCGAGAATTTTTTTCACCAACTCCAAGACCGAGTGATCACCGCAAAGATGAACTTCATCAGCTTGAATATTAATCAGAGCACGTGTCCATGCCCATCCACGCTGTGGATCTGTGAGCATTTGAATTTCATCAATCACACAACACTCAAATCTTGTCTGAAGCTTGCACATTTCAATCGTCGATGAGAAATGCTGAGCACCCTCAACATCAATAACTTCCTCACCCGTCAAAAGAGTCGTTTTAACTCCTTTCGCATTCATCGTATCGAAGAGCTCGGAAGCGAGAAGTCTCAAAGGAGCTAAGTAGCAACCCGACTTAGCCTGACAAAGAGCTTCGATCGCATGATAAGTTTTTCCAGAGTTCGTTGGACCCATATGATAGATAAACTTTCGATTGATCCGACGAGCTTCTGTGTGAAGCCAAAATTGTCCGAGATAGTCGATGAGAATCGATGAGGAAATATCCTTTCTTTTCAACAGCAATAAAGCATCAATGAAGCGATCGAACTCTTTTCTTAAGAAAAGCTCTCCCTTCCAGATATTTGTTTCGAGCTGGAGAAAGAAGCGATCAAATTCATCTTGTGAAACGAGCTCAGGCTTGAGCCCACGCTCAACGAGGATAGTGTTAAAAAAGACCTGGAGACGCTCTTTATAGACTTTACCTAAGCTCGATTGAGAACCAATTTTTAACTTAAGATAAGCTTTCACTTCATTTTCTAGTTTATTAACTGAAGATCTCTTAAGGCGATTTCTCATTTGATTGAAATTCTTTTCAATCATTTTCTTAAGATCAAAAACGTACTGAGAAACATCCGTAATTTTTCTCACGAGGATCATCTCGTGAAGCCTCTCCTCAGCACGATCAATTGTTTGCTTCTGAAGTGCAATCACAGCTTCGCGGACCTGAGTCCTGTAATCACCGAGACACTGAACGCAGTGGCAACTAATATCTTTTTCTTGAAACCGAAGATCAAATTTATTTTTGAGCAAATCTTGAGAGGTTTCGTGAGATTGAATTTTATGATTCACCCACGCACTAAACTGATCAGGGTATGAAGCAATGACTTCAGGGCTAAACTCTCCATCAACCAAAACAGGGAACTGCTCAAGACTTGGGAAAATATAATTTTTAAAAAAAATATTATCTTTAATAAGGTCTGTATCAAAAACCTCATCGACTTTTCCCATCTCTTTTTCGAGAAGAGAATCTAGGCTTGGATGAAGATCGAGGAGTCTTTTCGTCTCAAGAGCAATTTTTTCTAGGGTTTTAAGAACAACCTGAGCGTTTTCGACTGATCGTGGAAGGGGTTCCCCTTCCACGAAAGTGCTTATGAGATTATTTCTTGTTTCAATCAGATTGGATTCTAGATCCAAATATAAATCATGTATTCCGCTATTCAACTTTATCCAACTTCTTTAATTAGCAAGCTCCACAACAAAGGCAGCTGCAAGTTTTGCGAACTTTGCTGCATGTTTGGCATCTCCACCAGCATTCGCAAGAGTATCATCTTCAGTGTGGATATTATGATTAATATCCTCCATTGTCGATTCAAAAGGGATAGAAGCTGGATAGCCTTTTGCTGTCCATGAAGCATGGTCAGAACAACCATATCCGCATTTTGAATATCCCCAAGGAACTTTCACATATTCATCGATCAAACGTCCTAAAAACTCATTTTGAGCAGCATTTGTAAAGTCACTCATCATGACGATGTCTTTATCTTTTGTCCCTTTTCTTAGAGTCATATCTAGCTGCATCACACCGATAACATTCTGTGCTTTTGATTTATAACTTGACGCAATTTCTTTAGATCCTAGTAATCCAACTTCTTCTGCTGCATACCCCATGAACTGAATCGTTCTCTCTGGTTTAAAGTTTGAAGCCATGAGGACCTTAATCACCTCAGTAATCGTCGCAATTCCTGAGGCATTATCATCAGCGCCTGGAGCTCTCCCCCCGCCTCCGAAAAATCCCGCAATAGAATCTGCGTGCCCACCAAGGACGACGATTTCGCTAGCTTTGCTTGAGCCTTGAATCGTCATCACGATTGAAGGTTGAGGCCAATCTTTATGTTGAACCAACTCCACTTTAACATCTGAACGATGTTTTGAAAGCTGCTCCCATGTATCTTTAATAAAAGTTGAAGATTCAACTCCTGTTTTAGACTTGTAGTATCTTGTTTTGTAAGTCGAGAGCTTGATAATCATATCTCTGATCGAAGGCTCACTGACGGCTTGAACCAAAGGACGAACAATCGCTCCCTGATTAAGTTCGTAATTATCAAAAATTGCTTTTTGAGCAAACAAACTTTCACCCTGATGAGAAAGAGCCTCTTGAGCTTCTTCAAAACTATCATGAGTGACAAAACCACCACAACGGTGAAGCTTGTCATGAATAAGGGCTGACATCTTCTCAATTTCTTCCTGACTTAATTGAACAACTGATGCGCCTTGTGCAGAAAAAAGAGCTTGTGGCCCCTTGAGAGATGATGGACGAATCTGCTTAAGAACACTGTTATCAACTGTGACCCATTTGGTATTCGATTGAGAAAAGACGAGAGAAGAACCTAAAAGAAGAGAAGCACATAAAATTTTTTTCATTTACCAACATCCTTGATAAGTTAAATGATTCTTTAAATTAACCCATAGCTTTTATCCGATTGAAAAGTAAAATAAGATAACATTTAGGTTTTTCTATAACTCAATGAATCAAAGGAAGATTATGAAGGCCCCTCTCTGCGATCTGCTAGGAATTAAATATCCCATCATCATGGCCCCGATGTTTTTAGTCACAAATAAAGAAATGATTATCTCAGCTGCTGAAACTGGTATCGCGGGCTGTATTCCTGCCCTTAATTTTAGAACCATCGAAGATCTTGATCAGGGTCTAAAAGATATTAAAGCTAAAACAAATAAGCCTTTTGGCGTCAATTTGATCGTGAATAAGTCAAATATCCATGCAAAAAAACAACTGCATAAATGTCTCGATCATGGGGTGAACTTTTTCATCACGTCTCTTGGCTCTCCCGAAGAGGTTATTAAGGAATCGAAGAAACTTGGGATCAAAGTTTTTTGTGATGTGATCGATGAGGCTTATGCAAAAAAAGTTGAAGACATGGGAGCAGATGGAGTCATCGCCGTTAACAACGGTGCTGGAGGACACTTAGGAAATATCCCTGCATCTGTCCTTGTGCCGACTCTTAAAAAAGCTTGTAAAATTCCTGTCATCTCAGCAGGTGGAGTGGGTTCTGGAGAAGGAATTCTCTCAATGCTGGCCCTTGGTGCCGATGGCCTCTCGATTGGATCTCCTTTTATCGCGACAAAAGAATCCGGTGTATCCGAGGATTACAAAAAAGCTTGTATCGATTTTGGAGCTGAGGATATTGTGGTGACAACAAAACTATCAGGAAGCCGATGTACCGTGATCAATACTCCCTATGTGAAAAAAATTGGTACAGATCAAAACTTTATCGAGTCTTTCTTAAATCAAAACAAACAAATGAAAAAGTATGCAAAGATGCTCACTTACTATAAGGGCATGAAGCTTCTTGATAAAGCAGCTTTCGGTGCGACCTATAAATCTGTCTGGTGTGCAGGAAGTTCGATTGAGTTCACCAACGATCTCAAAACGATTCCTGAGATCGTTCAAAAGCTTGATGCTGAATTTTTGATCGCTAAAGAAAATTTTCTAAAACGACTAGGATAAAAAAATGAAAAAGATCTACGCTGTCATTGATCATCTCATGCAGAATCCATCTGCCCTTAATCTCATGACCTTGAACAAAGTCCTGCGTCTCGGGATTCCTTTCAATGCTCCTCATGATTTTAAAATTGTTCATCTTGATCAGAAAAAATCTCAAGTTCAAATCCCGATGAAAAGGGCTAACTATAATCACATCGGTGGGATCCACGCCTGTGCTATGGCAACTGCCGGTGAGTATGCCGCAGGTTTAAGTCTTATTTCTTCTTTTGGGATTAGTAAGTACCGCCTCATCATGTCAGATCTTAGTGCCAAGTATGTTTATCAAGGTAAAGAGGAGCTGATCGCAGAATGTGATAAATCTCAAATCGACATTCCTATGATTAAAGATCAGCTAAACCGCGAAGGAAGATACCTTCAAACTCTCGTGACAAAAATTTATACCAAAGCTGAAAAAAAAGAAGTTGCGACGATTACGATGACTTGGCAGTTAAAAAATTGGGATCACGTCAAAACGAAATGAACAATGTAAGCCATGAGATAAGCTAGGGCTGCAGTGTACGCGATCATGACCAGAGGCCATCGATAAGATTGAGTTTCACGCTTAAGTGTCGCTACTGTTGAGATACATTGAGGGGCAAAGATGAACCAAACCATCAACGCCATAAGAGGAGCAAAACCAAACTCACGATAGAGTTGAGTTGAGATCACTCCCTCCTGAATCGCTTGATGATTTTCCATCGATAAAACCATTGAAAGAGCACTAACCATAACCTCTCTCGCTCCGATACTTGGAATGAGAGCCGTGGTTAATCTCCAGTCAAAACCAAGTGGACTAAAAACCGGTGTTAAAAATTTTCCGATCATCGCCGCATAGGATTGATCGACTGGTGCTCCGTAAGGAAAAGTCATCAAAACCCAAATGACAAGAGAGACAGCGAGGATCACAGTTCCGGCCCGCGTGAGAAATATTTTTCCACGGTGGAGGAGCACTCTCACAATACTTGCAAGCCTTGGGATACGATAAGGCGGAAGCTCCATTAAAAGCATCGACGGAGATATTTCTTTCAGCGTTTTTTGAAATAAGGCGGCCATAAAAAAGGCAGAAAAGATCCCTGAGAGATAAAGAATGAACATCACCATCGCTGGTAGCGTGATGAAATTTTGTCCCCAAAAACCTTCAGCGGGAAAAAGAGCAGAAATGAGTACCGCGTACACAGGTAACCGTGCTGAACACGTTGTCAAAGGAATCACCATCATCGTTACTAAGCGTTCTCGGTTGTTCTCAATCACTCTTGTCGACATGAGACCCGGAACTGCACAAGCATGCGAGGATAAAAGAGGAATAATCGCTTTGCCAGGTAAACCTAATTTTCTCATGATGCCATCCATGAGAAAAGCTGCTCTCCCTAAGTAACCAACATCCTCTAAAAACTGAATAAATAAGAAGAGAATAAGGATCTGTGGAAGGAAAACAACAACTCCCCCCACTCCACTGATGATTCCATCGATAACAAGGCTTTTAAAAATTGGATTTGTTAAATAAGGAGCGAGGAACTCTGAGACAAGTTGAAACAAACTCTCAATTCCATCTTGCAGTGGTGAAGCCCAACTAAATAAAGCTTGAAACATCACTAAAAGAAGAAGGGAGAGGATCAAAGCTCCCCAAACAGGATGGAGCACATACTGATCAACTCGATCTGAGAAACGATCAGGTTTTAAAGGTGATAGTGTGACTTCTTTTAAAAGATGATCAATCACTTTGAAGATATGATGAATTTTTTTCGAATCTCTAAATGATTTATACCAATCTTTTTTTTCAGGTAACTCTACCTGTTTTTCATGACGAAGATCGATTGATCGAATAGCTCCCACAAGCTCAGTCACTCCCTCTCCTGTTGAAGCACTAACGGGGATTATTTTTTTTCCTAACTTTTGCTCCATAAGAGAGAGGTTAAGTTTCAAACCTCTTTTTTGAGCTTCATCCATTAAATTCAATGCAATTAAAAAGTGATACCCAAGTTCTTGAAGTTGAATCGCAAGAAAAAGAGACTTATCTAGGTTTGTTGCATCGAGAACAAGAACGATCTGATCCTCGGTACGATGTGGCCAATCCAAAAGAAGAAAATCTCTTGAAACTTTCTCGTCTAAGGTGGTTGAATCAAGTGAATAGAGACCGGGGTAATCAATAACTTCAATAGAACTATCTTGGAGGAGCTCTCCGTATTTCGCCTCAACCGTGACTCCTGGGAAATTCGCCACTCGTTGATGGCTACCTGTCAGGCGATTAAAAAGCGCTGTTTTTCCGACATTTGGCATACCAATCAGAGCGATTCTATAACCCATGATTCTCAACTTGATAAACGGGAACGAGCGAGGCTTCTTTTTTAGTTAAAGCAATCTGTCGACCGCGGACTTGGACGAGCAAAGGAGAGCCAAAGATTTTTGATTTTTTTCTTATCATGATGGGCTCTTCATGAATAAACCCAAGATGCATCAACCTCGACTCTAGGGCACTGAGCTCATCCTTTTCTCCAAAATGAGGAGAAACCTTTAAGGGCTGATTCAACGGAGCTTCTGACAATGTCATGAGTTTGAATTATCAAACTTCAGTAAAATTGGCAAAGCCTAACTCAAGATTAACACGAATTAACTGGCCAGTTTCTTCCCTCTGACTATCATGCTCAAAAAACATGAAAGGATCTATATGAAGCAGTGCTTAATTTTAGTAGGCTTAACTTTTACCTTCCTGGCCCAAGCCTACATGAAAGATAAAGTTTATCGATTCACAGTCCTTCATACAAATGATCACCACGGGCGCTTTTGGGAAAATGCTCAGGGCGAGCTCGGCCTTGCTGCTCGATCAACCCTGATTGAAAAAATAAGAAAAGAGGAATTGGCCAAGGGTCACCATGTTCTCTTACTCGATGCAGGTGATATCAACACAGGTGTACCTCAGTCAGATCTTCAGGATGCCGAACCCGATTTCAAAGGAATGGGTCTCCTTAAATACGATGCCATGGCGGTTGGAAATCACGAGTTTGATAATCCTGTTAGCGTCATTAAACAGCAAGAGAGCTGGGCAGGCTTCCCTTTCCTATCTGCCAATATCTACGAAAAGAAAACTAACAAAAGAGTTTTTAAATCACACATCATTAAAGAACTCTCTGATTTAAAAATTGGAATCTTTGGTCTTACAACAGAAGATACTCCACTTAAAACAAATCCTAAGCATACTAAAGATTACTTTTTCACTCCAGCAGTGAAAGAAGCGCAAAAACTTGTGCCTGAAATAAAAAAAGAAGCTGATCTCATTATCGCTGTAACTCATATCGGACATTATCCAAATGAATCCCAAGGTGCAGATGCTCCAGGTGATGTGACTCTTGCGAGGAAAGTTCCTGGGATCAATGTGATCGTTGGTGGACATACTCAAAAACCTCTTTTCACGCCAGACATTCAAAACCGCACAGTCATCGCTCAAGCTTATGAGTGGGGAAAATACGTTGGAAGACTTGATTTCGAGTTTCTCAATGGAAAACTTTTTTTAAAGCACTACGAACTTATCCCCATCAACCTTCAAGATTCAAAAGTTAAAATAGAGAAAGATCAAAAGATGATCGATCTTCTGACTCCTTATAAACTCAAAGGAGATAAAAATCTTCTCGATGTGATTGGACAATCCGAACTTAAGTTTGATGGTGAAAGAGACATCGTGAGATTTCAACAAACAAATCTTGGACGACTCATTACCAAGGCGACCACTGAGAAATTTCAAACGGATCTTAGTGTATTTAACTCTGGTGGCATTCGCTTCTCTATCCCTAAGGGGCCAGTTACGTTTGAAACTCTTTTGATGGTTCTTCCTTTCCACGGAGAGATTGTCACGACAGAATTAACGGGGAAAAAATTAAAAGAATACCTCACCCATGCTCTTCTAAACCTTAATCCCGGCTCAGGAAGTTTTCCCCAGATGTACGGAGTTTCAGCAACCGTGAAAAGAGCTGAGAAAAAAGTTATCGACTTGAAAGTGAATCAACAAAAAATTGATGATAAGAAAATTTATAAGATGGCCATTCCTCAGTTTATTGCTAATGGGGGAGATAAATATCTCCCCGTTGAGTATAAGAAATATGGTTATACTGATGCTGAAATTTTAAAAGAATATGTCCAAAGAGTGAAAGTTCTTAAAGAAGCTGATTATTCAAAATTAGATGATCTTAAATTTGAATAAGTCCTGCTCTCTTTAGAAGAGCTCTTACATCCGGCTCTTGTCCTCTGAACTTTTTATAAAGCTCCATCGGATGCTCGGTTCCGCCGCGCTCTAAAATATGAGTGCGGTATTTTTTAGCAATCTCTTTATTGAAAATCCCATTTTCTTTAAAGTAATCAAAAGCATCGGCATCAAGAACTTCAGCCCATTTATATGAATAGTATCCAGCAGAATATCCTCCCGCAAAGATGTGTGAAAAAGAGGTCGATACGTTGACCTCAGGAAGACGAGGTAAGAGAGTTGTTTCTTTAACTGCGTTTGCCTCGAAATCTTGTATTTCCTCTGTCAAAGGAGACGTTCTCGTATGGTAGGTCATATCTAAAAGCCCAAATGTGAGCTGCCTCATCGTTCCGATCCCTTCTAAAAACTGAGAACTCTTTTTAATTCGCTCAACGAGATCACTTGGGATTTTTTCTCCGGTTTCATGATGAACAGCAAAGAGATCTAGACACTCTTTCTCCAGTGTCCAGTTTTCAAACATCTGAGATGGGAGTTCGACAAAATCCCAGAGGACATTTGTCCCAGAGAGATCTTTGTAGCGACAGTTAGACAAAAGACCATGAAGAGCATGCCCGAACTCATGGTAGAGAGTTTGGACCTCATTCAGAGTCAAAAGAGAAGGTTTCGTTTTAGTTGGTTTCGTAAAATTACAAGTGATTGTCACGTGTGGACGATCATCTCCACCGAAATTAAATCCTTGGTCTTTAAAACCTGACATCCAGGCCCCTCCACGCTTAGTAGCGCGAGGAAAAAAATCCATATAGAAAAGACCAACGTATTTCCCTGAGGCTTCATCGGTAACTTCAAACAGGCGAACATCCTCATGATACTTCGGAGTATCGAAAAGTTCCTTAAATCTTAAATCGAAGAGTTTATGAGAAACTTCTATGATCCCATCAACAACTTTTTCTAACTGAAAGTATGGTCTAAGAATCTCATCATCAAAATTCAGTTCTCGCTTTAAGAGTATTTCTGAGTAGTAGGCTGAATCATAGGGTTGAAAGTCCTCAATCTTATCTAACTCATGAGCGAGTTTTTTAAGTTTTTCGATCTCCTTCATCGCCTGCGGTTTCGCCTTGGTTAAAAAATCATTAAGAAATGACATCACTTTTTCCGACGTCATCGCCATTCGTTCTTCGAGCACATAATCCGCGTGAGTTTTGTAACCCAAGAGATTAGCTCTCTCGAGTCTGAGATTGACGATATCTCGGATGTTTTGCTGATTATCAAAACTAGAGTGGAAGTTTTTTGATCCATTCGCCTTAAAGAGTTTCTCGCGAAGATCTCGTCTCTGTGAGTAAGTCATGAAAGGAATCATCGACGGAGCATCTAAACTCACACACCACTTCCCTGCATGGTTTTTCTTCTCCGCTAGTTCTGCTGCGGCTTCAATCTGTGCTTCAGGTAAACCGATGAGATCTTCTTTTTTATCTAAAACGAGAAGATAATCATTTGTTGCTTTCAAAACGTTCTGAGAGAACTGTAAGGATAGCTTGGAGAGCTTTTCATCAATTTCTCTGAGCTTTTCTTTCTTTTCTGGTGTTAAGAGAGCTCCATTTCTTACAAACCCTTTATAAGTCTTTTCAACAATCATTTTTTCTTCTGCTGAAAGTTTTGCAATTTGAGTTTCAAAACATTTTTTTACTTTTTCAAAAATGATCGGATCAAGGGAAATATCATTCGAAAACTTCGTCGCAAGATCTGACATCTTTTCAGAAATCTTCTCGAGCTCTTCAGTGCACTCTGAAGAATGAAGATTGAAATAAATCCCGGCGACTCGATCCACGGTCTCAGTGATCTTATTTTTCTCAAGAATGACGTGCTCAAAGCTCACATCTTGTTTGAGTTTATACTGCTCAAATTCTCTTTTCGCGGTTTCTATCGCCGCTTCCATCGCCGGGAGGAAATGCTCAGGCTTAATTTGGTCAAAGGGAACCGCCCCGTGCTTATGTGGCGAGGATTGTAGAAGTGGGTTTTTCATAAATGTCCTTAAGCGGGAAATGTTTTTGTTTTTAATCTAAATATCACTGTGATGGCCATCATCCAGACAGCGATAAAGGCTAGAACCATTATATCAAGAAGTCGCTCAGAGTGGACATAAATCAAAATCAAAGCAATCATCGCCTTACCCAAGCGATAAGCAATCATATCAGTCAAATATTTCGCTCCGTATTTTTGAGTAATACTAAGCGGTTGATAGAGCAATTCTTTGTAGGCATTAAATAGTGAGTAGTCACAGGCTTTTAGGTAAATAAAAAAAGCTGAGATTTCCCAGAGCCCGATTTTAAGCCCAAATAAACTAGAGACAGCAAAAAGAGTCAGATAACTTAAAGGGATAAAAAACTGAAGGGTCTTTTCTCTAAAATAAAGAACTGACCACGGAACAACAAGTGAATGGAAAAGAAAAGTGATGCTATTCGTCCATGTTTGCACAAGGCCTAAGTAAGACGTCCTCTCATCACCTGAAGAAATAGATGATTCAACTAACAAGTTAAATTTAAAATCAGCAATATTAATAATAAACTGTGCCAGCATCACCAGCGAACAGGTGAGAAGAACATAAGTTCTGATCTCTTTTTTATCTAAGCTTTTAAGAGGAGAAACATGCTCCTCTTTTGGTTTGAGCTTTAAGTGCGGTGTAAAATAAAAGATCAATCCAGGTACAAGGACAAGAACGACAGCGAGAAAGCTCGCAACCTCATTCCCAAGCTTCTTAGCAACCACTGCCGTGGCAACACCACCGAGTACTCCCCCGAGACTGCCGATCGCACCGACTGGGCCCAAGAGCATTTTAAAATGCTCACGACTTAAAAAACTATTCGAGTAGGCTAGAAGCAGATGAACCTGCATGACGATGTAAACTTCTTTCCAAATAAAAGAAGCAAACGAAAAAATTTTAAATCCCTGAAAGAATCCTAAAAAAGAGACTCCAAAAATCACACCACTCACTCCACTCACCCAAGCGAAAACTTCTTGGGCTGATTTATTTTCTTGAAGTTTATTACTCACGAAAACAGAGATGGTTAAAAAAACGATCGAATACAACCAAGCGTAAGGAGATGACTTCGCCCCGAATCCATCAAGAAAAAGAGAAGTAGTCACTGACCTCATGAGTGCATAATTTAAAAGGACAATGAAATAAGAAACTAAAAAAAGAATAATGCTTTTTTTCTCTTCAGGTGAGAGTTCTTTAAAGAACGTTTTTAACTTCATAATTTATTCTGATTTTAGGTACATGTCGCCCTTTTGAATCTCTTCAAAATCATGCTGATGCTCGAATTTTGAAAAATCAAAAGAGGTTGAATAAGTTTGAGCGGCACCTTGATCACAAAGTCCTTTCATAAACTGAAAGAATTTCTCTCTCGTCTCTGAGCTCATGAGGTGCTCCATCAAACAAGAGTCTTTGTGAGCAACGTCTTCCGTCACACCAATGATATCTTTTAAGAAATAATAAAGAAGAGTCCTTGAAGATAAGATCCCGTGAACGGCTTCATGACCTGAAGGTGAAAGAGAGAGAAACTTACTCTCGTCTTCAAGCACGAGTTCTCTTTTTTTCAAATTGGTTAGAGCTGTTGAAACAGACCCCTTCGTGAGTCCCATTTCGTGAGCGATATCCGTCACTCTCGCATACCCTTTTGATTCTTTCAGTTTATGAATCGCCAAGAGGTAATGAACCATCGAATGAGTAAGATCATTATCGTGAGTATGCTGGATGCTTTGTTTCTTGTCTGACATGCCCTATAACTTACTTTTCAGTATTTTAGACGTCAAACGATAATTAATTGTTGCAGAGAGGGCCTAGAGGGATTGGTGGCGATGATAGCTAAGTACTTGATATTGCTTTAAATCTAAGGGAGAAAGAATTTCTCTCTCCTAGGAGAAAAAGAGCTCTATGTTAAAATAAGTCATGCCAATGGAAGGAAGATTTTTATGAAAGCTGCTCTCACGTTTTTTGCTCTCTTTTTTTGTCTCAGCGCTCTGTCTCAATCGGGCTCTCTCGATACGCAGTTTAACTCTGAGGCGACACTGACTGATCAACAAATCAATGACAGTAAAACCTTCGTTCATCAAGCCAAGAAAGATGAGTACCTCAAAAAAGAGTGCCAAGCAAAATCTCAGGATAATTGCAAAGAACCAGCAGAAGGTTTTGAAATCGAGCAAATTATCGGGAAAGCTTATGCCCTGGTTTACGGAACCATCATCGACGGGGGAAATAAGCTCACAAAAAAACCTGCGGCACCAAAAGAGGGCGCAGTATCTGCAACTGAACCATCAACAGGAAAACCATCCGCTGATAAAAACGTAAAAGAAAAAGAAGAGATGGATGATTACTGTATGTATGGGGCCATCGCTTATGAAACCTTGGGAGGAATGATTCAACAACTTCTCCAAAAGAAAGGCACAGAAGATGCTCAAGCAGCGTCAGATCCACAACTTCAAGCTCTTGTTGGATTAAGAGAAGCTCATAAAGCAAGAGCAAAAACTGCGACTTTTCAGTCGGGGGTTTATGGGGTGATCGCAGGTTGCTACATTGGAATGTATGCGAGTATGGGAGCTGCCGCAGATACTAAATTCTTTCTAAAACTTGGAGCGAGCACAACGCTCGCAACGATGTATGGTCTTAAAGCTAAAAAACATAATGAATATGCTGACAAGGCCCAAGAAATAATCAACGGTATGCCTAAAGCAGGAGACTGTAATCCTTGGACTCAAACCTCATGCTTTTGTGTCGAGAAATCATCAAAAACGGCTTACCCTGCTCAGTATAAGGAAGTCTGTGAAATTAACGGAGGTAACTTCAACCCAGCAAAAGTGGCGACAGGATGCGCGGCCGTGCAAGATGGGAAAACAACCTTCGATCAATCTTGTAGTTGTAAAAAAACCAATACCTGCCTAAAAATGAATCTCTCCTTTAAAGGTGCGAATTTTACCAATGCTAAATCTTTCATGAATGAAATGGCGAAAGGAACTTCTCTCTTAAACTCAGGGAGTATTGACCAGGCCCAACTGGCAGCGAACTCAGCCGCACTTACCGCCCTCGCCTCACGTTTAAAACCCAAAGGGAAGCTCTCTCTTAATACGGGTGTTTTAAGCCCAGAGGAAAAAAAGATAGCATCCATCTTAACAAATGTTCCTTCTGAAGTCGCAGCCGTGATTGCGAAGGCTCCTGTTTACAACCCAAGCAAAGGTGGAGTCATGGATACGAAATCCTACACTGCGAGCTTGATACAAAAACTTCCAGAGAAACTTAAGAATGATTTAAAATCAGTAGAGGCACGGTATAAGTCGAATGGATCATCGAATAATTCAACCGCAGAAAAAGAAGATGATTTTAATTTAAACTTCGGAGCTCCTCAGCCGGAAGTGCAAGCAGAGAACTCCATTGAGATGGTTCAGTTTGCAGAAAAAGCTTACAGTAATGCTGATGTATCATCCGCTCCTGAGACACCGATTTTTGATATTATATCTAACCGTTATAGAAAATCTGGTTGGACGAGACTTGATAGCACTTTTAAGTAAGAGACTCTCCGAGATCACAAAAAAGATTCAATCGATCCTGATGTCTTCCTGCTTCAAAATCAGTAGAGAGAAAGGTATCAAGCATTTTTTTCATTTGTTCTAAGGTTGATCTTCTTCCTGCGAAACAGATCACATTCGCATCGTTATGACGACGACTCATCTCTGCGTCCCACTCTTCTCGGCAGAGAGCGGCCCTCACCCCTTTGTAGCGGTTTGCGACGATCGAGACACCGATCCCCGATCCACATAAAAGAACACCAATTGCACCTGGATCGGAGATAATTTTCTTCGCAAGGATAGATGCCCAGAGTGGATAATGAGTCGATTGATCTGAGTCTGGTCCAAGGTCAAAAGCACTTAGATTTTTCTCTTGAAGATACTTCAACAATTCATTTTTTTCATGAAAGGCAGCGTGATCTGAAGCGAGGTAAATGTTCATGCTTAAATAAGAAGGGCTTCCAATGGAAGCCCTTCTTTCCTATTAGTATCTGTAGTGTTCTGGTTTATACGGACCATCCGCAGAGATGCTCAAGTAATCAGACTGATCTTTTGTCAAAGTATCAATCTCAACTCCAATTTTTTTCAAGTGGAGACGAGCAACTTTTTCATCGAGTTTCTTCGGAAGCATATAAACTTTCTTCTCGTAAGCTTTGATGTTTGTCCAAAGCTCAATTTGTGCAATCACTTGGTTTGTGAATGAAGCACTCATCACAAAACTTGGGTGACCAGTTGCACATCCTAGGTTCACAAGACGCCCTTCTGCGAGAACAATAATCTGTTTACCATCGATGGTGTAAAGATCGACTTGTGGCTTGATAGTATCTTTCGTGTGGCCATAGTTTTTATTCAACCATGACATATCGATTTCAATATCAAAGTGGCCGATGTTACATACGATCGCCTTATCTTTCATGGCACGGAAATGCTTCTCGACCACGATGTCTTTACAACCTGTTGTTGTAACGATGATATCTGCTTCTTTAACAGCATCATCCATTTTTTTCACTTCATAACCTTCCATTGCTGCTTGAAGAGCACAGATAGGATCAATTTCTGTCACAATCACTCTTGCGCCAGCACCTTTTAAAGAATCAGCTGATCCTTTTCCTACATCACCGAAACCTGCCACAACCGCAACTTTACCTGCGATCATGATATCTGTTGCACGTCTGATGGCATCAACACAAGACTCACGACAACCGTATTTGTTATCAAATTTTGATTTCGTCACGGAATCGTTAACGTTGATACAAGGAACAGGGAGTTGACCAATTTTTTCTAACTCATAAAGACGGTGAACACCTGTTGTTGTTTCTTCAGAGATTCCGTTAATACCTTTATAAAGTTCTGGGTATCTCTTCATGATAAGGTCTGTTAAATCTCCACCATCATCTAAAATCATATTGAGTGGCTTCTTCTCTTCACCAAAGAAAACTGATTGTTCAATACACCACCAGAATTCTTCCTCGTTCATCCCCTTCCAGGCATAGACAGGAATCCCAGCGGCTGCAATCGCAGCTGCCGCATGGTCTTGAGTTGAGAAAATATTACATGATGACCAAGTCACCTCAGCACCAAGTTCAACTAGTGTTTCAATGAGCACGGCCGTTTGAATAGTCATGTGTAGACAACCTGCAATACGAGCACCTTTTAAGGGCTTAGAGACACCATACTCTTCTCTTAAGGCCATTAGACCTGGCATTTCAGCTTCTGCGAGTTTGATTTCTTTTCTTCCCCAATCAGCAAGAGAGATATCTCTTACCTTGTATTTAACTCTGGTTGAAGATCCGTAAGTTCCCTGTGAAAAAGTTGCTTTCATAAATGATTCCTTTTCCTAAACCTTGTCGGGTTTGGTAGATAAATGAAAATTTTAAATTTGCTATCTAACGTAGCACTAAACTGATTAGTCCTCAAGCATTACGTCATGATAGTTCAAAGGGTTACATGAAAAAATTTAGATTCGAGTACTTTGCCTCTTGTCCTGTCGGTTTCGAAGAGGTTTTATGCGAAGAAATACAAAGCTTTGGAGCCAAATCTACTAAAATCATGAGAGGAGGAGTCTTTTTTGAGGCCTTTCATGAAATCGCATTGAAAGCGATTCTCTATTCAAGAGTGGCAAGTAGAATTTTCAAATACCTCTACCAATTTGATGTCCTTAACGAAAAAGATTACTACCTCGAGGCTACGGATATCAAATGGAAAAGTTTAATGACGAAAGATCAAACCTTTCGTCTCACGACGATCTTCGGAGACCTACCTAGAGAGAGAGAAGAATTTAGAAATTCTCAGTTTGCTAATTTAAAACTCAAAGACGCCATCGTTGATTATTTTCGGCACCATGATGGAGATCGTCCAAGTGTGGCCAAAGATTTTCCTGATGTCTCCATTCTTGCAAAAATTGATCGCGGGGAAGAGAAGCCCTACTCTGTGACCATCATGTATGATCTCTGTGGAGACTCTCTCCACGAACGTGGTTACCGCTTCTCAAAAACAGAAGCTCCGGTAAAAGAGAATGTCGCTGCAGGAATCCTCAAACTTTTAAAATGGAACCCAAAGGAAGAAAATTTCATCGATGCTATGTGTGGTTCAGGGACGTTTGTGATCGAAGCAGCGATGATGGCAGCCGATATACCTCCAACATTCATCAAAATTGCCCAGCACGTGAAACATCCAGACTACATTCATTGGACTTTTCAAAATTATCCTTGGTTAACAAAGGATGAACACCTCCTTCAGAATTTCAAAAACTATGTTCAAGATATTTTAGATCAAACGGAAAAGGGATTAGCCTTCTTAAAAAATCATCCGCATCTTATCCGAGGGAATGAAATCTCTGGCGTGGTGTTTGAAAGTGCTAAAGAAAATTTACGCAAAGCCAAGCTAGATGAAGTCGTCAAACTCACCAAAGGCGATGCTCTAGAAGTTAAACCAACAGATAAAAAAACACTCTTCTTTGTGAACCCTCCTTACGGTGAAAGGCTCGAGTTTGCTCAAGAGGAAAGATTAAAAACGCTCTACAAAGGGCTCGGTGATCACTGGAAACATGAGTTTAAAACTCATCGAGCAGGACTTTTCACAGGGAATTTAGAAATGCTTAAGGTTGTGGGTCTAAAGTCGGCTAAGAGACATGTGCTCTTTAATGGTGATATTGAGTGCCGATTAGCTGAGTATCATCTCTACTAATTCCGAGATACAAGTCCCATGCCCTCGACTTTTTGAGTAGAGATTTCAAACATCCATTTTTGAAGTTTGGCGTTTAGGTTTGAGACGTGAGTGTATAAAGTAGCTTCTGAAATAGAGTCTTTGTCCCACACATTTTGAGCGACATCAGTCAGAGATACTCTTCGAGGATAATTCTTTACGAGAAGCGAGAGGATCTTAAACTCCGTCAAAGTCACTGAAACATCTTCGTCATGAAGTAAAACTTTAACCTTACTCACATCAAGACGAAGCTTTTCAAGATAAAAAATTGTTCTTTGTTGGTTGAAAAAATTGATTCGACTTTGGATTCGACTAAGTGTCTCATCTTTTGAGATAAGACGAGGTAAAAAATCCAAGGCGCCAAGCTCGTAAGATTTTAATCGATTGAGATCAGAGGCATCGGTTGAAATAAAAAATAAGGGACATCCACAAAAGCTCGACCGCTTCACAATCTCCTGGAAAGAATCAAAACTCTTTCCCGACTCGAGGTGAACATCAAGCAGTAATCCATCATGAGGAGTTCTATCCATTTCCGTGAGAAGTTCACTGATCGTTTTACATTTTTTAATGTTAAAGTTTTCTCGAAAGACATGCTCGAAGGTTGCGAGGTTTAGTTCATCATCGTCCACATACAAGAGTGTTGGCTTCAACGAATCTCCCTTACTTAAGTTTATCCTCTAGTTTTAGAGCTAAGGTCGGACTAGCAAACTTCAAAAGAGCTGTTTTATTGACGACTTTATCGTAGTGCTTATCTGATTTGGAGAAAAAATAAGACGAGACATCTTGATCTTTAAGAAAAATTGTATGCCCTTTGGCATCAAACTTTCTCAAAATAAAATCTGAGTCTAAAAAAAGAATATCTCTAATCATGAAATTTTTCGCAACGTACATGATGATGCAGTAATCTGAGAGTTCAGCTAATGATTTCTTTATCTTCACACCTTTAGGCGAAGTTGAATCATGCCAGTGAACCTTAACCTCTACCGTACTTCCAAGCTCCGTTTTAAAATCAAAACCTCGCTGAGACGATGATTTAATCTGATGAAGGCCGAAAATAATTTTTGAATAGAACTCTCCGAGCTGAACCGGGAGATTCTTTCCATTCATTAGAACCTTATGATCTTTAAGAATTTGAAAAGTTTGGTTAACGACTTCAACAGTATCAAAAATCGCCTTTTGATCTGGGAGATGGAGAATTCCAATCGATTTAGTCGATTTACCTGAGAGTCGCTTATTGAACTGACTATGGTACCAATCATCGAAATCATTGATCTCTAGGAAATCGTAAGAACTATAAACAAAGCCAAGTGCTTTGAGCATAGAAATCTCTTTAAGATCTGGAAGTTCTTTCGCGAGAAAGGAATAAGGCACGTACTCTTTATCAGACTTTCCTCTGACAAAGAGTACATCTTTATCATAATCAGAACTTCCATGAGTTGTGCCAGAAAATTTCTGACACAGCTCAAAGACTTTTTCAGTTAACACTTTTTAAAACCTTTTAATAAAATTCTTTTTTATCTTATCACGAGGTTTCTTAAATCTCTAGTGTTGTCAGATCCTCTGTCTGATCAGTGATCGTTTTTGCGATCGATAGGTTGTGAATGAGATAGTGAGCACAGTAAACCTTAAAGTCAGTAACTTTAGTCAGGTAATACTTTTTATCCTCTGCTGTTGCACCGGCTATTTTTTGGTCCGCGAGTACTGCTGACTCCATTAATTGCCAAGCAACAATCAACTGTGAAGAAAAGAGGAGAAAATCAGTACAATTTTGCAGTACTAGGTTGAACTGATTATTTTTGGCATAAGTTGATAACTGCTGCATCACTGTTTGAGCGCTCGTCATCACTTTTTGGAAAAGTTCCTTTTCTTTCTTAAATTTCGCTTCATCTAACTTCGCTACACTGGCCATGATCTCTTGAGTCACCATCATGAGGGTTTTTCCACCATCTTTAAGGATTTTTCTCATAACGAAATCGATCGCTTGAATCCCATTCGTTCCCTCATAAATCATGGCAATTTGTGTATCTCGAACGAACTGTTCAACACCATACTCTGTGCAGTAACCATAACCTCCATGTGCTTGTAATGCGCTCGACGAAACAAGGAAACCTTGTTCGCTACAGTAGGCTTTACAGATCGGAGTCATGAGCCCAATAACATTTTCATATTGATGATCTTGTTGAGCTTTATTGAAAAGGTCGGCTGTGTATAAACACAGTGATCTCATCCCACGAGAAAGAGCACGCATTCTAAGAAGATTTCTTCTGACGTCTGGATGATGAGCGATTTCTTTACCAAACTGAACTCTCTCAAGAGTATATTTTTTAGCCATTTCATAAGCCAGGTTCGCCTGTGATTCACCTTGAATTCCGCAGTAGAGTCTTGCCTCATTCATCATAAGAAACATCGTTGCCATTCCTTCGAACTCATCACCAATGAGCCAGCCTTCAGTCTGGCCATCAATCCCAAATTGCATTTCACATGTGGCCGAGGCATGAATCCCCATTTTATGTTCAATTTTAGAGCAGACCACATTATTTGAACCAGCAAGAGAGCCATCTTCATTGATCTTAAATCTTGGAACGACAAAAAGTGAAATCCCCTTTGTCCCCTCTGAAGCTCCAGGTGTTCTTGCGAGAACAAGATGAATATTATTCTCATAAAGATCAGACTCTCCCGAGGAAATAAAAATTTTTGTCCCTTGAATAGCGTACTTTCCATTCCCAAGTGGCTTCGCTGTTGACCTAAGTGAACCAACGTCTGACCCGGCACCGGCTTCCGTCAAACACATGGTTCCGCCCCACTCTCCGCTCATCATTTTAGGAACGATGGTTTGCTTCATAAAATCATTACCACGGTGATGAAGAACGTTCATGGCCGCTCGAGATAAACCTGGATACATCATCCATGCGACGTTAGCTCCCGTAGCAAGTGACATACAGGCAACATAAAGAGCCTCAGGTACTGGAGTTCCGCCAATGTCTTCTGAAAGACCTAGGGCATACCAGCCATTTTCATAAAAACTTTTTTGAACACCCTTCACAGCCTCTGGAGCCAGAACTTTTTTGTTCACATGCTTTACACCCTGCTGATCTGATGGTTCGCGAGTTGGGAATATTTCGTTTTCAACGAATTTGTTATATTCGGACAAAATACTTTTAATATCAGCTTCCTCAAGCCCGAAATTTTTCCACTGCTGAACCTTGAAAAGTTCTGTGAGGTTGAATTCAATATCGCGAAGATCTGCATGATAATAACCCATAAGCTATCCTTGTTTTGAGAAGTTTTAAATCTTCTATAGGATAACTTAAGATTTCTTTTTTTTTGAGAGGAAAAATAAAAAAAAGGCCAGGATTATCCTGGCCTTGTGAGAGATCGGTGATTTTACATATTGTAGTAGTTTCTTAAGTAGTCGACTTTCATTGTTTCAAAGTCTTCAATTTGAACTGGGTTCACAGAAGAGTGTTTTGATGTATCAACGATATATCGGATGTAAGCACCGTTCGTTTTTCTATACACGAGGGTATACTGGCTACCATTCTGGGTAATTGACTCAATAACTCGACCATTTTCATTTAAAGCCTCAACAAGACGAGCGTTTGAAGACTTAAGATAATTTGGAGTAATATAAATAGTGTTTATTTTAGTCGTTCCACCACTTGACCCTATGTTTGATTGGAAATTCCACGAAAAACCAGCACACAAAAAGCCACCAAGGATACATCTACTCGAATCATTGGTTGAAGTGTTTGAGTTAATGGCTTGGGTCACCCTTTCTTCTTTAAGAGTCCCGATTTGAATTTGTTGATTTTCTGTTGATGATTCAAACCAAGTCTTTAAGTTTGATAAAGCCTGTTGTCCTTGTGCACCCAAATGGTAAGCATCGATTGAAACACCATTTGAACTAGATCCATTTCCTGCGCCATTTTTACCACAACCAACAAGAAATAAACCTAAGCATGCAAAAATAAAAAAAGATTTAAATTGGAATGTTTTCATTTTTCCCCCTTATGGAAAATGTTTCATTGTGTAAACCTTACATCCAAGTCTCATGCCAACTTTTTGGGAGTCATTTCGACGAATTCTGGTTAAAATTTGTTCAGGAAATTGGCTATTGTCTAAACTCTAGACAGTTATGAGGAGAATTTTCACTATGAGTTATACACTTGTTGGATCCTACACATCACCTTTTGTCAGAAGGATCAGGATGTTAATGGAGACAATTCCTTATGAGTTCATGGAATTGAACATTTATGAGGCTCCGGGAGCAAAAGCACTTCATGAGATGAACCCTATAAATCAGATACCTATCCTGATTCTCCCCCAACAAAAGATTTGGGACTCGAGACAGATCTTTAATTTTTTAAATCTTAAGTACCAGCTCTTCAATCTTGGATGGGATGATGAGAATGATCTCACGGCGATCGAACGTGGACTTGATGCAGGGATTACTCTTTTTCTTATGAAAAAATCAGGGATCGATATTGAAGCTGATGTTATGTTTATTAATAGGCAAAAAGAGCGAATGGAGTCCGTTTTAACCTATCTTAAGCCTCTTATCTCTAAGCGCTATCAAGAAGAGTGGAATTTTCACACCATGACTCTTTATTCTTTTTTGGATTGGGCAAAATTTAGAGGTGTGCTCGATGTCGATTCAAAACCAGAGTGTCTTGAGTTCATGAAAGCGCATAAAGATAGATCGATCGTTCTTCATACTCAAATTCCAGGAAATCTCTCATGATGAATCAATACATTGACCATACTCTTTTAAAGCCTGAAGCAACGGCCCAGCAAATTATTAAGCTTTGTGAGGAGGCTAAAGAGTTTAAGTTCAAGGCAGTGTGTGTGAATTCATACTTTGTGAAACTTGCTAAAGAACAACTAAAAGACTCGGGGGTCATGGTCTGTACGGTAGTTGGCTTTCCACTTGGGGCTTCAACACTTGAGACGAAAAGATTTGAAGCCCTCAAAGCTATACATGAAGGAGCTCAGGAAATTGATATGGTGATTAACGTATCAGCTCTTAAATCGAGACAGCTTGATTATGTGAAAGAGGATATCGAATCTTTGGCGAAGCTTTGTCATTCACAGAAGGCAATTTTAAAAGTGATTCTTGAAACAGCACTACTAACTCCTGAAGAAATCACTCTTGCCTCAAAGTTAGCTCTTGAAGCAGGTGCTGACTTTATTAAAACATCTACCGGATTCAGCTCCAGAGGAGCAAGTCTCGAAGATATTCGGCTCATGAGAGAAGCAACCTCTGATAAAATCAAAATTAAGGCAAGCGGTGGTATCAAAGACCTTGAAACAGCGATGTCTTTTATCCAGGCCGGAGCTCATCGCCTTGGCACAAGCTCAGGTGTTGCTTTAATGAATGGCCACTCAAGCTCAACCGCTTATTGAGCTTTTAGCTTCACCATCCTGAGTTTACCGATCTTAAGGATATGCTCTGCCTGTGGTTTTAAATCGAATTGATCTTGAGCATACGTTTCAAAATCAACTTTAACAGCGTTTTGAGTAAGAAGACGTCTTCCCTCTGACTTTGACTTCACTAAATTGAGTTCAACAAAAAGATCAAGGAGAGAAAGTGAGCCTGAGCTCTTTTCGACGATTTGAATATCATCTGGGATTTGCTTCTTCGAAAATCGCGCCTCAAATTTTTCTCGCTCCTCAAGCCCTACCGATTCTCCATGGTAATAACCAGTGATCTCAGCCGCAAGAGACTTTTTAGCCTCCATCGGATGAAGCTCTCCTGAATTAAGACGCTGGATAACACCATCGACAACTTCTGCACTCTTTCGCGAGAGAAGAAGATAGTACTTCTTCATCAACTCATCGGAGATGGACATAATTTTTCCAAACATATTCGTTGGAGTATCTGTGAGAGAAATATAATTATCCATCGATTTAGACATTTTATGCACGCCATCTGTCCCTTCGATCAAAGGCATGGTTAAGATACACTGAGCAGGCTGATCATAAGCATGCTGAAGGTGTCGTCCCATCATGAGATTAAAAGTCTGATCAGTTCCACCAAGCTCCAAATCCGCTTTCAAAAAAACAGAGTCATACCCCTGTAGTACAGGATAAACAAACTCGTGTAAGTAAATCGCTTCAGACTGGGTGTATCTTTTAGAAAAGTCATCACGTTGTAAGATCGCGCCCACAGTAGCCTTGCTCATGAGTTGAATCAGATCGAGACCAGAAAATTTACCTAGCCAATCTTTATTAAAGACGACTTTTGTTTTAGACATGTCGAGGATTTTCCCGACTTGTTCTTTATAGGTTTGAGCATTTTGCTTTACCTCATTTTCTGTCAGGATTGGTCGCGTTTTATTCTTTCCTGTGGGGTCTCCGATTTGCGCCGTATAGTCTCCAATAAGAAAGTAAACTTCATGGCCAAAGTCTTGAAGGAGTCGAAGTTTCTGAAGGACAACTGTATGTCCGAGATGAATATCTGGTCTTGAAGGGTCTGCACCGAATTTCACTTTAAGTGGAATCTGCTTTTCGAAGGAGTCCGTGAGTTTTTTTAAAAACTCCTCTTCAGGGAGGATTTCAAAACATCCTCTTTTAAGTTCTTTTAATTGATCTTTAGGACTTACTGTTATTTTCATGATCGACTCCTTCAAACTTTTCTATTTTAAAGGAGTCGAAGAGATTAGAAAAGATTTAACGACAGAATATATTAAGTCTTTGCCCGCGGATAAAAACATAGTTCTCCTGAGCAGCTAAACCAACCCTGGCAAAGAGAGTCATCTCTCCCGTCATTGGAAACCTTGCAACAATATCAATCTGAGTTGGTGTCGCGATCCCCTCAGCTTGAGCGGCTTCACCTCGAAGATAGACTCTAATGTCCCTCGGAGAGCGAGAGTCAATTGAAAGCTGAATTCCTGGACCTTGGCAGTCAAAAGTGATCGCAAAAGTTGGTAAACTTAATAGGAGTAGTGAGAAGAGAAGAGCTGTTTTCATAGGTTATCCTTTTTTTTATTTTTAAATCTAATTGTTGCATGTGCTCGTCCGACACCATCTGAGCTAAAGTCTAGCTCCTCAAGATAGGTGCCTTTTAATTCTTGAACTTCAAGATCGAGAAGTGTGGTTTTTTCCAAGGCAGCTAGCTCTCCACGCACAATGTCCAAAACTTTATTTTTGAATCTTGGCACATTTGAAATAGTAGATTTAAGAGCATACTGAGGGATCCCATGGAGCAAAACTTCATCAGTTGTATCTACTTCATCCACGTCTATAAGAAGGTGAGGGATTTCATCTTGATTTTTAATCTTAAGAGAAATTTTTAATTTCACAGGAAACTGGATTTTATCGACTCCAACAAGAATCCGGTGAGATTTGGCCATGTAATAAACTAAGTCAAGATAGAGAGAAAAAGTTTTTCCTTCTTGATCGGCTAAAACAAATGCCTTTTTAGCACCCAAATCTAATCTTTTGTGTTCAAAGGCTTTTGCCCAAAAGCCTTTGGCAACTGTCTCTTCGATAAGTTTATTGATATAGTCTTCACTTAGACTCACAGAAATATTTGCTTTGCTTTCGATGATAGAACGGTTCATTTTTCGAACTGATGTCGCAAAATCCTCTTCAGAAATTGTTCTTGGGATGTTTCTCTCATTTTGATTAAAGCTACGAAAATCACCGTTGATATCAAACTGCATAATCCCTGCTCTATTCATATCGACTCGAACAATATCAATCATCCCAGACAGAGCGCTATCGAAATCAACTTTTTTAGGGACATTCACCACTTGTGGCAAAGATTCTGATCGCTTTCGAGAAGTTTCGCTGCATTTCTTGGCGAGAGCAGCAAGAACGAGGCGCTTAAGATCATCTTTCTTATTAGAGAAAAACTTTAAGAATCTCTCTTTAGGAAAGCTCACAACTCTTTGACCGATTTGGATTTTAAAATCAGGAATTTCGAGATCTTTTATTTTAAAACTCACTAGATCTGGCCTCTGCACCATCGACTTCATCACATGACTAAGATCAGTGTCTTCTAGAGAAAGAAGTAACCCCGACTGATCAACTTTCGTACTCCAGTTAATCGGTAAAAGCGATTTCAGTTCTTCTTCAACTTTGAATTCTGGCTCGATCAGTTTAATTGAGAAAACAATTGGTTGATTCGTCGTTTTAAGAACAACATTAAAATAAATTCCACTCGCTGTAATCTTGAGTCCATGAATAATATTTTTTGTAACATAGTCACCTCGCGCTCTAGATTCTCCGATGATGGGAAGAATTTCAGTATTAAATCTTCCAATATCGTAAGCGAAATCTTCGATGACAAGCTGAAGGTTTGAATTCAATAAATCAATTTGAAAAATCTTATTGAGTTCTTCAACTCCTTTCTTGATGGAGATATCAGAGTCAGAAATCTTTTTTGAAAGGTCAATAACGATGGGATCATTAAAGCGCTGGGCGTATGGATCTCCAAAATTATTGTTAATCAAAAACTTTCGAAGCTGCTGAATGAAAACTTCTGAAGACTCGAGATCAAACCTCGATTTAATGATGATGTCCTGACCTGCAAAAGCAACTGTCGTCAGGAGAAAAAGAAAGAAAATCGCTATTTTTTTCATAGGATCATCTTAATCTTTTTCTCTCAGAATCATAACAGGAGATGTAATTCCTACCTGTCAAAACTTTAGACGATCAACTTATTGACAACGGTAAGTCGTCGCAATGACTTTGACTTCTTGTCCATTAGGGATCGTTTGCTCAATGAACAAGGTATCTGCTCCCTGATCAGCGGCTTGGTTAAGAGCATGGTTTAAAGCTAAATCCCTACTTCCTTCAGGGTGAACCCCCACAACCTTCCCAACAACCTGACACTGAGTCGGTTTTGTTTGCGCAACAGTCAAATCCGATGCTTTCGAAGAAAGCTTATAAGACGTCGAGCAAGAATAGGCTGAAAACAAACTGAGAAAGAAGATTATTTTTTTCATGTCGTGTATCTCCAAAAAAATTTGATAAGATAATACCATAAAGAAAGGATTCCGCGATGAAACTTCTATTCCTGAGTTTTTTACTCTTAATCTCTTGTAAACCAACTCCTGAACTCTCCCGAGAGGCAATGGGAGCAAGGCTTGATAAACTTGAGCTCGAAGTGAAAAGCTTGAAGGAAATAAAATGGTTAGTCGGAAAAAAACTTGAAGCAGAAGTGACGCAAAGTCTTGTTATGCAAGTTGATCTTCCTAGTTTAGATGAGTCTCAGTTGAAACTTCTTCAAGAGTATTCAAAATCAGATAGCTGGATCGTTAGAGTTATTCTTGAGCGGGGTCGCGAAAGACAGGATCTCGGTGCTCTCTACGCTCCCTTTCACCCTAAGTCTCACTACGCTCGTGGATCTAATTCGTCCTCAACTCCCTCAACTGTTGCAATACGAATTTTTTATGCCGCTGCTTTCGCTTCCGAAAGGTTTAGGGCGATGAAGTGTCCTCCCTTTGGACATGATAAACGCGTCACCGACTTTCAAATATCAGGCAAGACACAACCTCAGAGTTTAATTCTCAACCTCAGTCGATCTTATCCAGAAAAAGTTCAGTTAGTGGACCTTACTCCAAGTTCCTTTAACGGTGGACATACCTTAGTGGGAAATTATTTTTTTGAGATTGCTGGTTATGATTCGCGCACGAAAACAATTCAATCTGAATTTTTAAGGCTTCCAGAGAATGTGAGTATCAAATCTGAGGAGTCTCAATCAATTCCTACCTGTCATGATCAAATTATTGAACTGAAGAATTAATTCTCAAAGAATTCAAGACCACAGAGATTGAACTTAAGGCCATGGCAATTCCCGCTAGCATTGGACTCATGAGTCCCATGACCGCAAGTGGGATAGCGATCAAATTATAAATGAAAGCCCAGAAGAGATTCATTTTCACTTTATTAATGATTTTTTGAGAGAGATCAATGGCTTCTTCGACAAGTTTCAAGTTATTTCTCATGAGACAGATTGAGGAGGTTGCCTTCGCTAGATCCACGGCACTCGACATTGAGATCCCGATATCTGAAGCTGATAAGACTGGAGCATCATTTAATCCATCTCCCACCATAGCGACAGTGTAGCCCTGACGTCTGAGATCTTTGATGAATTCAACCTTATTTATAGGTGTAAGTTCTGAAGCAACAAAATCAAAGCTCACTTTCTCTGAGATTTTTTTTGTACTCTGTCTGTTATCACCAGTAAGAAGCACGATTTTCAAACCTCTTTTCTTAAGATTATTCATGACCTCGGTCACCTCATCTCGAACTTGGTCGACGAAACTAATAAGACCTACGATTTCATTATCTTCTATCAAAACTGAAATTGTTTCTTCTTTCCCAAGAAGACTTTGGATTTTTTCTTGATAAAAACCATGAGAAATCGATTTTTCTTCCAGAAACTTAAGACTCACTAACGAAAATCTCGTTTGGTTAATAACAGCAACGACACCCCGTCCGGGTAGGATTTGTGCTTTTTCAACCTTTAGAGAAAGGATTGATTTACCCTTCACGTAATCTCTCACTGCTTGCGATAGAGGATGCTCAGACTGAAGCTGAAGAGTTGAGATAAGATTTATCATTTCATGGATAGAGTACTTCTGAGAGTAGACTTCACTCACGACAGGTCTTCCCTCTGTGATCGTCCCAGTTTTATCAAAAGCAACTATCTCAACCTTGGAGAGACTTTCAATGGATTCACTACTCTTAAAGAGAATCCCTTTCCGAGAGGAAAGATTTGTTCCGACCACGAGGGCCGTTGGTGCAGCCAGACCGATAGCACAGGGACATGCCACAACAACTACAGAAATCGCATGGATGATCGAAGTCTCAAATGAGTGAGAACTCAACCACCAGTAAATAAATGTTCCTATTGAAACCAGTAATAGAGATGGAATGAAGTAAGTGCTGATGCGATCGACCAGATTCTGAAGTGAAATTTTTTCTTTTTGAGCAGACATGATCAGATCAATAATTCTCTCAAGAGTAGAGTCCTTAGGTAACTGCTCTGCTTCATAAACGATTTGCTCTCCTACGTTTAATGAACCTGAAAGAATCTTATCCCCTACTTTTTTTAAAACGATCCGACTTTCCCCTGTGATAAGAGATTCATCGACCTCTGCTAACCCACGAAGGATCTTCCCGTCCACTGGAAAACTCTCACCTTGATTCACGATAACAAGGTCACCGACATTGATTTCTTTGATCATCACATCAACGACCATATTTTGTTGCCATTTTTTAGCGTACTGTGGTCTCAATCTCTTTAGAGCGTCCATCAGACTGACCGTTTCGTTTTTTGCCATTTGCTCGATGAATTTCCCCCAAAGCATCGCCGTAATAAGGACTGACGATGTTTCGAAATAAAGATGAGTTTTGCCGGAAACTAACCACAAGATAAGACTTAATAGATAAGCTGAGAAAGCTCCAAGGATGACTAAAACATCCATGTTAAGAGCTTTTTTAAGCAGGGCTGAAAGAGCTCGGTAAAAAAAGTCTTTACCGCAATAAAAAAGAACAAATGTTGTCAGTAAAAATTGAGCAAAGGGAGACAAAACTTGATGAAACCCAAGCATTTCAACTGCCATAGAGAGAACTTGCGGTAAAGTGAAGAGAAGAGCAAGGGTGGGAATGATAAGAAGCTTTTTATCAATATTTTTTTCAGGAAGTTTGAAGTCATCAAAAACCTCGACACGGTAACCGGCTTTTTCTACAGCAGAAATAGCCTCTGATAACTGGGCTCCTTGAAATGTCACCTGAGGTTCATAAAGACTGACTTGGATATTTGATATTCCTGCGACATTCAGAAGAGCCTTTTCAACTCTACCGACACAAGACTGACACGACATACCTTTGACTGCTAATTTAAATTGATCTTTCACCTTGAACCTCGCTAGATAAGTTTTTCTCCTTTTCTTAGTGATGTCAAAATGAATTATTTGATCAGAAGTCCTTCTCCAAGGTTAACGTTACCGAAGGTCACAGACTTAATATGCAGGGCCTGCATGTAACCGAGGACAAGGATCAAATTACTGATGGCCGAATCTTTGTATTTACTAAAAATTTGATCATCAGAAAGACGATAGGTGTCGGATAAAATCCGATTGACCTCGCCATAAGTGTAGCTTGTTTTCTGAGGAAAATGATCCCCTAATGACGATGAATGAACTCCACCTATTCCGATCACTTCAACGCCGGGCTCAGTGATTTTTTGTTTGATTTCATTTGGAACATACCTTGTTGCATGATTGCGTGCTACCGCAAGTGAAAAAACCACTTCATAAGCGGTAAAGGGATTCGGGGATTTTACACCAAGTTCTCGAAACTGACCGATGATGAAATCCTTAAAGCTGATTGAAGCTAATTCCCCTTCGAAACTCATCATCTTAGATTCTGAGTCCAGTGCCGTGATTTGCATACTCCCGCCACCAATATCCCAGACCACAACTTTATTTTTTGATTTTTTCGTCAGACTTAAACCAGCTAAAAAACCAATCTGTGCTTCTTCCTGTTGGCTTATGACTCGAACAGACAGAGAGATTTCTTTTTGAATTTTATCAACCATAACTTGTGCGTTTCTTGCCTCTCGAAAACCGGCCGTTGCAACAGCGATGATTTCTTCTGCACCATAACTGAGAGCTTGATCTTTCAAAAGAGAAAGAACCTTAACTCCATCTTCCATAATTTTATCAGATAAAAATTTATCTGGATTTTTGCCTAGATCTTTTTTGTAAGAAACCTGCACGTCTCTTTCAAAGAGCATTTCGATAATTTTCTTTTCGCATAAGTTAACCTTAGCAACTTTAAGCTTCGTCGTTCCTGAACCAATATCTAGGCTTGCTCGAGTTTTTAAACAATCAGCGGATAAAGCATTTAAAGATAAAGATAGAAGGACAAAAAGAAACATCTTATTCATACAAGGTACCCTCTTTAAGTGAGGGCGCAGTTTAGGAGATCAAACTAAAGAAATCAAGCTGATGAGATAGAAATTTCACGGGCTTATTTAGATAATCTCCCAAGTCAGTGATCCTTTCACATCCCCGTTAACCTGAAGATCCAGCCGCTGTGAGCCTTTATAGTATTTTCTTGTACTTATGGCTTTTAAAGGATGAGACTTTCTGAGGTGTAAAACCTCTTGTGATGAAGCCGTCGTTTTTTTTAATTTAAAGACTTTTCTCCCAAGCTCACCGTTCATTCGTCGAAACCAAAGAATATAGTCAATTTCAAGCTGCGCCTTCTTATCCTGCAGAAGTTTAATCTCAAACTCAAAGTCGAGAGAATCACCGATTCGTATTCGTTTTTTTTTGAGCTTCATCAGCCTCAATTCTATTTTGACCTCAGGCTGAACTCCGATAAGTTTCAAGGCAGGCTTATAACCATCTTTAATGAGAGTCCTTAATGAGTGACGTATGATCCAATTAATTTTTTGAAGATCTTCGTCATTGGCATTCTTTTTCCATTCATTTAAAAGACGACAAACAAGTACCGGATGAATCTTAGAAAAATCGTTGAGATGGTTCGCAACACTTTTCCGTACGTAAAGCTCCTGATCATTTTTTAATCGATCTAAAATTCCTAGTGTTAACTCTGGCGTGCTTGCAACAGTCTCAAGCTTCATCCCCCACGGAACGAAAGGTCTTGAGCCTTCAGAGGCGAGTCTACGATGGTGAAAGTTTGAGCTATCAGCACAATCAGAGAGAAATTTCCAGGTTAGTTCTGGGTGATTGATGATAAATGGCCGAATGGCCCACTCGGCAGTAAAAAATTCTGTCATTTTTTTGAGAGCTTTAAGAGAAATCTTTGGCTCATGAAGCCCGAAGGTTTGAACAAACTCTGTATAGGGCCAGAGATCAAAAGATCTAAGTTCCTGAGACTCAAGAGAGCGAAGTAAAATCTTTAGAGACTCAGTGTAATCTGAAGGGAGATGTTTTCTAAGCCCATCTCGGATAAGATGAACTCTTTCTTTCATTTCTAGATTTTCTAAATCCTGTGCGATCTTTAAGAATTCTCGCTGAGGAAAATCCGAGTATACCTTTTTAATTTCTTGAGAGATCCGTCGAAGACAAGCCTCATTAAAAAAATTTTTAAGTTTATCCATATCACTTATTTTAAAAGAGGATGCCTTGATTGTATCTCTAAATTTTCATCTAGAACTTGCTGAATCTGAGCTCGTTCATTTGATGTCAGATTGTGAGCAGAGTACTTTGCTCCCTCAGGAGAATAGGTAAATGCTTCGGCATAGAAAATTTGCCTTAATTTTGAACGTTGCGATGTAGTAAGTTTTTTTACCCAAGTCTCGAGGTGAACGGGACGATCAAAAAGACTTGGATCAATGATTCGAGGTTGATTATTTTCGTTTAAGATGAAGAGAGCGGTATGAAAATTATGCCAATCAACAAATCCTTCGTAAGTATATGGTGTTGCTACCCTGAATGAGCCTAGGGCGAAAACTCTTCCACAATAAATCTGATACGATTCGCGGAGGATATCGCACATCTTAATCGCTCGTTCTGAACAGCCACTCTGGACTACTTTATGAGGGAGTCGAGGATCATTTTCAAGTTCTGAGAAAATTTTCCTTATTTCACGCTCTGGTATCTGAGAAACCTCGAATGAAACATTAAACTCATTTCTAAGGCTCATCGCCGATGAGCTTAGAATCGCATAAAAAACAAAGATAAAAACCTTAAGCATGAGATAAAACTATCACAAGCTTAAGGTTTTGATAGGATTTTTGAAATTCTTTTCAAATTGTCTAAAAATATGACATTCAAGACTCATCTCCTCGATGAATCTTAAGATAAACAGCAGGGAAAAGAATCAGAGTTAAGATGGTAGAAAAAAGAATTCCACCAATCACCACCGTAGCTAATGGTCTTTGCACCTCAGCTCCAAGACCTGTATTGATGGCCATAGGTATAAAACCAATTGATGCGACCATCGCGGTCATCAAAACAGGGCGAAGCCTTGAAAGAGTTCCTTGAATCACTATGTCTCGGATAGACCGCTTCTTTTCTTTAAGCTGATTAAAGACCGTCAATAGTACAATCCCATTTAAAAGTGCAATCCCAATAAGAGCGATGAACCCCACCGCTGCGGATAAGCTCAAGTGAATGTTCCGCAACCAGAGAGCGATCACTCCTCCGAAAGTAGCAAACGGAACGCAAAGAAAAATCATTAGGGCATCTTTCATTGAACTGAACTCTCTCCAGAGAATAAAAAGAATCAAGGCAAGAGTTAGAGGAATAATAATCAGGAGCCGAGTCTTCGCGCGTTCAAGGTTATTAAACTGACCTCCAAGCACAATCGTATGATTAGGTCTAAGAGAATAGTTGTTCGTGATTTGTCGTAAATCATTAACAAAACTCATCGTATCTCTTTGAGCGATGTTAATAGAAAGTGCGGCATATCTCTTACCCCAGTTTCTGGCAATTGTTGTAACCTGATCTTTAATCGTAATATCCGCAACTTTTTCTAATGGAACAAATCCACCATCTTTGAGAGATATTGGTAAATTCTTAATCTCATCGATTTTATCTCGAAGCTCTTCTGATAAATGCACCATAATTGGAAATTTTCTTGTCCCTTTCACCCAATCACCAATCTGACTTCCCTGCATGAAACTCACGATCGTTTGGTTGAACTCATCGAGCCCAAGATTTAAGCGTGCCAGTTCCTTAAGTTTTGGTTTGATATCAATCACCTGACTTTTTCTCAAAGCAGTCAATGGATCCATCTCAACACCTTCAAGTCCCTCGATTTTTTCAACTTTTGCTGAAAGTGAATCCATCGTTGACATCAAATAATCGAGATCATTTCCTGAAACTCTTAAGGAGACATCTGCTCGCGAACCTTCGAGCATCTCATTAAATCTCATCTCAATCGGCTGATTCGATGAAACTTCTTGCGGAAGATTCATTTTTTCAATCTGAGTTTTAATGGATTGAAAAATTTCATCTTTGGTTTTGAAGCGCCAAAGACTTCTATCTTTTTTCAGGATGACAAAAACATCCGTTAAATGAACACCCATCGGATCGGTAGCCGACTCTGGCGTCCCTAGACGCGAAAAGACTTTTTCAACCTCTGGGAATGATCCAATAATTTTATCAACTTGGTACTGCTGCTCCAGAGCTTCATCTAAAGAGATCTTTGACTTTCTTGTGATATTGATGACCATATCTCCTTCATCTAACTGAGGAATAAAATCTGATCCGAGTCTCGTGAGGAGAAAAACACTGATAACCCCAACGACCATAGCGAAAGAGACAAGAATCTTAAACTGATCAATTGTTTTGAAAAGAATCGGTTGATAGAAGTTTTTTATTTTTTTAAAGATAAATGTTTCGTGCTCATGATCACTAACCTCGTCTGGTATTTTAACAAAGAGTGAAACGAGAACAGGAATTAAAAAGACTGTAAAAAGAAGAGACCACGCCAGAGTCATTAAGACTGTAAAAGCCATGGGCTTAAACATCTTACCTTCAATCCCCTCAAGAAGTAGGATCGGAAGATAAACAAACATGATCATGAACAATCCGAAGACAACAGGACGCATGACCTCTTGAGATTTCTTTGAAATGATCTGATCTTTAGTGAGTGTCTGTCTTTCTTCTAAAGTTAAAACCGCAAAACTTGCGAGAAGAGTTTCCACAAGAACGACGGCCCCATCAACCACTAACCCGAAGTCGATGGCCCCGAGGCTCATAAGATTTCCTGAAATATGAAAGAACTGCATCCCCATCGTCGTCCCTAGCATTGAAAGAGGGATCACGATCGAGACAATAAGAGCAGCACGCAGGTGTCCCAAAAGGATCAGGAGAATGAAAATGACGAGAAGAGCTCCTTCAACTAAATTCTTAATCACTGTTTTAAGGGTCGTATTCACGAGGAAAGCTCTCGAGTAGAGTTTGGTGACCTCGACGTCATCTGGAAGTTTAATCTTCTGAAAATAGTCCTCAACTTCTGAGCTCACGAATCTACCATTACCACCACTCTTCATGAGAACAGTACCGAGTACTGTTTCCTGTCCCATCATGGTGGCACTTCCTAATCTTGGAGCTGCGTCCATAGAAATAGTGGAAATATCTTTGAGAGTAATGAGTTCACCATTAAATTTAAGATTAATCGGTATCGATTCAAACTCTTCAATGTTTTCGATCATTGTGTTGGCTTTAATGATCAGAGCTTCCTTGGCGACGACAATGCTTCCTCCACCAAAGCTTTGTCCGAGACCTTTCAGTTTTCTCTCAACAGCATCGATCGTTAGACCATATTTTTTTAAAAGATGTGGATTTAAATTAATATGAAGTTGCTTCTTGTAACCACCATTCGAGTCAATATCAGCGACGTCCTTCACTCGTCTCAGCTCTGGCCTGATGATAAAATCCTGGATTTCTCTCAGATAGAGCATTTTTTCAAGATGAGTCGGATACTTTGACTGAGCTTCTTTCTTGAGTGAGAGCCCGTACATGTACACTTCTCCCAGTCCGGTAGAAATAGGAGCAAGCTCAGGACTAATTCCCGCAGGAAGAACCCCAACCACGGATTGAAGTTTTTCCATCACCTGTTGTCTTGCCCAATATATATCTGTACCGTCATCAAAGATGAGTGTGACTTGCGAGAGGCCGAACTTTGAAATGGATCTCAAATCGTGAAGATGAGGGATCCCCATCATCTCATACTCGATGGGTTGAGAGACGGTGAGCTCAACTTTTTCCGGATCTAGTCCTTGAGTCTTCGTATTAATCACGACCTGAATATTTGTGATATCTGGAACGGCATCGACAGTGAGATCATTCACTTTATAAACAGTGAAGAGAAGAAAAAGCACAGAGAGTGTAATGACCCAGAATTTATTTTTCAAACTCCAATCAATGAGCTTATTTAGTTCCATGTTAATGCTTCTCCACGCATAAGTTTGTAAGTGCTTAATTCTGTCAGATAGTTCATCCATGAAATGTAGACCTGATCAATGACTTCATGAGATTGAGTTTCAGATAAGAGGAAAGTGTTTACATCAATCACACCTTGTTTAAAGCCACGCTCAGATTCTGAAATAATGCCTTCAAACTTTGAAAGAATTTTTGGATGAAATCTTTTCGCCTGAGAGACCTGAAATTTCACTCTCTCTTGCTGCTGACGATGCTTCACCATGACTTTTTTCTGAATCTCTTCATTATTTTTTTTCTCTCTCAAAAAGCGCGCCTTTGAAGCCTCAAATCTCTCGACACCTCTATCCCATAGCGGAATATTTAAACCGATGATGGCATAAGAGAAATGGTTGACCGGAGAAACATTCTCAACACGATAACCACCTCCGATAAATAAATCGGGACGTCTCTCCTTGGAGGCTAAATCCTGGTCGATCTCAAGCTGCTTCAGTTGCAGCTGACTCAGTTTAAGCTCCTGATCTTTTTCGATAAAAATCATTTCATTTTTTTCTGAGGTACTTAATTGTTCCAGGCTTAACTTCAGATCTTCTGGATTGATTTTTTTTCCTGTCCAAAACTCAAGATCAATCAAAGAGATCTCAAGCATTTGAGCTTTCTCATCTTGCATTCTTTCTAAGACAAGAAGAGATGATTCGATTAAGGAAATATCTACTTTTTGTTTCGAGGTAAAAGTTGGTCTCGTACGAGCATATTGTCGAATAAGTTGTAGGCGTTTCGCACGTTCTTGTCCGTGTTTTAAAAGCTCATAATTGAAATAGGCTCTCCAGGCACTTAAGGCAACCTGATGTTGGATCCATTTTTTAAAATATTCCTTTTGCTCAGTCTGAATAGTGAGAAACGCCTGACCAATTTCTTTCCGAAGTGAGTATTTATCTGATAATGGAATCGCTTGGGTTAAACTCACTTCGACGGTTGCTCCTCGAACGGCTCCAGATTTAAGTGTCCCAACTTGAGACATCAACTGAGGATTTTGCCATTTACCCCTGAGATTCATGTCAAAGCTTAGAGCTTTCTCTTCCATCTCCTGGGCTTTCAAAGTAGATGATCTTTCATAGGCAAGCTCATAAAGTTGATCAAGAGACTGGGCTCTCACCATTAGAGTCGAGAATAGGATGAAAATAAGCATGAAAAATTATCTCCAGAGAATATTAAATTTGATCGGAACTTCGTTCTCAATTTTGACCGTGAGAAGACTCGGTCGTTCAACCTTATGAGCCTCTAATAAGAGCACAAAGTCTCCCTTGATCGTATCACCATTTTTATTGAGATTAAGTTTGTAGTCTTTTTTAATCCCATGGAAATCAACACTCGCATCAAGAGCGAATTGAGGTTGAGCGAGCTTTGTTTCTGGGAATCGACCTCTCACAGTGATCAATGGATAGCGACCTGCTTCAAGGATCGTCAGCATATTAAGATCTCGGTTAGAGTCACTAGAGATGAAACTCTTGACTGGAATCGCAATCAGATAGTCACACTCTCCTTTATCACAAACCATCTTTCCTTTTAAATCCTTCGAAACTCCATCAACTTTTTTAACGAGATGAGAAACCGTGTAGGTGGCATCCGCTTTTTGAAGTTGGTAATCATGAGCAAAAACGAGGCTTGAAACAAAAAAACTTAAAATAAATAATTTCATCATTTTTCCTTTTTAAAATTCAATAGTCATAAGAGCTGCTGAAAGCGCAAAGGCACCAAAGCCCGCTCCAGCAATGGCTGAGTGCTGTTTAACTAATCTATTACTACTGCGATTATTTTCTTCATTCTTCTTGTAGATGTAGCCCAGAATAGGAGCGAGAACCATGGCCGGGAAGTGAATCCACGCTAACCTTTTATGCCAAACGATATTACCTCGATCGACAATCCCCGCTGGCTTAGGTGCTGTGAAGGAAAAATAAGCCGTCGTGAAATAAAGCAGTCCCGATGTCATCCCAAGATACATGTGCACGTTACTTCCAACCGCACTTCCGCCTGTCAGCATCGTTGCGGACATGACCCCAAGGGTCGTGAGTCCCAAAATTTCATGTGTCTTAAGTTTATGGTGTCTTTCATTCAACTCTTTTTGTTGAGCTTTCATTTCTGGACTAAGCTCAACCGATGCCGAATCTAAACCTAAATCTTTGAGATCAAGTTCCGCCGCTGTAAGGGCGAAAGAGAAACTAAGTAAAAGAGAAACTAAAAATGACATGCTCACTCCTTTCGTGACTTTGAACATGAATAGTTTCGCCTAAAAAAAATTAAATTTATATGGGACAGATGCCCTAGAGCGATGAAAGGGGTGCTGAAAGGATATCTTCAAGAAAAAAGGCTGCTAGTT
>Ga0255183_1000090_pt1 | contig 41940 bp, 42 predicted proteins | sample Atl_UVDOM_RepB_8_FD_183638 | JGI IMG/M metagenome (GOLD analysis project Ga0255183, IMG submission 183638) | Freshwater microbial communities from Altamaha River, Georgia, United States - Atl_UVDOM_RepB_8d | ecosystem: Environmental > Aquatic > Freshwater > River | place: USA: Georgia...
TGTGCACGACCAGATCGTGATGAGTTTTCTCTCATCACGATCTGGTCGTGCACATATCTACACAATGAATCCAGACTCTACGGAGGGAGGATTAAAAAGAATTTCTTTTGTTGGTCAGTTCAATGCGACACCGAGATTTTCTCCAGATGGGAAAGAAATTGTTTTTACCTCATGGGTTGATAATGGATTTGATCTCTATCGAATCAGCTCTCAAGGACAAAACCTTTCAAGACTGACGAAAGATTTTGGATCTAATGAAGAGCCACAGTTTTCACCAGACGGGGAGTTTATTGTTTTCACCTCGAAAAGAGTTTTATCTAGAACGAGGGCCGTTCAAGATATCTACATTATGAATAGAGATGGTGAAATCCTTGGTCAATTAACCCAAGATTTTGGTCGTTGCTTCTCACCTCAGTGGAGTAACTAGCTGTTTTTATTTAAAAAATAGAAGAAAGTTTAAACACTGCAGCAAAATAGTCTTGTAAATTTTTCAGGCAAATTGTAGAATATACCCAATACTGCACTGCATAATAAGTAGTCAACATTATTAAAACTGTAAAGGGGTTATTCATGAACAAGACACTTCAAGCTAATGAACTTTCGACACTTTCAACAGTTCTTCTTTCAAACCTTGATGAAACTATCTTCTTTGCAAAGCTTTCAGGTTTTTTTCACGAACTTTCACAAGAATATAAAGTTCTAACTTTCGAAGTGTTACATGACGGAAGCACCCAATTAATGGCAGAAAATGGAATTGTCCCGAATGATGTCAAAATCTTAAACAAAGGTCAGGGTCTTTCAGGATACGTGGCTCGAATGAAGAGAGTTTATTATTCAAACTCTGTGAAAAGAGATCCTATTGCATCTACTGGGATCATCGATGAGAAAGTTGAATCTGAACTTGCTCTTCCTATCATCGTCGAAGGGTCAGTTATTGGAACGATCCACCTTCAATCAATTAAGAAAGATAAGCAGTTTAATGATAACGATGTTGCTGAAATCAACTCGATTCTTGCTCAGCTTTCAATTCCTCTTAAAAACATGCACCTCTACCTCATGGCAAAGAATCTCAATAGAGAACTTATGTCAAAAATGGAAGCAAAGGAAAGAGAGAGTTCTCAAAAGACTGAAATTGCGATTATTAAAGGTTTTGAAGATCAGTCTCAAATGCTTGGTGTTTCAAAAATCTTCCTCGATATTATTCAGGTAGCTAAAAAAATATCAGCTCAAGATTTCCCGGTACTTCTTGAAGGTGCCCATGGTGTTGGTAAAAAAATTCTTGCTCGTAAAATTCATCAGTGGTCAGGAAGAAAAGGTCAAGTTGTCACAGCTACTTGTTCTGCCATGAATGAAGTTCAGCTCGATAAAGAACTTTTTGGATCAAAAGGTCTTCTTGTTCAAGCTAACGGTGGTTCGATTATTATCGATGATATTTCATCAACAAGTTTACACATTCAGATGAAGCTTTTAAGAGTTCTTATCACTGGCGAGATGACATGTTTAGATTCAAACGAGAAAGTTAGACTTAATGTAAGAGTGATTGCCACGAGTAAAGTTTCACTCCAAGAGCAAGTTGAAAAAGGTCAATTTAAAGAAGATCTTTACTATAGACTTAATACACTTTCACTAAAAGTTCCTGCACTTAAAGAAAGAAGAGATGATATTAAAGTTCTAGCTGAATATTTCCTTAACCAAGGTAAAAAAGAATCAAAAGTTCTTACGGCCGGAGCGATCGAAAAATTAACAAATTACTTTTGGCCAGGAAACGCTCACGAATTAAAAAATGTGATGGAAAGAACTTATATTCTAACTGAAGGTCAGTATATTGAAGCAGACCATCTTCCAGAATTTGCTCAAGAAGTTAAAGCTGAGAAACAAGTTGTAGAGATGAAGTTTTCTGAGGCGACTCTTTATGATCTTGAGAAGAAGCACATTGTAGACACGCTAAGTCATTTAAGTGGTAATAAGACTCGCGCTGCAAAAGCTTTAGGAATTACAGTAAAAACACTTTATAACAAGCTTCATAGCTACGGATTAATCGAAGCAAGAGAGCAGTAAGAGCTGCTCTTTTGTTGAAGAGTTAAGTGAAAAAAAGTAACATGACCTCAAGAGGAGACATTTATGTCGAAACAAACTGAAGAAAAACCGCAAGCTCCCGAAGTAATGACGATAAAAAACTTTAGATCAAATGGAGATATTGAGAATTTTTACCGATATATCCATGATAATGGTCTGAGAAGAGAAGCTTTCATGTTGATGGAATACGCCATCAGTAAAGTAGCGAAGGCAAGAAAAGGTAAGAGATCAAAAACACTTCAGTAATATTCTGATTATCTAAATGAAGTCCCATGACGGGACTTCATGCAAACAGGCCCTCACATGGACGTTACATCAAAAAATAAAATCATCTTTGACCCTCTCTACGGCTTCATCACTCTCACTCCACTTGAATGGGAAATCATCCACACTCCATTTTACCAACGACTTAGATGGATTAAGCAGCTTGGTTTTACGTTCTATACGTTTCCTGGAGCTGAGCACTCTCGCTTTGGACACTCAATTGGAGTCATGTTTAATGCCCACAAGATCTTAGAGAAATTAGGAAAAACAGTTTCAGATACAGAATTAAGTGATCCAAGAAATTTGAGTCCTGAAAAAATGTTCCATCAATCGATCAGACTTGCAGCACTCTTGCATGATCTCGGGACTTTTATGTTCTCACACACAACAGAGATGGCCTACATCAAGTACGGTGAAACGACCCATGAAAAGAATGGCAAAGGGCATCCCGACGATCACGAACACTTAGGTTCCTTTATTATTAAAAATACGGACTACCCAGGTGGCATCACATACACTCTCAAAAAATATCATATTGATCCGCAGAAAATCTCAAACCTGGTAAAAGGAATTGATCCAAGCACGCTTGCGAACCAGATCCTTCACTCAGAGGTTGATTGTGACCGTATGGACTATCTTCTTCGAGATGCTCACTACTCGGGCATTAAGTACGGAACTTACGATCGAGATTATCTCCTTCATCATTTTAGAGTCGCCAATGTTTCAGGCCATGAGATTTTGACGATAAACCATAATGCTCTCCATGCTGTTGAAGATTTTTTAATGGCGAGATTCGCGTGGTACTCGCAAGTGATCAGATCAGCTAGAGGGGCAAGATTTGATGCCATTGCTGAAGAGATTTGTTTTTATATGCTTGAGAAGGGTAAAATCTACTCTTACTCTCAACTCATGGATATGATCGAACACAAGCCAGAAGTCTTTTATACTTTCAATGATCAGTACTTTATGCAACAAGTGCATCACCAGTATGTGAGCGGTGGTTTTGATAAGAATTTAAGAATTAAAGATCTTGCCCATGCACTTCTTTTCGAGCGAGCACCAAGGACAATTAAGTGTGAGGAGTTTAAGCAGCGGATTCTCAATCAAGATGATGATCATTTAAATGAAAAGATCATGAAAAAGGCAGAAGAGAAAGTAAAAGAAATCAAAGAAATTCTTAAAAAGAAAGGCTCAGATAGTGATTGGATCCTAGAGGATTTGCCCAAGAAGAATATTATTTTTGTGAAGTCACGTAAAAAGCTTATTAAGTCCAAGACGGGTGAGAATCTTCTTCTCGAAAGAGATCCTGCAAAAATTTTAATGGATAATGGTGAAGTGAGGCTTCTTGGAGATGTCGAAAATTCCATCATTAATGACCTCCAGAATAAGTTCAATTTTGTCCCGAACGTTTATTGCTCTGAATCGGCATATGAAATTTTAAAAGCTGAGGGGATAGTTGAATGATTTTGTCAGAAGTTCATCGCTTTACAAAAAAATAAGACAATCGGTACAATAATTGCATTAAAATAAAACGAGGGACCCATGATGGATCCCATAGGACGAGGCAGGTTTATAAGATGTTAACCGGACGCACTCACCCACAACAAAGTGGGTTAAATCATCAAAATTATTTATTTCACTTGGATAATATGACCGTTGATTATGGGAGCTTTAGAGCACTCAAATCAATCCAGTTAACAATATTTCCAGGAGAAATTATTTTTGTCACAGGGCCTTCTGGTGCCGGAAAAACATCACTTCTTAATGTTCTTGGTGGTCATTTGGCTCCAACATCCGGGAGAGTGATTCTTCCTCATCAGAAATCGAGTAAGCATTTTGTCGCAACTGTTTTCCAAGACCTGAGACTAATTCATAAAAAAACGTGTGAAGAGAATATCTTCATGTCCTATGATCCGCAGTTATATCACTCAAAAAATGATTTCTATAAAGAGATGTCGGAAATCGCTCGTGCTTTGAGCATCGATACTTTTCTTGACCGTAAGATTGAAGATTGCAATGGAGGCTTGAAGCAGAAAGTGGCCATGATTCGTGCACTCATGGCGAAGCCGACGGCCCTTTTAGCGGATGAGCCTACAAGCTCACTCGATAAGGAGAGCTCTTATCGACTCTTCGAGGTTCTTAATCATTTTAATCAAAAAAAAGGTCTTACGATTGTGTGGGCTACCCATAATCGAGATCTGATCAAGCAATTCCCAGGGAAGGTTGCACACCTAGAGGCTGGAAAACTTGTTTATTCGGGGCATGCATGTTTTATCTAACAGAATTTTTTAAATCGATTTCAGAGTCACTCTTAAAGGGGTTTTCGTTTCTTCTCTTGAGTTGTGTCCTTGCTTTTTCGCTTACACATCGAAAATGGATTGCGGTGACTTTAGAACAAATTACGCCAGAAAAAATGGTGAATCCTTTCTTCGTTGCAGTGATTGAGCAATCACCTGATGCTGGCACTGATGTTGATCGTTTAAAAACGATTCAAGGTGTTGCGGGAGTGATCATTGATGATCAGGAGGAGTCGAAGCAGAAAATTTCGAGCCTCGTGTCTGGTCTGGGAGCAGATTACGTGATTGATCAGAATCTTCTCTCGTTTAAGACAGTCAAAGTTCTTCTCTCTCCCTCGCTCTCCCAAGAGAGTCTTGAGTATGTTCGATCCGAGGTTTTGAAGAGTGCGAAAATCGATTCGATCAACGCCTCTGATGTGAAGTACCCGGAGCTTGCTTCAACAATGCAGTCCCATCCTTTCTACCTTTATTTAAAGAGAATGGGAGACTGGGGTGTGGTTGGGGTGATTTCTCTTCTTTGGATCATTTCTTATTGGCTACTTTTTGATACTTTCCGAGCAAGAGGTTATCTCATCGAAAAATTTCAACGAAAAAGACTTGTGGCTGCAAAGTCGATGGCAGCCGGACTTTCAATTATTTATGCTCTCTTTATAGGTTTTGGGATCTGGAATCAAACATTAAAGTTTTTTGATATCATTATTCTCTTCATGATCTTTTCAGTGGTCTGGACATTCATGATGAAGCAATGGAAGTGGAAGCCAGCATGAGATTGAGCCTTGCTTTTTTCTTTACATTCATCTTTTCGGCTTCTGGAGCTGTTAGAGGTAAACTTAAAGACGAGCTGACTCAGTATCGTTCAGAAATCGCACAAATTGGTGCGAAAATAAAATCTCTTGAAGCTGACATCCAATCGAAGAATCATCTTCACCAGTCTTCTTTGTCTGAGATCAGAACTTTTGAGTCTGAGATTCAAGCACAAAAAGATGAACTAAAAGCTAAGCAAGATCTGGTTGCAAAACGTGAAAGAGATCAAAAAAATATTATTAAAAATTTTCTCCTTCACACAACAGATGAGGCGGGGAGTGTTGTCCAGAAGCGAATCCACCTCTCGCTCATGAAGCAGAGTTTAGAAAAAATAACTCAAGAAAAACTTGATCTCGAAAGTTATCTACTCCGAGTCAGTGAATTTGATGCAAAACTGGCGGAGCTTAAAAAAAATGAAGAAGATCTTCAGTTAGTCATTCAAAGTCTTGAAGAAAAGAAAAGACTCACTCAAGAAATCTATGAGAAAAAGCTAGAGAAAAAAGTCACTCTTCAAGGCCGTATCGATAAAAAAATTCTCGAGAAAAAATCTACCGAGATTCAAGCGGCCCTATCTGAAGCACCAGTGTTTCTTAAGCGCGCGGAGCGAGTTTTTAGTTCTCCTCTTTTAAATTTTATTTCTCGTACAGGTAGTGCAAAAGGTGTCACCTTCAAGTATGACTCTGTCCAGGCCGTAAAATCTCCCGGAGAGGGGAAAGTTGTCTTCGCTGGTGATTTATCGAACTACGGCCAAGTGGTGATGATCGATCACGGTAACGATCTTCGAACAGTGATTCTTGGGAGATTAGATCTTAAGATTAAAAAAGAGGATGAGGTTTCATCTGATCAGATCATCGGTTATACACAATTGGTTGATCAAGCTTCTCAAAATCTTTATTTTGAGGTTCGAAAGAAAAACACAGCTCAAAACACAATTTTGTGGTTAGCTTCAGAAGGAACGAGTAAAATTTAGGAGAATTCATCTCTTAAAAGGTACTCTCATGAGACAAGTTTTATCCGCCCTCATTTTTTTTTCGTGCACATCAGTTAGCTTTGCTCTTACTCCAAAAAATCAATTTGAATCACTTGAACTTTTTTCGAAGGTTCTGAACCTCGTTGAAACTCAGTACTATCGACCGGTAGATCGAGAGATTCTTATCGAAGGTGCTCTGAAAGGAATGATGGAGACTTTAGATCCGCACTCCCTCTTTTTGAATAAAGAATATTTCGAAAAGATGCAAAACGATACTCAGGGTGAATTTGGAGGACTTGGGTTAGAAGTGACACAAAAAGACGGAGTCATTGTTATCATTTCTCCACTCGAAGATACACCGGCATCTCGAGCTGGGATAAAACCTAAAGATAAAATTGTAGAAATTAATCATGAACCAATCGTAGGGATGAGTCTTGAGCAAGCCATTGATCGGATGAAGGGGAAGATTGGTCAAAGTATTCATCTTGGGATAGCTCGTGAGGGTAAAGAAAAAACGATTCACTTCAATATGAAGCGTGAACTGATTCGGGTTAAATCTGTGAAGTTTGAACTTCTTCAAGATAAGGTTGCTTACATTAAACTTACCCAGTTTCAAAAAACATCTGGTGAGTTAGTGGAGAAAGCACTTATCGAACTGACTAAGAAAGCAGAGGGGAAGCTTAAAGGGATCATCTTCGATTTACGCTCAAATCCGGGTGGACTACTCGATCAGGCCGTGGATATTTCATCTTATTTTTTAAGAGAAGGAATTGTGGTTACGACTGAATCAAGAGACCCACAAAACAAAGATATTCGTTATGTTAAGAAATCAGGCTTTAAGGACCTTACGACGCCGATGATTGTCATGATCAATGGAGCCTCAGCTTCAGCCTCTGAGATCGTCGCAGGCGCTCTCCAGGATTACAAGAGGGCCAAGATTTTTGGCACAACCTCTTTTGGAAAAGGCTCAGTTCAGACCGTTGCTCAAATTGATAAGGAGACAGGAGTTAAGCTCACGATTGCTCAATATATGACTCCACACAACCGTAAGATCCAAGCGGTAGGAATAAAACCAGACCTATCTGTTGATGTTCTCATGAAAAATGATCCATCTCAGGGTCTTGAAGAAGATAAATACCTCAGAGAAAAAGATCTTCGAAACCATCTGACGGCCACGATTGAAACTTTAGATGAGAAAAAAGAACGAGAAGAAAGAGAAAAGAAAGAGCGCATCCAGCGAATCTCTCGTATCGAATCAAAGAAAAAGATTGAAACGAAAAAAAATGAATCTGAAGATGAGCGGATCCCTGATCCATCGAAAGATGTTCAAGTCCAACTTGCACGAGATCTGCTCGTGAAAGGAATCTGAGGCATGTTCGATCAACCTACGCCAACGGTTAGTGAGCTTGTTTCTGCCATTAAGGAAAACTTAGAAGAGCAGTTTCATGATGTGATGGTAGAAGGTGAAATTTCGAATCTCACATCATCAGGTGCTGGTCATTGGTACTTCACTCTCTCAGATAGTGAAGCAAGTCTTTCCTGTGCTTTATTTAAAGGAGATGCTCTCCGAAACCCACAGATACGCCAACTTAAGGATGGAGATAAAGTGATCATCCTTGGCGCGATTAGCGTTTATCAGAAGAGAGGAACATTTCAGCTTCTCGGTAAAAAAATTATCCCTTCTGGTCAAGGTCACTTAAAACTTAAGTTTGAAAAGCTAAAGAACAAGCTTGCTGCAGAAGGGTTGTTTGATATTGCTGTGAAAAAAAAACTACCAGTATTCCCTAAAAAAATTGCTGTGATTACTGCACTTAAAGCAGCGGCATTAGCAGATTTTATCAACGTCATTGAAAGAAGATCTGCCTGGTATGAGATCTTTATTGTCCCAGCTATCGTTCAAGGCGATGGAGCTCCAACGACTCTGATCGCAGCACTTGAGCGTGCCCAAAACATTGAAGGGATAGAATTAATTGTCATCACCCGTGGTGGTGGAAGCATGGAAGATCTTTGGTGTTTTAACGATGAAAATCTCGTGCGTAAAATCGCAGATTGTAAGATTCCAACAATCAGTGCAGTTGGGCATCAGGTGGATTTTACTTTATGTGACTATGCTGCAGATTTTCGTGCAGAAACTCCTACGGCTGCTGCTGAAATCATTTCACAGCCTCAGACAGAACTTAAGCGTCGTATTGAAAACTCTACTCGACAACTTAATGCGCAGTTAAAAAATATGGCAACTAAGCTTGTCACTCAAAAAGATCGTATTCATCCTCAAAAACTACTTCTCCTTTTACAGAATCAGATGATGCAGAAGAAAAGTCGGCTTGAAAGATTTAAAAACCTTGATGATCGATTAGATCGACTGAAATTTTTTGAACTCTCTCAGAGGGTCGATGAGTCTGAGGTCAGATTAATAAAAAGAATCGAAACAATGCAAACGGAGCTCGAGCATCGTCTGAATTTATCCTATCAAGTGCTCCAAGCGGTAGGCCCTCAGAGTATCCTACGGCGCGGATATACCTACCTCTCTGGAGAGGGAGAAAAAGTCATCACTTCTGCGACGAAGTTTCAACAGATGACAAGTGATAAGTATAAGCTTCACTTTTATGATGGTGTTGTCCATGTCAGTAAGGAGAAGAAATGATTTTTTTGTATGTTGCCTTGATAAATCTTTGCTTGGCACAAGACCTGGTCATTTCTCCTGGAGAAGCTCGACTTGTTCAACTCAAGTCAGTTGAAAACGGGGATGAGCTTTTTTGCGATGACCAGAAAATAAAAATGAATAAAGAGAAGGATGGGAAGAGTTTCGCACTGATTGTTGAAAACTATTTTTCAGAGGAAACAGAAAAGAAATGTCAGTTGAAAAATGGTCTTGTTATTAAAAAAGAAATAGTCTTCAAAGTGATTGCCAAGAAGTACCCGGAGGAGAAGCTCCAGGTTGATATGAAAACAATCAAGCTCTCAAAAAAAGATGAACTCCGAGCTTTTAATGAGCAGAAAGTTTTAAATAAACTTTATGCGGAGTCTCCAGAAAAAAGCTATTTTAAATCGGCATTTATTGAACCTTTAGATTCTCTTAAAACGAGTTTGTATGGCTCGAAGAGGATTTATAATAATCACAAAAAGAGTCAGCATCTTGGGACTGATTATCGAGCGCAAATAGGAGTTGTGATTCCTGCCGCGAATGCCGGAAAAGTTGTTTTTGCAGGAGACCTTTTTTATACAGGATGGACCGTAATTATAGATCATGGACTAGATATTTTTTCAGTTTATGGACATCTTTCAAAAGTTAGCGTGCAAGCTGGCCAGATGGTTACTCGCGGTGAGAAGATTGGGCTTTCGGGGAATACAGGAAGAACATCAGGCCCTCACTTACACTGGGGAACGAAAGTACAAGGACATTACATCGATGGACTTAGTCTTATCGAAGAAACAAAAAAAATAAATGACTAGTTTTTTCACTTTACCTCACTACTACATTGATCCATCCTTAAGCCTTGATTTAAAGAAGTCCCTCTCATCATTAATGGGAGAGTTTCTCCTGAGCCAAGCACAAGATTCTCGTGCCTCACAGTTACTTATTTTTGTCCATGAAGATTCCGCTCAGAATTTTAAGGAAACTCAAGCCTTTTGTAAGGTATGTTTTCAAGACATGAATCATTCTCTCTTTCACAAGTCGACAGATCTCGATGAGATGCACCTCGATTTAATTGTTGAGCAAGCTGATGAGTTAGATTTTCTGCGAGATTTTTTACAACTAAGGCTAAATGAGTATAAGAGTGTTCACTGGAACAAACTTTATGAACTTGGCATGAAAAATATTCTAAAGTTTAGAAGCTCTGTGAGCGCCTTAGAAGTAGAGGATATCAAAAAACTTTCTTTGCATCAGGATGTGCTCCTTGAACTGATTGAATTCGAGAAAGAACTTTTTAACCTTGAAGCGATTGAAAAATGCGAAAGATCTGTACGATCATTCCTGAAAAAAATTAGTTCTAAGATAAAATTCAAAATGATTGATCCAGATAAGTTAGAAGACCTCCGGGAGGTCCATCATTTTCTTCCTGTTTCAAGCACCTTCGGTGTTGAGATCGACTGGACGAAATTGGAACCGCAGGCTCTTCTTGAGCTCTACTTAGTTTTAAGTTCATTGAATCAGGTTATTCTTTACAGACAAGAAAATAAGAACCACCTTTTTGATGAGAGATTGTGGGATAAACTTTTAGATGCTCTTCCGTTTCCCGTTGCCCTGTTTAATCGAGAAGGTGAGGTCCATCAGTGTAATTTACTCTTCACAAAACTTAATACGTCTCCAGAAGAATTTAGGAAGGTTGAAAACCGTCAAAAGATTTTAATTGATCAGATCCCTTATACCGTATTTGTGAAAGAGATCTTTCATGTGGGTGAGGAAAAAAAGATTTTCATTTTTTTCACAGAGAGCTATTTCGTTAGGCACGACGAGCACCATACTCCCTCCTCTCAGGAGCTAGGGATTATTAGTTCTAGTATCGCGCATGAACTTAATAATCCGATTGCGGGAATTCACTCGGCGATTTCACTTCTTCAGCTTGACCCTAAGACTGACGCTGAGTTAAATCAAATTTTAGATGAGATGAAAAATGGAGCTCTTCGCTGTAAGCAGCTGGTAGAGACTTTCCTCGGTTTTTCACGAGTGAGGATTCAGAATCTTGAACCGATCAAGAACGACACAAGTCTGATTAATCTTTGTTATCATCAGTCGATTAACCTTTTGCGCTTTAGAACGGTTGAAACGGGTATCCGTTTTTCACCCAAGTATCAATTATTTGCTGAGCTCAAGAATCCTTCCAACTTAAGTTTAATGACGATGGCCTTTTATCTTATCTTCGGTGAGATCATGACTCTTTTCTCTCACCATCAGCTCGTCTCCCTTAAGGCAAACGAGAAGGTGATTGACGTCGAGCTCGTTGAATCATCTCAAGAAATATCACTTCAATTTAAAAGTCTTAATATTTCATCACTCAAACTCTCAAAACTTATTCTCAATCTCATCCATATGGAGAAGATGTCTCTCTCTGTGAGTGACTTTTCATTAAGGTTTATCCTTAATCCTACTAGAGATATCGAGTAGGGAAGTGGTAGGGGTCTGGGTGCCTAAGAGTGAGCTGCTCAATTCGATCATTGTACGCTTTTGGATTTTCTTTAATGTCTTGATTCTTGAGTCTTAGGTAAAGTTCTGGATTGCTTAAAAGTTCGTCCTCAAAAAAATCAAGAATCAGATCCTTGATGTCATTTTGAAGATAGATCTTGCGCTTACTCTTTTGTTGCTGTTCAAACCGTTGAACTTGATTGCTCAAAAACTGCTGAAGCTTCTTCTTATGGGATGGATATTTAAAAATTAATTGCGAGTACGGAGAAAAGTTTAAGAAAGAGTAGAGAATGAACTGCCCACTGATTAAGTGAGGAGTAATGACGAAGTCTTGTTCTTCGATGATCTTGTTTTTATCTTTCTTGTTTCTTGATTTCTTTTTTAGATAATCAATCGTTTTTACACGATAAGTTTCAGGAATTTTTGCGAAATTATTGTTGAGGAAAAAAAGCCCTTCGATATAGGGACCAGTAAGACGTATGTGGATTTGATTCCATCGAAAGTCTTTCAGATAGGCCATGACTTCTTTGACCTCTTCTCCAGGATGCTTAATCGGAAGGATGGCAAGGATCACACCATTATCTCCCTTCACACTGAGAACTAAGGGGATAGTCTGACGTGATAAAATCTCTTCGACTTTTGCTAAAGATTCTGACTCTTCAACAATCAGTCGATCCATTTCGAACCTATTTCGAGGATAGTAGAGTTGGTTAACCTTTCTGATGTGTTTGAATTCAAAAATTTCGAGATACTTTAGGAGAAGTTCTCCTGTCGCTCTTGCATCTTCAATCGCTCTGTGTGCGTGAGAGTGATCAATATTAAAAAGCTGAGACATGTAGTTTAGGTTGGAGCTCATAATGTCAGGAATCAGGTGCTTCGTCATAATCTGAGTACAAATCACTTTATTCTCAAGAGCAGGGCGTCCCATTTTTTTCAAAACACCGTTGATGAAGGGAATATCGAAAGAGGTGTTGTGAGCAACGAGCACGTCAGTGCCGGCAAAGCTCAAAACTTCATCGATCACTTCTTCTATTTTGGGAGCATGAAGCACATCGTTCTTTTTAATACCCGTAAGTTTTTGAACGAAGTCTGGGATCTCTTTTTCAGGATTAATGAGAAAACTTCTCTCCTCTGTGATTTTTCTGTTTTCAATTTTTACCATCCCTATTTCAATGATCTTTTCGGTCTCTGGATTTCCACCCGTGGTTTCAAGGTCGATGACACAAAAATTTAATTGATTCAGAAGATCTTTTGAGAATTGATCAGGTACTATCATGATTAATAAAGAAGCATTCGCTTCTTCCTTTTTATTTTTTTAAATGATCAGGTGTAAATGCCTGTGTGAGAAATTCATTTAGTTTTTTTGTTGTTTCTACTCCAGTCTCGTTGCCAATGGTAATTTCCATTTGCGGGTCTGCAAATTCTGTCATGACTTGAAGACACATTCCGCATGGAGGCCATCCAGCCTTCGTGTAGACATAGACCTTTGTTATTTTTTTATGTCCTTCGGAGACAGCTTTCCAGATCGCGACTCGCTCAGCACAAACTGTTCCACCGTAACTAGAATTTTCAATGTTTGTCCCAGAGTACTCTGTCCCATCTTCACACACGACCACAGAACCAACTTGCGCCAGAGAATAGGGTGAGTGAGAGTGTTGAGAAGCTAAAATAGCTTTTTCTCGCAGTGAATGCATCTAAACTAGTCCTCGTTTTTTAAGTTCAAGAATAGTTTCTGTCAAAATGTTAGCAAATCCAAGCATGGCCTTTTCTGCCACTTTTTTCACATCATCGTGAGAGAGCTTTTCCTTTTTTATTCCTGCTGCATAGTTCGTTACACAAGCGACTGCGGCGACTTTTAGTCCAGCGTGATGAGCAGCGATGACTTCTGGAACCGTACTCATTCCAACGAGATCAGCTCCAAGGATTTTAAGCATTCTAATTTCGGCTGGAGTTTCGTAACTTGGCCCCAAAACCGAGCAGTAAACTCCAGCTTTAATGGTCGCACCAACTTTCTTAGCTGAGGCGATAATCACCTCTCGGAGTTCTTCGTTGTAAGCTTCGCTCATATCTGGGAAGCGAACGCCAATTTCATTAAGGTTTGGTCCAACCAGTGGGTTTTTACCTGACAAATTAATATGATCTGAAATGGCCACGAGATCCCCAGGATGGAAGTCCGCATTGATCCCGCCTGAGGCATTAGTGAGAATAACCGATTGAACGCCAAGAGCTTTAAAGACTCTAATCGGATGAACAATCTCCTCCATGGTATGTCCCTCATAAGGATGAAATCTTCCTTGAAGAGCAACAACTTCAACACCATGAACTTTTCCGAAAATCAGTGCTCCTGCATGACCTTCAACGGACGTCTTCTTAAAGTGAGGGATATCTTTGTAGGGGATAATTGTTTTTTGTTCAATATGGTCTACATAAATACCTAAACCTGAGCCCAAGACGATCCCGAGCTTCGGGTTGGATGGATGGATACTTTTTAAGTAAACAAGTGATTCATTGATTTTTGTAAGTGACATGTGAAACTCGTTTTAAGCAATTGTCTCTATGATCAATTGACTTGGTTTTATTTTTTTTGAACTCAGCTTAATCACCTCAGTAACCATCTCTTTTGATATCCGATCTGCAACGTTCTTTTGCTCTGGGTGATGATGGATCGTGAGGAGAGCATCTCCCTTTTTGAGTTGATCACCTTTTTTGCGGTGAAACTCAAAGGCGACAGCGAAATCAATCTTATCCGTTTTTGTTCTTCTTCCACCCCCGAGATCAATCAAGAGGTGACCGATTTTTTCATTTTGAAAAGATTCGAGGTAGCCACTTTTAGGAGCTCTCACAACGGTTTTGGCTTTAGCCTGAGGGAGAAGCGAGTAGTTATCAATGACCTTCGAATCACCACCTTGAGCATCGATGAGTTCTCTAAATTTCTTCAAGGCACTTCCATCAGTGATGGTTGAGATCGCCTTGTCACGAGCAAGATCCAAAGTTTTTGCTTTTTTAGCTAAAAAAATCATATGAGCAGCGAGCTCAATAGAAAGAAGAGCAAGATCTTTTGGCCCCTGACCTTTGAGTGTTTCGATGCTTTCGATAAGTTCATGTGAATGACCAACAAAATGACCAAGAGGTTGATCCATATCAGTCAAAAGAGCTGCAGAGCCTTTTTTAAACCTCTTCGCTGTTTGCATCAGACTTAAAGCAAGTTTCTTCGCATCACTTTTGGTTTTCATGAAGGCCCCTGAGCCAACTTTTATATCGAAAACAATTCCATTCGCACCTTCAGCGAGTTTCTTACTCATGATCGATGCTGTGATGAGAGGAATAGAATCAATCGTCGCGGTTACATCTCTTAAGGCGTAAATCAGTCTGTCGGCAGGAGCGATCTCTGGTGTTTGACCGATCAAGACAACTCCATTTTTATTGAGAAGTTCAGAAAACTGAGTGAGATTTAAATCTGTTTTAAAACCGCGAATGGCTTCTACTTTATCAACCGTCCCACCAGTGTGGCCTAAGCCACGACCAGCTATCATAGGAACCTTTACTCCTGCAGCGGCTGCAATTGGTGCGAGGATAAAAGAAGCTTTATCACCAATGCCCCCAGTGGAATGTTTATCAATAACATTCTGACCTTTAAATTTTAACTGTGCTCCGGATTCTAGCATCGCATCTGTTAAGCTTGCCGTTTCTTCAGAGTTTAAACCATTAATGAAAGCCGCCATAAGAAAAGCAGACACATGGTAGTCTTGGATGAGACCTTGAGTGTATTGATCGATGAACCATTTGATTTGTGGTCGCGTGAGTTCGAGGCCTTTTTTCTTAGCATCAAGTAGTTGATAAACATCATATTTCGCTTTCATCGTTTGCCATCCTTAGAAGAGGCCATTATCATAGTCTTAGGACTTGTTTGTTGGCAAAAGGTAAATGTTTATGAAAAAAAGTTTAATTTTTTTCCTTATTTTAAATCTTCTTTTTTCATCTCTCTCCATCGCGCAAGATGAGGAACAGGCAGATGATTTAGTTAAAAATACTCAACAAGATATTTTAACTGTCGCTGCAGCAGGAGTTGGTGGAGCGATTATTGGTTTATCAACTCTTTCTTTTGTGAGTCGTCCGAGTCGACATATTTCAAACATTTGGACAGGGGCGGCTCTTGGTGTCATCGCTGGAGTTATTTTTGTTGGTTACAACAGCGCTCAGAAAGGATCTGAGGATTTACAAAGCTCAGCTGAATTTAATTCCCTCGAAAGATTTGCCTGGCATGAAGATTCTACTCCCTTTTTAGGTTTAGACTCTCAACCTTCCCTTAGCTTTTCGCAGAGCTTCTAGGCTTTTTTATTGCCATCTTGATTTAACGCCAAGTATAACCCCATGAGTTAATAAACTCATGTATTAGGGTGGCTTATGGAAAAAATCATTTCTCTCGTTGGTCTTTTTGTCATGATTGGTGTGAGCTATGCCTTAAGTGAAAATAGAAAAAATATTCAATGGCGCACGGTGATTAGTGGTGTGCTTCTTCAAATTGTTTTTGGTCTCATCATTTTAAAAACAAGTTTTGGTCGAGAGGTCTTTGACTCTATCGGCAGAGGATTTAATTCAATCTTAGGTTTTACCGCTGAAGGAGCGAAGTTTCTTTTCGGTGGACTGGCCACGCCAAGTGACAGCCTCGGATTTATTTTTGCCACCATGGTACTTCCTACGATCATTTTTATGAGTTCATTAATGTCAGTCCTTTATCATATCGGGTTCATGCAAAAAGTCGTTGAAGTCGTCGCGCGAGTGATGATGAAGTTTATGAAAACTTCAGGAGCTGAATCTCTTGCAGCTGCCGCAAATATTTTTGTAGGGCAAACTGAAGCTCCTCTTGTTATTAAACCTTATGTTGGTCAAATGACAAAATCAGAGCTGATGTGCCTCATGACAGGTGGGATGGCGACGGTCGCGGGTGGCGTTCTTGCTGCTTACGTCGGATTCGGTATTGATGCTGGTCACTTACTCGCAGCCTCAGTGATGTCTGCACCAGCAGCACTCGTTTGTTCAAAACTTATGGTTCCTGAAATGGAAGAATCCGTCACTGCAGGAGTTGTAAGTGTTGATCTTCCGAAGGTTTCGGCCAACGTGATCGACGCCGCTGCAACGGGAGCTTCAGACGGTCTCAAGTTAGCGGTGAATGTGGCAGCTATGCTTCTTTCGTTTATTGCCTTGATTGCCATGCTGAATGGAATTCTTGGATGGACTGGATCACTCGTTGGATTTGATGGCCTTTCTTTTGAATTGATCATGGGTTACGTAAATGCTCCTGTGGCTTGGCTCCTAGGTGTTCCTTGGGAAGATTGCTTAAAAGTTGGATCGATCTTAGGGAAAAAATTAGTCCTTAATGAATTTGTCGGATACCTTGACCTTATTGCTGCTAAAGATCAGATTTCAGAAAGATCAACAATCATTACGACTTATGCCTTATGTGGCTTCTCAAACTTCTCATCGATTGCCATTCAGCTTGGTGGAATTGGGACGATGGCGCCTGAAAAAAGACCGACATTGGCTCAGTACGGGATGAAGGCTCTGATCGGGGGAACTCTTGCATGCTACATGACAGCATGTATTGCCGGGCTTTTTATTTAATAACAAAAAGAGTATTCTAATCTTAATTTAAGTTAAAAAGTTTTAAGATTAGGACATTCAATGGCAAAAGAACTTGTGGTTAACCAGACCCACACTGAGTCGCGTATTGCGCTCATCGAAAATGGTGAAATTCTCGATTTTCTTATCGAACGACAAACTCATAAAAATGAATCTGCACCAGTTGTTGGAAACATTTACCTCGGAAGAGTCCTAAGAGTTCTTCCAGGGATGCAATCAGCCTTTGTGGATATTGGACAGGAAAGAGCAGCTTTTCTTTACGTTGATGATGCTTACTTACCAACGATTGAAGAGCAGCGAGAAATGCAGGAAAGAATTGAGGCTTCAGAGTCACAGAGCAAGAGAATGGGAGAAATAATCCCTGATGAATTTTCAACTCTGACTGAAAGTGTCGATATGAAGTTTCGTCCAGACGTCAAAATTCAGGACTTTTTGAAAGAGGGCGATGAGATTGTCGTGCAAATCGCGAAAGAACCCATCTCTACCAAAGGGCCTAGAGTCACTCGTCACATCACACTCGCAGGCAGACACATTGTTTATATGCCATTCATTGAGCACACTGGAGTGTCACGAAGAATTGAATCTGAAGAAGAAAGAAAAAGACTCAAAGACGTCCTTGATTCTATCCGTCCTGAGGGAGTTGGAATTATTGCTCGAACTGTCGCCGAAGGGCAGAGCTATAAAGTTCTAAAAAATGATTATAATAATCTCGTGAAAATTTGGAAAGAAGTCCAGAAAAGACAAGAGAAAGCAAAAGCTCCGCTTGAACTTCACCAGGATCTCTCTTTTGTTCAAAGAGCGCTCAGAGATATTATGGATGAAGATGTGGATGTCCTGGTAGCTGACTCCAAGTCTGCGGTAAAGCAGATCGAAAAGTTTATTCAACGTTTTGTTCCTCATCATAAAGCAAAAATTAAATTCTATGATGGTGAGCTTCCGGTGTTTGAGCATTATGGAATTGATATTGAAATTGAGAGAGCTCTTTCGAATCAGGTTTTCTTAAAATCCGGTGGCTCCATCAATATCGATCAAACAGAAGCTTTAGTTTCGATCGATGTGAACACGGGAAAATTTGTTGGTAAAAAAACACTAGAAGAGACGATTCTAAAAACGAACCTTGAAGCGGTGAAAGAGATTGTTTATCAGCTTCGTGTGAGAAACTGTGGTGGAATTATCATTATTGATTTTATTGATATGGAAAAAGAAGATCATCGCCATCAAGTCTACTCGGCCCTTCTTGAGGCATTAAAAAAAGATCGCTCAAAAACAAATGTACTTCCGATCTCAGGTCTTGGTCTGGTGGAGATGACGAGGAAAAGAACCAGAGACACTCTTGTTCGAACGATGTGCGAGCCTTGTCCTTATTGTGAGGGTGTTGGAAGGGTCAAATCAGTTGAAACGGTGAGTTTTGAAATTATCAGAGAGTTACAAAAAGTGATTAAGAAAACATCAGCCCATAAAATCACTCTTTTCGCTCACCCAGAAGTTTCGGCAAAGCTTACGAGTGAAGACTTTGGAATTATTGAGGTCTTGGAGGAGTCATTTCAAAAGACGATCCTTGTAAGGTCAGATAATAATTATCATGCAGAGCAGTACGAGATCTACGCACCTGAAAATTAAATCTTGGACGAAGCTTAACCCTTTGTGCTAATTTTACCCGACATTTATAGCTATTTCTAACTCGCTCATGGCCAATAGTGACCATGGGCTTAATGATAATCCAGGAGGAAATATGATCTACGAAGCGGCATTTGTCGTTCGCCCAGACGCATCCGAAGAAGCGGTTGCCTCAATCAAAAGCTCTCTTGCTGAAGTTTTCAAAAACTTTGGTGCAGAAGCACTCGTTAACGATTCATGGGGAGTAAAAACTTTTGCTCAACAAACTGAATCAGGCCTTAAAAAAGGCGCTTACCACTACGTTATGTACAAATCATCTCAAGGGGCAGTGAACTCTGAGATCGATCGTCGTTTTGGTATTAACGAATTCGTTGTACGTCACTTAATCGTTAAGCTTGGAGATGATAAAGACCAAGCTGAAATCGTTAAGAACTACAAAAACCCTAATCACTCTCAAGCAAGTGCTGAAGTTGATGATGATGGTGGATTCGAAGGCGGAGAAGACAAAGACAAGAAAATGCATTCAAAAAGAAAGTCTTGTTGGTTCTCAGCGAAGAAAACATCTCCAGATTGGAAAGATCCTAAGACTTATTCTTGGCTTGTGAACGAGTTCGGAAAAATTTCTCCAGCTCGTGTAACTGGTCTTACACCTAAGTTTCAACGTCGTGCGAATGATGCGATTAAGCGTGGAAGAAACATGCTTTTAATCAGCTATCAATCAAACGAAGTTGCTAGATAAGGATCACGGGATTCAAAGTGAACGCTGAGGTCATGCAAACTCCACAACTTTCAACAGCTAGGCTGCTCCTTTTGGGGGCGTCTTCAGTTATTTTGTGCTTGAGCTTTATCATGGCCATCTTCGCGCCTTTTCCACTTGCTCTTGGTGTCGTCCTTTATGGAAGATTAAAAGGAATTGGAATCGGGGTCCTTGGACTTGTCGTAAGTTTTTTGTTTTCTTATTCGGTTTACGGAGATTTCACATTATTTGGTTTTTATTTGTGCGTGTTTTTGTTTGCTCTTGGTATCTCTGAAATTGCTCAGAGAGAGTGGTCACCGGTCAAAGGCCTCGTGGGCTTTGGTCTCGGTTTCATTCTCCTCGTTTCAGGCTTAATGGCAAACTTCTTTATGTCACAGAACATGACACCAAAAAGTTTCATTCTTTCTCAAATCGAAAAAAGTGCAGATAAACTTAAAGAACAAAAAAAGTTAGTTGAACAGAGTACTGATAAAGATGCGATACATGTCCTTGAGCTTTTAGATCGACCAGATCTTATGGCTGACCAAGTGATGGAAGTTTTCCCAAGTTATTTTTTCATGGGAGTCTTCTTGATGCTTTGGTTTAACATGTTCCTGACGTTGAAAAGTAGGAGATTGCTTTTAAGTGCACAAGATTTTAAATTTTCAGAGCTAAACCTCTTAACATTTAAAGTTCCATTTGGTTTTGTTCCTGTCCTTGCCTTGGGTTTAATCCTTGCAGTTTGGGGAGCAGAGTACTTAGGTAAAGACGCAGAGGTGGTAGGATTTCATCTTATCCGCTCTCTTGGTTTATTTTACTTTTTCCAAGGTTTTGGTGTTTTAATCAGTTTACTTGATTTCGTTGGCTTGTTTGGATTCTTTCGGACAGTGCTCGTGATTATGATTGTGTTGATGGGGAATCCCATCATCGCGGCAGCCGGTCTCTTTGATAACTGGTTTGATTTTAGAAGTTATTTTATTAAAAACAAAACGGAAGAATAAAAATTTGAGGAGAAATATATGAAAGTCATCCTTACAGAAAAGGTTAAAGCCCTTGGGACAATCGGAGAAATCGTGAATGTTTCTGCAGGATTTGCAAGAAATTTCCTTTTTCCAAAGAAACTAGCTATCCTTGCTGATGAAAAGAACTCAAACGTTCTTAAAGATAAGCAAAAGGCACTTGCTAAGAAGATCTCAGCTGAGAAGTCTCAAGCTGAAACTCTTAAGAAAAAACTTGATGGTCTTACAGTTGAACTTATTAAAAAAGTTGGAACAAACGGAAGACTTTTTGGTGCTGTTACATCTCAAGACATCGCTAAAGAGCTTGAGAAACAAGGTGTTCAAATTGAGAGAAGACTTCTCTCTGTTGATGGTTCAATCAAAACTCTTGGAACTTATGAAGTAAAAGCGAAACTTTTCCAAGACGTTACAGCTACGTTCAAGCTTAAAGTTGCGATTGATGCAGCTATGGCTGAAGAACTTAAGAAGCAACAAGCTGAAGCTCAGAGAAGAAACGCTGAGAAGAAAGCAAAAGCTGAGGCTCTTAAGGCTGAAGCTGCAAAAGCAGAAGCTGACGCTCTCGCATCAGCTGAGTAATCTACCAAACTCAAAAGAGAGAGGACTAAGTTCCTCTCTCTTTTTTTATTCGGCTTGAGGTCTTATGGCACCTTCTTTGGAACTTCCGCACGATACCAATGCAGAAAAAGCACTCTTAGCTTGCCTTCTCATTGATAACGGAACCTTCGATGAAATTTCAGATGTTGCCTTAGCGGCGAGTGATTTTTATCACCCTGCTTACTCACTCATTTATGGATGTATCAAAGAACTCCATATCGATTCTAAGCCTTTCGATATCATCACGGTTTCATCCAAGCTTTTAGACAACGGAAAACTTGAAAGCATCGGTGGTCAATCTGCGCTGGTGGCGATTTGTGAGGACATCGGTTCTTCTGCTAATATAGAGTACTATGCACGGCTTATTAAAGAAAAAGCCGTCCTTCGCGAAGTCATACGAGCAGCTCAAAGAGTTGTTCAAGCGGGAACAAATTTTTCTGGTGACATTGATAGTTACCTTCAGGATGTAGAGTCAACTTTCTTTAGGCTCACATCACAAACTAAGAATTCAAAAATGATGACTCTTAAGGAAGCTCTTTATGAGAACCTTAAAGAGTTAGAGAAGCCTGCTCGTGCTAAGGGAGAAATCTTCGGAGTAAGCACGGGATCAAGAGCTCTTGATAGTAAGCTTTTAGGCTTACAACCTGGTCAGCTTGTGATCATTGCCGCGAGACCAGGTATGGGAAAAACCGCCCTCGCTTTAAACTGGGCGATCGCAGCTGCAAAACAAACGACTCTTCCCGTAGCGATCTTTTCATACGAGATGATGTATGCAGAACTTTCGATGAGGCTTCTCTCATCAGAAGCGAGCATTGATTCTCGAAAATTAAAAACAAAAGATTTTAATGAAATGGACCTTCGGGCCATATCTGGAGCGATTCAAAAACTTTCGAATCTTCCTATCTATATCAATGATACAGGTTCGACCAATTTGATTGATATCAGATCATATTGTCGAAAAATTAAGGCAGAGAAGGGATTGTCGATGGTCGTGATCGATTACTTGCAGCTCATGCCATCTCACTCAAATAAAAATAACCGTGAGCAGGAGATTGCGGAAATCTCTCGAGGAATCAAACTCCTCGCTAACGAGCTTGAAGTTCCAATCGTTGCTCTTTCTCAGCTTAACCGTGCAGCCGCGGCTCGAACAGACAGAAGACCACAGCTTCAGGATCTTCGAGAATCGGGATCTCTAGAGCAAGATGCCAACATCGTGTGCCTTATTCACAGAGAAGATTACTATGATCCGAACACACCGAAAAAAGGTGTCGCTGAGATCATTATCGCTAAAAATCGTAACGGTGAACCTGGTACAGTTGAGATGTCTTGGATTGGATCGCAGACGAAGTTTGCCGAGCTCGAATTTCAACGTCCGGAGCAGGGTGCGTGATCAGATCCTTCTTTCATCTTAATGAAAAGAAGTATCTTGAAGCCAGTGAAGCCCAGTCAGCTTACCGCTATTATTTAAATCATCGAGAAAATCTTCTCTCTGGAGAAAAAGAATTTTATCCGATCGATCGTTTCCTGTCTGAGCTTGAGGCTTATTCGCTCCTTTCACCTTCAGAATCTTGCCTCGTTTGGCATCTTTGCTACGAGCTAGGTTTATATCTCATGGGATTAAGGGAGAAGATCACTGAGAAAACTCCTCTTGCGGTGTCTATCGATTATCAAAAAACAAAAGAGGTCACGAAAAAGAGAGGAGATCATCTTGAGCTTAATATGATCATGAAGCCAGACTTCAGTGAATATAAAAAAAGTTTCCAGGAGGTTTTCGAGCACCTTGAGCGTGGAGAGTGTTATCAGCTCAACTTAACATTTCCTTATGAGTTTATTTTTAAAAATAATCTCTCAGAGATCGATCGAACATTTATTGATAGGGCGGATCTTTCTCCTTTTGCCCATACAACTTTTCTCGGTGATGAGTATCTTCTAAGTAATTCTCCTGAGTGTCTCTTTCAAGTTTCAAAAAAATCTTTATTCTCTTTTCCGATCAAAGGTACAAAATTGAAAGGTGAGACTGCCTGGAGAGATCTTCTAGAGTCAAAAAAAGATAAGGGTGAACTGTATATGATTTCAGATCTCATCCTAAACGACTTAAATTCACTTTCCTTAGAAGCCGAAGTGGTGAAGAAGCGAGCGAGGTTATCTGTTCCTGGCCTTATTCACCAATGTTCAATCCTTAAACTTGAACTTAAACAGGACTACACATTAGCCAAAGTTGTGAGAGCACTTTTTCCTGGTGGCTCTATCACGGGAGCGCCTAAAAAAAATGTGATGAAGCTTATCTCGCAAATTGAAAAGAGAGAGAGAGGCTATTATTGCGGTTCAACCATCCTTAAATACCAAACGAAGTGCCTGGCGAGTATTAATATCAGGACAGCGCATATCCCGCTTGAAACACAAATTTTGAACTACCAAGCTGGTGGAGGCATCACTCTTTTATCCGAAGCTCATAAAGAGTATTTAGAGATGGAAGCTAAAATGAAGAGCTTTCTGACATTCGTTAGTAGGTCCAATAAAGTTCTGTAGTTTCCATGCTTTAACTAGTTGCTTAGAGATAGGTTCTAACAAAAACTTACTTCTATCCTTCAATGAATTGACTTTCGATTTCCTGAAAAGATACGCTTTTTTGCAAGTTGCTACTAAACGGATTTAAGTAGCGTAATTATCAAGGAGTCAAGAATGACGACTGAACAACACACACAGTTTGTTTCAGAAGATGAAAAAAAGAGAGTTTCTATCGAAAATCTCTCAAAGCTAACAGGATTTCCTGCAGAGATTATTTGTAGTGAAATTTTTAACGGTCAGACACCAAGTGAGGTCTCACTTGAGGAGTTAAGATCGGCGATGTTGAAGTTCATCGATACTTCTCTTTTAACTCAAGAAAACTAGTCAGGAATTAAAAAGCCCCGTTGTGACGGGGCTTTTTTTCATCTCTTAAGTTCATTTATTAAATTCCGATACTTTATCCATAAAGACTTACTTTGTTGAGGTTATTTTATGGATATAGCTACCGTCTCCGGACTCATACTAGCTTCAGTGGCGATTGTAGGGTCAATTCTCTACGGATCACCCCTTCAGATCTTTATCGATATTCCTTCAGTGGGGATTGTGGGTGGAGGAGTTATTGCTTCAACACTCATTAAGTGGCCGATGGAGCAAGTGAAAACGACGGCAACCATTTTTATGAAGTCTGTTTTTTTTACTTCTGCTGAACCAAAAATGATTATTGAAGAGATTCAAAAACTAGCAGAGACAGCGAGAAGAGAATCGGTCTTCGCTCTTGAGAAGGTTCCTGTTGATGATAAATTTTTAAAGAAAGCAGTCACTCTAGCTGCAGATAATAGACCACCTGAGGTCATCACATCTATTCTTGGATTAGAAATCGCTGCGATGGAAGAAAGACACGCGAAAGGGATTGAAATCCTCGAGGGGATGGGTGCTGATGGTCCGGCATTCGGGATGATTGGTACGCTGATTGGTCTGGTGCAAATGTTACAAAGTATGTCGGATCCTTCATCAATTGGTCCTGCGATGGCGGTTGCTCTCTTAACAACATTTTACGGTTCCGTTATTGCGAACGTTTTTACCATTCCCGTCGCTTCAAAGCTTAAAGTCAGGTCAAAACAAGAATCTACGAAAATGAATATTATCGTGGCAGGTGTTCTAGGAATAGTTGCGGGAGAAAACCCAAGAGTGATTCGTGAAAAACTAGACTCTTTCCTTCCACCGAAAGATCGTCTTGTTGAGGATAAAAAGGAGTAGGTCATGCTTGATCAACCGAAATGTCCTCCCTGTAAACCAGGGGCTCCGGGCTGGCTAGCGACTTTCTCCGATTTATGTACGCTTCTTCTTACATTCTTTATTTTGCTTCTCTCTTTCGCTAAAACAGAGACGGCAAAATACGAGGCTGCCGTCGGATCTCTCAGGAATGCCTTTGGAGGTAACGTCCTAAAAGCAGGAGATGTTTTAAGGGCGGGTAAATCACCAAGTGATGCCTTTACGATGATAGATTCCGATATGCCGGCGAAGCCTTTTCCCATTGAATTTTTAACGGCTGAAGGTCTTCTCGATAAACATGAAGTGAACCGGGATACGGATGTTCAACTTAACCAAGTGAAAAAAATGTTGGCCGACCATGAGCTCTCTGAGTCTGCAAACGTCTATGAAATGCCAGAGACGATTTTAGTGAGAATGAAAGATCACATTTACTTTCAGGATGGATCTGTTCAGTTTGATGAAATCAATATGCAAGTTTTTGATCAACTGGTGAAAATGCTGAAAGATAATAATTGGCAACTCTTAATTGAGGGTCATACAGCAGTCGGCGAAATCGATAAGAAAACAAAAATGGACTCATTCCATCTCTCTGCTGAAAGAGCTCTGACGATCTCAAAGCTTTTGATTGGCCGTGGAATTACTGCCGATCGAATCACCACGATTTCTTATGGTGATTCTCGCTCTAAAACAACTACTGAAGAAAATGGAAACTGGAGAAGAGTTGACTTTGTTTTGAAAAAAGTTGATTTAAGAGCTGAAGGACGAAAAGTCGACGTAAGATAATGAAACTATCATTTTGCTGGCTCGGTGAGGAGAAGTCGTTAGAGTTGATCCTTATCGAGCTTTTTTTATGCTCTAAAAATCAATTGAAACTCTCACTTTCTAAAGAGGCGAGGGTGAAGACTATTTTTTCAAAAAAAGAAATTCAGATCCCACTTGATCTCGCCAATCACAGGCAGATCAATCCTGTTTATACTGGTGAAAGAGTCGATGTTTTGTTTGAAAACGAGGACTATCTTGCGATTCACAAGCCGCCTTTCATTCACTCTCATCCTTTAAAGTATTCAGATACAAATACGGCGATAAATTCTCTCGTCGGTCTTAAAAAATGGCAGGTGCTCGAGGTTAATCAGAAAAATTATGATCGAGGATTACTTTATCGATTAGACTTTGAAACTTCAGGAGTTCTGTTACTCGCTAAAAAACAATTTCTTTATGATCAAGTCAGAGCAAACTTCCGAAGTCTAATGAAAGAAAAATTTTATCTTGCGATCGTTCAAGGGGATTTTCATCTCGATGGACGTCATCTGCATTTTCTTCGCTCGAATTACTCGAAGCAAGTTTGCTCAGATGTCGAAGTGTCTGAAGGCCAGGAAGCAAATCTTGATGTGAAAAAAATCATGGCCCATGAGGGACACTCACTCCTTTTGATTCGACTGCATGAGGGCCATCGCCATCAAATCCGAGCACAACTCTCATTTCTCGGGTTCCCGATCTTAGGAGATGAACTCTACGGCGGAGAGAAATCATCAAGACTTTTTCTTCATGCTTTTGAGTACCGAGGAGAAGTCACTGTGAGAGATGAGAAAGCTGAATTATTTGAGCTCTTCTTTGACTTGAACCGTGCTTTTAAGATGATCCATGATATGAGTGGGGTCATCGATCGTCGCGAGTTTTGAGAGATACTTTCCTTCAGTCACGGCATTGATCACCATCTTCGGATGCGATAACCTAAATCTGACGAGATACACTTTTTCTAAAATATCAGGTGGACTTTTTTTCGCCACAAAACTCATGTGGTTGGCCAATTGACGATACATTAAATTTTTAAGCTGGGGAGAAGTAGCTGGCAAAGAGACTTCAACGACTTCAACAGCAAGATTGACCTCTTCACAAAAAACATTCCAGTTCGCCGGAGTCTTTTTTAAAAGAGGGATGAGGACCGCCTTACAGGAGGTCGGGATCAGCTTATTATTGTGAAAAAGACCCCATTTTTTTTCCCTGGAAACTTGCATGATAAATAGCGAAAAGAGCAGAAGCCCTATGGCAAGTACTGGTTTTTTCATGAGATAGTTCCAAATCATCTATTCATTATCGCTTATTTTTAAAAAATAAACACTAAAGAGTTCAAGCTCTTTATCCGACAAGTTTTATCAAGAATCTAAAAAGGATAACCATGAAGTCAGCTAAAGCTCTGGCACCTCATCAAGCAAAATTTCAGCTCGCTGAATTTGCTCAGGTTTTAGGAATCGGAGAGATGGAAGCCAAAGACTATCTCAAGGAGCACTTTCACCTCACAGGAGCCCTTAGTTTCAGAGAACTCGAGGGAATTGAGTGGGTTGAGTTTAATGTTAAAGAACTATCGTATGCTCTGCCACTTAGTCCACAAGAATGGGGTAAGTTGAATCAACTCTTTCAGCTCCAGCAGTTTAAAGATGAGGATCTCGAAAAAATTAAAACTAGACTCGCTGACGGAGGTCGGACTCAGATGATGATGAATTTTATTTCACAAATTGAGGCTTGGGATAAAGAGCGAGATGGTGAGATGGCCCAACATTTAAAGACTTCTATTGAAGCTAAAAACTTTCTGCGACTCATCCATCAATCAGACAAAATATTTGAGGTGATTGGGCTGAGCCTGCTTCATGTTGAGGGAGTGTTGAGTTTGATTGCAGAAGAACTCAGTGAACATTGTTTAATGGTGATTCCTGTCCACGAGATTAGGACAGTCGAGCCTTTCATGGATGATGACCTGAAACAACAATCTTCTCGTCTTGAGCTTGAGGACTTTGTGAAGGCAATGCGCCTCATGAGTGAAAAAGAGACAAGGCTTATTTTAAAAATTTATGATCCTTCAAGTATCAATCTTTTTCCTGAATATCATTTTTTAGGGAAACCCTGCATGATCACGAATCCTGAGGGTGATCTCATCTGGGCAGCTTATGTAGAGCCTTGCCAAGACCTGTATGAATGGATTATTACCTTAGGAGATTCCGTCGAAATTCTTGACCCTCAAAGGTTCAAGGAAGACTACTACCAATATTGTTTGGAGAAGTACAAACGAACGGCATAGGGTAGCATTGAAATCATCATCACCATTTTTTCTCCTCTCTTTTATCCCTGCGGTAGCTTATTGGCTGCTTGAGACTTATTTTACTTTAGAGATCGCTCTGGTTGGGGGTATTGTCCTTGGAGTAATTGAGATGCTTATTGAGAAAAAAATGTCTGGGCATGTTCATACGATCTCAAAGTTAAATCTTTTTCTCATCGTTTTCTTGGGAGCTATTTCTCTCTACGCCAAAGAGGGGATCTGGTTTAAACTACAACCGACTCTCACAGGATATGTTATGGGATCTTATCTTCTTTTTGAGAAGTTTAAAAAAAGATCTCTTCTCTACACGATGCTGATCGAGATGAATCAGACTCCACCACTACCAAAAGAATTTTATGAGAGGCTTGAAGGACACTTGGCGATTTTTCTTTTCTTTTACTCGAGTTGGATGATTTTTGTGACCTTAAAACTCACGACAGCTCAGTGGCTTTTCTGGAAAACGGGTGGTTTCTATCTAAGCTTTTTTGTCTTTTTTATACTAGAAATTGTGACGCTTAAACTCTTCAAAGGCAAATTGTGAAAATAGCTATTTTTTGTGGGTCATCATCAAGTATTGATCCCGCCGTTAATCAGGAAGCTCAAAAGCTCATGCGTTTTTTTTATGATCATCAAATAGAACTCATCTATGGCGGAGCTGGCATCGGGATCATGGGAGAACTTGCCACAAACCTCGTTAATCTCGGTGGAGAAGTGACAGGAGTCATCCCACAGCAACTCACTCATAAGGAAATCATTCATGCAGGTCTAAAGAAAAACTACATTGTCAAAGATATGCACGAGCGAAAAAAAATGATGTACGATCTCTCGGATGCGTTTTTAGTTTTTCCTGGAGGTATGGGAACGATGGATGAGATGTTTGAGATCCTCACCTGGCGACAAATCGGTCTTCATCAAAAACCTATCGCTCTCTTTAACATCAATGGCTACTACGATCATCTTTTACGTTTCCTCGATCATGCGGTGACCATGGGACTAGTGAAGCCACATGACCGAGAACTTTTAATCGATGCAAATAACTGGGATGATTTATGGAAGAAAATACGTCCATCAACTTAATTCCTTTTGATAAAAAAAAGGAGTCAGACCTTGAGGAAATGCTGATACTTTTTAAAGAGTATTATCCTGGCTCACCATTTCTCCCAGATTATGAAGACCTAAAATACGGAAAAAATATTTACTTCCGTGCTTTTTTTCAAGGAGAGTTTGTCGGTTTCTCAGGCATAAGTTTTAAAACACCACTGCTCGCAGAGACGATTAAAACGACAGTTTTAAAAACACACCGAAGCCGTGGGCTCGGAAAGCTCATCTCGCTTGAGATTGAGCGAGAGTGTGCTCGCCGAGGAGTCAAAAAAGTGATGAGTACGATCTATTCATCAAATCACACCATGATCCAAATTAAACTCAAACAGGGCTATGTGATCGAAGGATTTCACCTTGATCATGAGGCGCCAGGATTTCACGAGTACAGTCTCGGGAAGATTTTAAAATGATTTTTAAAAAGAAAAAGAGCGACCTTTTCACCCAGCTCCCAATCGAGACGGCGGATTTTCTTGTCGTAAGTTGGAATCATGGAGGACTCAAGCCCGGAGAGCGAACTTTTTTAATTGACCTTCAAGGACTCGAGAAAATTTCAATTCGTTATTCGAGTCTTTATGAGAGAATAGAAATACTCTCTCAAAAAGAAAAACAGGTTCTCAAAATGGATTCTCAAAACCGAGATCTCTTAAATCTGACCCTTCATGGAACACTCGTGCAGGCGATTGAAAAAGGGAAGAGATGGTCGATCAATGAATCTAACACTAAAGAACTCGCTCAAATAGCTCAAGAGGATAGGGCGCGAGAATGGATCAAAACAAGCTTTCGTGTTCTCACCCAGGCCCTTGAAAAGGTCGCTCAAGATCAATCTCTTATACTCCAGGCGACTCTCATGAGTGGGATTTTCCCAGAGAATGGACAACGACTTATCAGGCTTCATGTTTTTAACTTAGATATCTACTATCATTTTTTAACTGATGAATCGTTGAGGGTGATTATTTTTGATCAAAATGATCAAAAACTCGATGCAAGGATTTGGGTTACAAAACCTCAAATCTATGATGAACTCATTAAGGTCATTGTCTTACTTGGAAAAGTTGGAGAACTTAAAGAGTGTTAAATTTTATCATCGTTACAATTCTTTATTTTTCTTTTTCTTGGGGACTTCCCTGGGATCTTATTCCATCAACCATTTCATTTTCATACGTCTTTGATCTTTTATTTACCTTGGTGGTTGGTTTTATTTACCACTTACCATGGAAGTTTAAGTTTAAAGTGACGAAAGAGTTTTATAAGATGCTAGGAGAAGTTGTTCTTCTTGCCTGTGTGACGATTGGTTGCCTATGGTACTTTGATATTGAGCATCCCTTTCGTTTAGTTCAAAACCTCGAGTGGCAATTAATCATCCTTGCTCCCATCCTTGAAGAATTAGTGTTTAGGCAAACCCTTCAAAGAGTTTTTATTAACGGAGTTGGTGGAAAGGCTTACACCACTGTAATTGTCGCAGTGATTTTTGCAGCCTCTCACCTCGTGGCCTTAAGAGTGCTTCCAGTTGAATATGTTCCTTTTATTGGCTTTCAGTTTTTTTATACTTTTATTTTAGGGCTTTATGCTGGTTCATCCTTACTCAGGTTTCATAGTGTTTTTGTGCCTGTTTTAATCCATTTTATTTTCAATTTACTATTTTATCTTTCACTGTCTTTTGATCTGATTTAGCTTAAATTAACTCTGTGTTCCATAGGCTCTCTTTATTTACTTTTGTTGGGTGTATTGCTATATTGCGCCAAAATAAGGGTGTAGCTATGGAACAGATTCCTTCAGAACCAAAGATGATAAAAGTTGGTGACCTAGAGTTTCCACCGAGGAAAGTTTGGTTAAAGACCTATGGTTGTCAGATGAACTATCATGACACTGAAAGAATTCTTTCTCATCTTGAAGGATTGAATTTCACCAAAACAGATGATCAGTCAGATGCAGATCTTGTTATCTTTAACACTTGTGCTGTTCGAGACTTGGCCAATCAAAAATTTTACTCCCATCTTGGTGAAACAAAAAAACTTAAAACAAATCCTCTGATCAACCCAGAAACAGGTCTTAAAAAAGACGTCGTCGTGGCAGCAGGCGGATGTATCGCTCAGACAGAAGGCAAAGACCTTGTTAAAAAATACAAGCAATTAGATTTTGCTTTCGGAACTGATGTGATCGACAACATTTCGGAAATGGTTTACCGCGCTTATGCTGGAGAGAGAAAATTTTCAGTCACTTCATGGGATAAATCCGAGAACTATTCTATTGAAACTAAGATCACAACCGGGTCTCCGATGGCCTATGTGAATATTATCAAAGGTTGCGATAAATTTTGCTCTTATTGTATTGTTCCCTTCACTCGAGGGAGAGAAAAATCCAGACGACTTGATGAAGTGGTGAAGGATGTTTCACGTCTTGTGGAGCACTCAGGAGTTCAAGAGGTGATGCTTCTAGGACAGAATGTGAATTCTTTTGGTAAAGATAATGGAGAGTCTTTGGGCCAGCTCATCATGGAGCTTGAGAAAATCCCAGGCTTAAAGCGACTCCGGTATACAACGTCTCATCCGTATGATGTGACGGATGATCTCGTTGAAGCTCATCGACACTCAAAGAAACTGGCGAATCATTTACACCTTCCTGTGCAGTCGGGTTCAGACACTGTCCTTCAGCGAATGCTTCGAGAATACACTGCTGATCATTACCTCGGACTTATTTCAAAGATGAGGGCTGCAAACCCAGAGATGACGATTACAACGGATATTATTGCTGGTTTCCCTAATGAGACGGAAGAAGAACATCAAGCGACGATGGAGCTTCTTAAAAAGGCGAGATTTGATTTTATTTATGCCTATGCTTACTCTGCTCGAAAAGGGACAAAAGCTGCGAGGATGAGTGATAGTTTAAGTGATGAAATCAGAGGGAGAAGGCTCAGAGAAATTCAAGAGCTACAACTTCAAATCCAAGCTGAAGTTCGCCAAACGATGGTTGGTAAAACCTATCGTGTGCTAGTGGAGGAAAAAGGACTCAGTAAGGGAGTACTCAAATGGACTGGCAGAACATCTTGTTTTAGACTCGTTCATTTTGAGCCAGAATCTCCGGAGAAGGATTATCAGTGGCATTGGGTTGATGTTGAAATCACCTCTGCGACAGCTCTTTCCACACAAGGTCGAATCATTAAAGATCTTGGCAAACAATGCTAAAACCAGTTTATTTTATTTTAGGATGGATTTTTTTTGTTATCGGTATTATTGGGATTTTTATTCCACTACTCCCGACGACACCCTTCTTGCTTTTAACCGCCCTTTTATTTTCTAAATCATCTCCACGTTTTCACGCCTGGCTTTTGAAGATTCCTGTTGCCGGAAGAGGGATAGAGGACTGGAGAGTTAACCGAGTCATCCGACCTAAAGCTAAAGTCTTGTGTGTCACCATGGTCTCGCTCACGGCCTATTTTCTCCTCTCGAACCCTCGCATACCTTGGCAAGCCTCTTACGGAGTCTCGCTTGGGCTCGGCACTCTCGCTCTTTTCGTTGTCACAAGAAAAAGTTCGCCATAACTTCAAGTTTTTAGCAAAATAGAGCATATGAAATTCTTTTGGTTCTTTTTACCACTAATTTTTTCTGGATGTATGTCCCTGGGCTACTTGAGTGAGCAGGGGTGGGGGCAATTAAAACTTCAGGTCAAAGGTAGAAAAAATCAAGATGTCCTCAACGATCCCAAAGTGGACCCACTTTTTAAGCGCAAAATTCTCTCGATTGAAAAAGACAAAAAATTTTTCTATGAGTTTTTTAAAGAAAAAGAAACATCGATTTATTCAGAGACAACATTCCTTGATCACGAAGCCGTCACTTATCTCCTTATTGCGTCTCCTCATAAGCAAATGGTACCTCACGAGTTTGATTTCCCTTTCATGGGAAAATTTCCTTACATAGGCTTCTTCTCAAAAGATTCGGCAAAAAAGTTTGCAAAAAAGTTAGAAGAAGACGAAAATCTCGTGACCTGGATTCGGCCAGTTTATGCTTACTCAACCTTGGGTTATCTTGAGGATCGAATCCTCTCTTCTTTTTTTCATTTTGAAGATATTGAGCTTTCAGAGCTCGTTTTTCATGAGCTTTTTCACACCATTTTTTTCATGAAAGATGATGTGGATTTAAATGAAAACCTCGCTCAGTTTTTTAGCCGCCGTCTCCTGAAAGAGTACTACGGTGAAAATGCGGACTATCAAGCTTACCAAAAGCTAGAGGCAAAAAAAGAGAAAGCTACTCAAAAAATCATCGCTACCTTGGAGCTTCTTGATCAAGAGTTTAAAAAACTAGGAGTTTTCTTATCTGATGAAAAAGCAGATGAGCTGACCGAGAGATTTGTCTTGGAGATTTTGAAGCCAGTGATGAAAGATTTTTGTGACTCAATTGAGCTTCCGCAAGATGAGTGCAAGGTGAAAAAGAAATGGAACCAAGCCACCTTCGCAGCTCTCCTGACCTATGAAAAAGACCAAGAATTCTTCGAAGAGCTTTATCGAAAAAAGAACATGACTTTAATAAATTATTATCTTTGGCTTAAATCTCAGTATCAAGTCTACGAGACGATGAAGTCAAAAGAGCTGAGCTTCAAATCTTATCTAGAGAGCGCTTTATGATTCATCTTTTACTCATTGATCCCCTTGAAAAATTAAACACAAAAAAAGACTCAAGTCTGATGCTCGGTCTGAGCCTCAAGCAAAAAGGGGAGAAGGTCTTTTTTCTTTTTGAGAAAGATTTTTATGTCCAAAATTCAAAACAAGCTTCCTTTAAAGTTTGGGATTTTGAGGGATCATTCAAAGAGAAGAGTTTTTATCTTGAATCATTCAAACTCACTCTCTCTCAGGAGCTTTTAATCGATTCTAAGGTTATGATCCATATGCGCCTTGATCCACCTTTTGACTCTCATTACTTGCGAGTCCTTTGGATGCTGGATCATTATCAAGCGCAAGGAGTTTCGGTTGTTAATCAACCCCGTGGGATTATGCAGTTCAATGAAAAGCTTTATGCCTACCGATTAAAAGAGGCTCCAAAAAGTTTTGTAGGAGAAAATAAAGAAGCTGCACGCCTTTTTATCCAAGATTTAAAAACAGATGAACTCATCCTAAAGCCACTTGATCTTTTTGGAGGTCTTGGTGTGGAGAAAGTGAGTGTGAATGATTGGGAAACGGCGTTTGAAAGAAAGGTGAAAGAGCTTAAAGGGCCAGTGATCCTTCAGCCCTACCTTAAAGAGGTAGAAGCAGGTGAATTCCGCGCTATTTATTTTAAAGGTCAAAACTTAGGCACGATTCTTAAAACTCCTCAGAAGGGGGCCTTTTTATCTAATATCGCTCAGGGAGCGAGTTATAAAAAAGCACAATTATCGCCAAAGGCTCAATTGAGATGCGAAGAGGTTGCTAAAGAGCTTAAGGACTTTGGTGTCGATTGGATTGCTTTCGATGTCTTAGGTGAGATGATTTCAGAGGTCAACATCACATGCCCAGGTCTTTTAGTTGAAGTCTCTGAGGCTATGGGCGAGAATCTTGCGCTGAAGATGTTTTAATCAAAAGTCTTTGTTCCATCAGCAGAGACTTCGAGATCCATCGTCCAACAATCAAAAGTTCTCACGTTCATGTAGGTGTTGCTATTTTTAAAACCATTCGTGTGATAATCAGATGGCCAAGTCCCTTGGTTACCTTTGACGTTTGAGATCACAAGATAAATTCCTTTAGGATATTGAGAAACATAAGACGAGAGATCAATCGCTGGTGAACAAGAATTCACACCCACTGTTTGAGTTCCGAGAGGCTCTTCCCCTGTAGAATCATCTGCTCTCACACCACGTAGAGTGACATTAAACTGAAGTTTTGTGTAACCCGCAATAGATGAAGCAGGCATGTTTCTTCCGTAACAAGTGTCAGTGGTCTGGGCTGCCTCTGGTTGTGGTTTAACTTTGAATCTTACCTTCGCTACTGAGTCTGTCATAAAAAATGTTTTGGCTGAATTCACAGACTTCAAGATCGAAGAAGTATTTAAGTAATTTGAAGCCACTGGATCTGCTGGGTTATACCAAGCACCGCCAACAATCGTAACTGTTGCTTTTCTCGTCTCATAAGCATTCGTTGTGCCCGAAGGAGTATAGGCAGATGAACAGCTTCCACTTGGTACTCCACCTGGGTATTGAACACCCCAGTTTGGATAGAGTGGTTGAGTTGATGTGCTTCCTCCAGTCGTCCCTCCAGTCGTTGAACCCGACTGACACTGAGCTGCTGATGGATAGCTGATACAATAGCCGGGACAACCGGCCACCAGATAATAATTATTTCCTAAGCACGAACTTGACGTTGAACCTGTCGTGGAACCTGTTGTGGCGACGTAGCCTGGGCAACCGATGGAGTTATAATTGGCTCCGTTACACTGGCTAATGGTGTTTTCACTATTAAAATTATTCTTTTTTGTGCTTTTATCTTGGATACATCCCGTAAGGATAAAAGCGAAGAAAAAGAAAATAAGTGTGGTTCTCATAAGTGTCCCTTTTGGTCTTATCTCGTTACCTCATCGGAGATTAGGAATTATTCTTGAGTTAGTTAATGGAGTAGAAGGTTAAGCTGTTGAAAATACGTAATCCCGACAAGGACTCTATGGTAAAAGAGTCTTGATTGTTACCACTCCCTCTCGATATGATTATCACCATGAAAAGAAAAGAACTTCTTCAGCTTCTGACTCCTTCAACTGAAAAACTCTATAAACTCAGCTTCAACCTTCTCCCTGATTCTCTTCAGGCTGAGCAGTTAGTGATTGATGGGATTAATGCTTTCTTACTTAAAGAGAAGAAGGCCATCTTTAATAAAGAATTCAGCACCCAAAATTCCTCAGAGGTTCAAAGCCTTAAAAAATGGGTTTTCAAAAGTGTCATCAAACATCTTTGTGATATTGGTCTTAAAAGAAGTTTCCAGCTCGGCCCACAAGTGACATTGGAATATGGAGATGATTTTAAAAAATTCTTCTCACTCGATGCAACGACGAGGCTTGTTTTGACAATGAGATTTAATCTTTCATTTTCAGTGGACGAAATTTCAGATCTTCTCGAAATTCCTCGCTACGGAGTGATTGAAAAAATTCATAATGGTCGATATATCCTGACGACTCAACTTGAACCAGAGAACATTCTATGAATCAACAAATTGAACCTCAAAGAATCAACTCCTACCTCGATGGTACACTTTCAAGTGATGAGCGTAGTAAGTTTGAAGCGATGATGAGACTGGATAAGACTCTTTCTCTTAAGGTGAGAGAAAAAAAAGAAGAGTATGATCTTTTTTGTCGTTTGATCCCAAACCAAAGACCAACACCAGAATCTTTTGAGATGATGCAAACTGAAATGAGAAACTCAGTATTCGATTTAGTTGAAGAAAAGCCTGACTCATTTTCGGATTTAGTGAGAATTAAGTGGGAGAATTTGATTAACCGTTTACAACGAGACTAAAAAACACAGAAAATTCTCCCGTGCCCTTCCAGAGAGCTTGAGGAGGGTTTTGAAGCGTGTCCATCTCTTTAAGAACATCGACAAAAAAGTCCTGAAGTTTATCCACATTTGTCCATCTGATCATCTTAATTTGCTTGATGTTTCCTTTCTCGTCGTAAGTTAACCTACCAGTCATGATTTGTTTTTGCTCAGTCATAGGAAAATTCAAATGAGGGTTCTCGAGTTGAAAATGATCGAGTTGCCTAAAAAAACTTGTGATGTATTTTATCGCCGTTCTTTTTTGAAAACTATAAAACATGAGCTCATACTTATTGAGTTCATCCTGATCGACACCTTCAGGAACTTCTAAGTTAATTAAGATATCGCTTTTTTCAAAAAGCCTTGCGCGTGGATCTCCACTTAGGGCTGAGGCACTATCAGTTGGAGTCATGAACGTTTTAATTTCTTTGCCTTTAAGATTAATAGCAGAGAGGCTTGGCTTTTTTGATATGACTGGTTTGACCTCTGGTTTTTGTCCAGGTCTTTGGATCGGGGGAGATTTAAGCCCTCCGAGATCGCCAAGACTCAGAGATTTGGGTTGGGGTTGATTCGAAGGTTTACTTTCTTTGGTGAGAGGCAAAGGAGAGCCGATTTGAGGGAGGTCTTTGTAAGTTGAATCTTTTTTTCCAACAGACCTAATATCTTTAATCTTAAAAATTTTTTGAACTTCTTCAACTGTGTTTGGCGTGATGAAATTTTTAGGAAAATGAACGAACAAAATAAATAAGTGCAATCCCAGCACGAGTGCTGCGATTTTTTTTACATCAAGCTGGAATTCAAAACTGATCGTTTGGGCCCGCATGAAAGCCTACTCCTTTACTCTGATAAATCATACACTTAGTCGGGGCTTTTGGACAAGGTCTCCAGGTAGAAAATGCCGATCAAAACGATCGGTCTTCGTGATTCATTTCTTGACTGGTATCTTCTTAAAAAGAGAGAATATGAGAGTGATTCTGGATGAATCTGCTAAGAATAAGGACGTTGTCGACATATGAAAAAAATACTCAGTCAGCTTGGTTCAAAGGTAATTCTCTTCTCAAGTCTAGGTCTCTGTCTCTCTCTTTATGGATTTTGGAACTACCAACAGTACCAGGGACAGACCAATCAATTACAAGCCCTTAACAACGCCGTTAATACTTGTTTTGCGAGAGTCAATCAAACCTTCACTGCGATGATGATTGCTCAAGCGAAATCACCTTACCTAGATAAGGAGTTTATCGCTCTTACGGATGAGTGTTTAAGTGAAACCACGAAGATGCTCAAAAACCCAAAACAAATCTTAGGCAAGAGCTTTGATCTTCATCAGCAGCTTATCTCTGAATCACATTGGTTTCATGAAAAAGTTAATCGTCTAGGCTTAAATACAGCAATCGAGAAGGGGAGTTTACCAGCAACAACACTTCTCTCTGATCGCTACGCTAAACTTGAAACGTTCAAGCTTGATCTGACTGATGGGATTGATTTAGCTGTCTCTGAGCGAGCTAAAATTCAAGTTAACACAGAGTATGTGATGGGGGTTGGTCTTATTGTTGTGGTTCTCTCTTTAATGCTTCTGGGACTACGAGAGTTTGAACGAGCTCAGCTTCACCGAGAGCTTGAGTCAGAGGCACTTAAACTTTTAAAAACGGATACGAGCTTTATTGCCTCTTTAGTTGATAGGCTTGTGCTCAAGGCTTTGAGTGAGAATGGTTATAAAATTTCTGAGCAGCTTTTTCGCGATTATCATGAATCGATTTTAAGTAAGACTATCACAAAGAAAGTTGAAGAGCCTCTGCCAGTAGTTGAGATTACACCAGAGGAGACATCGGCTCTTGTGATTGAAGAGCTCTCAGTTGAAGAAGCTCCTGTCGAGGCGATACAGCCAATAGCTTTGAAGGGGACATCTTTAACAGAAACGATTGATGAACTAAAAAAACTTTTTGATCAAGACCTCATTCTTTTTCATGCAGAAAAAGATCATTCACTGGAGCTTTCAAAAGAAGACTTAGCTCAAGTCCTATCGGCAGCTTTGACAAAGTTAAAAGAAAGAAGCTTGGGCCAAAAAAAGATCTCAGTTTCGGTAACGTCAGAAGGTAGTGATTTAAGTCTCAAGGTCTTTCAACCAGAGGCGACTTTTCATGCTTTTGAGCTTGATTATTTTGATTCACAAGAAACCTCACTCATCGAGAGTATGGACATTCATCTTGTGCTTTTAAAAGAGATCGCGCGAGACTTAGGGCTTAAGATGAAGCTTGAAAATACGAAGAATGATGAAGGCCAAATCACGGGAATGATGATCAGTCTTATACTCAAGAAAATCGAGGAAGACGAAAAACCGAAAAATCTTATTTCAGTCATGAAAGGCAAGAAGCGGGATCTTTTTAAAGAACTTATAAATTAATAGGCTGCCTCTGTGATGTGGAGACAACCACTTATATCGTAGGTCCCTGAAGATCTAGTCATCCGTCCGTAAATTGCATTCCCCGCTGTTAATGTAAGTCCACCTGATGTTTTATAGGTTAGTGGTGTTTCATTTGTATATGATAGTGTTGATCCTGTAACGACAGTTCCTCCTGTACCATTGGTATTAGTTCCATCTTGAATAAGATTCAGATTCATAGATCCATTAACTGTTGAAATAGCTCCACAGTAAAATTTCTCGATCAAAGATAAACGACCGACATATTGATTTCCGTAAGATACTGAGCGTCGATTATTAAATTGTGTTGTTGCGTTGACACCTGCTTTACCTGCGCTTACGAGTTGCATAGATTGCACATCATTAATACCAACAAGTCTTAAAACAAGTGCTGCTTTGTAAATTGTAATAGAGGCGCCACCAGAAGATCTGATTTGAACTTGAAGATTACCAGTGGTTGGTAAGGCACTATTACTGACAGGTTGTATGTAAGTTGCTTCTGCTGTTCCTGAGTGACAATTTGTTGTACCTGCAATCGCTGCCCCAGCGGTATTATCATAGAGCTGAATACAAGCCTGAGAGCCAGCATTGCTTGAACTTAAAGTGTAAATGAAATAAGCACTATCAATGAAGTCATTTTTATTTTTATCAAATGGAAAAACATTGAGATATGAACCATTTCCAGATGTGAAAGATGTTGAGCTTGTGGCGACACCGTCACTCGGATCATCAACAGAGAAGAGTGGAATCGTTGTTTGTGTTTTAAAAGCGTTTCCTGTTTGAGCGACAATAATTTTTGAGCTGTAGAGTTTAACCGTGTTCCCATTAATTGTTACACTCCATAAATCATTTGCAGACAGGTTAGCGTTGTTAATTGTTGCTGTGTAGTAAGTTGGAGTGACGTTCGTCGAAGCAGAGATATTAATAGTGGAGACAAGAGTTCCATTGCGTCTGAGTTCTATTCCAGTATTGGCTGTACAAACAGGGAGTCCAAGAATTGTTGGACAGCCACCAGTCCAAGATGCAACTATCTGCCAAGTGTAATTTGTTGTTCCATTTATATGATCTGTCCCAAATTGCATAGCAGTTCTCGGGTAGTTGATATTACCTGAGTTATGAGTGATGGTGGTATGAAGCATTTCATTAATTGCTGTTAAATTTCTAAATGCAAGAGCCGTCACATTAAAATTATTTGAGTCTATGGTTGTATAGCCTGTCGCTGATGCTCTTAAAAAATAAGTAGTAGCAGTATTGTTATCAATTGAAATATCATCGAACGATGCTGTCCCAGTTGCATCTGTCATTCTAGTTAAGGTTCCTGTGAGGCCTGTCCCACCTCCGCCTGCAGCAAGTCTTAATGTCAATGTAACGCTAACTCCTGATACGTTGGTATAATTTCCATAAATGTCAGCTGTTCGAAGTTGTGGGTTAGGAGACATAGTCACGTAACTTGAAGTACTAAGTGGTTGTTGCGAGTAGACAAGTTGAGTAGAAGCACCTGTTGTGACTGTGAAGGCAGAGCTATTGGCAGAACTCACACCACCTTGTGTGGCTTTAATAGTAAAGCCAACTCCTGCTCTGGTCATACCAGCAGCTGAGAATTGAGCATAACCACCAGAGGGTGTGAGTGAAGATGTTCCAGTGATTGTTGCATCTTGCTGAAGTGAATTATCAGTCGAGATCGCAATTGAGACTGGTGCATTGTTTGTTGTACAGAGAGAGTTATTCGCACGACGTAAACTCACTCGTGGAGCAGTCCCAAAATTATTACCAGCGGCCATACCAACTGGTTGAGTTTCCCAGGCAATACTATTCACGATACAAGGGGTGACTGTCACCGTAAATGTTCTGTTCACCGTGATGAAAGGATCTGATACTCCAAGTGTGATGGTTGATGAACCAGTATTAGGGAAGGTCGGTGTGATCGTTGCTGTACAATTTGGAGCTGTTCCGGTGATGACAATATTGGCGTTTGAGATCACGGCTGTGTTACTCGATGATCCGGCTACACTACCAGTACAGGTGAGTGTGTGATCTGCGTCTGTGATAGTGAAAGGAACGACTAGAGCAGCCTCTGTTTCCGTCGTCTGGTTACTGATAGCTGAGATCACTGGCGGAGAGTTCGGAGCTGCGCTGAGTTCATTAACTGATTGGACAGTTGTTCCGCCTGTTACGGTATTTTTAGCCACGACTCTGATGTAATAGGTTTGACCAGTGGTTAAACCAGAGATCGTTGTTGGACTTGTCGCTCCTGTGATAGGTGTTGAAGTGTAGTTACCTGATGTCGTTCCGTAGATAACTTCAAAGCTTGTGGCTCCTGCCACAGGAGTCGGCCAGCTCACTTGGATCGATGTACTTGTGTTACCAATCGCCGAAGTCATTGAGAAAGAATCAATTGGTGCTTTTGAAGTTGTCGGAGAATCTGCTGATTCAACCGAGTTATCACTTCTCACGAGATAATAGTAAGTTGATCCAGCTGTTGCACTTGAATCAGTATAATTTTTTGAGGTGATAGCAGACACGAGGAGAGTGTACGAGCCAGCTACTCCTGTGGTTGATCGGTAGACATTATATTTATTAATATTTAGTGGATCAGTCCAAGTTAGTTGCACCTGATTTCTTCCACCGACTGATGTCAAGGTTTGCGGAGGAGCTACCTGAGTAAATTGAGAAACTTCAGCCGATGTCCTCGAGGCTCCGGATCCAACAGTGTTGGTTGCTATAACTCGGATATAGTATCTCGTATTAGAGGCCATTCCTGTAATCGTTAGTGGATTGGCTGCAGATGAAACAGTGGTGAAGTTTGAAGCTCCTGGAGAGGTTCCAACCTCTACGGCATAACTAGCGGCTCCAGGGGCCACTGACCAAGCAACTTGAATGCTTGATGTTGAAGGTTAGTTTGTTGATGTAATCGCAAATGAGCCA
>Ga0255183_1000091_pt1 | contig 41820 bp, 36 predicted proteins | sample Atl_UVDOM_RepB_8_FD_183638 | JGI IMG/M metagenome (GOLD analysis project Ga0255183, IMG submission 183638) | Freshwater microbial communities from Altamaha River, Georgia, United States - Atl_UVDOM_RepB_8d | ecosystem: Environmental > Aquatic > Freshwater > River | place: USA: Georgia...
ATCTCATGTGGCCACAAGCTCACTCACTATAAATCAGAAAATTTTGTAAAAACTTGGGATTATAAATTCGGTCCCATGTCAGAAAATCAAAAAGATCAATTTCTTGATGAATTAAAAAAAGTGGAAGAGTTTTATGCCGAAAGAGAAATTCTTCCTCGATTTGATACTTATTTATCTTCAATAGAAAACGAAAAAGAACTTCTTGCTCACGCTGAGTTTTCAATGACTGATCGATTCAGGAAAGAAAAAAAACGACGAGCAGTAGAAAGCTCAAGAGAATTTCAAGCCTACAAAGAACATCATCTTAAAGCATTAGCCATTAAGCTTAAAAACGAGAAGGAAAAGAGGATTATGGAAAGTATTGGGGAAGAAAATTACAAAGATTTATTAGTGATACTTAAATAAAAAAAGCCCTCTTTCGAGGGCTTTTCTTTTGCAATTAAGCAGCTTTTTGAAGAATAAGGAACGCGATACCAAATCCGAAAAGAACTAGAGACTCGATAAGAGCGAGAGCTAGAATCATTGGAGTTTGAAGTTTTTCTGCAGCAGCTGGGTTACGAGCGATACCTTCAAGAGCTACTGAAGCAGCTTTACCTTGAGAAAGAGTTCCACCAATTACAGCAACAGAGAAAGCTAATGCAGCTGATAATACTGCCCATGAGTTAACGTCCATTTTTTTATCCTTTGTTAAAAATGTTGATTTTACTAGTGATGTTCATGATCACCATGATCGTGGTGAGCAGTGGCCATACCAATATAAATCATTGTTAATAATGTAAAAACGAAAGCCTGTAAAAATCCTACAAAAATTCCCATCGCATAGAACGGAATAGGTACAATATAAGGAACGAGTTCAGAGAAAATCCCTAAAATAAGATGATCTCCATCCATGTTCCCGCGTAATCTTAGCGCGAGTGATAGGGGACGAACTGAAACAGAAATAATTTCAATCGGAAAAATCAGTAGAGCAAGAGCTGGCATCGGACCCGCAAAGTGCTTCATGTAATTAACAAAACCAACAGCTCGAATACCCTGAATATTAAAATAGAAAAACGTAAATAAACCAAGAGCAAGAGTTGTATTTAAATTTTGGTTTGCCGACATTGACCCTGGGATAATCCCAAGAAGATTATTAATAAGAATGAATAGAAAAATGAAAATAACATAAGAGAAATATTTTTTTGCACTTTCTTCGCCCATAACAGTTTTAGCTGTGTTGTACATTGACTCTGCTAGTGCTTCTAAAATGTTTCTTGTTGTAACTGTTGAATCAGGGATGATCGCATTTTTAGCAGCTGAAACTTGTGCACGATAAATTAAACCTGCAATTAAAAAAACAAGTCCACCTGTAACAAGTGCCAATGAGTGAGCAGGTAAATGTAGGGCATGAGAAGCTTGATTAAAAAAACTAAATCCACCACTAGCGTGGGCAGATCCTGCGAATAGCGCTAACAAGAGCGAAAAGTATTTCATGGGCATCCCTTAACTAATTTAGATTATTGTTTTTAATACTAACTACCTGAATTATCAATTGGAAAAAAATAATCAAGAAAAGTTTTGGAATTAGGGTTTGATCATAGACAAAGATAACGCCCACAATCATAAAGAGCATCATAAACTTAGCCACAAAAAGGCCAAGTAACTTACCGGGGGAGGACGGTTTTCCCCCTTGAGCTGACTGACTTAGGTTTTTAACAATTGAGACTAAAAAAAAATGATTTAAAACTAGCGCAACCCAGCAAAAGCCCAAGACCATTGTTGTTTTAATCTTTCCCTGCCCTAAATAGAGAGTTAGAAGGAGATTTAAACAGCTTAGACTGGCAAACAGGTTAGCTTTTATTTTTTCCATGAAACCATCACCATTTTAATAAGTATTGAGACAACAATTGAAATTAATACAATCTGGGAAATCCCAGATGAAATGTAGCCCAGGGAAACCAACTCTTGCATCAAAAAAAATGTCCCTAAGATGGTCGAGGGGAGTCCCAGGGCTAAAGCAAGGGCTTTCTTCCAACTGGTCATCATCGCTTCCTAGAAACTCGTCTTGAGTAAAGCGCCTTAAGTCTTTCTTTTAAGACATCAGGGTTGGGGTAGACGGGCAACAAAGAGTAATAAATATTATAGGCTTCTTTTAGTTTTTCATTTGATTCGTAAGCGTTTGCTATCAGAAATTTAACTTTTGTAATTTGATCTCTTCTTTTCTCACGCTTGAGATATTCAAACCAATACTCAACGGCTCGATCCCAGTTTTTATTATAAAATTCAATAAGACCCATTTGATTAAAAGCTTCTACATTATAGGGATGAGTGGGTTGGTTAATGATCTGATTAAAAATCTCTCGTGCTTTCTTATAATCTCCAAGCTCAAAATATGATTCACCAACTCTTAAATAATAATAATCAAAGTTTTTTAATTTTGGTTTGAATTTCATCAAGGTCTCATAAGCATTAATAGCTTCATGAAAGTTTTTAGCGAATGAGAAATTAATTTCTGCAATTTTTTCTAAAGACTTCACTTGCCACAAAGGATCGTCGACATTTTCAATGATGAAATTATAGTACTTGAGTGCCTTAACTTGTTGATCGAGATAAAGGTAATAAATTTCTGCTAGCTGATAATTTATTTTCGTTTTTATGGATTTACTTGGATTTGCCTTAAGAACTCGTTCATATACATCTACGGCTTTATCGAATTCTTGGTTATCAACATATGTTTGAGCTTCGAGAATGCTGCGGTTTAAGCCGGGAGTAAAGTCACAAGACCACACTCCCAGCAATAAGAAGATTAAGAGTTTACTGAATTGGGTTCTCAGAAGATTCTCCTTCTAATGAATCTTCGTCAGGATCTATAATCTTTTCAACAGCGACAACTTTTTCATCTGGTTTTACGTTGATCAATCTGACCCCTTGAGTGTTTCTACCCAAGAGAGAAATACCAGAAATTTTCGTTCTAATAACCTGACCTTTATCTGTGATAATCATCAAGTCATCTTTATCCGTCACTGGAAGGATGGCCATGATATCACCAGTTTTTTCAGTTAACTTCATCGCTAAGATACCTTTACCTCCGCGAGACTGCTGTCTGTACTCTTCCGCACTTGATCTCTTACCGTAACCACGAGAAGTGACGGTTAGGATTTCTGATTTCTCATCGATCACTTCCATCCCGATAATTGATTCATTCTCCTCAAGAGTAATACCTTTTACTCCTTGAGAAACACGTCCCTGAGCACGACAATCATCTTCGTGGAACCTGATTGATTTTCCAGATGAAGAAGCGAGAAGAACATCTTTTTTACCATCTGTAATTCGAACAGCTAAAAGTTCATCTCCATCAACAACCTTAATAGCCTTGAGACCATTCTGTCTCATATTCTTATATTCTGTTAATTCTGATTTTTTAACCGTTCCATCCTTCGTAGCAAAGACAAGGAAAGAGCCCTCAGCTTGCTTCGGAACAGTGATAATTTCTTTAACTTTCTCACCAGCAGGGACATTGATAATGTTCACAACATTTCTTCCCTTGCTTGTTCTCTGGCCTTCAGGAATTTGGTAAACTTTTATTGAGAAAACAGTTCCTTTATCCGTGAAAATCATTAACTGATCATGAGTATCAGCCGTGAAAATTGAAGTGTAGAAATCGTCATCAAGGTCTGCACCTTTAACACCTTTACCTCCTCGTTTCTGAGAGCGGTAAGTATCAATCGCCATTCTTTTTAAGTAACCTTTCTGAGTAATAGTCACGATGACTTCTTCATTCTTGATAAGATCTTCCATTTGGATCTCATCTGTCTGTGCGATGATTTCTGTTTTACGAGCATCTCCGTAGTTTTCTCTAATTTCATGAAACTCAGCTCGTATAATATCTTTAATCTGTGTCTCTGAACCTAGAATTCCTTCGAGTCTTGCGATCTCTTTCATGATGGCCTGGTAATCGGCCACAATCTTATCTCTTTCAAGACCAGTCAAACGCTGGAGTCGCATATCAAGAACTGCTTGAGCCTGAATCGTAGATAAAGTGAAGCGACTCATTAACTGTTCTTTAGCCTGAGCTGGACCTTCTGCTTTTTTAATAAGCTCAACGATCGCATCAATATTTTCAACAGCAATTTTTAAGCCCTCTAAGATATGGGCTTTTTCTTTTGCTTTTTTCAACTCATAAGTGGTTCTTCGGATAACAATTTCTCGACGGTGTTCAATAAAACACTGAAGCTGTTCTTTGAGATCCATTACCTTTGGCTGACCGTTATAGATCGATAAGAAAATGATACCAAATGAAACTTGCATTTGAGTTTGCTTATAAAGTCTATTAAGAATCACCGACCCTTGTTCGCCTCGCTTAATATCAATAACAACTCTAATTCCTTCTCTTGAAGACTCATCTCTAATATCAGAGATTCCTTCTATTGCTTTTTCTCTTACGAGGTCTGCAATTTTCTCGATTAGTTTCGCTTTGTTAACCTGATAAGGGATCTCTGTAATAACAATTCTTTCCCTATCATTTTTTGTAACTTCAATATCTGCTTTCGCACGGATCTGAATAACACCTTTACCCGTATGATAAGCTTGTTGAATGCCCGCTGTTCCGTGAATAGCACCGGCCGTTGGAAAATCTGGACCTGGAATAATTTTAATAAGGTCATGGACTGTTAGATCCGAGTTATCAATCAACGCTAATAAGCCATTCATGATTTCTGTAAGATTATGAGGAGGTATGTTAGTTGCCATCCCAACTGCAATACCTGCAGAACCATTGATGAGAAGATTTGGAACTTTAGTCGGAAGAACAGTCGGCTCTTGTAGTGAACCATCATAGTTATCTTGCCAATCGACTGTTTCTTTATCGATATCTCCTAAAAGATCGTCTGCCATTTTTTGCATACGGACTTCCGTATACCTCATAGCAGCCGCATTATCTCCATCGATAGAACCGAAGTTTCCTTGGCCATCAATAATTGTATACCTCATTGAGAAGTCTTGAGCTAAACGAACGAGAGCTCCGTAAACCGCAGAATCACCATGTGGATGGTATTTACCGATAACGTCACCGACGACACGAGCGGATTTAAGATAAGGTCTATTGTGGTAATTATTTAACATGTGCATGGCAAAGAGAATTCTTCTATGCACTGGCTTTAATCCATCTCTCACATCTGGAAGAGCACGACCTACGATAACTGACATTGCATAATCGAGGTAGCAATTCCTCATCTCATCTTGGATAAGTAGGGGAGAAATATGTCCATGGTTAGGTGAGTTCATCTCATCGCTCATAATCTATCCTTAAATTAAATATCTAGGTTTCTCACATTTAATGCATTCGTTTCCACAAACTCTCGACGAGGATCTACTTGATCTCCCATGAGAACTGAAAAAACTTGGTCAGCATCAATCGTATCTTCAATTTTAACTTGAAGAAGAGTTCTATTATCTGGATTCATTGTTGTTTCCCAGAGTTGCTCAGGGTTCATTTCTCCCAATCCCTTATAGCGCTGGATATAGGCACCTTGACGACCTTCATTGGAAATGAACTCAGCAAAATCATATAAACCTTTATGACTGTATTGAGTTGATTGCTGCTGAAGTTTGAACTCAGAGTTTAGGTATCTCTTAATACCGTCATACTGATTTAATAAATCTGCAAACTCAGATGACTCTGCGAAATGATGACCAATCTTAAAGTTCTTTGTCTTAAGAGCTGAAGTAATTTGAACTCTTATTTGATAAGATAAGTTTTTCGCATCCTCTTCAACCTTAAGAGTATATTTCTTTAACATGGTTTCAGATTCTTTCTTAAGATTTTCAAGAATCGTTTGTGTATAAGCCTCTAACTTATTTTTATCTTTCAAAATATCAGTGGTTAAACTTCCATCCTGGATAAGATGTTTTAAGAAAAGCGCATCGTAGTGTCTATCGTAAGACTCAAGAGTGCCGTTGTAATTTCTGAACTTATTCACAAGTGACTTGACCGTTGTTAGATCAAGTTTTTGTCCGTCAACATCAACAGTTCCCTCAGATAAAGAGCTTGAAACAAGATATGATTCTAATTCAGTACCATCTTTAAGATATCTTTCGTTCTTCCCTTTTTTATATTTATAAAGGGGAGGTTGAGCGATGTATAAATGTCCTCGTTCAATGATTTCCGGGAACTGACGATAGAAAAGAGTTAAAAGCAGAGTTCGAATGTGAGAACCATCAACATCCGCATCTGTCATAATAATAATTTTATAGTATCGAAGTTTCGAAATATCGAATGAATCTTTACCAATGCTTGTTCCAATTGCCTGTACTAGCATTTTAATTTCATCGTTAGAAAGCATCTTGTCGTAGCGAGCTTTTTCTACGTTTAAAATTTTTCCTTTAAGGGGTAATACGGCTTGCGTTCTTCTATCTCTTCCTTGTTTTGCTGATCCACCCGCGGAGTCACCCTCAACGATGTAAATCTCACAAAGTTCTGGATTTTTTTCCTGACAATCTGCCATCTTCCCAGGAAGACCCGAAAAGTCTAGTGCCGTTTTTCTTCTCGTCAGTTCTCGTGCTTTACGAGCAGCCTCACGAGCTGCTGCTGCATCAATAGATTTTTTTAAGATGGTTTTTCCGACAGAAGGATTTTCTTCAAGATAAATTTTTAGTCGATCACCGACTAAAGAATTCACGATACCTTCAACTTCAGAATTCCCAAGTTTTGATTTCGTTTGTCCTTCGAATTGCGGATTCGTTAGCTTAACTGAGACGATAGCTGTTAAGCCTTCTCTCATATCATCACCTGTTAAGGCGATTTTGATATTTTTTAAAATATTATTATCTTTAGCATAGTTATTTAGAACACGAGTGAGCGCCGTTTTAAACCCAGAAACATGAACTCCACCTTCTGGAGTATTAATGTTGTTCGCATAGGAAGTCATCGTTTCTGAGTATCCATCTGTCCATTGCATGGCCACTTCAACTTCGTAATTATCTCTAGATTGAAAGAAGTAGATAGGCTCTCTATGAATCGGAGTTTTCGCACGATTTAAGTACTGAACAAATTCAGCGAGTCCACCCTCATAGTGAAAAGTTTCTTCTTTTTCTGATCTCTCATCTTTTAGAGAAATTTTTAAGCCTTTGTTAAGAAAAGCCATCTCTCTAAATCTGTTTGCTAACGTATCGTAGTTGTACTCATGAACTTCAAAAATTTCATTGTCTGATTTGAAGGTAACACTTGTACCAGTTTCCTTAGGATCACAATCACCAACAACTTTCAAAGGCTCTTTGGCATCACCATGATGAAATTCTAGTTTGTGAACTTTTCCATTTTTTTTAATTTCAAGTTTAACCCATTTTGAGAGCGCATTAACGACTGAAGCCCCAACTCCATGGAGTCCACCCGAAACTTTATAAGCTCCACCATCTTCATTAAATTTTCCACCAGCATGAAGTTTTGTATAAACGATTTCCGCCGCTGAAATTTTTTCTGTTGGATGCATATCAACCGGAATACCGCGTCCGTTATCCACAACAGTGATTGAGTTATCAACATGAATCAGAACTTTGATGTCTGTGCAATAGCCAGCTAACGCTTCATCAACAGCGTTATCCACAATTTCATATACGCAGTGGTGAAAACCCCTGAAACCAGTGTCTCCGATATACATACCTGGACGTTTTCTGACGGCTTCTAAACCTTCAAGAATTTTAATTTTGTCTGCGTTGTATTCTGTATTTACTTTTGAAATAGAATCAGGAGTTTGATTCATTCAGCTCTCCTATCCGTGGTTAATGAGCGACCCGTTATTAATGATAAATTTTTTACTACTTTTAATTTTTTCTAATTCTTTTCCAAAATTCTCATTTGCCGTTGATATCAGGACTTGAAAATCTCGCCGTTCTAGATATTGGATCAAATTTTCCCATCTCTGGCTATCTAATTCCCCTGAAACATCGTCAATTAAGACAATAGGATAAGAGCTAAATTTGTACCTAAAAAGCTCAATATAGGCAAATATTAAGCTCAGAAAGCTCATTTTCTGTTGACCTAAAGAGCAGAATTCAAACGCGTTGAGTCCATTATGCATAAAAATGAAATCGTCTCGATGAATTCCAACATTCGTTATTTGATTTTTAAGATCTTCTGACTCTTGATGTCGATAAAATTCATAGATTTTCTTTTTATCCCAGTGAGTGAACATACTTTCGAGCTCTAAGACTAACTGATCTTCCCGGTGAAATATTTCTGAAAAGGTTGGTGATATAAATTTATTCAGCTCCTGGAAAAACTCTAACCTTTTTTTTGTTAGAAATTCAGAAAACTCACTTACCTGTTCATCGATAGCCCTTAGCTGAAGAATAGCTGATTTACCACCAATAGAAAGAATCCCGTTTCTAAATCTTAAGGACTTCTGGAATTGTGCAAGAACTGATTTGTATTCTTTATCGATTTGAGAAAGACAGGAATCAATGAATTGTCTTCTAAATGATGAGCTCGTATGAAACTGATAGGAGTCGAATGGATTAATAAACACACTTGTCGAAGGAGTTTTCTTTTTTTCTAATTTATTGCTTAGGTATCTTTCCTCGATTTCTGCATTTAATCTTATCGAGTAAGGGATTAAACCATCTTGAGATTCAAAAACAGTTTGGAGAACAATTTCGCTCTCTTCTCCTTCAATATTTATGAACTGTGGATAATCTGTATTTTTACGAAAACTTTTTTTATTTGTTGTAAAATAGACTGCTTCGAGAAGATTTGTTTTTCCGTTTCCATTTTGACCAAAGATACAGTTTATACCCGGTGAGAAATCGAAAATATTATCTTTTAGATTACGAAAGTTTTTTGAATGTAATTTTTTAATTTTCCAACAATTCATCCACTATAACTTTAAAGGCATAATAATTCCAAGAAACTCTGGGAGATCTTCTGCTTTGACAATCACTGGACTTAATTCGTTATTAAACTCAAAGACAACATCTGTATCATTGAGCACACTCAATGTTTCAATCAGATACTTCGCATTAAAACCAATCTCGGTAGATTTTCCTTCATAAGATACAGGCAGCTTCTCAATTGCTTTACCAAGCGCTGGGTGATTGGTCGAAATTGTTAACTGATTATTTTCTGCTAAAATTTTAATACCATTGGTTTTTTCATTTGAAAGAATTTTAACTCTCTTCACAGCATTTAAAATGGCCTGTTTATCAACATGGAATTTCAATGTTGTTTTTGACGGAATGACCGTTTGGTATTTTGGATACTCTCTAGCGATTAATCGAATCGATAGAAAATACTCATCTCTTGCATTAACAAACATGAACGAATCATCTAGTGAGAGTTTAATTTCCTCATCAGGATATGTTTCTGCAATTTTTTTGAGCTCATTGATTCCTTTTCTTGGAATAATGACTCCATCAATGAGAAATTTATTCTCTCCAATAAATTCTTGAGTATCTAATAAAGCAAGGCGATGACCATCAATAGCGACAGCTCGAAGTTTTGAATCTGTAAGCTGAAAAAAGATACCATTAAGGTACAATCTCGTTTCATCTGTCGAAATGGCATGTGAAGTTTTATTAATAATATGTGAAATCTGTTTTGCCTTAAGCTTGAATTCCGAGCTTTGATTTTGAAAACTTAATTGTGGAAATTCTTCAGAACTTATAATGAGAAGTGAATAATTAATATTTTTACAATTGAGATTTAAAAGATTCGAGTTATCAACATTTAAAGTCACTTGTTCGTTAGGAAGTTCTCTTAAAATATCTGCAATATTTTTGCTATTAATACAAAAGCTACCTTCAACCTCAACGTCTGCTTTTAAAATAATTTTAGCTGATACTTCTAAGTCTGTTGCAATAACTTCTAATTTATTTTTTGAAGCTTTCAACACACAGTTAGTGAGAATAGGCCTTGAATTTTTTTTATCTACAACTGATAAAACTTTATTAATGGCTTCTCTTAAACTTGGAGTATCTATTTTTAATTTCATGAATTTTCCTTAAACTTGAATCTCAAAGTTTTAACTTTAAGAAGCCGCTTTATCAAGTCATGCCCCTATAGAGGCGCTCCCAGGTTTTTTCTTATTATATATATTTATATGTATTTAATGGTTATATAGGGGATAGAGTGGATAAGTCCAGGGAAGTCTAGTAAAATTAGTTATTTACCACATTTTAGAGGCCTAGTTATCCACGGCCTTGACAAAAAAGAATTTCCTAACGTTCGTATATCCGGCTTGGGCCGTTAATAGATTTCATGTTTGCCCACGGCCTGTCCCCAAGTTTTCCACGGCCAAAGTTATCCACGGCCAATACTTTCTATTTTGTCGGGCCATGTCATATTTATCCACATTTTCATCCACAATGTTGATGAATAGGCCGTTGATAACATTTTTTCCACTGTTGAGGCCGTGGATTAGTGGATAAATTACTGCAGGGCCAAACTAGAGTTGTTTTTCGATATCGAGAAGTTGTTGAGCGAGTGTGGATTCGATCTTTATTCGATCACGGATGGTGTTGATAGCATGAAGAACCGTAGAGTGGTCTCTTCCTGAAAAGTAATGACCAGTTTCTTTGAGTGTTGGTTTAATCATTTTACTAATGAGATACATAGCGACTTGTCTTGGTAGGGCAACTTCTTTTGTTTTTGTTTTCCCTCTAATATCACCCATCGGTACTTTATAATAGTGAGCGACAGCCTTTGTGATTGTCTCAATCGTTAAGTTTTTTTGGTTTTCTAGTTCGTCATTAAGCTTCAAATGTTCTTTGGCAAACTCTAAGTCAACGTCTACTTTTAGGATCGAAGTAACGGCTCCAAGCTTAATGAGACATCCTTCAAGTTCACGGATGTTGCTTTTTACACATTTTGCAATCAGATTCACAACATCATCACTAAGATAGATATCTTTTTCGATGGCTTTCTTTTTAAGAATAGCAATCCGAGTTTCTAAATCTGGTTGTTGAACTTCAACTGGTAACGCAGAGGATAGTCTTGTCTTAATTCTCTCCTCAATACCATCGATTTCTTTAGGCGGCTTATCAGACGTAAAAACAAGCTGTTTTTTTCTTTCAATAAGCTCATTAAAGACGTTAAAAAACTCATTTTGAGTTGTTGTTCTATTCTTGAGTTCGTGGATATCATCAATAATTAAAACATCCAGCATCTCAGTGTATTTCTTTTTAAAATCAAAAATCTTATTTTGGCTGATGTGCTCAACCATCTCTTTCATAAATTTACTAGCAGAGGTTATGCAAATCCTCATGCCCGGATGAAGCACTTGAATTTGGTTAGCAATAGCGTGAGTTAGGTGAGTTTTTCCGAGACCAGAGCTTCCGTATATATAGAGGGCAGGGTAAGACCTACCTGGATCTTTTGCCACAGCCATAGAAAGTGCATGTGCAATATTGTTTGATGGGCCAGTAACGAAATTTGAAAATGTTTTATAAATATCAATTTGAGTTGAACTTGTCCCAGTCTCATGTTCAATGATTTTTGAATCAATCGCTTTATAAAGATCATCTTTCGTATGATCTAAATCATTGATGAAGAAACTTGTCGTCTTAACCGAATCAAGTTTTTTAGTTTTAGGCTGCTGATGATTCTGAGTGAGAGATTGAGATTGTCCTAAAATATTGACTGAAATCTCGTATTGTTTTCCGAGAATATCATGAAAGCTTGCTTTAAGAGCATCGATATAATGGCTCAAAATAATTTTTTGAATGAAAGGCGTAGAGACAAGGATTTCAATTGTTTCTTCTTGAATGGATGACACAGTAAAAGAAGAAGAAAAATAGGCGTGAAACTTACTGGCTGAAATGCGAAGTTTTAAACTATCCAGGATCGCTTCTGTTATGGATTGAAGCTCCTCTGTGGTAAACTCGGATTCAATTTGGTTTGGAGATTGAGCTTCAAAACTCTTAAGTGTTTCGCTTAGTATCACGGGCGAGGAATGCTCTAATTTATCGGAATTATTCGTGTCCGATAAGCCCTCAAGCTTGATAAAGTGGTTAAATGGAAACTTTGTGCTCATTTATCTATTATTCTTTTATAGAGATGTTAAAAAAGTTTAGAAGAGGTAACACTTATCCACAGGAGAATCAATCCTCTCCCTCTAACAAGAACTTACTGTGACGCTCCGATTTATAAATCTTATTGACCCCAGTATAAAATTCCTGTAATAAAGGTGACTCCCAATTAATTGGAATTTTTCGATCTAAGGACATTAAGATGAGTATGCAAAAAAGAACATGGCAACCAAAGAAGCTAAAAAGATTAAGAGATCACGGATTTCTTGCAAGAATGGCTACGGCAGGCGGAAAAAAAGTTATCAGCCGTCGTCGTGCTAAAGGCAGAAAGCAGCTCACAGTTTCAACTGGTACAAAATAAGAGTTAAATGACTCCGCTTGCCGGTTTTAAATACTCTAAGCAGCATCGGTTAACTTCAAAACAAGATTTCGAATATTTAAGAGAGCAAAGTGAACGTCACTTTGCTCATCCTCTTTTGTGTTTTCATAAAACTTCGCGTCTTCAATCTAGCCCTAGTCGTTTTGGTTTTTCTGTTTCCAAAAAAATTGGAAAATCTCATGAAAGACATCGCCTTAAAAGAATTCTTAAAGAAAAAATCAGGCATGATTTAAATTTAAAAGATCTAAACAAAGATATTCTTTTTGTTGTGATTAAAACGCCAGACTCTGAAGAACAATTACTTCATGCCTATGAATTAATTATTAAAAAACTTAAAAAATGAAGAGTTTTTTTCTTTTTATCATTAAAGGTTATCAGTACGTGATCTCACCACTTCTCGGGCCGAGGTGTCGGTTTATCCCAACTTGCTCTGAGTATTCTAAGGAGTGCTTTAAGCAGTTTCCTATTGGCCGCGCTTTATGGTATTCATGTGCTCGAATTTGCAAATGTCATCCGTTTCACCCTGGTGGAGAAGATCCGATTCCAAAGGGTTGATTTTTTTAGGAGTTTTTTCATGGGTTCTGAACAAAAAAATGCAGTCTTAGCCGTCGTTTTATCTGGGATTATTTTATTTGGTTGGCAGTACTTCTTTGTGCCAAAAAATATTAAATCTGGTCCTATAGAACCAACTAAAGTAACAGCTGTTAAAACTGACTCTGTTGCTCAGGTTAAGGATGGTCCTATAGAACCAGCAACTGTTTCAAAAGAAGTTTTTCAGGTAGCAACCCCTACGTCTCTCACAAGCTTTGAAAATGATTTAACAATTAAGGACCTTCAAAACTCTCAAGCTTCTTTTGCTTTTAAAGATATCGTAGATTCAGCTTCTCCCTTCGATGTGCAATTTGATTTTGGACAAGGATTCCAAAAAATTCTTTTTTCAAAAACTCAAGAAGCAAATACTTATGTAGGCCCTAATAATATTAAACTTTTTTTGAGTGTTGATGACTTCGGTAGAACACAATTTAAAGTTGTTTCACCGCAACCATTTAAATATAAATTCACTCTTAAATCTCAAAATAAAAAACTTGAAAATGGTCAGGAAAGATTTTTTAGTTTTTACACTGATGAGTTAAACAAACTTAAAATGCAAGATGAGGGTAGTGGAGACAAGTCAGTTAAGTGGTTTGGGATTGATTTTAACTACCATCTATTTGCAGTGTACTTTGATAAAGAAGAAAATCTTCTCTATCAAAACAATCCTGATAACACACTCTCTTTTGCCTCTAATAAACCTGCTCTGGAACTTGTCTATCACACAGTTTTTGCGAAGAAAGAGTATGATTATCTTCTTAAGCTAGGTAATAAACTTAATCTCTCTGTAGACTTTGGAATGTGGGGCTTCTTTGCGGTTTGGATCTTAAAGGGGTTACAGTTCTTTTATCAGTATTTTCCAAATTATGGTGTAGCCATTATTCTTCTGACTCTTCTCATTCGTTTTATTACCTTTCCTCTTCAGTACAAATCATTTGTGAGTATGAAAAAGCTTCAATTGATTCAACCAGAGTTGAACAAAATTCGTGAGAAATATAAAGACGATAATATGAAGATGCAAAAAGAGACGATGGATCTTTTTAAAAAGTCCGGAGCAAATCCATTAGGTGGATGTCTTCCGTTGCTCCTTCAAATGCCAGTTTTCTTTGCCTTTTATAAAGTTCTTTACTCTGCGGTTGAGCTTGTGGATGCAAAATTTTATTTCTGGATTGTCGACTTAAGTAATAAAGATCCATACTACGTTTTACCTGTTCTTATGACAGCGGCGATGTTTCTCCAGCAGAAGCTTACGCCCAATACCATTACTGATCCTGTTCAAAAGAAAGTCATGCTGTTTATGCCACTTATTTTTGGAGTTATTATGAAAGACCTTCCTGCTGGATTGAGTCTTTATATTTTTGTCTCCACAACACTTGGTATTCTTCAACAGTTTATGATTTTCTCGTCGAAGGATTCTGCTAAACCTGTTGTAGTATGAAGTTTCTAACTGCAAATGATACGATTATTGCTTGCAGTACAGGGACTCTTTCTCACTCTGCCATAGCTGTTGTTCGCCTTTCAGGTTTTAAGAGTCTTGGGGAGTTCTCAGAGATTTTGCCTAAGCTGGCTGGTCCTATAGAACCAAGAAGAGTGTATTTTGATAAACTTTACTCTGAAAATGAAGTCATTGATGAAGTTTGTTTCACCTATTTTGAATCTCCAAAAAGTTATAATGGGGAAAATATTTTAGAGCTTTCTCTTCACGGTAATCTTCTTAACGTTGAGAGGGTGATTCAGCTTTTTGTTACCAAAAAAAAGGTAAGACTAGCTGACCCCGGTGAGTTTACTTACAGGGCCTTGAAAAATAAAAAAATGACCCTATCTCAAGTTGAAGGTCTAGATTTATTTATTCATGCCAACTCGAATTATGCTCTCTCACAAGGTTACTCTCTTTTATCTGGTGCTTTAAAAGAACAGTTTCTTTCCCTTTATGGCCAATATTTAAGGCTTAAATCTGCCTTAGAACTAAAAATTGATTTTTCTGATGATGTAGGTGAGGAAGAATCCCAAAAACTTGTTCTTGAGGCTTTTCACGCGCTTAAATCAAATGTTTCTTTTCTTTACGATCGAACAAAAACTCAAACAGGCTCTATAGCCGAACCTGAAATTGTACTTTTTGGTGTTCCGAATGCAGGAAAGAGTACGCTGTTTAATAAGCTCATTGGATCACAACGGGCCATAGTCTCAAAGGTCGCTGGAACGACGAGAGATTATATTCATGAATTGATTCATGTTAACGGAGTCAATTATCGCCTGGTCGATACGGCCGGTATTCGTGAGAGCTCTGATGATATTGAGTCAGAGGGAATTAAGAGAAGTGTGAATAAAATCGAGGATTCATTCTTCAAGGTTCTATTGATTAATCCTACTGATCGTGAAAGTGATTATAGTACAATACTAAAGTTTCAGTACGACCTCATTATCTATACTCACGATGACCTCCCTAGCTTTGAAAGTTCACTGCAAAAATTCATCTCTGATTTTGGTTCTATAGGACCAGATTTCGTGCATGCAAGCCGAGCTAAAGAAAAAGTATTTACAGGGGTGACGGATAAATTTACTCAACAAATTAAGGATAAACCTCTTCTTTTAAGTCGGCATAGACAAGTAATATCAGACACTTATGCTGTGATAAATCGTCTTGAGCCTTTAATAAAATCAGAAAGTGATGTTGGGATTATCTCCTATGAATTAAATGAGGTGGGTGATTGTCTTTCAGGTCTTATAGGTATAGTTTCTGCAGACCAAGTTTTAGATAGTATTTTTTCAAATTTTTGTATCGGAAAATAAATGTTCCACGTGGAACAATTTTTGTATGGAAGAAAAAAACATTTTTGACATTATTGTTGTTGGTGGTGGGCACGCGGGCGTTGAAGCTTCCTACATGGCTTCACGTTTTGGTTTAAGGATCGGACTTGTAACCATGCCGGGAGTGAGTATTGGATCAGCTCCATGCAACCCTTCTGTTGGGGGAGTCGGCAAGGGACAAGTTGTTCGTGAAATTGATGCCCTTGGTGGTGCGATGGGTTTTTTGGCTGACCAGGCAGGAATTCAGTACCGCACACTCAATGAATCGAAAGGATTTGCTGTCCAGTCTACACGAGTCCAAATCGATAAAGAGAAATATGCTGAAGAAGCTGAAAAATTAATTGGGTCGATACAAAATATAACAGTTATTAGAGAGAAAGTTCTCAGTATAAAAAAAATAGACGACGGATTTGAAATTAGAACTCAATCAGAGATGATTCAGTCTAAAAAAGTCATCATGACAGTTGGTACTTTTCTCAATGGAAAACTTCATACGGGTAGTGAGCAAACAAAAGGCGGTCGAGTTGACTGCGAGAGCTCTGATTCACTATCGGATCTTTTTAACCAGATACAAACAAATACATATCGATTCAAAACTGGTACACCTCCAAGGCTAAAAAAGGAATCGGTTGACTACTCAAAGCTTGAAATTCAGCCTTCGGATCCAAAGGTGAGAAGCTTTCATTGGAAAAATAAGCCAGATTATAGAAATATTGAACAGGTTTCGTGCTATTTGGCTCATACGAATTCTCAGACCATGGAGATTATTCGCCAGAATAAAGAAAAAAGCCCCATGTTTAATGGGCAGATCAAGGGAACTGGGGCAAGATATTGTCCATCAATCGAAGATAAAGCTTATCGCTACCCAGACAAGAATATACACCATGTTTTCATTGAACCTGAAGGACATAAGCTTAATACGGTTTACCCTTCAGGGATTTCATCTTCACTTCCTAAGGAAGTTCAGCTGGATTATGTAAGGTCAATTGAAGGCCTAGAAAAAGCAGAAATAGAAATTTACGGTTATGCCGTTGAGTATGATGTTCTGGATACGACCCAGCTTAATTTGTCGCTAGAGTATAAAAATCTCCCTGGATTATATTTTGCGGGACAAGTAAATGGTACCTCTGGCTATGAAGAGGCGGCAGGGCAGGGTTTGGTTGCTGGTATTAACGCCGCTTTAACTTTATTAAGTCGTGAGCCATTTGTTCTGAGTCGCCATGATAGTTACATAGGGGTTATGATAGAAGATTTGACGACAAATTTAAGAGATGAGCCCTATAGATTATTTACTGCAAGATCAGAAAATAGGCTTTATTTGAGAGAAGATAATACTTTTGAAAGAATGCGGTCCTATAGAACCAGCTTAGCCCTTAATGAAGAATTAGATCAATACTACCGAGAATATACTGAAAAAGAGTCCATACTTTCTAGGTTTTGTGATGAAAACATGATCCCTGAGGATCATCTCCTCTTAAAAGAGTTCTCTGGAGAAGAGGAGCTGCAAAAACTCACAAAAAGAATGTGTGTTTCAGACCTATTAAGGCAAGCGTGGGTGAATCCTGTTGTTGCACTTGAGAGAGTTTTACACTACTCAGATGTTTCATTTGATCACAATGTCGTCCTAACTGTTGCTATTAAGAAGAAATACGACGGCTATATTAAAAAAGCGGAAGATCAGAACCAAAAGCTTAGAAAGCTAGATTCACAGAAAATAAACTGGGAAGAGATAGTAGCTTCTAAAAATGTATCTTTTGAATGTCGTCAAAGAATAACAAAGATTAAACCAGAAACTTTTGGCCAGCTTAAGCTTATAGAGGGAATTAGGCCAGCAACTCTTGCAGTTGTGGCTTCACGGGCACTTTAAAATGTTAGATTTTTCAATTAGATATTTAAGTATTTTAAAAACAAAACTAGATGGATTAAATCTAACCAACATACTTGACCCTGATGAGTTTTATCATAAACAAATTCTTGATTCGATAAATCCCTATTTGCAATCAACACTTTTTCAGCAGTCAATCAAAGAGTCTGGTCTTGTTGTTGACATTGGTTTTGGTGGAGGATTTCCGATCCTTCCCTTGGCAAAACTTTTACCTGATGTGAAGTTTGTGGGAGTTGAGTCGAAGAGAAAAAAGGTTGATGCGGTAAAGCTTATTGCTGAAGACCTTGGGTTAAAAAACGTCAAACTTGTTCATTCGAGGCTTGAAGACTTTTATTTTGATCGAAGGGCAACGGTAACATTAAAAGCTGTGGGAACAGTTAAAGACTATCTCTCAATCATGCGTGGGACCTCGAAGTTAGATGTCTTTTTCTATAAGGGACCAAACTTCCTGGAGCTTGAGCAGGAAGGGGTAAAAGCTGTTTCAAAAGTGTGGCAACTGCTTGAAAATCAAGAAATTTCCGTTCCTGGAACTCAGCAGCGATTTTTGGTATCTTTTTCGTCAGAAAGTGTTCCACGTGGAACAAAAACTCTTGTCAATTTGTCGGACTTTCTTTAAATTTTAATAACATAATCTCTTTTTTAGTGGGGCTAAATGGCTAAAATTATTGCAATAGCAAATCAGAAGGGTGGGGTTGGAAAGACGACCACTTCAGTCAACCTTAGTGCTTGTCTCGCCGCAGCAGAAAAAAGGACGCTTCTCATTGATTTGGATCCCCAGGGAAATGGTAGTTCTTGTCTTGGCGTAGAAAAAGATTCTTATGTAAAAGCTAACGTTTACCATGTTCTTATTAACGAGGATTCGTTTGAGAACTGTATTTATAAAACGGAACTTCCGCTTCTTGACCTGTGCCCTTCAAACAATGATCTGGTAGGTGCAGAGCTTGAACTTGTTCATATGTTTGCACGTGAGTCGAAGCTTAAGGTGGCTCTTGAGTCTATTGCTCACAAGTATGATTATATCATCATCGACTGTGCTCCTTCACTAAACCTTCTTACGGTGAATGCATTAACAGCTGCACAATCTTACCTTGTGCCGATGCAGACAGAATTTCTAGCGATGGAAGGATTGTCTCAACTTCTCAACACGGTAAGGCTCATTAAAGCGTCTCTCAATCCATCCCTTCTTTTAGAAGGGATCTTATTAACGATGTACGACTCGAGAAATAATCTTTGTAAGCTTGTGGCCAATGATCTTATGGAGCATTTCAAAGATGATATTTTAAAAACGATTATCCCAAGAAACGTTAAGCTCTCGGAATGCACAAGCTTTGGTAAGCCAATTATTCTCTACGATATCACATCGAAGGGAAGCGAAGCCTATCTATCACTCGCACGCGAGATCATTTTAAAATCAGAGAAAAGACCGGATGGTGTTGTACCACAAATAAATATTCCTTCATTTGAAGATTACCAGGTTCAACCTTAGGAGAAATTATGCAAAAGAATCAAAAAATTCAGCTTGGAAAAGGCATGGCAGCTCTCCTGGGTAATACCCCAACAGGATTTTCTTCAACGTTAAGCGGGGAAGCACCAGTAGCTCCAATGATTCCTACACAGGAAATTAAAAAAGAAATTCAAATAGAAACACAACCGCTTCTTGTCGATTTAGAAAAAATCACGGCGAATAAGTCACAGCCAAGAAAAATTTTTAAAGAAAAAGATCTTTTGGAATTAGCTGAGTCCATCAAAGAAAATGGAGTGATTCAACCTATCGTTGTTGTAGAAAAAGAAGGGATGTTTGAAATTGTCGCAGGTGAAAGAAGATTTAGAGCTTCTAAACTTGCTGGTTTAAGCAAAATTCCAGTTTTAGTTAAAAGAGCGACGAAGAAAGACATTCTTGTCATGTCTATTATCGAGAACGTTCAGAGATCAGATTTAAATTGTGTGGAAGAGGCTCTTGCTTATTTTCAACTCATGAATGAATTTGAGTTAACACAAGAAGAAGTTGCGAAAAAAATCGGCAAAGAGCGATCAACGATCGCAAACTTTTTAAGAATTTTAAAACTTCCTAAAGAGGTTATTGTCTCTCTTCAGAAAGAACTTCTGAGTTTTGGTCATGCAAAAATTCTTGTGAGCTTAAATGATGATGAACTCACTAAGAGATTAGCTAATGAGGTGATAACGAAGAATCTCTCTGTGAGAGAGCTTGAAGAGCTTGCTAAGAACTCAAAAAAATCATTCAAAAAAGCCACTGATGAAAATAAATTTTTAGTAGAGCAATTTGGCCAACTAAAAACAAAACTAGAACAAAAAACAGGCTATCATTTTGATGTAAAATCTAAAAAAAATGGTGCTGGTGAAATCATTATAAAATTTAGCAATGAAGCTGAATTTAATGATATATTTAGCTATCTGATGAAATCTTAAGGATAGAGGATCATTTGGCCCAAAAAAACGATATTTGCGCGATCATTGAAGAGGGATGTAAATTCGAAGGAAATCTCTCCTTTAGCGGAACAGTGAGGATCGCTGGTTACGTTAATGGAAGCATTTTTTCTAATGATACGCTTATCATCTCAGAAGGTGCTGTAATCAACGCAGACATCAACGCTAATATTGTCATCATTTCTGGTTCCGTGAAGGGAACAATTAAAGCAGCTTCAAGGGTAGAAATTAGACGCCCCGCAAGATTTGAGGGTACAGTAACAAGTCCAAGCTTAATTGTTGAAGAAGGTGTCATTTTCCACGGTGTCACCAAGATGAAGGATAAAAAATAACCCCCCAATTTTCTTGACGAAATCACCCCTCGGGCTTAAAAAAAGTACTGAAAATTAAAACCCGTTTAATCAAGGTTGTCTTCAATGGATGTTGCTATCGCGATTTTTACTCAACTTGGAGTTGATTCATCACTCCCATACCAATTTCTTATTATTTCATTAATGTTTCTCATGGCTAATTTTCTCTTCTTAGGAAAACTACAAAGTGTGATTGAAACAAGAGAAGAAAAAACGACAAAACTAGAATCTTCATCTAACGATGCCTTCGAAAAAGTTCAAAAAATGCAGTCAGAGTATGCACAAAAAATTGAAGCAGCTCAGGCTAAAACGTTGAAAGAAAACCTAGAGAAAAAACAGGCTCTTCTTTCAACACTAACTGCGAATTATAAAGAGTCTGAAAAAAAACTAAATCAAGAAGTTGATGTTGCGAGAACTGAGTTTTCCAAGGAAGTTGAGTCCGCAAAAGAAAAATATCTTTCAGAGGCAGACCAGCTCGCATCAAGTTTGGTTAACAAGATTATTCAATAGGATTTAAATATGCAGTTTTGGACAGCTTATGCCATTGCCCTTTTAGGTTTATCATCAGAAGCCTTCTCAAGTTCTGGTGGAGCTCATCATGGATCAATTACTGATCTTGTTGCTCCTGCTCTTAACGTTGGAATTCTCTTGGGTGTCCTCGTGTGGAAACTCAAAACACCAATCAAAGAATATTTTGCTCAAAAATCAAAAACGGTAGCAGAAACGATAGACCGAGCGGACATGAGAGCAAAAGAAGTTGCTATCCAGCTTGAGACAGAAACTAAAAAACTCGCGAATCTTTCGTCTGAAATTAAGGCAATCGAGGCTCAGTCGACACAAGACCTTGTTGAATATGAAAAAAACACAACAAAAGACTTTGAGCAAAAAGTTTCTAAGTTAAAGTCAGATTCTCAAGCGAAAATTGCCGCGGAAAAAAAGGCTCAACTTGATGATTTGAACAATCTTCTTTTGAATCAAGTTATTTCAAAAGCAAAAACGGATATTTCGAAGAACAAAGAATACCAAGCGAAGGCAACAGCTAAGCTTGTACAGGAAATAAAATAATGAAAGAAACAGCAGTCGCAAAAGTCTATGCTAAATCGATTTTAGAGCTCGGTGACGAGAAAAAAGTCAATGTGGCGGATGAGTTTGTTGCTCTCACAGAGGTCATCAACAAATCAAACTCTCTTGAAAATGTACTCTTTCTTGAACTCTTCACAATCGATGAGAAAAAATCGGTTTTCCAAGAAGTCGCAAAGAAGCTTTCTCTTTCACCGATCACAACGCAAACAGTTCTCTTTTTAATTGATGAAAAAAGAATTGGTCTTCTACCGTTGGTCGTGAAAGAAATCGTGGTTATAGATGATGATAGAAAAGGGTTTTTAAAAGGAACAATCGAGGGAGCAGAGGATAAAATTGATCCAAGCTTCCAGAAGAAGATTGAATCTTTTTTAAAAGAAAAATTAGGTAAGGAGCCAAAAGTTACTTACGTAAAAAATGATAAAATGACGGCAGGATATAAAGTGACAGTTGGAGATCTCCAGCTTGATGCCTCACTTGATCATCAATTAGAACAATTTAAACAATCTATTTTAGGTAAATAAGCCCAGAAAAGGGGAAGGGATTTTTAGATGAGTACATCAATTAGACCTGAAGAAATCACAGGAATTATCAAAGACAGAATCGCGAACTTCGAATCACGTCTTCAAATGAACGAAGTTGGAACAGTGTTGACCATCGGTGATGGTGTTGCACGAGTGTTCGGATTAAAAAACGTTCTTGCGGGAGAGCTCGTAGAGTTTGACGGCGGAATTAAGGGAATGGTTCTTAACCTTGAAACCAACAACGTTGGTATTGCAGTACTCGGGGACGATACGCAAATCAAAGAGGGTTCTGTTGTAAAAAGAACTGAAAAAATTGTTCAGGTTCCAGTTGGCGACGCTCTTCTTGGTCGAGTTGTTAATGCGATCGGTGAAGCGATTGATGGTCAAGGTGAAATCAAAGCGACAGAATTCAGAAACGTCGAAGTTAAGGCTCCTGGGATCATCACAAGAAAATCAGTTCATGAGCCAATGCAAACAGGTATCAAGGCAATCGATGCCATGATTCCAATTGGTCGTGGTCAGCGTGAGCTTATCATTGGTGACAGAAAAACGGGGAAAACAGCAGTAGCTGTTGATACGATCATTAACCAAAAAGGTAAGGGAGTGATCTGTATTTACGTAGCGATTGGACAAAAGCAATCGACAGTAAGACAAGTTTATCAAAAGCTTCTTGAAGCAGGTGCTCTAGAATATACGATCATCGTTTCTGCGACAGCTTCTCACTCGGCTCCTCTTCAATATCTTGCTCCATACACCGGCTGTGCGATGGGTGAGTACTACAGAGATTCAGGACGACATGCTCTTATCGTTTATGATGATTTAACAAAACAATCACAAGCTTATAGACAACTTTCACTTCTTTTAAGAAGACCTCCTGGACGAGAAGCATTCCCGGGAGATGTTTTCTATATTCACTCAAGACTTTTAGAAAGAGCTTGTAAGTTAAATGATGATCTCAAAGCAGGTTCATTAACGGCTCTTCCTGTGATTGAAACACAAGAGGGTGACGTTTCTGCTTATATTCCTACAAACGTTATTTCAATTACTGACGGACAGATTTATCTCGAGTCAGATTTATTCAACTCTGGTATCCGTCCAGCGGTTAACGTTGGTCTTTCGGTTTCTCGAGTTGGTGGATCGGCTCAAATTAAAGCGATGAAAAAAGTAGCCGGAACTCTTCGTCTTGATCTTGCTCAGTATCGTGAGCTTGCAGCTTTTGCTCAGTTTGGATCTGATCTTGATGAAGCGACTCAAAGACAGCTTAATCGTGGAGCTAGACTTGTTGAACTTCTCAAACAAGCTCAATACTCACCAATGGATGTTATTGATCAGTCAGTTGTTATTTTCGCTGCTACGAAGGGTTACTTCGATTCAGTTCCTGTTAACAAAATTAGACAGGTTGAAGGCGATCTCTTAACAACGTTAAACAGCAGACACTCTGATTTAATGACGACGATGAGAAAAGAAGCGCAAATTTCATCAGATAGTGAAGTTAAGCTGGTAGAAATCATTAAGTCGTTCGTTGCTGGATATAAAGCTTAATTTTTAAGGACCATTAACCATGGCAAATATTAAAGACCTAAAGAAGAAGATCAAAAGTACCAAGGGTACGTTTAAGATCACGAAGGCGATGAAGCTTGTTTCTGCTGCAAAGCTAAACAAAGCTCAAGTTAAAATTTTAGGTTTAAGGCCGTACTCTACAGAACTTGAAGAAACAGTGAGAACTGTTTCCGCTCTTGCTCAAAATTATAGCAATACGTATTTCGAGTCTAAGCCGAATAAGAACGCTATTGTTCTTGTCGTATCTTCAGACAAGGGTCTTTGCGGAGGTTATAATTCAGGGTTAGCGAAAGCGATCAGAAGATTTGTTGCTCAAAATAAAGAAGAAGAAAATTTAAAGTTCGTCTTTATCGGAAAGAAAGTACGTGATCTTATTCAAAAAGAAGTTAACTCAGGAAAGACTTACTTGTTTGAAAGAGCTGAGCCAAGTTATGAAGAAGTTCGTAAAGTGGCAGATGAGCTGGGTCATCTTTTCCTCACAGGAGAAGTTGGTAAGGTTTATGTAGCTTATAACAGTTTTGTCTCTGCTATTTCCTTTGAATCGAAAGTTCGCCAAGTTCTTCCTATGCAAGTTTCTGAAAGTGACAAAGAAGACATTAAAGCTAAGTACCCATATGACTTTAAATATGAACCTTCAGCAGAAAACATTCTTGATACTCTTGTGCCAGAGGTTTATTTAACGACTGTGTACACATGTGTTCTCGATGCTATCGCTTCAGAGCACGGATCAAGAATGAATGCGATGGAAAACGCATCTAAAAACTGTAAAGAAATGATTAAGAAGTTATCACTAAAAATGAATAAGATGAGACAGGCTAGGATTACAACAGAGTTAATTGAAGTTGTATCTGGTGCTGAGTCTCTAAACGGTTAAGGAGCCATTCAAATGGAACAAAACACAGGGGTTATTAGACAAGTCTTGGGCCCAGTTATTGACGTTGAATTTGCTAACGGCAAATTGCCAGCGATCTATAATGCGCTTAAGATCACGAACAGAACACTCCCGGGTGGCGAAGGAAACCTAACAGTTGAAGTTGCTGCTCACCTTGGTAACAACATGGTGAGATGTATTGCGATGGATGCAACTGAAGGTCTAGCTCGTGGCCAGGAAGTTAAAGACACAGGTAAAGCGATTCAAGCTCCTGTTGGTCGTGAGTGCTTAGGGAGAATTATTAACGTTATCGGTGAGCCTGTTGATGAAGCTGGTCCACTTAATAACAAAAAATCTTATCCGATTCATAGAGAAGCACCTAAGTTTTCTCATCAATCAACTAAAAAAGAGCCATTCTTTACAGGGATTAAAGTTATTGACCTTTTAGCTCCTTATCTTAAAGGTGGTAAAATTGGTCTATTCGGTGGTGCAGGAGTTGGTAAAACAGTTCTTATCATGGAGCTCATTAACAACATCGCAACTCAACACGGTGGATACTCAGTTTTCGCTGGAGTTGGTGAACGTACAAGGGAAGGAAACGATCTTTGGCACGAAATGAAAGACTCTGGAGTTCTTGAAAAAACAGCTCTGTGCTATGGTCAGATGAATGAGCCACCTGGAGCACGTGCAAGAGTTGCTCTTACAGGATTATCACTTGCCGAGTACTTCCGTGATGAAGAGAAGCAAGACGTATTATTCTTCGTTGATAACATTTTCCGTTTTACTCAAGCGGGTTCAGAAGTTTCGGCTCTTTTAGGTCGTATTCCATCTGCGGTGGGATATCAGCCGACACTTGGAACTGAAATGGGAGCTATGCAAGAGCGTATTACATCAACAAAAGATGGATCGATTACTTCGATTCAAGCTGTTTATGTTCCTGCGGATGACTATACAGATCCAGCACCAGCAACAACGTTTGCTCACTTAGATGCAACAACTGAACTTTCTCGTTCTATTGCAGAGCTTGGAATTTATCCAGCGGTTGATCCTCTTACATCATCATCAACAATTCTTACTCCGGATGTTGTTGGTGAAGAGCACTACTCAATTGCAAGACAGGTACAATCTGTTCTTCAAAAGTATAAAGAGCTACAAGATATCATCGCGATCCTTGGTATGGATGAGCTATCAGAGGAAGATAAACTCCTCGTTGCTCGTGCACGTAAGGTTCAAAAATTCTTGTCACAACCATTCTTCGTGGCTGAACAATTTACTGGTAACCCTGGTAAGTTTGTTTCTATCCAAGATACAATTCAAGGTTTCAAATCTATTCTTGCAGGTGAAGTTGATCACCTTCCAGAGCAGGCTTTTTATCTTGTAGGTAACCTTGAGATGGTTTACGAAAAGGCTAAGAAATTGGCTGAAGGGAAGTAATTATGTCTTCAGCTTTTAAGCTCAATCTTTACACTCCTAAGGGTGTTATTGTTAGAGATCTAGATTGCGTTGATGTGGTCGTTCCAACTGTAAGGGGGGAGATTAATCTTCTCCCTGAACATACCCATATTTTAACAGAGCTTGGAACTGGTGTTTTAACTGTGAAATCTCAGCAAGGTGTAAAATACTTTACTGTGACAGCGGGTTTATGCCGAGTTTTAAAAGACACGATCACGATTTTGTCTTTCACTTCAGAAAAATCAAACGATATTGATGTTGAAAGAGCCAAGCGTGCAAAAGCAAAGGCTACAGATAAGCTCTCTGGTAAAGAGGCTATTAGTGATGCCGATCTGTTAAAATACAGAAGAAAGCTAGAAAGAGCTGAGCTAAGACTTAGACTTTCTTTGATGAAGTAGTACCCAACGAATTGACTCAGTTTCTGGCCAGTGTTCTGGCCAGAATTTTTTTACTTTTCAATTTTTTTCCCCACAAATACAAATTCCCTCTATAATTTAAATATATGTTCAAGATGCTGACACGGATGTTTGCTGGTTTGACCTTTTGTCTCTATGCCCTGATTGGGTATTCTGCTTATCGTTTTTTCTCATCAGAAAAGAGTGTGATAGAAATTGATACTAGTGTTGTGAATCTTGTTTCTGAGTCCAAGGTGAAAAAAGAATTCTTACCCGATATTCAGCAAGAAGCTGAGACAATGAGAAGAATTTCTTATGAGGATTATCTTCTGATTTTCGAAGATCAAATTAGGCTACATGCTGTTTACTTTAACAATCCGTGGCCAGAGAACTTAGTTGATCTTTACCGCGCACCTCTTGTTCAAGATCAGATCAACACAGGTCTTGCGGCAGCGAGGGAAGTTGAAAATGAGGTTGTTGATAAGATTTCAGATGCCGATGAACCAGTGTTCATAGAGCCACTAAAAAAGAATGAACCAAAGTCAGAAGTTGTGCTCAAGCCTGTTTCTTCGCCGATTGTTGAAGAGGTTGCGGTTGATGATATGATTTCATTCAACTATACGCAGCCAACGCCCAAAAACGAGACTCCAAAAACTACTCTAACAGCTCCAACTCAAGAGAAAAAAGTAGTGACACAGACTCCAAACATCGCTTCTTCTGAGTCGCATGGATTTGTATCCAATGCCCTAAGGGTTTCTGCAAATTCATCACTTACTATTCATGCGGTTGGTTCAGATTTTAAAAAAACAGATGAGCTTAACGGTTTTGAGGTTAGGTATCATGATGATTACCAGTCCTCAACAATGGATCAAGGAAGTGGTCTTGTTACACTTCTTGATAGAGTAGAAAATAAAAATCAGATTAGAATGGGATTAGTTTTAAAGCCGGGCTTTATCCCGACTCACGCAGATTTAATTATTGAAGAGGGTTCATCGGAAACGTTTGTACCACTGATTGAGAAAGATTCTTTTGATGAAATCATGGGTCAGATCAACACGAAAACACCGGTGGGAGCTGTACTCGTCGACTTGCATGACGAAACGGCTGATGCGGATCTTGATGTTCCTTATAAAGAAAAAATTAGACTTGATGGCGATTTAAAGAAAACGCTTAAAGATGATCACCGGTACCTTATGTTTACTAACGTGAGAGTTGGAAACACGCTTCTATCTTATAAGAACGACAAGGGAATATTGTCTTCGAAACTTGTTCATGTTCATGAGCGAGAATTAACTTTTGATCAAAACTTTTATGATCAAGATAGAGATTTAAAAATTAAACTTTTTGAGGAAGACCTACTCTCAACAAAGCCCAACCCTCTGGCGATTTCATCTGAAAAAATTCGTGAGTTTTCATCACAAATTTACTCAACAAAACTGAGCTTAAACTCTTACAAGTTTAATTTAAGAAGCCCGTTACTTGGAACAAGAAGCTATCTTGAATTAAACCATCTAGACGAGCCAATTTTCCTTGGTCTCAAGAATCAGGCAGAAGCATATGTCCCGTCAGATTCATTTATTTCAGGAGTCATGAAAAAGGTTCCGGGTGCAGCGGCTGCCACATGTGTTGTTCAAGTAAATTTATCAAAACCTGTCAAAGAGTTTTCAGTTGCAAGTCAATCAGTAGAAGAAACACTTGAGGTTACTTATTCAGTCTTAGATGAAGATGGAAAATTTTATGATTCAACGAGCGAAAAAACTCGGAAGATTTTCTTTTTTGGTGAAACTCAAGCTCAAAATGGCTTACCTCAAGAAGGGATGATTAATATAAGACTTCAATACGCCAATGAGAGTGTTGAATATCTTAACTCTTACTGCGCTCCTAATACTTATCTCGTCGAACAATTATAATGATGATCTTTATCAATCTGAGCAGGAGTTCTCATCGCAAGTGTTTTGAGTGATATCTCTTTAAACCCTTGATGTCTTTTTAATGAAGCAAAGTACACCTTGGAATTCCTTAAATCATCAGACTCTAGATGATGATTATGTTTTTTAATGTTATCCCAAAAAGATCTAATCTTGGAAGAACAGCTCGCAAGGTAAATTTTCATCATCGGCTTCTTGTTAGAAGATGAAACATCGAAGATTTGCTTTCGATAAGCGAGTGCGTGAGTAAGTGCGAGAAATTCGGGATAAAAATTTCGAGAAGCAAACCTAATCCTGCGATTATTTTTTTTGCCTATAAACTGACCAAGGCCACTGTTGTAAGCCGTGATTGATTTTTCCCAGTTTTTCAAGATACGAAAATTTTGTTTAAGAAGATGAAAAGCACTAACGGAAGAGAGAGCAACATTTTCTCTGTAATCAATTTGTGATGATTTTGGGAGAAGTTTACGTCCAATACCTGGCATGAGTTGCCAAACTCCCTTTGCACCAACTCGTGAAGTTGCTCGAGGATTAAAGCTCGACTCAAGGAAAGAAATCGACTTTAGCTCACGAGGTATTTTCATTTCTTGTGTGAGTTGAATAAGAAATTTCTCATAGGGACCACTTCGAGATAAACCAGCTTCAATCCGATCACGCTGGCCCGTTTGAGTTCTCACGTTCTCAATTAATTCTCTGTAGAATGCAGAAGAGCCTTTGCGGAGTGAAGAGCTAACTTTATTCAACTCGTCTCGTCCAAAGAGTTTTTTCTGCTTCGAAAGATTTGATAGTCGTTGAAGGCGTTGTTTAATTTCCCTAAGTCTTTGTTGTGCTCGGGTTACCTCAACAACATCATAAATAAGACTCAAATCATTTTTATCGTGGATAACAACAAGGCTAGAGTCAACTTTCGTATAAATCATATACCAAAAAACAACAGAGTTAAGATCCTTTGATCGAACCTTAAACTCGTCTGAAACCAGGTTTTGTGGGTCCGTCAGAAAATGAAGAAACTCACGGTTATTTTTCCAGTATCGATCTGATCCGAACGAACTGACTGCAGAGAAGAGGATGATGAAGCTTACAATTTGTTTTTTCATCGAGAGTTAAAAACCTTCATCGTTTTTTTGTAACCAGACTCAACAGCATAAGCCGAAACTTTAGAATTGAGAGAAAATGAGTTCGCAAAAAAGAGTTTGTAATCATGATGATCTGGATAGATATCAATCAACTTGACCTTGGGGTTAATGTTGAGCTTTCTTTCAAGAATGGCCATGATTTCACGACGATTAGATTGAGAGAACTTTTCTTTTTTCATGTAGTCATTAACCGTGTTCATAATATCAATTGCCTTTGCTCGCTCTGCGCGAGATGAGACAATCTTTTTTTGAATTAAGAGATAAATCGATTGAATGGCAATAGGTGGTAAGCCGTAGTGTACTAAGGAGCCAACCTCGTCATGGTAATGGTAAGGGGTATGTGTCCATGAGCTAATAATAACGTCACATCCATTATCTTCCGCAACGTGAGTTGAAAGCGTCTCCCTGATTTCTCCGTCAATATAATAATTCACTTCTTTGGTTAACTCATTTTTGATGGGAAAAGGAGCATAAAATGGAGGTACTGACATACTTGCAGCTGCAGCATCAGAGATCCGTGTTCCTGTGTAATAAGTTGACGTAGAATCGTGTGAGGGATTTGGATAGTTAAATTTTGAAAAAATGACTTTTCGAGAATGATCAAGCTGGGTTGCCACGACAAAAAGGTCTGGCTTATACGACTCGAAACTGTCCTCTGTGATAACGTGTTTTAAGAGGTATTTTTTGACTCCATTTGTGGAGAATAAGCCTGGAGTCGAAATGACAGGTCTCGCTAAATTTTTGATCATTGAGGGAAGACCCTCAAGAATACTTGGGGTTTCAAATTTTCTAAAACCAAACTCTGGAGTACGGAGATGAAACATCTCTTTATAACCAATTCCCTTGAGCCTTGATCCTTTAATTCCAAGAGTTGCCTGAACAACGTCCTGTGGGTTAAAGCCACTTGCTAGGTAAATGCAAATCATTGCTCCCGCAGATGATCCAACGTAAGTGCTAATTTCAAGTGAGTGTTTATCGCTCTCCGAAGATGTTTTATTATTTTTGAGATGGTAACCCAACTCCTCAAGGGCAATGGAAACACCAAGATGCCAAGCAGCTGCCTTAACAACTCCGCCAGATAGGACGAGAGCCGTTTTTTTATTTTTAAGCTCAGAGAGAGCGACCGACATGGATACTCAACCTTTTTAAGTTTTACACAGTCTTACTCCTATTAAATAATAATATAAGAGGAGAATAAAGATGAATTTCACAGATGAGGTTTGGTTACCAATCAGCGAATATTCAAGATTAAAAAAAATCTCTGTTTCTACAATAAGACGTTATATTAAAAATAACACTTTAAGGTATAAAGAAGAAGGGGGAAAATATCTCATCTTTATTCCCCAAGTATCCAAAGTCAGAAGTTGGCAGGCAGAAGAAAGCCTTCGACTAAGACTAGAAGTCGAACAACTCAAACTTGAGAATAGAAAACTCAAAGAAAATAATGACGAACTTAAGATGCTTGTCAGCATCTATGAAAAACAGGAAATATTAGAAACATATGAAACTAGGTAAATTTTTGCTCATAGGATTGTTGCTCGCTCTTTCTGTCTCTTCATGGGCAGATGCAAACCTTCGACGATGTACCCTTCTTCCGGTCGTGGACTCTGTAGGAGGGGCAATCGGTTATAAAGTATTTGAGAAAGTTGAAAAAACACTAAAATCTGCTCCGTGGTGTACCTATATTTCTAACTCGTCGATGATTAATATTTTTTCAAAGTACCGTGAAAATCTACCAAAATATCTTGAGCGATCAGAGCTTTTAGAAATGGTTGGTACAAAATTAAGTGTTGGATCTATTGTTCTTTTAAAGATTAATCAAGACGTTGGATTCTCTGAGCTTGAGATAAAAATTTATGGCCAAGATGGTGTAGAAATTAATTTTTTGGAATCACTTAAAATTGAAACAGATAAAATAGAAAAGATTGTTCCCGTTTTTGAAAACTGGTTAAGTGAATACGCTAAAACAATTCCTTATGATGCTCGGATTAACGGTGTAATTGGAGAGCAGATTACGCTTGATGTTGGTAAAGGATATCCGATTGTCGCAGGCCAGAGGTTTGTGGTGAAGAGAAAAACCGAGGTCAAGCGCCATCCTCTTCTTAAGAAAATTGTTGAGTGGAATGCAGAAATTGTAGGTGACGGTAAGGTTCTGAACATTTCTGATAACCAGGCATTTGCTGTTGTTGAATCAAAAAACCTCGATAAAAAAGTTCAAGTTGGTGACTGGGTGAAGCTTCACCAGGCTGATGGGGTATTGAGTAAAACGAATCCATTAGACCAAGCTGTACAGGGCCCGGGACTGTTGGGCATATTTAGTTTTAACCTTTTGGCTTCTCCAACAGAACTTGAAACTGTCACTGCTTCAGGAACAAGAAAAATGAAAGGCTGGACCACTGGTTTTGATTTAAAAATTGAGGGTTGGTTAACACGTCAGTACCTCATCATTTTAGAGACAATTCAGCAGTTTGGTGAATTAAGAAAAGATAGTGGGGTAGCGAGTAAATCATCTACCACACTGAACGCTCAAACTTATAAAGTCGCTTTCGGATACAAATATTTACCGATGGGTTTGTTTTTTGGTCCACAACTAGATTTCTATGGAGGTTACCATTACTCCATGATTGACCATAGCTATTCATACACTGATGGTTTTGGAAAAAATAATCTAAGTGGCGTTCTTTTAGGTGCAAAAGCGATGGTTCCATTTAACCGAGAGTGGAGAGGGTTCACGAAGATTGAGTTCTTGCCTTTTCCAAGATTTACGAACGACGACAATATGTTCACCGATGCAAAAAATGTCTCCTCTCTTCAGCTTGAAGCAGGATTAAAGTATCAATACAGTACCAGGTTAACATTTGATGGGAGCTTAGAATTCTTATCGAGAAAAGCGAGATTTAATTCTCAGTTTAGAGATTTTTCCCAGCGTGATACATTCTTTAAAGTGGGACTTGGTTATAATTTTTAATCAGCACGATACATGACGAAGTTTAGAGTCTTGAGGTAAAGTAGTTTCCAAGGGGAAGCTATGTCAAAAAAAGTCCGCGAGCTTGAAGAGCTCATTCTTACTCACAAACAAAAATACTATTCAGGTAAAGCAACAATCTCTGACGAGAAGTATGATTCACTTGAAGATGAGCTGAGAAAAATATGTCCAGAGAGTCCTGTTCTGAGAATGATTGGTACGAACGAATTAGATAAAGCAGTAAAAATCCCTCATGAGACTAAGATGCTTTCTCTGGATAAAACCTATTCAGTTGAAGATTTGAAAAAGTGGCTGGGTCAACACAAGGCGATTGGTATATTTAAGATTGACGGTTCTAGCTGCTCACTTTTGTATAAAAATGGAGAGCTCACCATTGGGAAAACAAGAGGCGATGGAAAGTTTGGAGAGGATGTAACATCCAAAATCATCTTTATTAAAGATATCCCTCGACACATTGAGAGCAAAGATTCTTTTGAGGTCAGAGGAGAGGTCTATTGCGATCAGGAAAACTTTTCTAACCTCGTTGAAGACATGGAGCGCTTGGGCCTTGAAAAGCCAACCTCCCTAAGAAATATTGTCGCAGGGATCTTGGGTCGAAAAGAAAATATACAGCTGGCAAAGCACTTGAGCTTTCAGGCTTTTGACTTAATTGGAGAATTTGGATTTCAAAGAGAAACGGAAAAAATTCAAAGATTAAGTAAAATGGGATTTAAAACTCCTGAGATCATTGATGTTGACGATGTCGAGTCCATACTCGAAGAGACAAAAAAATTCATGGAAAATGGGAGTTATTTGATCGACGGACTTGTCTTTGTCTATGATCAGATAAGTCTTCAAAACCAGCTCGGTTATACCTCTCACCATCCTAAATTTAAGTTAGCGTTTAAGTTTCAGGGAGAAACGAAAAACACCGTTATTCATTCTATAACTTGGGGAGTTTCACGAAATGGGGTTCTTACTCCGGTTGCCGAAGTTGAGCCTGTTGAGTTGTCTGGAGCGACGATTTCTCGTGTGACTCTTCATAATATGGGACTGGTCAAAAATTTCGAGCTCAAGTCAGGTGATGAAATCGAAATTGTCCGTTCAGGTGAGGTGATCCCAAAATTTTTAAGAGTGATTAAATCATCTCAACAAAAATTTAAGCTACCAAAGGTTTGTCCATGTTGCTCGAGTGAACTTGTTCTAGAGGATATATGGCTTCGGTGTGAAAATCAAAGTTGTCCGGAAAAAATAAAAGAAGAAATCCTTTATTATATTCAAAAGACAAATATCGAAGATGTTTCATTTAAACGTCTGGAAGAGATGATTGATAAGAAAATTATTTCGTCGATACCTGATCTTTATAAACTTGTGCAGAAAGATCTACTAAAGCTTGATAAGGTTAAAGAAAAACTTGCAGAAAAAATTTATCAAAATATTCAAAAAACGAATGAGCAAGACTTGCTTCAATTTCTTACAGCTCTAGGGATTGATGGGATTTCTCAAACGAAAGCTGAAAAGATTATTGAAGCGGGTTATTTTACGATTGATGCTATTTTAGCGATGACTCATGATGATCTTATTCGGATTGATGGGTTTGCTGAAAAGTCTGCAAATGACTTCATTGTTTCAGTGAAGTCGAAAAAATCTCTCATTTCTGAGCTCCAAAAAGCTGGAGTTAAAATTAAAAAAGCAAAAAGCATCAAAGTTTCATCTTTGCTTCATGATAAGAAGTTTTGTATTACGGGTGAATTGAGTCGTCCAAGATCTGAAATTGAAAAATTAATAAAGTCTTTCGGTGGTGCTATTGTTGGATCGGTGTCGAAAAATACATCGTATCTTATCACAAATGAAACCAGTTCAGAGTCGAGCAAATTTGTGAAAGCCAGAGAGTTGAAGATTCCGATAATAAGTGAAGAAGTTTTTTTAAAAATGCTGGAGGAGTAGATGGCAAAAGTTAAGTTGACGTACACGTGTCAGTCCTGCGGTTACGTTTCACCAAAATGGCTTGGCAAATGCCCTGACTGCCAACAGTGGAACTCCTTCAGCGAGGAAGAACAAGTTAAAGTTTCTAAAGCTGCTCCGAAATCAATTTTAGGTAAAGAAAGTAAACCTAAGACCATCAAAGAGATTGAGCATGAGCACGTGGAAAGATACGAGACTCAAATGACGGAGTTTGATCGTGTCATGGGGGGGGGGATCACCGTGGGCTCACTAACTCTTATTGGTGGAGAGCCTGGTATTGGTAAATCAACACTTTTGATGGAGGTTTGTGGAAAGCTCCTTGATGAGTATCCTACAGAGCGCATCCTTTATGTGAGTGGAGAGGAGTCTGAGTCTCAGGTTGCTAGCCGATCTAAAAGACTAGGTGTGGATAACGAGGGTTTTTATATTTACAACGAAACAAGTTGGCAAAAAGTCCTTGAACAAATCAAAGAATTAAAACCAAAGTTTCTTATTTTGGATTCAATCCAAACAACGCACTCTAACCAGATTGACTCTGCTGCAGGGACTTTGTCACAGATAAGAGAAGTCACGTATGAATTGATGAACTATGCCAAAGCCTATGGAGTGACTTGTTTTATTGTGGGCCATGTGACGAAAGAGGGGCAAATTGCTGGGCCGAAAATTTTAGAGCATATGGTAGATACAGTTGTCTATTTTGAAGGTGATCAGCTTGGGCAGTACCGGATTCTAAGAGTGATTAAAAACCGATTCGGAAATACCAATGAAGTCGGTATTTTTGAAATGCAAGAAGATGGTTTACAAGAAATTAAAAACCCATCCCAGTATTTTTTAGAGCAATCTCTACCTGGCTCATTCGGAAGATCAATCACCTGCATCCTAGAGGGTTCAAGGTCTCTTTTTGTTGAGATTCAGGCTTTAGTTGTTGAAAATAAATTTGCTGTGGGAAGACGAACGACACAGGGTCTTGATTCGAACAGAGTTGCCCTTCTTGTCGCCGTGATTGATAAGTATTTTGGCATACCACTTTCATACAATGACATCTATGTGAACGTTGTTGGAGGTATGAAACTAACGACGCGAGAAAATGATCTTTCGGTCATCGCTTCTCTCTTAAGTTCTTATCATTCTATTAGCTTGCCTAGTGATACAATTTTTTTGGGTGAGGTTGGCTTAACGGGAGAGGTTAGGTCCGTTCCGATGATGGAGATGCGCCTTAAAGAGATCTCACAGATGAATTATAAAAAAGTCATCACTTCAAAAAGAGCAGCAGAGGATTTTAAAGGAAAATTTAAACTCGACATCGTTGGTGTCACCAAGGCGAGTGAGCTTAAGAATTTACTTTTTAACTGAAGTAGAGCTTTTTAATTGTTTCATCCCACAGGCTCTTCTTGGCTTTATAGTAGTCTTGAGGCTCGCTTAAAAACTCTCTTTCAAGAGACCAGTATTTCTTTAGTTCTTTTAAGCTAATTTCTCCCATACCAACAAGACAACCGAGTGCAACACCAAATGCCGTCGTGTCTGTGTTCTTGGGCCTTAGAATTTTTTTAGCAGAAAAATTCGCTTGAAGTTGCATAAGAAGGTCATTTTGAGAAGCTCCCCCATCAACTCTAATGTCATTTAACTCACTAAAGTCTTTTTTAAAACTTTGAACGGAGTCGTTAACAGAAAGAGCAATCCCCTCAAGACAAGCTCTTGCGATATGTCCATTGTGTGTATCTCTCGTGATCCCAACGATGGCCGCTTTAGCGTTCGACTGCCAATAAGGAGTTCCGATTCCTGTAAAAAAAGGAAGAAACTGCACATGCTCCATTTGTGAAAGGTCTTTAACCTCAAGAGCAAGATCTAAAACTTCGGGCGAGGTTTTAATGCACTTAAGATTATCTCTAAGCCACTGAACAGCTGCTCCTGCAATATAGGCAGAGCCTTCGAGAGCATAATATTTTTTCCCATCATGAGCAAAAGCTGCTGTCGTGAGAAGACCAGTTTGTGAGTGTATTTTCTTAAGCCCAGTGTGTAGTAGTAAAAATGCACCTGTACCATAAGTACATTTTAAATCTCCCTCGTCTACACAGGCTTGACCAAAAAGTGCAGACTGTTGATCGCCTAGGATTGCATGGATAGGAATACCATCAGGCAAAAAAGAGCAGTTTTTGGTTTTTCCGAATTGAGAGAAAGAATTTTGAATTTTAGGCAAAAAACTTAATTCAATTCCGAAAAAATGAAGAAGCTCTTCATCCCAGTTAAAGGTTTCAAGATCCATGAGCATGGTACGAGAAGCGTTACTAGGCTCAGTCATAAACGATTCACCATCGGTGAGTTTATATAAGAGAAAAGTATCGATGGTTGAAAGTCTGAGATCATGATTCTTTGCTGCTGCTCTCACGGCTTCTGATTGGTTCAAAAGCCAATTCATTTTTGAGCCAGAGAAATAAGGATCTAGAGGTAGCCCTGTTTTTCTCTTATATTTTTTTTCAAATGAATCTTTGTGTAATAAACAAAAGTCTTGAGTTCTTCTGTCCTGCCAAACAATCGCATGATGAAGAGGTTCACCTTTTTTATTGTAGGCACAAGTGGTTTCACGTTGATTGGTGATCCCAATTGCAGAGATATCACTTCGCTTGATGGAAGGCTGACGATTAAAAATATGGTTCGTAGCTGTTTCTACAGTTTTCCAAATCGTGTTGAGATTATGTTCAACCCACCCTGGTTTTGGATAGATTTGTTCATAATCAACTTTTTCCTTATCGATGACATTTAGCGTTTTTTGATGGATTAATAAGCAGGTAGTCCCAGTAGTTCCTTGGTCGATAGCGAAAAGATAACTCATATCAGTCCTTGTTTATCTAAGATTGACAGATTTTACACCTGGTCTGTCGTTTATGATGAGATTAGCAGAATATTCCCAATATTTCCCGAGTGTTCGGTTGATGAAAAAAACAAAACTAAAAGAAATCCCACCGATGACGGCAAGCAGAAGAACGAATTCAACCAGAGACTGTCCCTTCTGTTGCAATTTTTTAAAGTAAGAATTAAATTTTTTTGCCATCTTTATCAATATCCTCATTTCGCCTATACTTGTCCCACGGAGTAAAAGCCTATGAAAAAATTAAAAATCACACTCTTCCTCATTTTATCATTTTCTGGATTTCTTTCACTTCAAATCATTTGGAATCAATTCTATCTTAACGCTAAATCGATTGAGCCTGAGAAACAAAAATACTCAAGCTATGAGAACGCTCTCCAAACATTGAATATTACAACAACACAAAAACAAGTTCTCACTTTTAAAACGATTAAAGAGCCTATTATTGTACTCAACTTTTGGGCTTCATGGTGCGTACCCTGTTTAAAAGAATTTCCTTCATTAGTTGAGTTTCAAGAAAAGTACAAAGGGCGAGTTAAGGTTATTGGGATTAACGGTGATGAAGAATCTCCAATCGAGAATATTAAAAAAATTGAAGCAAAGTATAAACTTAATTTCTCGTCAGTATCAGATCCAGAAAGTAAAATTTCTGATCAATTTCTCATCACAAGCTATCCTGTTTCAATCGTTTTCCTGAAGGGAAAAGTTATCTATCTAAGCCAAAAAAATCATAATTTCATGAGTGAAGATTTTAGAAAATTAATTGATGAAAGTCTTTAGGGCTCGGTTACACTCAGATTTTTACCCCATTCATAGGTAATCGTTGCTATCGTTGGTGCTTTGAAAAGAGTAAAACATGGCTTGTGGCCAACAACGATGGCGCCCATTTTTTTTTCATTTAATGAGTGAGATGGGTTCAGGGTAATTCCTGACCAGAGTTGAGCAAGGTTTAATTTGAGAGGAGCTGCTGTCATTGAGGCAATCTGAAGAACTTGATCAAAGTGACAAGAGCCAGGATTATAATCTGAGGCAATGGCAAGTTTAACTCCGGACTTGAGCATCTTTTGTGAAGGAGCAAACGACTTACCTAAAAAGAGAGCTGTGCCTGGAAGTAAAGTCGCGACAGTACTTGATTGAGAGAGTGCGCTGATACCTCGATCAGAAACCTGTAGAAGATGATCTGCACTTGAGGCGTTGAGTTCTGTTGCTAAAGCGGCACCATCATTATCGTTTAACTCGTCAGCATGCAGTCTTAAACCAACAGAGCTTCCTGAAACCAGTCGAGCAACTTCTCTTACATCATCTGATGAGAAATAGTTTTTTTCATGAAAGATATCAACAAAATCTAAAATATCCTCGCTCAAAAGTTTTTCGATAGTGGGTTTGACGACTTGATCCATGTATTGCCGAGAGGATGAAAATCCTGGGGGAACATCATGGGCTACCATACAAGTGTTTTTAATCGTGATCTCATTTCGAAATTCATTCTTTAACTCCGAAATAATCCTCGAGTAGAGAACTTCTTTTTCAAGATTGAGCCCATAACCAGACTTAATCTCCAAGAGCTTGACTCCAAAAGATATAAAGTTTTTTATTCTCTTGCGACAAACCTCAAGGACTTCTTCCCTAGAGAGTGCGTTTGTTTGCTTCATCGTGAGAAGTATTCCTCCTCCTTCAGAAGCTATTTCCTGATAGGTTTTTCCAGATAGTCTCTGAGTATACTCCAGAGATCTATCTCCCCCAAACAGCAGATGTGTGTGAGAATCAACAAGCCCTGGTGTTAGACAATGACCTGAGAGATTAAACGATTTTTCAGATAAAAAATGAGAAGGCAAATCTTTCGTTGCTCCAACCCATAGGATTTGATCTTCGTCAAAGACGATACTGGCATTTTTAAGAATCGACAGATCATCGAGAGTTAAGTTCCTCCCATCTTTTTTTAAAGCAGATGAGAGGGTTAGAATTTCTTCGAGGTGACTGTAGACTTTGATCATAACGAAGGAAATTTAATTTTTGTCGTTGGTTTCTTCGCTACATCCAAGGCGATATCGTAGCCTGCATCGGCGTGACGAACAATACCCATACCCGAGTCAGAATTAAGCACTCGAGAAAGACGAATATCCATTTCTTTACTTCCATCACACACAATGACCATACCTGAATGTTGAGAGAACCCCATCCCAACTCCACCACCATGATGAAGTGAAATCCAGCTTGCCCCATTATTAATATTGATCATCGCATTCAATAGAGGCCAATCAGAAACAGCGTCTGTTCCGTCTTTCATCGCTTCTGTTTCTCTGTTTGGACTTGCGACAGATCCACAGTCTAAGTGATCTCTACCAATAACAATTGGAGCTTTGACTTTTTTCTCTCTAACAAGTTTGTTGAAAAGGAGAGCGGCTTTTTCACGATCACCGTACTTAAGCCAACAAATCCTTGCTGGTAAACCTTGGAACTGAATCATTTCTTGAGCTTTATTTAACCAGTTCACCATGGATTTATTTTCAGGAAAGAGTTCTTTCAGCGCCTCATCAGTGACCTTAATATCTTGTGGATCACCCGAGAGTGCGATCCAGCGGAATGGTCCAGAGCCTTCACAAAAAAGAGGTCTGATATAAGCAGGAACAAACCCAGGAAAACTAAACGCATCTTTAACACCAACTTTTTGAGCGCCAGCTCTTAAGTTATTTCCATAGTCAAAGACATGAGCACCTTTCTTTTTAAAGGCGATCATGACACGAACATGTTGTCCCATCGTCTCATAAGAATACTCAGTGTATTTTTGAGGATCAGATATTTTGAGTTTTTTCGCTTCCTCTAAGCTCATACCGGCAGGAATATAACCATTGAGGGGATCGTGTGCTGATGTTTGATCTGTCACGAGATCTGGAACAACACCCTTATCAAGAACATACTCGAAAAAATCAACTGCGTTTCCAACAACACCAATCGAAATAGCTTTTTCTTCTTTCTTAGCCTTTAATGCTAACTCAATTGCTTCGTCAAAGTTTGAAGCTAGAATATCAAGGTATTTTGATTTTAATCTTTTTTCAATTCTCCAGTCTTCAACATCACAACAGAGGCACACTCCTTCTGCCATTTTTACAGCGAGAGGTTGTGCTCCACCCATTCCTCCAATCCCTGCAGTGAGGACAAGTTTACCTTTTAAAGTAGCGTTTTCGCCGTAATGTTTTCTGGCGGCCGCCATGAAAGTTTCATAGGTTCCTTGGATAATTCCTTGCGAGCCAATATAGATCCAAGACCCGGCCGTCATTTGGCCGTACATCATTAAGCCTTCATCTTTAAGTTTGTTAAAGTGATCCCAGTTTGCCCAATTGGGAACGAGATTCGAATTCGCAATCAAGACTCTTGGGCCCTGGGGATTACTTGGAAAAACCGCAACTGGTTTTCCTGATTGAACAATAAGAGTTTCATTGTTTTCAAGATTTTTTAAAGCATGAATAAGATCATTGAGTGCCTTGGGATTTCTTGCTGCTTGTCCGTTTCCACCGTAGACAATAAGGTTTTCTCTATCTTCAGCAACATCTGGGTGTAGATTATTGAGAAGGCATCTGAGCGCAGCTTCTTGGTGCCAACCCTTACAAGTTAATTCGGATCCAGTTGGAGGGAGAGGAATTTGACTCATAAAAAACTCCTTAATGAATATTTCCAATAATTGATTCAACTTCTTCGATAAGTTTTCCTGAACGTACTAAACCTGCGAGAACTTCAATATCCTCATGGAATGTACGGTCTTGATGAATGTGTTCTACAAGAGATCGTACAACCTCATGTACTTTTTCTAAGGGGGCAGAAGATTTGAGAGGGCGTAAAAAATCTAGACCTTGAGTATTACAAAGAAGTTCAATCGCCAAACAGTGCTCAACGTTGTTAATCACCTCGAGAAGTTTTCTCCCTGCTGTCACTCCCATGGAGACATGATCTTCTTTATCGGTAGAAGTTGGAATGGAATCAACAGAAGCTGGGTGGCAGAGATACTTATTTTCAGAGGCTAAAGCTGCAATGGTAACGTGGGCAATCATTAGTCCGGAGTTGAGGCCAGAGTCTTTAATTAAAAAGGCTGGAAGATCTGAAAAATGTGGGTTCATCATTTTTTCTACTCTTCGCTCTGAAATATTGGCGATCTCTGACATTCCCATCGCAAGATAATCTAAACAGAGTGCGAGAGCTTCACCGTGGAAGTTTCCACCAGATATTACATCTCCTGTGTCGGCAAACACGAGAGGATTATCAGTAACTGAATTTAGCTCTGTTGTAAGAACATCAAAAGCGTGCTTAAGAGTTTGTCGGCAAGCTCCATGAACTTGAGGTATACATCTTAAAGAATAGGGATCTTGAACTTTGCCATCGTTGGGATGGGAATGAATGATCTCAGATCCTTTAATAATTTTGAGTAAATTTTGAGAAACTTCAACTTGTCCCGGTTGTGGTTTAAGACGTGAGATTCGCTCATCAAAGGCGGAAGGTGTTCCGCGAACAGCATCGAGGGTAAGACAGCTGATGATATCAGCCTGGGTCATGAGTTTTTTTCCACGACTGTACGCTAGTGAACCAAGGGCCAACATAACAGATGTTCCATTGATGAGAGCAAGTCCATCT
>Ga0255183_1000094_pt1 | contig 41250 bp, 38 predicted proteins | sample Atl_UVDOM_RepB_8_FD_183638 | JGI IMG/M metagenome (GOLD analysis project Ga0255183, IMG submission 183638) | Freshwater microbial communities from Altamaha River, Georgia, United States - Atl_UVDOM_RepB_8d | ecosystem: Environmental > Aquatic > Freshwater > River | place: USA: Georgia...
CGACACCGAGATCCGAGACATTATTGGTCAAATCTACTTCAGACAAAATAAATTTAAACTTGCCTACAAGTACATCGATGACCTTAATGAGCCAAATTCAGAAAATATGAAAGGTAATCTCTATCTTCTGAGAGGAAACTATGATCTTGCATTTCTTCAGTTCAAATCTGCACTAGCGAAAAAAAATGACTCAAAGAATGCGATCGAAAGGCTTATTCCACTGAGTATTATCATGAAAGACTATGACTATGGGTCAAAGATGATCAACCAATATCAGGTTGATAAGGATTGGGATGATCACAAAAAGGTTATTCAGGCTCTTTTTTTATTAAAGGCAGAAAAATTTCAAGAAAGCTTAAAACGTATCGATCAAATTCAATCCATTACTCGGATCAGGAATGAACGAGATATCAACCAAATCTCTGCATTAAATTTTCTTCTGAGTAAGCAACGAGAAAAGCTTATCCTACCTGCTCATCGAGCCTGTGATGCTGGAGACTATATCTTTTGCTATATGATTACCCAATTTAAAAAATGGGAAAACCTTGAGCTTGTGATAGATCGAACGGATAAAATTCACTCAGCTTCGAAGTGGAAAGAACTAACACAAAAGACTTTTGATCAGCCTATCGATGAGAAAATTTACGTCAATCAGATCGACATTGAAGAGCTCGACGAGAGGGATCTTACGCTTTTCAAATCACCTTAAATTCTTTACCGTCGAATTGAAAGACAACTTCCTTATCTTCGTATTTCGTCGCAAGATTGACAGGGCGTCTCCAGAGATAAAAGAGATTTTTAAGTGTCTCTTGAGCAAAATTGGCATCTAGATCCACTCCATAATGAACGTGCTGCAGAAGAAGCTCTTTCCTATTTTGAAAATTACTATCAGCAACCTCAATCAAAGGTTGACCAAAGTTAGTTAACTGCGAGAGGAGCTTTTGCTTGATCGCTAGGAAATCTTTCGTATCGATTTCAAACCTATTATTACGAGGATTAAACTTGTAAGTGAAGAGCTTCTGTCTTTCACAAAACTCTGGAGTCAGATACTCATCAATAAATGAAATATCGTTGTGAGATTTTCTTACTTCGAAAATTTTTTGTCTTCCCTGATTAAGCTTTTTATCCCAGTGGAGTTTTTCATTCATGTCACTGCATTCATTATACTCTTTTCCAAACATCCCTCGGTTCCATCGATACTCAATGTCTCGCATGAGCTCAATCCCAACTTTATAGGGGTTAATTTGCTGTTTGCTCATGTACATGACACCTGCATGCTTGTCGGCAAATTCAACGATCTCCGAGGCATCCAGGGCCCTTTCAGTCATGACTCTCGAATGCCAATAGCTCGCCCACCCTTCATTCATAATTTTCGTAATTCGTTGAGGTAGAAAATAATAGGCTTCTTCTCTTAGGATCCCAATGATGTCCGACTGCCACTCTTCAAGCGGAGCTGACTGGATCAAAAATCCCATGATATCTCGTTTACTGTAGAGCTGAGCAAATTCTTTAGGAGCTTCAACTTCATCAAGATTTTTCTTTTGAGTCGTTTCTTTCTTTCCTGCTCTCTCTTTTGAACGCATAAAAGCTTTCAGAGCTTGTGAGCGATCATCATTAAGGTACTCACCATCACTTCGCTCTTTTACGTCTTGTGAAATAATTTCTGTACGTCGACGCTTAACTTCAGGTGTTTCAAAAAGTTCATTGATATCCAATAGATTTTCAAGCGAGAGAACTTTGTCGATAAAGTTTTCTACAAGATCATGGCCATATTTTTCTTGGTAGCGACGGATCTTCGTTCCATGATTCGCCATCACGTCCATCATTTTTCTATTTGTGTTTGAAAACCAAGCATTGTTTTTGAAGAAATCATTATGCCCATAAACGTGAGCCATCACGATTTTTTGATCGACCCAATTATTCACCTGAAGGAGATAGGCATAACATGGATCCGTGTTGATCACCATTTCATAGATTTTTTGAAGACCGTAAGTATAGCCTTTCGAGAGCTGGTCATAATCCATACCGAATTTCCAGTGGGGATAACGGTTGGGAAAACCACCCTGAGCAGCGAGAATATTAATCGTATCGTAGTCACAAACCTCAAAGACTTGTGGAAAAAAATCTAGACCGTACTCGACAGCATAGCCTTCGATTCTATTTTTTAGCTTGAGTAATTCACCTGAAATAGGCTTTGTCCGATTCATTTATTTCCCTTTTCCAAGAAACTCTTTAATTGAATCTAAAATACCGTCTTTGTTTTTTATTTTACTCAGGATAACTTTCTCGGAATCCTGTCCATATTTTGCCACTAAGTCTTTATAGAACTGACCTGAACCATATCGGCTCTCAACCTGGCCGTAGCAAAAGGAGTTCGAAACTGGTAAAAGAAAGTTATCAAGAAGCTCTAGGCACATCTTCGTATCATCGGCAGACCAGTTATCCCCATCTGAAAAATGAAAAGGATAAATATTCCATTCATTCGGATTATAGTCATTTTCTATGATTTCTTTACAAAGGTTAAAAGCTGAAGAAATAAGTGTTCCACCACTCTCACGAGTTCTAAAGAAAGTCGTCTCATCCACTTCTTTCGCCGTAGCGTCGTGGATGATGTACCTAATCTCAATATCCTTGTATTGGGACTTAAGCCAAAGATTAATCCAAAAAGACTCTGTGCGGACGATCTCTTTTTGCTCGTCACCCATTGATCCCGAAACGTCCATCATATAAATAACGACGGCTGCATTCTGCATTTCAACTTTAGAGTCCGAAGATTTATAACGGAAATCTCTCCTGATAGGCACGACTTTTGGATCGAGTGGATCATAAGTGTCCATGGCGATTTGACGTTTTAGCGCTTGCTTATAAGTGCGTCTCAAGTGACGTAATGAATCAGGACCAGAGGTTCCAATATTGGTGTATCGATCAACAACTGACTGAAGAGATTTTTTTCCCTTCGGTTCAATATTCGGAAGTTCTAGCTCTTCGCCAAGAATCTTCGCCAACTCATCTAGTGAGAGATCAACCTCGAGCTCTTTTTTCCCTTCTCCCTCACCAGCTTCACCTTGTCCTGGTTGCCCATTTGGATCTTGCTTGCCATCAACTGGGTCTCCAGACTGGCCATCACCTTGACCTGTGCCACCTTGGGATTTATCACCGAACTTAAATCTCGGGATATCAATCGAGGGCATAGGTACAGTGAATTTGTCTGACCCTTTTGGAACAATCTGATTAGCTTCAGAGACGTATTTTCTTAAATTATCACGGATACGACCCTTAATAATTTTTCTAAATCGAGCATGATCTCTCTTAATTGGATGATCCAAGCCAGTGTCCTTTTTTAAGACTTAATTGAGTCACCTTTAGCAAAAATAGAGGCTACAAAATTAAGCGCATCTGTTGCACAAACTTCGCAGTAACCAAAATTTTTCATGAGTCTTGATTTAACCACTTCAATTTTCTCTTGAGTTTGTTTATCAACAACATTTGAGATAATTGTCGTGAGCTTAATCGTATCTCTTTGATCCTCAAAAAGCTTAAGCTCTAATGCACGATGGAGACGCTCATTCATCTTATAGTCGAATTGCTTCCCTTCAATCGCAAGGGCCCCAATGTAATTCATAAGTTCACGCCTAAAATCATCTTTTCTTGACTCTGGAATATCGATCTTCTCCTCGATCGATCGCATAAATCTCTCGTCAGCCTCTTCGAGCTTGTTAGAGTACTTATTACGAATTTTCTCTTTTTGAGTATAGGCTTTGACGTTATCAACATAGTTCGCACAAAGAGTCTGGATCGCAGACTCATCAACAGAAATCGCTTTCTGCACATCATTTTTAACAATGTCCTCATACTCCTGACGGCAAACAGCAAGCATCTCTTTATAGTGGTCAAGCTGCTCAGGAGAATTCACAAGAGCGTGGTGTTTTAACCCAGACTCAAGCTCATTAAAAACCATGAATGGATTTAAGCACCCAACATGTCCATTTTTCACTAAGGCATTTGAAATTTTATCTTGAATGTAACGAGGAGAGATACCTTCTAACCCCTCTCTGACCGCTTCTTTTCTAAGCTCCTTCACATTATCTTCATTGTATCCAGGAAGTGTTTTTCCGTTGTAAAGTTTTAATTTTTGAAGCTTCGTAAGATCAGCTTTCTTGGGTTCTTCTAAACGCGTGAGAATCGCCCATGTAGACGCCATTTCAAGTGTGTGAGGAGCGATGTGGATATTAGGGATCGTTTGAGCATTATAATCTTTCTTATAGATTCTTGCCTCTTGATCAAGACGAGTAATATAAGGAACGTCAATCTTAACCGTTCTGTCTCGGAGAGCTTCCATGAATTCATTCGATTGAAGTTTTCGATACTCGGGCTCGTTGGTGTGACCCAAGATCACGAGGTCAATATGGGTCTGTGCAAACTTTTTAGGCTTAATCGACTGCTCCTGAGAAGCGCCAAGAAGATCATAAAGGAAGGCAACATCAAGCTTAAGCATCTCGATGAATTCCACTACACCTCTATTTGAAATATTAAACTCTCCATCAAAATTGAAGGCACGAGGATCAGAGTCAGATCCATAAATTGCAATTTTTCTGTAGTTAATATCTCCAGTGAGCTCGGTAGAATCTTGGTTTTTCTCATCTTTCGGCTGAAACGTACCAATCCCTCTTCTGTCTTTTTCAGAGAGGATAAGCCTCTTAACTCGCACATGAGTCATGACCTTATTCCAATCTCCGCCATACTTCACCATGAACTCGCCCAGAATAAAACGACAAGCAGGATTAACCTCACCTTTCACTTTAAGTTTGTAAGGAGATTTATTATTTTTGGAAAGCTCAGCAAAAAACTTTTCTCTCACCTCATGTGGTAAAAGCTTTAAAGGTTCTTCATGCATCGGAGAAGGGAAAATCTTTTGTCCACCGAGAATAGCAGAACCCTCCTCATCAACCCATTCGTATGTGTAGAGAGCTCCCTCATCTGTTCGAGAGTAGTGCTCAAGACCTTTTTTAATTAAACGTGCGATTGAAGATTTCGCAGATCCAACCGGACCATGAAGGAGAAGAACTCTTTTTTCAGTTCCATAACCTAAAGCAGCTGATTGAAAAAAATTAACAAACTTCATTAAATGAACATCAATCCCAAAGATAGCATCTTTTCCGTTCTCAAATGGATCGTCAAAGAAGTGGTACCGAGTAACTTCTTTCTTATACTCAGTGTACTGAGAAGTACCGTAGCTCATAATCATGTCATAAATACGTTGAAACGAATTTCTCACAATTTTAGGATTTTTCATCGCAAGATCTACGTAATCTTGAAAACTCCCCTGCCAGTGCAAATGAGAAAAATCTTTTGGGTTATAGTTTTGTGAAATGAACTCTTTGACGTTTAATTGTGACATTTTCCCCCCTCAATTCCTTGAGCATCGTCAGCTAACCTAGCTCTTATTCTACCCCCGAATACGACTTTCACCAAAAGAATAATGATTTCCTATATATCCCTCATACTTAAGCTAACTACTCAGCTAATTATTCTTTGTGATTATATTTGACTTCAGTCAGGTTAACTTTAAACTTAATTTAACTATTTATTTTATTGGATAATCCCATGGGTATACTTTTTTCTGGCTCGACGGACATTGGCCGCAAACGAAAAACGAACCAAGACTCAATCTGCTTGAGTCCAGAGAATCAATTTTATGCCGTAGCCGATGGTATGGGTGGACACAATGGCGGAGATATCGCCTCTCAGCTCTCAGTCAGAATCATGCCAGATTACGTTAAAAACAACTCCCATTCAGAACCTAAAGAGATGATGAATCAGTTGATCCTAGAGATCAACCAATCTATCCTAGATAGGGCAAATAGAGAACCTGAGCTACAGGGAATGGGGACGACTGTTTCAGCGATCTGTTTTAGACAATCAAACTTGTTTATCGCCAACGTGGGTGACTCACGAGTTTATTTAGTCAATAAAAGAAAGCTATATCAGCTCACCCGAGATCATTCGTTTGTTCAAGAAAAGATCAACATGGGAGTTTACAGCCGATCGGACGCCCAGAAAGATCCACAAAAAAACGTTCTCGTTCGATCTGTCGGGTTCGAGAATGACCTGCAAGTTGATGTCTTCAGTTACCGGATTTCGAAAAATGACATCTTCATGATTTGCAGTGACGGATTGCATGGCAAAGTCAGCGACAAGGATATTCTTCACATTTTGAATAAGAACTTACCGACTCCCGCAGTCTCTAACCAAAACGCTCTGGACACAGCGGTCAAAGAGCTGATTGAGCTCGCAAATCAAAATGGCGGACAGGATAATATCTCTGTCATTATAGCCCTCGCACAAGCATAAAGTTCTTCGTTTTTTATTCCCATTTCACCTAACTCAAGATTACACTATTAGGCATGGATAAGTACTACACCATTATGATCGTTCCCGAGAAACAGAAGGGAGTTCAAACCTATCGGATTCCGACAACGCTTTTCAAATCGTTTGTCTTCATCCTTGTTATGGTCATTCTTTTGTTTTCCGTACTGGCTTTTGATTACTGGAAAATTCTTCAACAAGTTTATGAGAACAAGCATCTATCTATTGAGAACAAACAACTCAAGGAGCAGATACAGCTTTTTCAAATGAAAATGAACTCCCTTGGTGATGACCTTAAGAGGATCAATACCTTTGAAAAAAAATTACGAGTCATCACAGGCTTAGAAGAAATTGAATCCAAGGGACCTGTATACAAAGAGGACAAGGATCAAAAACCAAAAGATAAATATCTCTTTGAAGATTTAAATTCTTCTTTGGATTTTAAATTTGATTCAGACATTGAAGATCAGGAAAAATTTAAAGAACTTAAATCTCTCTATGATAAAAAAATTGCCTTAAATCTAGGGATCGAAAGAAGCTACCTTCTGACGAAGCAGTGGTCAGAACTCGCTCGCAGAAGCTTCGCCCTTTCCTATGACTACGCAAAATTTGATTACAAATACATTCAGATTAAAGAAGTCGTTTCTGAAATCGAAAAGAATGTCCATGCACTCGATCAGCATCTCTTAGATAAAGAATCATTCCTCAACTCAACTCCTACTCTTCTTCCTGCACAAGGGTGGATCACAAGTTATTTTGGTCAAAGGATTTCTCCTTATCTCGGGAAACTTAAAATGCACGAGGGACTTGATGTTGGAGCACCTTACGGAACACCAGTTATGGCACCCGCAGATGGTGTCGTTACATTTTCTGGTGAAAAATCAGGTTTTGGAAAATTTGTTCAAATTGATCATGGCTACGGTATGGAGACTATCTATGCTCACAACCAAGCACTTAAAGTCAGACTCGGCGATAAAGTTAAACGCGGAGATTTGATTGCTGCCGTCGGCAACACCGGCCACTCAACTGGACCACACTTACACTACGAAGTTCGCGTTAACGGGATTGCCGTTGACCCCCTATACTTTATTTTAGACTAGGAAAACATATGATTGATTCAGTTCTTAAAAAACTTTTTGGTACAAAACAAGATCGAGACATTAAAGCACTTAAGCCCATTCTCTTTCAGGTTAATTCTTTAGAAGAAAAATACAAGGCGATGTCTGACGACGAACTTAAGTCTCAAACTCAAATCTTAAAAAATGAACTTGCACAAGGCAAATCTACGGACGATATTCTTCCAGCGGCTTTTGCTGTAGTCAGAGAGGCTTCTTCAAGAGTTTTAAAGATGAGACATTTTGATGTCCAAATCTTGGGTGGACTTGTGTTGCACTCTGGAAAAATCTCAGAGATGAAAACTGGTGAAGGGAAAACGCTTACGGCAACTCTCCCTTTATACCTTAATGCTCTCACTGGACGAGGAGCTCACCTCGTCACAGTCAATGACTATCTTGCTCAACGTGACTCGCATGAGATGGGGAAACTTTATGAGTGGCTTGGCTTAACTGTTGGCTGCATCGTTTCGAACATGGATGATGAAGATAGAAAATCAGCCTATAAAGCAGATATCACCTATGGTACGAATAATGAGTTTGCTTTCGATTATCTTCGAGACAATATGAAATTTGACCTTGAAGACTACGTACAAAGAGAGCATCACTTTTGTATTGTTGATGAGGTAGACTCGATTTTAATTGATGAAGCAAGAACTCCACTTCTGATCTCCGGACCGTCCGAAGGGAACACTGATCTATATAAAGTCATCGACAAGGTCATTCCAAAACTTACTAAAGATAAACACTACACAGTAGACGAGAAAGCTCGAACGTCAGTTCTCACAGAAGATGGAATTCTAAAAGTTCAAGAGATTTTAAACATCGGTAACCTCTATGAGATGAGAAATATCGAAATCGTTCACCACGTAAATCAATCACTCCGAGCACACACGCTTTTTAAAAATGAAGTCGATTACGTCGTTCGAGATGGAAAAGTCATCATCGTCGATGAATTCACAGGACGACTTAAAGATGGTTCTCGCTGGTCAGATGGACTCCACCAGGCGATTGAAGCGAAAGAAGGAGTTGAGGTTAAATCTGAAAACCAAACACTTGCAAGCATCACTTTTCAAAACTACTTCAGACTCTACTCTAAGCTCTCAGGGATGACGGGAACTGCAGACACTGAAGCAGATGAGTTCATGAAAATTTACAATCTCGAAGTCGTCGTTATTCCAACGAATCTTCCGATGAAGCGTGATGACCAAGCAGATGTTGTCTACGCGACAAGAAAAGCAAAATACGAAGCTGTTTCTAAATTAATTGAAGAGTGTCATAAAGCCGGTCAACCAGTTCTCGTTGGAACTATTTCAATTGAATCTTCTGAGCTCATTTCTGAAGTTCTGAAACAAAAAAATATTCCTCATGAAGTCCTTAATGCAAAAAACCATGCGAGAGAAGCTGAAATTGTAGCCCTAGCAGGTCAAAGAGGCTCCGTTACCATTGCAACGAACATGGCCGGTCGTGGAACAGATATTAAGTTAACTGAAGAAACAAAATCTCTAGGCGGACTTTTTATTATTGGTACCGAGAGACACGAGTCACGACGAATTGATAATCAGCTTAGAGGACGATCTGGTCGTCAAGGTGATCCAGGGAAGTCGAAATTCTTCCTTTCACTTGAAGATGATCTCATGAGAATTTTTGGTTCTGATCGGATTAAAGGTATTATGGTTCGCCTTGGTATGAAAGAAGATGAGCCGATTGAACACAACATGATCTCAAACGCCATTGCGAAAGCGCAGAAAAAAGTTGAGACACATAACTTTGATATACGTAAACATCTTCTCGATTTTGATAACGTCATGAATGAACAAAGAAAAGTTATCTATAAAATCAGACGTGATATTCTTAATGACGAATCCAATAAAGAGCTCATTTTAGATTTTATTGATGAAGTCTGTCTTGACCTATCAGAACAGTTTAAACCTGATAAAAAAACAAGCTTAAGAGAGCTAGACTGGAAGGAGATGAGCCATCAACTTCGATCTCTCATTAACGCTGAAGTTGAACTTAATCCGGAGACTTGTTCAGCAAAATTTCAGGGCGAGCTTTCAAATTATTTCAAAGAATCAGCCATTATCGCTCTTGAGAATAAGTTTTCATCGATTGATCCTGAGCAAGTTAAGCTTACCTACCGTGAAGTCTTGCTCGCGACTTTTGATCAGTTCTGGAAAGATCACCTCCTTGCTATGGATCACTTAAAAGAAGGGATTAACTTAAGATCATACGGCCAGAAAGATCCTCTCGTTGAGTACAAGAGAGAAGCCTACAATCTCTATGAATCGATGAAATTTGCTATTAAAAAAGCGGTCGTCGAAAGAATCTCTCACGTTAAAATCCTCTCTCAAGATGAGATTGAAAAACTTCACCGAGAACAGCAGGCGATGCTTGAGGCACAACTCAAAGCTCACCAAGCTGCTATGGCCAGTCAGCAAATAGAGGAAGAGAAAAAAGTCATTCGAGCAAGTGTTAAGGTTGGACGAAATGATCCATGTCCGTGTGGCTCTGGTAAAAAATTTAAATCTTGTCATGGAGCTTAACTTTGTCAGATAAAAAAGATCTCACAAGGATAGAAGATATTGGTGAATTTATTCATGATCTCAATGAAGAAGAAGTCGACTTCCAACTAAGTGATGATCAGGAGAAAATACCAGAGACAGAAGATACTGAAGCTTTTGACTTTAACTCTGAAACAGAAGCTTCTTTTGAAACCGAGGAGATATCTTTCGCTAACTCAGAAGAAAATCTCGAAGCAACAGAAGTTGATCAAGTTGAGAACGATGTTCACTTGAGCTACACTGATGAGCTTCAAGAGGTTGAACAATCTCATGAATTTGATCCAATAGAAACTCCATCACTACGCCTTATCGATGAGGATCCTGTTTTCACAACGAGTCAAGGTGTAAGTGTCTTGGAAGAGATCAAATCTTTTGCGGAGGACATCAGTGTTTCTGATACTGGAGCAGAGGCTTCTCCCTCCTACTCCATCTTGTTAACGAATATCAAATATCATGAAGAAATCAGTGACATCACCATCATCCTTAAAGAATTTTCACTTCTCTCTGATTCTGAAGAAGCAACAGCACAAAGAATGAAGCGCGGTTTTTACCTTATACCAAGAATTTCTGAGTACGTTTGCATCCTTTTATGTCATCGTTTGAGACGATTCTCTCTTGATATTGAAGCGGGCCTAACGGATGAAATCCAACCGAAATCAAGTACCGAAATCGAACACGGGAGTGTTTCTAAAAACCAACTAGAACAAAATAAAGTCTTGGACTATAAGAATGATCAAAAAGCTAAATCCATAGATCATATCCAAGTCTTTCTCTCCCATTTACCTCCGCAAATGGTTATTGCTCATGACTATGGAATCATTACTGATTCGATCTATGTGCCTACAACTGAAGTAGAAAGTGAAAACTCATCAGAGATCAATAAGTACTACGATCAACTCGTTCAAAAACTTAAAAAAACTGCGTTTGTAAAACAGGCAAATACAATTTATCACGTTCAGTTCTCTCTCACTCCTCTGGTTAACCAGACTCAATCTTATAGACTCACAGGAACAGGTAATATTGCATGGACACAAAGAAGCTAACAGAAGTTGATGTTGTTATTGTTGGTGGTGGTATTAATGGATGTGGCCTCATCAGAGATCTTGCCCTTAATGGCGTTAGTACACTCCTTCTTGAAAAAGGAGATTTCTCCTCTCAGACTTCACAAAGTTCATCAAAAATGCTTCATGGTGGGATTCGCTACCTTGAGAATCTTGACTTCGCTCTTGTGCAAGAAGCACTTGAAGAAAAAAACTTATGGCTTAAGCTTGCTCCGCATATTTGCTACGAAAAAGAATTTATCATTCCGCTTTATACTTATTCAAAATTTAAACCATGGATGATGAAAATTGGTCTTTTCGTTTACGATTTTCTCTCGCACTTTAAAAATAAGCCTCACTCTATGCTCACAAAAGAAGAAACTATATCTGCGGTTCCTAGCCTAAGCTCTCAAGGCCTACTTGGAGCTGGTAAATACTATGACGCTATCGTCGACGATGCAAAACTTTCTCTTGAATGTCTATATGATGCCTTACTTGAGCCAAACACACATGCAGAAAACTATCATGAAGTCATCAAAGTTGATGACTCACAAGGCAAGAAGAGGATAACTTATAAAAATCTATTATCCGGTGAAATCAAAGAAGTCCTTGCTTCCTACGTTGTTTACTCGACTGGTCCATTCACAGATAAACTCCTTCCCTCACTGGGTATTAATTGGAGTCCCAAGATGAAGCTATCGAAAGGAATTCATCTTTGGCTTAAAAAAGACACTCTCACAAATGATGAAGCTGTTGTTCTGACAACCAGAGATGGCCGTGTCGTTTTTGTCATCCCTCAAAGAGACGCTATTCTTCTTGGGACAACAGAGTCTCCAGTCAATGAAGAAATTTTCAATATCAAGGCTAATGAAGATGAAATTGACTACCTGATCAATGTCTTTAATGAATATTTTGATCAAAGAAAAATCTCGAAAGAACATATTATCTCTAGCTATGCGGGTGTGAGACCTCTGGTTAAAGATGAAAATGCGGGAGGAGATCTCGGTAAAGTCAGTCGGCACCATAAAGTTTTTAGACCTGACAACCAGTCTTATGTCATCCTTGGAGGGAAATACACAACCTTCAGAACAATGGTTCAAGACATCGCTAAAGAAATCGTCCCTCGACTAGGAAAATCTTATAACCCACAACTCACACTTAATCCTCTGAGACAAAAATCAATCAAGGGTACTTTTGATAAAAATCAAAACATCGACCAAGAAGAAATTCAGCAAATACTCAATATCGAGAGAGTCAAAACAAAGGAAGATCTTTTACGTCGAAGACTCTCCCACATTGAAGATCTCGATGCACTCCATGACAAGATAAAGGATTTTAAAATCGATAACTTAATCCAATCATCAACCGAGGGCCAGCAGTTGTTCTAATGTATTTGTTGGCCGTTGTATCTTCTTTAAATTTCTCTGTACGATAAACATAGTCGATCAGTATCCGAGCGCCAAACCCACTCGAATGATAAAACTTGTAACCACCCCCGAGAGAGAAACCAAAGCTTGATCCTGTCGTTGAAAGTGAGTTTTCAGTTGCAGCTTCATTTCCTGTTTGAAACTTTGACTTTAAATTCCCCATAAACCCAGAGAGATGTAAATAAGGAATGAAAGTGTTCATCTCCCATGGGTATGCCTTAAAGTGCCAATTCGTTCCTGCGTAAACATCCATCCCATCATTTTCTGTTTGTGCTCCAGTGTAAGACTGGGTGCTATTTTTAGTTAAATTAATCCCAGCAAGGAGACTAAATCTTGAATACCATTCTTTTTCAAAACGTGAGTAAATCTCGCCACCAAGACCAATTTCATGATGAGCATTTGAACCACGAAACTTGGTATCTCCTGCATCTGTTTTAGCCACAGAAGTTAAGCCTGAAATATTCACGAAAGTAAAAATCTCTTTATTTTCTTCTGCGAGATTTTTTTTCTCATTAATTTCTTCTTGAAGATCTTTAAGGTCCTGTTGCTCATCTCCTGTCGTTGCACCTGAGAGATCGTTTGCTCCCTCTGCAAGTGGAATACCGAGCTCACCTGTAGTGGTCTTCGACGGAAGATCTTCTTTTACAAGTGATTGAGAATCATCCTTCGTAATTTTAACCGGAGGAGTAATTTTTAATGTCATCACAGCGTCGTTTAAAATAAGTTCACTATTTACAAGTCGATAAACAGACCAAACGGATCTCGTTGGAGAAACCTTTAAACAGACCCCACGTGCAACAATCCCACTAGTCGTAACAAACTTCGCATGATCTCCCTCTGCTAGTCCATCCTCGACTCCTCGATTCACCATAAGAGTTTTCTTTGTTTCCGAAGTTTTGAGAACTCTAACTGTTAATTTCTCATCGACCTCAAGAGCAAAGGACAACTGAGTAGCAAGAATGAGTAACGCAATAATAGACTTCATAATGAACCTCAAAAAATAGTCGTTAAAGCAAGTCCGACTTTAGATATGTTTAAGTATTTTTTATCTGGTAAAGCAGAACTAAATGAGTTGGATGAGTACTTATCATAGAGTGTGCTCTCGAAAGAATATCTTAGTCCGATACCAACCTGATTTCTAAAATTATATTTTAACTCTAGCTTAAAACCTGGGGCACTCATGACTGAATAATTTGATTTATCATTGGTGGCAGGAAGGCTCACAAAAGCGTCTCCTGTTTTAAGATAAAAACCTCCAAGAAAAATAAGCTCTTCGAGGCTATAAAGATAATGATGAAAATAATAATTTAACCCGAGACTCAAAGTCTTATCGGTAGTTAGCGCATTGAGATTTCCCTGAGAAAAAGCATTCTTCTGATAACCAATTCCAAAATCAAAGGAAAATCGCTGAAAGATTTTTTTTTCAAATGGTGCCCATTCTACATTACTAGAGATTTCATAGAGTCTCTTTTGCCGATGAGATTGATCGGAATCTGTTTGATCATCAGTAAGAATATTATGGTAAACAAGGCCGAGCATCCATTTTCTTCTCAAAGACATAGCTTCTTTTTTTCTCTCAAATTCTCGTACAAGGGATGTATCTTTAAGAAGCTGTGCTAACTCCTCATCCGAGTGATCACTAGACCACGTCTCACCTTTTTCAAGGATTTTTTTAAGCAGATAAATATCAGCTGTTTTTTGTCTTTCTTGATCGTCGACATACTTTTGATAATCATTTGGAGCTGAGCTAAATTTCATACCCCGATCAGGGTAAAAAGTTTCGTACCTGAAGCCTGGTTTGTTTACTCGTAATAGATAACTTGTGACAATACTTTCAAACTCCCTTAGCTGAACCTGTCTTTGAATGATTTCTTTTTTCTCACTTTTAAGAATACTACGAGGAATTTTTTTATCTTTTTTATCAGTCCAACTAGTTACATCAACCGACGAAGCTTGATCTTCATCCAAGCTAGATCTTTGGTGCATTGTTTGAGACGGTCGGTACTCACCATCTTTTCTAAAATTAAGCTCATCCTGATCGAGTAAATTTTTAAGGTCTTTTGATAACTCTTTCTCGTCTGCAATCAACTCTCTCTTCGTTAGCTTGAGAGCAGATCTACCTTTGAGACTTTGAGTTTCACTAAAAATGAGAAAAGGTTGATCTTTAACGATGAGTTCTGGGTCATAAATTTTAAACAGAACAAAAACAGATTGAGTTGTTCCGACTCTTACGACTCTTCCCTTAGCTACTGGGACGGCCTTAAAAGAACTCTCTCCTTGACTGATCTCTTTAGTAATGACGACAAACTCACCTTCTTTGAGCTCTTCAAACCTCCCAAGATTGACCAGAACAGTCTGCTTTGAAGCGGAGTGAGACAAGATCCTACCCTCAAGCTGAGCCTGAGAGGATAATGACACAGTCAGAAAAAAGAGAATAACTAAAAACCTGCCCAAAATTCTTTCATCCTTGAAAAATGGCTTGTTATTCTATTTTGACATCAAGATAACATAATGAAAATAGGAGAAAAGACCTTTTTCTTAAGTCTAGGGAGATTCTTTAACTCCTTGATAAATCTTATTTTTCAACCTATAACTAGGGACATTAAAAAAGGATTTCATCCATGAAACGAAGAAAAGAAAAAATGACTTATAACTATGAATGTTCACTGACAGGTGAAACTTTCATTACGACTGAAAAAGCTCAAAACCCGAAAGAGCTTATGTCGATTAAAGCATACTATGAGTTAAATCCTGATAAGGATGATAGACCTGCCGTCGTTAAGAAAAGACTCGGCATACCAGTAGAACCAGAACAAAAATAGTAACCTAAATTTGACAGAGGTCATTTGTGGAATCTAGAAAAGTTATGATCATTGGAACAGGTCCAGCGGGATTAACCGCAGCTATCTACGCAGCAAGAGCTGATTTAAAACCTCTTGTGCTTGAAGGTCATGAACCTGGCGGACAACTTACACTTACAACAGAAGTAGAAAACTTTCCTGGCTTTGAACATGGAGTGATGGGCCCAGAGCTCATGATGACAATGAAGAAACAAGCGGAAAGATTTAAGGCTGAATTTAAATCTGTCATGTGTACTGAAGTAGATCTTACGAAGAGACCATTTAAAGTTACGGATTCTACTGGAGCGACTTATCTTACTGAGACTCTGATTGTTTCAACGGGAGCTTCAGCCAAGTGGCTTGGTCTTCCTAATGAAAGAGAACTCACTGGTCGAGGGGTTTCAACCTGTGCAACCTGTGATGGATTTTTCTATCGTGATAAAATTGTCCATGTTGTTGGTGGCGGAGATACAGCGATGGAGGATGCAACTTTCATCACTAAATTCGCTAAAAAAGTTTATATCGTTCATAGAAAAGATTCACTCCGAGCGTCTAAACCGATGCAAGAGAGAGCTTTTAATAATCCTAAAATAGAGTTCCTCTGGGATACGGTTGTGACTGAAATTAAGGCTAACGAGTCAGGTGTCTCGCACATCGTGGTTGAAAATCTTAAGACAGGTGCAAAAGAAACTCGTGAAACTGACGGCTTATTCTACGCTATTGGACACACCCCAAATACATCATTCTTGAAAGGTCAACTTACTTTGGATGATCATGGATTTATCAAAACCACACAAGGACCTGAGACAAATATACCAGGAGTTTTTGCCTGTGGTGACGTCCAAGATTCTTATTACCGTCAAGCTATTACGGCAGCAGGTTCTGGTTGCCAAGCGGCCATCAAGGCAGAGAGATTTTTAGAAGGACACTGATTGAGTTTCACGAAGAAATTAAGAGAAACATATCATAAAAAGCCGATCTTATTCGGCTTTTTATTTTTTTGTGCTGGTTTTATCTTTGACCTCATTACTCTTGGTCGCATAGACGATCTCTTTAACTTAATCCAGCAGGGTTGCTATCTATTTCTTCTCTCTGTTCTCGTCATGTATGAGGGGCAAATCGAAAGTGGCGTCCTGAAGCTCAACTCAAGAGCACAAAGAGTTTGGGAATTCCATGATCTGATTGTTCACTTTTTATTTGGCTCTCTTCTTAGTGCCTACACTATTTTTTACTTCACCTCTGCGTCTCATTTATCAAGTTTCCTTTTTCTTTCGCTTTTAATCTTTTTTATGATTGCTAATGAATTCCCACAAATTCAAAAAATGGGACATCCCATAAGAGTTACCCTACTGAGTCTCTGCTCACTTTCATATTTTGCCTTTTTTTATCCCATCCTTTTTGGAAAACTCCACTTCCTCATCTCCTTACTAGGCTTTCTCACGTCTGTTGGGATCATGTTCACGATTCACTGGTGGCAGCAGAAGAAAAATGTTTCTCACGATTACCTGAGAGATCGCTTCATAGTCCCAGCAGCTTTAAGTCACCTCGTTTTTTTCTTCATGTTTATTTTTTCTTTCATTCCACCAGTTCCCCTTGCTGTAAAAAAAATTGGTGTCTACTATGATGTAAAAAAAACGAGCACTGACTACGAGGGGTACCACCTGACGGGAAGTTGGAAAATTTGGCAAAACGGATCTCAAGACTTTTACTACAGAACGGGCGATAAGGTTCATATTCTACTATCGATATTTTCACCTACAGATTTTAAAGATCATATCTTCTTAAAATGGTCACATGAGGATGAAAACGGAAAGATAGTTGTTCATGATAGGATTCCCCTCGAAATACGAGGCGGACGAGAGAAAGGTTTCCGAGGATACGGAACAAAACAAAATGTTCTTCCGGGAAACTGGACCGTTGATGTTGAAAGTGCTGATGGGAGGATTTTAAGATCAATCGATATCCATGTCATTCCAGATAAAGACTTAACTGATCGAAATTACAAAAAAGATATCTTTTAACAGATCCTTTTTACTTGTGCAAATAGCACCACTTTTTTTCTTCTTTGACACATTCATGAGAATTCTGAAAAAATAATATTGAGGTCATTAATCTTTTCATGGATTGAAAAGAAAAATGACTTTTGATGTGGCAAAAACCAAGGAAGGTGACATGCAAAATCTTTTTAATTACACGACACTCTCAACGAGATTAGAAAAGAATACAAGAACTCTTTTCATTACTCTCAATCGTGCTGATTGGAAGAATGCTTTCAGACTAGAGACTCTTTTCGAACTTGAGTCGATTCTTTCTTGGTGTATAACAAGAGTTGAAATTCAGTCCATCTATATTGATTCATCGACGGAGTTTTTTTCATCCGGACTTGAGCTTGAAGAGTTAGATAAATTAGAATCATCACATCTCGAAAAGATTCAAACTAAACTTCAAAAAATTATTCAAGGAATGATGCAGCTTCCACAGACCATCATCATCGATGCAGGTAAAGGATCTGAAACCTTAGCTTCTGAGTTTTTACTCGGAGCTGATATCCGACTTTGCGATGAAGAAGCTTCAATTAGCTTCAATCACCACCACTTTGGACTTATCCCTGCTTGTGGTGGAATGAGTCTTCTTCCGTTACAGATTTCAAAAGCACAAGCTCAGTCATGGGTGTTCAGCGGAGATAAAATCCTATCCCCAGAACTCACGAAGTCGGGATTTATCTATAAGACTTACAACTCACAAACAAAAAATCAGGTGAAACAAGAGCTTCTTTTCTCGATTTCAAAGAGCTCTCCTGTATCTAGGATTCAAACGAAACTTGGAATTTTTGAAGCTCAAAGAAGCGTGATAGAACTTGGGATTAGCTCTGATAAGAAAATTTCAAAAGCATGCCTAACAACTGAAGATTGGAAATCAAAAAAACGAGATGAAGAAATCAATGATTTCATGCCTGCGAAGTCATTCTCTTACGCGGTAAAACTCTCACTCATTAAATCTGACGAGACCACTAACTCTCACTGAGTTTGAAAACCTCGTGTTCAGTGAACTTTTCTTTAAGCTCAATGATAGAGAGCTTATCACTATGGCCAAGAAGGAATCCCCCTCCTCCGGCCCCGCAAAGTTTTAAAACGTAATCTCCTGTTTCTAGCCCTAGCTCCCAAATCTTTTTTTCTTTTTCTGGGATCATTTCATTAAAAAAGTCCCACTGAAATTTTGAAATATGCCAAAGATGGTGTGTGAGATTTTGACTCGACTTAGTCAAAACACAATCGATCGCGAAGTTAACTTCTTTCATCAAAATATCAGAACAACCTCGACTAAAATTAGGATCCTTTTGCTTCTCTTTATAAAGAGTCACGAGAGGTCCAGTTTTTCTTGGCTTAAACGTATTCACGAGAAAAAATCCCTCTAGATTCAAAGCGTGGTAGAGACAATCAACTTTCTCAACACTTTGAATATGTAGTGGAGTATTAATATGACTAACTAAAGGGTCTAAGCCCGAACTAGTTCCATGAAAAAAAGACTCTAGTTTAGCAAGAATTTCACGATCTTCATCAAGCTTAAACTTTGGTTCTCCGTATTCTTGGTAAAGTGCTGCAACAACCGCCCCTGAGCTTCCAAGACCAAAGCCTTGAGGAATAGTTGAGTCAAACCAAAGACCTTGGGCAAAATCATCTTGTAATTTTTTAAGGTTAAGTTTCTTTGCAGCTTCACTTTGAATAAATTTTTCAAGCGACAATCTTGATTCTTCCTTCCTCACTTGATCATGAGAAGAGAATGACCATGATCCAGAATATCGGTGAAGCGGTAAAGCCAAAGCTCTTGAACCATTAAGGATAGTGTACTCACCAAAAAGAAGAACTTTCGCTGAAAAAGAGTTTCTTAACATTTCTGTGGTCCTGATCCAACCTCATCATGAATGACATGCTCTAGAGATGGAGAAAGTTCTGTTTGAATAAATGTTCTCACCTTTTCTAAGTATGATGCTGGATAAATAAGATGAACATTTGGGCCAGCATCAAGAGTGAAGTAAACGGGAATCTTCGTTTGTCGCCGAAAATCTCGAACACATTCAATGATGGATAAAGTTTCTGGTTTTAATAAGATATAGTTCTCGGGAGATGTGAGCATCATCGCATGCAGAGAGAGAGCTTCTGATTCGAGAACTTCTCCAAAAGTTTCAAGATCACCTACTTTTAAAGCCACGATCATCTTTTCAAAATGATCTCTCGCCTGACTATAACGGGCTTCTTTAAAGTAGTGATCTGACATTTTAGAATGACCTGCCGTCGAACTCACGGCTTTTTCCTCTGATGAAACAATCAGAACGGAATCAAGCATTGTTTCAAAAAGAGAGTGTGTTTGTATTTTCTTTGCCCACTCATCACTTGTATCAAGTTCGCGGTTTTCACCCCAAACAACAACTCCTCCGAATAAGGAACGAGAAGCACTACCTGATGCTAAGCGAGCGTAGAAGCTAGCGTTTTTAAAAAAATCCGCGTCTCTTTCAAGCTGCTGAAGTTCATAATAGAAATCAACTAAACACAAACAGAAAGCTGACATCCCTGAAGCAGATGAAGCGATTCCTGTTCCATGAGGAAAAGTATTTTGTGTTCTGACAGTATACCGAAGATGATTTAACCAGTTGCAGTTGAGGCTTAAGATAAATTTTTTTATTTTTTCTGCAAACTTTTCATTTTTCTCATCTCCAAGATAGAGATCAACCTCTAAGGTATCCGAGGGAGTAAACTCAACCTCTGTGAAGGTAAGACAATTTTTTAACGTTAATGATACTGAAGGATTCGCAGGTAATTGATGTCCCTTTTTCCCCCAATACTTCACAAGTGCTATATTAGATGGGGCTGACCATTTGGTTTTATAAGGAAAAATTTTCGTTGGTGTTTGATTTAGTATCATAGTGTGGGCTCAGAAATGACGATCTCTTTATAAGAGATCACCGTATCAAATCCTTTTTGCTTAAAGTAGTTTGAAGTTTCCTCGGGAGATCTATTGGATGTCGCTAGAACAAAATCTCCTCCCCAGGCACCCAGAGATTTGACACTACCCCAGTAGTCAGAGAAGTAGAGGTCTTTCACCTTCTCATATTTCAAAGCTGATGAGATAAGCTCTTCATGTAAGTTAATCAATCGCTCAAAAGCGCGGAGATCATTTACAGAGATCATTTCCTGAGTAATCCCTGAAATATCATTGATCAAGGCATCCTTATCTTCAATTTTCATCTCTCTAAATTTTATGATCTCTTGTCGACTCACTTGCTTATGCCCGAGGTAAATAAAATAAATCTGATCCTTAAAATTAGGATTGAAGGCAACGCTTTCCCATTCGGGACGATCTTGAATTTTTTTATACGTGATTGGTCCGATTGCCTGCGCACAGGCGATGTCGTAACCAGATCCACCCATAGTTCGTTTCAAAAGCTCAAAAGGACTAACGTAAGCCCACTGGGCAACATTATAAAGAAATGTTGAACTTGAACCTAATCCCCACTTTAAAGGAAATTCGATTTTTGTCTCAACGAGAACATCACATTCATCTCTTAGAAAATGTGGATTGAGAGATCTTGCAGCACTTAAAACTTTTGAGACAAATGTTTGTGTTGGATGACCAGACGGATTCAGAGGCTTAAAATGCCAAAGTTCAAACTCACTTTCAAACCAACAATCTCCTTTGTGGTCTAGGCTTTTCCAACTCAAAGTCGGTTGGTAAGAATGGCGATACCTTACTTTCATCGACTGCCCAACTTTTAATGGAAGAGCGATTGAAGTCGCACCATCTAGAACGAAGTACTCTCCCGTAAGGAGCAGCTTACCGTGGCCATAGAAGTACTCATCTTTCATCGATAACCACTCATAAAATCTCTCACAGATTTATAGGAGACGATTTTATCAGAAAAATATTTCTTGGCGTCCTCTACTTGTTCTGGAGTTGCCTCCATTTGATTGAGAATATTTAAGAGATGGAGCTTCATGTGCCCCTTTTGAATACCAGTCGTGACGAGAGATCTAACGGCAGAGAAATTTTGTGCCAATCCTACGCAGGAAACAATCTTCATGAGTTCTTCCGCCGAAGGATAATGAAGAATACTCATTGATGTTTTCACCAGTGGATGAAGAGATGTGAGACCGCCAACTGTGCCAAGGGCTAAAGGCACTTTAATTGAAAAGCGAAATGTTGATGACGTAAGCTCAACCGTTGATAAAGAACGGTACTGGCCATCTTTGGCAGCATAGGCATGTGCACAAGCTTCAATCGCTCTAAAATCATTACCTGTCGCCAACACCACAGCATCCATACCATTCATGATACCCTTGTTATGGGTCACAGCGCGGGAGACATCAACTCTCGCAATCTCTAGGGCTGTTTTAAATTTAAAGGCAAAAGTTTCAGCCGACATACCATCAGCGAAAGTTCCAAGATCAGAAACTTTACACTCTACAGAACTCTCGACCAAACACTGTGGAGTAAAATTTGATAGAATGCTCATCATGATTGTTATTTTATCAACTTCGTGACGAAAGCTCTCAAGGTGAGAGAGAAGATTTTTAAAAACCCTCGCAATTTCCTCTAGGACAGAGTTAATAAAGTTCGCCCCCATCGCATCACAAGTCTGAGCGGTCACCTCGAGCTGAAAGTAATGATCAAGCTTATGAGTCTGATCAATCAAGCGAAGATCTTTAATCCCACCACCACGTTTTTTCATATTAACGACAAGAGGCTCAATCGCTTCAAGGAGATAAGGTTTTATTTGATCGAACGCCAACCTCAATGTTTCGGGTTGACCTGTATAAATAAAGTGAACATGGCCCACTTTTTGAGTCCCAAGAATCTTGGATTGGAAACCACCTCGCTCAAGCCAAAATTTTGCTCCAAGCGACGCTGCGGCAACGACCGAGGATTCCTCGATAACCATAGGAACAGTGTAAATTTTTTGATTAATAAGAAAATTAGGCGCAATCCCAAAAGGAAGATTAAAGTTTGTGAGTGTATTCTCAGAAAAATCATCGAATTTTTTCTGCTCGTCGCTATCGTTAAGCCAGTAAGAACTCAAACGATCAATCAAGTGAGTCGAAGAAGGATCGACCACAGTCTTAAGCCAATCAATCTTTTGCATCTTAGACATCTTAGAAAAGCCTTTAACGATTTTCATCACTTGCCTTTTAATACCAAAAGATCTTTCGCAACAACAAAAGACTCAGCATAGTTTAAGAAATATGTTTCAAGAGACTCAAAACCCTCCCGAGCAGGAGCCAAAAATCCATAAGCCAGTCCAATAAGTTTAGGAGAGGCTAAAAGCTGATAAGCACGCTGAGCCTCTAGTGGTGAGGACATTCCACCAGAAATGATAAAGCTCTTATCAGAAGGTTTGAGTTGATTGATGATATCAATCATCTCAAAGGCGCTATGGCCAAGATAGGCAAAGGGTTTTTTAAACTCACTCACCTCTCCACGTTGTGATTCCAGTATTGAAAAATTTGTTCCACCAAAAGCCCCGAACTCAATCGCTTTAAACGGGAGATCAATCAATGCCTTGAGTGTTTTTGGTCCAAATCCATGGCCAACCTCTTTGATCATCATAGGACAGGAAAGTTCATCGAAGAGATAAGGGAGTACATCAATGGGAGATTTTTTATAGCGATCTCCACCAGGTTGAAACCACTCTTGGAGAGGATTTAAATGGATGATGAGTCCATCTGCCTCAAGCTTCTTTACGAGCTCGGTGATCTTTGAAAGTTCACCGCTTAAAAAGAGATTTTCAATCTGAGCATAACCAAGGTTGGCGTAAAAAGGTCTATCACCTAGGAATGCTCGCATTTTAAAATCAGACATTCTCTCATCTGATTCGAGTAAACTTCGACAAGAACCAAGACCAAATCCTAAATGGTATTTTTCACACAACTTAGCGAGATTCGTATTAATGGATTTCGCCTCAAGAGTCCCACCGGTCATACTTGATATCCAAAAAGGATAATCGTAGTGTGTTCCTAAAAATTGAACTGGTATCTTGTAAGGATAGACTGGATGAGAAAAAAAGAGTGGCTCATAATAATAAGTCGACTCAACCAAATCCGAAGAGGTTTGAGATTTTTTAGCGAGGTCCAGGTGATCAGATTTTCTTTGTTCTGAATCAGTTTTTTTCACTTTTGAAACCATGGGGCATAAGTAACAAATTTGAAGCAAAATGTCATGAAATAGATAGAAATTTGACCGATTCAAGAATATGACTAACGCGAAGCAATCAATAAGATAAATTCTGCTTTTTCAATAGCTTGTAATTTTTGAAAAACCCGGGGCCATTTCCCTCTAACAATCATCTCATCTTTTGCCCCAAGATTAAGAGCGAAACAAATCTCCCTCTCAATCTTCAAAGCTTCAAGTTCAGCTAGAAGTTTTTTGAGCCTGTAAGGCGTATCCATCCAGATTTGAAGGGTTGTTTTTTTTAAATGAGCTTTTAACCACTGCTCTCTCTCTGGAGATTTATGAGGAATAAAACCAGAGAATTCAAAAGTTGAAGACTCGAATCCACTGAGAGCGAGGGCAAGTGAGATAGAGTTTGGAAATGGTGTCGCAGTGACTGGTAATTGAGCAAGATGGCAAGCCTCAACAAGTTTTTGTCCAGGATCACAAAAAGCTGGGAGGCCACAATCACTCATAAGAAAAGCTTGAGAGCCTGATTTTAATTTCTTAATAATATCTGGGATAAGACTAACCTGGGTATGTTCATTATAAAGAATAAATTTTTCTATCGCCTCTCGAGGCAATCCCCAGCGAAGCCATCTATTTCTTGCCACCTTATGCTCTTCAACGAGAAGGATTGTCTTTTCATCGAGAGAACGAAGCTTAAGTTTCTCGAGCGCTATCGTTTCAAGGGGAAGATCATCTTGGAGCGGAGTTGGTATGAGGGTTAATGACATGACCTAGGACTCATCAAGGGGAAGAAAAAGCTCTGGCCGATGAAAATCAGGTTTATCCTCAGAGTTTGGATTAAGTGCATAGAACTCACGAGGATTTTGTTCAAGGCAAGAAAAAAAACCACCATAAAGCTGATGCCCTTTTAGCTCTGGCGGAAGCTCCACTTCAAATCTTGTGATCCATGTTTTATCTGCGAGCTCAACTTCATGTTTGAAAGAAAGTTGTTGAGGAGAAAAATAATGCTGCCTCGGTTCTGTGATCACGAGGGCAAAAGGTTGGTTCTTAGGGGAAACCTGCCACTCAAGGTAAGGAGCCTTTACATCAGCCTGATGTTGTCGAAGTTGAAAAAAGCCCTCGACCACGTCGTGATTCCAAAGTCCCCAATTCTTTGAAAAATCGCTAGAAAACTGATCTGCAAAAGACCATTCTTCTTTGTAACGTTTTTGAACAAAAAATACACCCGTGATCAACCGATCAGTGCGACTCCACTCAACCTTTAGAGAGTGTCTTGGGAAATCTTGGCCATGTTTCTTAAGAAAGGCTTGCATAAGCTTAGAATAACTGAAATATCATCTCTTGCCTACTGAGATTAAAGAAAAGGACCCATGTCACAAGTATATTTTCTTATTACAATTCCTGGCCTCGAGGATCTCTTGAAAGAGGAGATCAACCTAAAGTGTCCATCTGCTCAATTAAAGGTACATAAAGGTGGTATTGAAGTTTGTGAATCGCTTGAGTGGGTTTATCAGGCTCATTATTTACTCAAGATTCCTACTCGGATTCTCATGAGAATCGATCATTATAAGGTGAGAGATTTTCCAAAACTTTATCAAAAAGTGGCAAAATTTAATTGGAATGAATACCTTTTTCATCCTGAACCTGAGCTTAAGATTACGTGCCAAGAGAGTCGACTTTTTCACACGACAAAGATTGAAGAAACTATTCGTCAAGGGCTCGTGGAGAGATTTAAAACGCAACCTTTAAAAGAAGTTTGGAAAAAAGAAAACTTAGGGCCACAGGAAGTCTACTTCAGGTTTGTGAATGATGAACTCACCGTCAGTATTGATCTCAGTGGAGAAAGTTTACACAAGCGCTCACAGAATGTGATCAAAGGGGAAGCTCCTTTACGTGAGACGATCGCCGCTGCACTCGTCTTCGATGCTTGTCGATTTCAAAAGTTTGAAAGTCTACACGATTTTATGTGTGGCTCTGGGACTATTCTCCAAGAAGCACAACACTTTTTCAGCGCCAATAAACTAAGATCCTATGATTTCTTAAATATCCCGGTCTTCAAGCGTCTTGGGTTAAAAAAAGTTAACTCATTAGATGATCGTTATTTTTCCTATTATGGAGGCTCAGATATTGACAAGGACATGATTGAGAAAACACGCAATTCTTTAATCGGGATTGATCTCAAGGTGGAAGATTTTTTTGATCAAAAAAAACTTCCAGAAAATTCGCTCCTCCTCATGAATCCACCCTACAATAAACGAATTAAAACAGATGAAACGCTCGGCGATTTCATCAACCGAGTCAAAGCTAAAATTGTTAATGAGATTAAACCAAGCTCATGGGGACTCCTCGTCCCAAGTGACGTGCAAGATCTTTTCAGAGAGTCTGAAGGTAGTTATCAACGGATCTCAATTCGAAAATTTCGCAATGGTGGATTAAGTGTCGTTTTCGTTCTGTATAAAAATCTGTGATTTCACCCAAACTCCTGTCATATAAGGAATGAGAACGACCTCACCTTTTTGGGCACTTAGTTTTTCTTTACCCGTGATCGATTTAATCCAAAAAACTTTTGTAAAAAACTCTTCTCCTTTTGGGTGAAGGATGCGAAGTGAGTCGCCGATGTTTAGACCTCTCTCAGTCTTGATTGATAGAGCTAAGTGAGAGCTTTTTTCTGATTCAATAACTTCGCCCACGTAGCTTCCCTCACGGCTTTGAAGTCGTGCATTTTTAAGTTTGGAGAAAAGAACATCTGTTTTATTCACATGAAAGTAACCCTTCATGAGATCTTCAGGATAAAACGTTTTGAGTTCCTCAATGCTTCCGCCAGATTTAAGAAGAGAATAAACTCTCTCTTTCACCTCTTTCTGGACCCAACGTAAATCAATCCGAAGCGTATCTAACCCCATGGATTTCATTTCATCAGTATTATCTAAGATGCAAAACTCTTTGATATGAAACATGAAAGTCCCGTGAGAGTTTTCCAAGATAGGAAATCCTTTGTGGGGCGATTCCTCACTCTCCCCCATGGCCTCTATGTCATTCATGATTTTTTTTTCTCGCACCAAAGGTGAAAGAAGATTTCGAGGTGTATAAAAAAGAAGAATGCGGCCCAAACCTAGAAACTCTAAGGGCATATCAAGAGCTTTGATGTAGTTTTGGATCACATCTTTCGGCAGCTCAAGTGAGAGCGAGATGCGCTGAAGTCGTCCACGATAAAAATCTCTCCAGGTTTTTAACCCTACCTCATTATGATTCCCGTTTTCAGCGATAAAAAGAAGAGGAAGCTCTGAGTTTTCATAGCACCAGTGAAGAGCACCGGGGTCCTGAAGTCGAACTCCATGTAGATATTTTTCCCATTTTTTAAATTCGATTTTCTTTTGTTTAAAATCCTCTTCAGACATGAGGATGTCCCATTCAAGCCAAACCTCGAGATGATTTTCTCGAGCGAGAGTGATCAACTCAAGAGCATCGGTATCATTTAGTTTACCAAACCTTGAAAGAGTTCTCGTTTCTATAATTATTTCTTTTGCCTCCATGGTCTTGGCATGAAAAATATCTGCTCTTTCTCTCGCATAAAAAAGCCAGTTCATGCTTTCATCTCTCTTCTCACTAGAACACCTGGTTTAAGGTGAGGCCTCGGAGCCAGGTGGACTAAGGTCGTGGGCTTTGTTCTCTCAAGGTTTTCACCTTTGGTATTTTTCATAGCGAAAATTTTTACTTTTTCAGCGTCTCCCTCAAAAGGAAGGAATTCTAACTCATCTTCAAGATTAAAAGCATTTCTGACTTCCAGGACAAGAGCTTCCTCATCACTGTGGCAAACTGTTCCGATCATTTGCCATTCATTTTCTTGAGAGTGTTCTCTCTCATTAAAAATCGAATCGCTTCCAGCTTTTTCGATAAGACTTCCCGTGGTGTAATCACGGTGAGATACTTTTCGAAGCTCCGACTCCCATACTTGAAGTTTATCAGAGAGAAAATGCCCGTGTTGAGCATAAAAATCCAGCGCCTCTCGGTAGACCTTGGACATCGTCCCCGCATAAAGGTGACTCTTCATTCTTCCTTCGATTTTTAAAGAGTCAATTCCAGACTCAATAAACTCGGGTAGAACTCTTAAGCCCTTCAAGTCTTTCGAGCTCATGAAATAGGCTTTTTTCTTTTCTTCATTATCAAGTTTAAAATCGAGAGAGTACTCAAAGCGGCAAGAATGAGCACAACCACCTCGGTTTGAATCTCTTCCCTGAGTGAAATTTGAAATCACACAATGGCCAGAGTAAGCCATGCACATAGATCCATGGATAAACATTTCAATTTCTATTTCTGCTGCTTTTCTAATCTCCCCAGCTTCTTTAACGGTGAGCTCTCGTCCAACAACAATCCTTGAAGCGCCCATTTTTTTCCAAAATTTTGCAGATTCAATATTAAGCGTTGAAGCCTGAGTCGATAGGTGGATAGGAATGTCAGTTAAGTCTCTGACCATTTTAACCACACCAAGATCTGAGACAATAACAGCGTCAATTTTTAGCTCATTTAAAAAAGCTAAAAACTCGGGTAATTCCCCTAGATCTTTATCATGAAGAAATGAATTTAAAACCACATAAACTTTAGCATCGTGACTGTGGGCATACTCCACACCTTCTTTTAGCTCATCGAGGGTAAAATTATCAGCAGCAGTTCTTAAACCGAATTTCTGACCACCTAAGTAGACTGCATTCGCGCCATAGTTGATCGCGACCTTGAGTTTCTCAAGGTTACCTGCGGGAGCTAAAATTTCCGGTAATTTCATCGGTGACATAGAAAATCCTTCAGATCAACATCTTCTCGGTTATTTACCAAAATAAACTCGTAAGTTAAACTTTAACTGTAGTGATTTTTTAAAAAATTGAGGCTCATTGAAAAAAATTCTCACCGCTCTCTTGGGGGCTATTCTCATCATCCTGGTTCTCGCCGTCTGCTTTCTTGGGTATCGCTACCTTAAAAACCCTGTGTCAGTGGTGCCATTTCCCTATGAATTTAATTATACCTTTGAAAAAATTAAACTCGATGCTCCCATTTTAATCGTTGGAGATCGGATGGCCAACCATTTAGCGAAGTTCAGTGATGACTTAGCGAAGACAATTTCGAGCGAACTTTCCTCACCTATCCGGATACAATCCCTAGCCTCTCCTCGCGAAGGAATTCATCGAACAATACATCGTTTAGAGTCCATTTCTCCCTGGCCTCAAATCTTAGTTTACCAAGGCGGGAGCGAGGAATTTTTTGAACCAAAATTTCTTCCCTCTGAAATTAAAACAATCCGTAAAAACTTCAAGCTCTTTGACGATGATCGAATTGAAACTTTAATGATTCTCTACCCGGAACTCTCCCGGCTCATCTACCACCCTTTTGAGAGAATAAAACTCAACAAAGAGAGTGTCTATCAAACGGAACTTTCAGAGAAAGAATTTTTGACTCGGTTGGAGACAGAAATTCTCCTTTATGAGAGACAACTCTCTCACCTGGTCAAAATGGCTAAAGATAAGGGCTCACTAATTATTCTTCTAACAACTCCAGTGAAGCTGAATGCTCCTCCTAAAAAGACATGTTCTTTTACCACATCGATCGAGCTTGAAGCAGAGGAAATCAAAATTAGAAAACATCTGGAAGATGGGAATTTAAAATCAGCGTTCAGTGAGATAAAGCAACTAACGATGATCTACTCGTCAAATGCTTCTCTCTACTACCTTCACGGCGAAATAGCACTTCAACTCAATGACTACAATGAAGCTTACACAGCATTTGAAAAAGCTGCAGCCTTTGACTGCACCTCTTGGCGATCAACTCCACTCCAAAATAATATCATCCGAAAAGTCGCCAAAGAACAGCAAGCTCTCCTCTTCGATATGGATCGTTTTGTACAATCTAGCGGAGATCCAAGAACACTTTTTTACGATGATATTTTTCCACAAAATCTTTATTATGAGCGCTCCATGCAGCAGCTGGGACTCGTGATTAAAAAGATCCTTAAATTATAAGGGAGATTCTATGAATTATGTTGATAAGCAGTACCAAGCTCACGAAGTCGTTTGTCGTGAGGGAGATATAAGCTCGAATGATCTTCTTTTTGTCCTTTCAGGCAATCTCCTTGTCGTGACTAAACAAGGCACAGAAATAAAAGTCCTCAATCGAATTGGGGCTAAAGAATTTATCGGAGAGCTTTCCTTTTTTGATACCAAACCTAGAACGGCTTCCATCATTTCGACTGAGCCAACAACCATAAGGGTTTTTCCCCGCAACGAACTCTATCAAAAACTCCCGAGCTGGTTCACTCAGATTGGCACTGGGATTACCCGAAAAATCCGAACAATGGATCGTATCCTCCATGAGTCCAAGATTAAAAAATCAAGCCTCAAAGAGCACAAGCCATTAACAATCGATGAACAGCGGAAGATTCTTCAAGTTTTGAGCTAAAAAGACCTCCTCTTTCACTTCAGTGACATTATGGCCACCTCTTTGGTGTCATCCTTGCGGGACGTTATGTTTTATTCTCTTATAATTTGGCACAGATATCGCAAGTACATTCCTGAGGACAACAGGGAGGTTGACCATGAAAGCATTCGTGACTCTCTTTTTTATGATTTTTTTTCTTTTCTCCTGCGCTCACCAGGTGAGTAAAAATGACCGTTTTTCAGGACAAAGTGTCTCAAAAGACGAGCATTACACCTTCGTCGAGTCTGGGGCGAGTCGGTTTCGCTAATTTTTTTACCTACCCCTGCAAAAACGATTTTAAAACTCGTAAAAAGTAACTTATATTGTCGAGCATAAAATCTTTTTGTCAGGGGCAGGAAAATTGAAGACTTCACAACCACAATTTACACGTTTCCACAATTTAGACTCGATCAAAGAGTGGGACATTAATCACGCCGATGAGATCTACCAAATTTCTCGATGGGGAGAAGGATATTTTTCGGCCAATGATAAAGGTGACTTGTGTGTGAACCCAACTAGGACAAAAAATGGTCCCGTGATTAACATGATGGAAATCATCGAAGAGATGAAAAACAAAAACATCACCTTCCCGGCGGTGATTCGTTTTCATGACATCCTTAGAAGCCAAGTTGCAGACCTGAATAAAACTTTTAGAAGTGTGATTGAAGAGGCCAAGTTTAACGGAAGCTACTACGGTGTTTACCCGATCAAGGTGAACCAAATGCGTGAGGTAGTGGAAGAAATTGTAGACGCAGGATCTCCGTACAACTACGGACTTGAAGCAGGCTCTAAACCAGAACTCCTCGCCGCTCTTGCCATGAACACCAATCAAAACTCTTTAACCGTTGTGAACGGGTATAAAGATTTAGACCTTTTAAGATTAGCTCTTCTTGGAAATCAACTCGGACGAAAAGTCATCGTCGTGGTTGAAAAATACTCAGAACTTTTAGACCTTATGAAACTCTCACAAGAAACTGGTGTTGAACCAATGATTGGTCTAAGAGCGAAAATTGCCACAAAATCCTCTGGAAAATGGGCAAGCTCAGGTGGAGATTATGCGAAGTTTGGCTTAACCATCACGGAAATTATCCAAGCAGTGAAGTACTTAAAATCAATTGATAAGGTTCACTGCTTAAAACTCTTTCACTTTCATATCGGATCACAAATCCCTGATATCAAAACTATCAAAGACTCAATCTCTGAAGGAGCTCGGATCTATGCCAAGCTTTATAAAGAGGGAGCAAAGTTAGAGTACTTTGACGTTGGTGGTGGTGTTGGTGTGAACTACGATGGAACGCGCTCAAACTCTCCTTCATCCATCAATTACACGACGAGAGATTACGTTGCTGACGTGGTTTATATTTTAAAACAAGTCTGTGACCTTGAAGATGTTCCACATCCACATCTCGTCTCGGAAAGTGGCCGTGCCATTACGGCTCACCACTCGTGTGTTGTCACGAACGTTTTTGGCGCCCTAGAGATTGGAGCAGCTGATCACTTCAACACTGACAAGGCCATCAATGAGAATATTCTTGTCACAAATATGAGGGATCTTTCTCAAGACCTTACTGAAAAAAATTACCAAGAGATTTATAATGATGCGACCAAGCTGAAAGAAGAGTCTATTTCAGCCTTCAAATTTGGGATTCTCTCTCTCGATGAAAGAGCGAAACTCGAAACACTTTATTGGGGTATTTGTAAAAAAATCGTTGATTACAGTGCACTTGATGAGTACGCACCTGATGAAATTTTACTTCTTAAAAATCAAATGGCGCATCAGTATATGTGTAACTTTTCTATCTTCCAATCTGCACCAGATACCTGGGCGATTGGACAAATTTTACCTGTCATGCCGATTCATAAGCTGAATGAAAAGCCAACGGAACTTTGTACTCTCGTGGATATCACTTGTGACTCTGACGGTAAAATAGATACATTCTTATCTTCTGATGGCCCAACCAATACGGTCCCTCTTCATAAATTAAACGGTGACGATTACTTCATTGGTCTCTTCATGACTGGAGCCTACCAAGATATTATGGGTGATAACCATAACTGTTTTGGACGCCTCAATGAAGTCCACATTTTCTGTGATGATGATGATCCAACAGATTTTTATATTGAAGAAGTCATCTACGGAAATAAAGCAAGTCAGGTTCTCTCGACTCTTCAGTACAATCCAGAAACTATGGCGCATACTATGAAGGCGAGTATTGATACTCAGGTTAAAAGAGGAAAAATTAGACCACGTGAAGGTGTGAGTCTAACGGACTTCTATGAGAGCTGCTTAAAGGACTACACTTACCTTAAAAAGTAAGTCACTTCTGTTTGAGATACTCATCCTTATAGCCTAGATATGAGACGTAGTGTTTAGAGATTTTACTGATTTCTTCCTCAGTGAGCTCTCTCTCCACAACGGCAGGTCTTCCTTTGATTAAGCTATTCGGTGGAAATTTTTTTCCAGGGGAAACGAGTGAGCCAGCAGCCACTAAAGAGTTATCTCCTATCTCAGCCCCATCTAAAATAATCGCTCCCATGCCAATTAAACAACCGCTACCGATTTTACATCCATGAAGAACGACACTGTGACCGAGAGAAGTGTTTTCACCGATTTCAAGAGCATCCTTCGCCGTCACATGCAGCATGCAGAGATCTTGGATATTCGTTCTTGCACCAATTTTAACAAAGTTGACGTCGGCCCTTACGACTGAGTTAAACCATATGCTCACATCATCACCGATCTCGGCTCGACCAATGAGCTTAACTCCAGGAGAGAGATAAACTCTCTCTCCGAGATTAGGAAGATAATTTAAGTAAGGATAAATTTCCACTCAGACCTCGTTTAACACCCATAACTGTTATATTTCGAGGAAAAAAGTGATGAGAAAGAACCTCAACCTTACCCTCAGTTTTTATAAGATAAAAAAGAAGATCATTGATGTCACTTAAATCTTCCCTACTCTCCTCAGATGTACGCTTTAGAGTTGGGATAATAATCTGGGAGACTTGATTCGCTTTCATGAGATCGAGGATTTCGTGTTTTTTTGTCAGAAGTTTCTGATTCCTCTGATAAGTTTTAACTCTCTCCTTAAGTACGGTGGAGTACTTATCCACTAGCAAGTGACGTAGATCAGAAAGTATCGCATGAATCTCAAGAGATGATTTCTCATAGAAGTCTTCATGTAAATGATCAATCAATGGACCCGAATAGGAGAAGTTCTGAAGAAATAAATTTCTTATTTCTTCAAGGCCAGTCACAATAACTGGAAACTGAGAATAACCTAACTGCTCACTTAGTTTATGCGCGAGTTCTTTCACCGCTAGCATGGTTTTAAATGGAATAACCCCCATAAACTCTGGTGTAAAAAATCTTGCCTTAAACTTGAGAGACTCTTGAGATATTTTTTCAAACTCAAAATGATGAGTAAGATCTAAACCTTCTCGTTCCCCACGGTAGACTTTGATATCATACAGAGAAACATTAATTAAAAAGAATTCAGGATTAAGCAATAAAGATTCAACGATTGGTCTAATAAAAAATTTTTCATCAACAAAGTAAAGAGAACGAAAATAATCGTTCAGAATGTAATACCCACAAAAATCCAAGCTTAAATAAAAGGCGATACTCTGCTCAGGATGATTCGAAAGGATTTCTTTCATTTTAAGCTGATGTCTAGAGCACACTTCATGCTCAATCGCATTTTGAATATGCTCATCCAAAAACTCGCTCAGAGTCTCATGCTCTTCAGATTGAAAAATGATACTGATTGACGTTGTTTGACCCAACGACATTAGTTGACTTAATTGAACTGGTTTCATGTTTTGACCCTCATGGCCACTTGAGATTTCCTCTCTTGATCATAGCCTGAGATAGCAAATTATGATACTTAATTTCTATGACTATAAGAAATTATGCCTTAGGAATTGATATCGGTGGAACAAATACGAAGGTGGGTATTATTGACCGCCAAGGATGTCTTAAAGATTATCTTTCTATCCCTACTAAAACAGATATAAGTGCCAAAGAATTTATTGAAATTATTTATCAAACTATTCTTGAGAAAAAATGGGATCTTACTCAGGTTGACGGCTTAGGTGTTGGTGCACCGATGGCAAATTTCTTTACCGGACAAATTGAAGAAGCGCCTAATTTAAATTGGAAAAATGTTCCGCTTAAAAAACTTCTGGAAGAGCGTTTTCAAATGTCTTCGTGGATTGAGAATGATGCGAATCTTTCCGCCATAGGAGAAATGAAATGGGGGGAAGGCTCACTTCATCAAAATTTTATTCTGATTACCCTGGGTACAGGTGTCGGAACAGGAATCATCATCAATCGAGATCTTTACCGTGGAAACGAAGGGCTTGGTGGTGAGGGAGGACATATCCTTATTCCTCACCAAAAAAATCGTTCATGCTCATGTGGTGGATTTAGGCATCTTGAAAGCTTTCTTTCAGCTAAAGGAATAAAACAAACGATCAAAGAAGATTTAAATGAAGACTGGACCATTGAAGAACTTGGTCGTCGTTTTAGTGAGCAAGATCCAAAAGCAATAAAGATTTATGAACAAATCAGTCTGGAACTCGCTCATGGCCTTGACTCGATGGGTGTTCTTCTCGCTCCAGAAGCTTTTATTATTGGTGGCGGAGTCTCTAAACTCGGCGCTCCTTTCTTCTCTCTTGTAGAAAAAAAACTTAATCAACTCCTCCACTACTCACTAAAAAATAAAATAAAAATTAAGCAAGCAAAACTCTCTACAGATAAGGGAGCTATTTTCGGTGGAGCCGCACTGGTCTTTAACCAAAAAGGAATCTAATGGAGAGCTGGGGACTTAAACCAGATGATCCAGGTTCAAGACAGTTAATAGAGATCATCAACTCCAAAACGAAAAAGTTAAAACACGATCTCTTAAAAGCACAGTCTGCAGATGAAAAATTTCAGCTTGTTTTTAAGTTCTATCGTTTTTATTTCACACAGTGTCTCTCTAAAGAGATGATGAAGCTAGGGCTTCACAAATCTCCAACCAGAGACTACCTTCTCGATTTCCCTTGGAAAGAGTGTGAACAAGATCGGTTCTTTTGTTTGAAGATTTGGGAGAAAATAAATAAATGAAAAAACTCATTCTTGCGTCGACCTCTCGCTATAGGCGAGAACTTTTGGAAAAGCTCTCATTGCCTTTTGATTGCGAAAATCCTCTCGTGGATGAGAGCATCTTAAAAAAAGAAAACCTCAAACCTGACGAGCTCTCACGTCAACTTGCGACCCTTAAGGCGATGGCCGTTCTTAAAAAGTTTCCAGAAGGCTACGTCATTGGCTCAGATCAGGTGTGTGCCCTTGGGCATGAGATCCTTTCAAAACCTGGCTCAAAAGAGAACGCTCTCCTTCAACTTAAAAAGATGCAAGGAAAAATTCATGAGCTCCACACCTCCGTTTGCATTGCCTACGGAAAAGAAAAAAAAGTTTTCACCAACACAGTAAAATTAAAGATGTTCACACTTACTGATCAGGAGATTGAGGACTACCTTGTGCTCGATTCCCCCTTTGACTGTGCTGGCAGTTATAAAATAGAATCATATGGAATTAAATTATTTGAACAAATAGTGATGAATGATCACACTGCTATTATTGGTTTACCTCTTATAGAGCTTCATTCTGAATTAAAAAAGTTAGGTTTTTAATGCGCTCCTGTATCTTTTTTGTTTTTCTCTTTCTCTTTTCCTGTTCTCACCAAGTCAAAAGACGGACGGATCGGCTCTCAATCGTCCAGGGTCTGACTCAAGAAAAAGAAGTTGAGTTTAGTATTGTCGTAGAGAAATCACGTTCTGTTGAATTTGAACTTGTGAATGAAAATGAAGATGCCATCTCTCCTGTTGAAGTTAAAAAGATGGAAAGAAGCTTCTCACCGCTCGCCGTTTATAAAGTACTTTTTATAAAGCCAAAGAATGAAGCCTATAACCTGGTTGTGTATGATCAAGGTACGGTCATAGATCAACGCTTGATTTCAGGACCACTGAAAACAGATTCCGAGTTAAGCTATGCGCTTGTATCCTGCATGAATGATGAAATGGACAGTCATTTTAAAATCTGGGAACAGATTAAACTTCAACAACCAGACTATCTTTTCATGATCGGTGATAACGTTTACGCAGATCTTCACATTAAAGCTCCTCTGGAAAAGATGACTGAGGAAAAACTCTGGAACCGTTACCTTGATACGAGGATGACACTTCCCGTTTTTTTTGAGGATAAACTGATCCCCGTCCATGCTGTGTGGGACGATCATGACTACGGGATCAACAACGGTGGGAAAGACTTTTCTCTTCGAGACGAATCGAAGGAGATTTTTAAAACGTTTTTTGCTCAGGAGCTCTCCTCAGAAGGCCTCATTAAAGGGCCTGGCGTTTCATCGGTTTTAAGCTTAGGAGATTTTGATTTTTATTTTTTAGATAATAGAAGCTTTCGAGAAGAAAAGAAGACAGGCGAACATTTGGGTTCAGAGCAAAAAAACTGGCTTTATAAACTCCTCAGAGAAAACGAGAACTCGCCAAGTACAATCATTAAAGGGGATCAGTTCTTTGGTGGCTATCATGTGTTTGAAAGTTATGAGGGCTCACATCCGGATGATTTTAAATCATTTGTCCAAGAGATGAGTGAGATCAAAACACCATTCATTTTTGCCACTGGTGATCGGCACATGTCTGAGATCATGCAGTTCCCGCGATCTCTTTTTAAGAAACCAAGTTTTGAAATAACCTCAAGCCCTGTGCACAGCACTCTTTTTCCAGATAGCATCCAAAAAAATCCATGGCGAGTGACACTGGAAAATGCTCACATGAACTTTATTCTTGTTAAAAATACTGCAAAAGATAATCACTGGTTTTTAGAGGTTGAATCTATTGGTGAGAACGGAGAGAGTTTTTTTAAGAGAGAGCTCGCTGTCTTCATCAAAGATCTTCAAAATAATCTGAATGAAGCACGTAAGAAAAGAAGACTCGGACGAAGGTCTTATCGTAGAGTGGGCCCGAAACTTCATCGTCGCCGCTCTCATCCAAGAAGAAGACGATGAGTCAGCTTATTTGGGGAGAGGAAACTCAATTTTTTCACTCTCTCACACCCGATCAAGTTTTTAAAGCTTCCGAAATTCTAGGCAAAAGGTTAACAGGTCGAGTGCTGACTCTCAACAGTTTGGAAAACAGAGTCTATGACGTTGAACTCGCTCAAGACTTGGACACAAACGTGACTCCAGGACTTTCTCAGCGAAATGTTATCGTTAAATTTTATCGCCCTGGCCGATGGAGCCAGGAACAAATTAAAGAAGAGCATTTTTTCTTACAGCAATTAGTTGAATTTGAAGTCCCGGCCATTGCACCTCTCGAGATTGGCGGCGAAACTCTTCACTACGATGAAGAAACAAAACTCTCTTTTGCTCTTTTTCCCAAAGTTCAAGGACGTCTGAAGGATGAGCTCAACAAAGAGGAGATCGATCAAATTGGGCGCATTATTGGACGAGTCCATAATGTGGGCTCTATGGGGAATTTTACCAAGAGATTAAACCTCAATACAGAAACCTTCATTATTTCTCATCATCGAGAACTTCAGAAAACGAGCTTCTTGAGCGATAAACAAAGTTTTAGGTATTACCTTGATATGCTCCCGATGGTGGCACAAGTTGCGAGTCCCTTTATTGATCAACTCCAGGTGCAAAGACTCCATGGAGATTTTCATCGTGGGAATATTGTATGGACGAGCACTGGCCCCATGGTTGTTGATTTTGATGACTGTTTAACTGGCCCATGTGAACAGGATCTCTGGCTCCTCTTTCCAGGGAAAGATGAGTATTCACTCACTGATAGGGAGAGATTTCTTTCAGCCTATAAAGAGATGACTCGCAAGGATCATCTTAAGATCAACTTGGTGGAAGTTTTCCGGACCATGAGGATGATTCATTTTAATGGTTGGATTGCTAAGAGGTGGGATGATCAGTCTTTTCAAAGAATGTTCCCTCAGTTTAATTCGGATCAATACTGGGATCAACAACTCCTTGACCTCAGAATCCAATTAAGTCTGATTCAAGATATTTTTAATTTTTAAAAAAAAGCGATCTCTTTTCCCACTTTTTGGATATTTTTCTAAGTTCAGGAGCTTTAAAACTTTTGCGTCGGTAGCCCTGAAACTGCGGATCTGCAGCAAGTGCTAATTGTTGGTTCACAGTATGCTCAAAAACTTCAAGAAGATTATCATGAGCACCTTCCGTCTTCTCCATGCCAATTTGATTGAGCTCAGAAAGAAGAAGATGCACAGATTCAACGGTCGAAAGACATCCTTTCATCGGTTGGTGCTTAATCTTAAATTTTGATTCATGAATTGTGCTAAAACTAACCCGAGGCATGTGATGCAACGAGGGGGTTAATTTCACCATTTTCTTAGCACAAGGCCAGGTTCCGTCGATGATAAAAAACTGGCATTTTTTTTTATCAAAAAGATTTGAAAAATTTTCATTTAAATGATGAGCTTCATCCCCTGGGTAGAGCATAAAATTTTCATATTCCTCATCCTTTAAAACCTGGAGAAATTCCTTATTTTCTTCAAAGCTAACATCAACAATAATTTTTGAATTTTTAAGAATCAACTGACTAAAACGACCAGTCCCAACCTTCTCTTTTTTAAATTCCATGGGATGCATCAAAATAATAAAGCGGGATTGGGTTTCAAAGGGCTTGAGGAAAGCACAAACACAGGTTTTAAGCCTTCTGCGACATTTTAAACATAAATTTAATACAGGCTCAAATTCACTTTCTATCATCTTTCCTATATAACTCCCCAACTATGAAAAATTCAACATCAAAAAATATCCCTCGAAAAATTGCACTCACTGGTGGCCCAGGTGGAGGAAAATCCACTGCAGCAGAACTCTTTCGTCGAGAGTATAAAGACCTCATCTCCCTAGTGCCAGAGGTGGCTACACTTCTCTTTAAAGGTGGATTTCCAAGAGTTGACTCTCCCCTGGTTGTTGAATCTATTCAGAGCTCCATTTTTTGTGTCCAAAAAAATATTGAAAATACTTTTAGCACTCTCTTTCCCCACCATACTCTTCTTTGTGACCGTGGAACCGTAGACGGAGCTGCTTACTGGCCCCTTGGGGCAGAGGATTTTTTTAAACGAATGAACTCAAGCCTTGAGGCTGAATTAAAAAGATATGATGCTGTGATTTTTTTTGAAACAGCAGCTGCCGGTGGTCTCTCGATTGATCTCGGAAACCCTGTGAGAAACGAAGATCAACGAAAGGCAATTGAGCTAGATCTTAAGCTTAAAGACCTTTGGAGTCAGCACCCAAACTTTCTTTATGTGAAAAATGAATCATCGTTTCTTGAGAAAATCATGGCCGGGATTAAGGCGATCGATACACTTACTAACCGCCAGCATTCTTAACTTTAAAGCCGATTTTTTCTAGGTATGCCTTCATCTTGTCACGATGATCGCCCTGAATTTCAATCCTCATTTCTTTAAATGCACCACCAGTCCCGCAAAGTGCTTTGAGCTTTTTTTCTAAGTCTTTGAAATAGGCTTCATTAGGAGGGAGTTCAAAGAGAACAGTGACTGTCTTACCGCCTCTTCCATTTTTTTCAAGGCGCATTTTGATGGTATGATCTTTTGGTTGAAGATCTTGAGCTTTAGGGCAAGCACAAGGGTACTTTTGGCATTTAGGACATCTTTTTTTGAAATTGGGATCATCAGAATAAACTAATTCGTAATCGCTCACATCTCACCTCTAGAAAATAATAAAAATATGCTATCATAACTTCATGAAACGGTACATTCTCTTTCACAAACCCTACGGCGTCCTCTCGCAGTTCACACCTGAAGATGGGGCAAAAGCTCTCAGTAGCTTTGATCTCCCTAAAGACATCTACCCAGCTGGAAGACTTGATAAAGACTCAGAGGGGCTTCTTCTCCTTACAAACGACGGCGAACTTATCGAAAAGATTCTTAATCCAAAATCTGAAAAAGAAAAAACTTATCTCGCTTTAATTGAAAGAGTTCCCAGTGAAACTTCTCTTAAAAAATTTGAACAGGGTCTTAAGATTGAAGACTACCTCACAAGACCGGCCAAAATCCGACTCCTACCTGACTTAACTCTACCAGAAAGAGATCCTCCGGTGAGAGTGAGAAAATCAGTTCAAGATATCTGGGCAGAAATTAAAATCTGTGAAGGCAAAAATCGTCAGGTAAGAAAAATGACGGCAGCGATTGGTCACCCAACATTAAGACTCATAAGGACGCACATCTTAAACTTAAGCCTTGGTGATCTTAAGATCGGAGAATGGCGAGAAATCTCTCGAGAAGACATTCTGCTATGATTTTTTTCTATCTTTATAGGTGTCTTGTTTTAGGAGTGAGTGAGCATTAACTCCGTAGACTTCTTGGACGGCTATTTTTCTTTTAAAATCTTCCTGTGATAGATGACCTTTTAAAAAATCAAGATAGGTCTGAAGCTTCGCCACTAGTTCATGAGGTTTTTCATTCAAAGCTTCAAACCTCACAAAACCCAAACCTTGCTTTTTAAGCTCATCAAACAAAAAAGCCGCTGACTGAGGTGTTGCTTTAAAAAATGTATTACGGCATTCATGATCAGCTTTTAAAAAATGAAAATTCCCATAAGGATCTTTAAGTTTAACATCATGTTTTTCACAAGGTTTACCGCAGTCCTTAAACGAGCTTCCCTTTGAGAGAAAAGCAGCGAACACACAGTGTTCCATATGAAACTCTGGCATATACTGATGGAAAGTCACTTCCAATTTTTCAGACTGACTGGACGCTTGAAGTAGATCGATTAACTGCTTCTGGTTAAGGTCGTAGGATAGAGTCAGCTGATCCAATCCCTTGCCGAGGAGATAGTCAGCGGTGATAGAATTTGTAACGTTAAGTGAGAAATCTCCCCAGAGTTCCAGTTGAGAGTTCTTTTTTATGTATTCAATCGCTCCCAAATTTCTTGCGAGGATAAAATCAGGCTTCAAACGAATGAGCAGATTTAAATTATAGTACTCTTGGGGTTTTAAAATTCTAGTTGTAGCGATTCCTGCTTTAAAGCCTGAAGATTTCAAGCTTTGAAGAGCTTCGGCGTAATCTTTTCCGAATTCGAAATCTAAAATCACTGCATGAATATGTTCTTTAAGATCTGCTTGTTGAATCACCGCCTGAACTTGATCCTTAGATCTCAAGAGGAGATTCATTTTCATGAGAGAGGATGAATTGGCACGCGTCTTTTTCTCAA
>Ga0255183_1000095_pt1 | contig 41130 bp, 35 predicted proteins | sample Atl_UVDOM_RepB_8_FD_183638 | JGI IMG/M metagenome (GOLD analysis project Ga0255183, IMG submission 183638) | Freshwater microbial communities from Altamaha River, Georgia, United States - Atl_UVDOM_RepB_8d | ecosystem: Environmental > Aquatic > Freshwater > River | place: USA: Georgia...
TAGAAGCTCCAGGGTAGAGCTCTACTTTAAGTTTTTTCTCGCGCAAGAAAGATGAGAGCTCAAAGGCAAAAGTCTCAGCTTCATCAAGTCCGTAGGAAATAAGAAAGTCGAGTTGCGCTTTTTCCATCTGTGGAAGAAGCTCGTGAGATTTTAAGAACTCCGTAAGCGGGACTTCACCCAAACCAAATCCGACACCTTCGAGCGCCGGTTCATTGAAGATTTGCAGAAGGTTCGCGTATGATCCTCCACCTGCAATCGCTCTTTTGTTTTCAGGGTGTTTATCAAAAATTTCAAACACAATACCAGTGTAATAATCCAGACCTCGAACAATGGTTGGATCATATTTTACGTACTGATTAATTTTGCAGAGTTCAAGTTTTGAAACAAAGGATGTGATGTGAGTTAAAACCTCAGTAAGATCTGATTTCTTTAAAAAAGCTTTGAGATCGTCGAAAGTTGTGAGCTCAAGATAAGATTTAAAACTTCTGATCTGAGCCTCATCGGTGAGAACTTCAAGGATCATTTTATCGAGTCCTTCAGCACTGACTTTTTTTGCTTTATCAATCACTTTTGAGAGCTTGAGACTTTGCTCTGGGGAAATTTTTAAAACATGATTAAAGTAAGCTTCCACAATTTTACGATCATTAACTAAGATCTCGAATTGATCTTGGGTAGCTCCGAACTCTTTCATAATGGCCACCGCGAGTTGAATTGCTTCAACTTCACCGTAGAGACCAGCTCCAAAAATATCAGCGTTATATTGCCAAAATTCTCTCAAGCGACCTTTTTGCGGTTTTTCATATCTCATGAGATTCGGGATCGCATACCAACGTACTGGTTTCGGAACTTCTCGATGGATCTGCGCCACCATCCTCGCCACTGTTGGAGTCATCTCTGGTCTGATCGCAACTTTTCTTTCTCCGCGATCGATGAAAGAATAAATCTGCTCATTAATCAGTTCTTCTCCAGATTTTGCAAGATAGAGTTCAACCTCTTCTAAAAGAGGACCATCGTAGGGCTCGAAGCCAAATCTTTCAGAGACGATTTTCATTTTATCAAAGATATAATCTCGAAGCCTCATTTGAGCGGGAAAAAAATCTCTGGTACCGCGGTAAGGTAGCTTATTGAGTGACATGGGGATCCTCGTGTTGGATGGACTTTATTCTGGTGAGTATACAAAAAAGTCTCTTAAAAAGGTAGAAGCAAGGGCACGTAACGCGCGGTGAAAAACTAGTTCTTTTCTTCTAGTTTTTTCGATATTTCATCACTTAGAGGGCTCAAATCCTCGGGACTGACTTCTTCAACCTTAGATTTGGCTTCGTTTTTCTCCATCTTCGCTTTTTCACTCAAGCTTAGCGGTTCTGATTCTTTGTTTTTCGGAGCTTCCTCAAGGGTGAGTAATTTATCAGGAATATTAAAAAGGGGTGTTTTAGTTGAGGCAAGGCTAGTGGAGGAGTATCTCAAGAAGAGTTTTGATCGATCATTGAGTCGTCTCAACGTAATCCAAGCTACATCTTTCGTGAGGAGATTAAACTCATAGGGTGAAAGAGCATCGATCCGGTCAATCCAAGGCATGAGGTAAAAAAGATATTTTTTAAACCGAAGAGCTTCGATTTTTTTAGCACCATCAAATTTTTCAGGATTAAAAATATCCTGATTCACTAACCCACTTTTTTCTTTTTGCTTGAGCTCGGCGATGATGGAGCGATGAATCCATTTTGAAAAAGGTGTCAGAAGGACATCATTATTTTTAAGAATATTTTCTAGTCTCACAATCAACTGAGAATTAATGTCAAATGAGCGAGTTTGTTTAAACTTATAATCTAAGGTGTTTTTAATCACCTCAGACTTCATCAGAAAGAAGATCTGCTCGTCAGCTAGCTGTCCAAGGTGATCATCAATATCTTTGATCAGCCCTACCATCTTTAATTTTTCATCTTGGGATTTAATCGAATTTTTTAAACTATCAAAGAGGTAAACGAATTCTAACGGAGTCCGTTGATTGATCGGTTTGAAATCAGACTGAAAGGCGAAAACATGATGAGTAATGAGCAAAATTAATAAAAACTTCATTCGCCCTCTCCAGATTTCGTTGATGTTTTGAACGCATCTGAGGTGATTCCTTTTTCTCCTTCGACGATAAGATAATCACCTCGAAATGGAATAAGAATTCTTGATTCCATTTTTATAACTTGATAAACGCTTTCAAGATTCGTGAGCACTGAGCTGAGCTTTGATTTAAGATCGAGCTGGGCTAGTTCTGTTTTTTTGTAATTCGACTTTCTTAGGAGAGAAGTTGTTTTGATAAAATAGATTTTATCCGTCTGACAAATGAGATGACCGAGATCCTGCTCATTTGATTGATAAATCGTTTCAAACGAGTTGAGGTTTATCGATTCGCCGTACTTAAGCTGCATGATCTTACTTGCTCTGAAAACACCGTCATAAGGAAATTCTCCAAAGGCGAGGTAATCAGTATTTTGACAAAGATCAATCCTCGTTCCAGCTTGCGAAGCCTTGTAAATGATCTGTGTTTTCGCCGTTGAAAGATTAAAACTAATGAGGGCGGAGAGACCGTTTTCATTGATATCTGTGTAAATCAATGTCTGAGCATTAATCATCTCGATATCAGGACGAAAAAACTTATTAGTTTTTTTCGAAAGATTGATTTCAACTTTTTTTTCTGTCAGAAGATTTTGCAGGATAATTTTATTTAAGCCGAGGTCAACATAGCTAATCCATTCGTCCTTAAGATGCAGTTTCCCATTTCTTCCCTGGCCAATCAGCCGGGGTTTATCGTTACCGTAGTCGACTACATGGATCTTATGATTCTTAAAAAGATTAAACTCGTTTTGTTTGTAGGGAATGATTTCTACCACGAGTCTCTTTTTGCTAGTGGAGCCAGAAATGAGTGAGTCCGAACTCTCTGAATCTGTAATGAAATCTGAGGTCCGATAATTTGAGACAAAGCTCACGACCCCTGGACGTTTCTGAACGTATACAATTTTTCCATCGTCACTATAGTAACGTAACGACTCAGTCGAATACTTTGTTAAAAGCTTCGGTAGTTCTGCATGAACAAGAGAGACAAAACAGAAGCTCATGATGAGAATGATTTTAGTAAAGTCCATTCAATGTCCAAAGTTTGAGAGGGTGTGACTTCTGGTATGACTTAATGGAATTAAAAACTGAGCTCCAACTGATGAGTCTAGGTATCGTATTAGGATCAAGGCTTGTTCGTACGGAGAGGACCGTGTGACCATTTTCATCAAGATATCCGTCAATAATAAACGGCAAAGGTTCGCAGGAGCTTAGGTGGTAAGAAGTCACAAAAGAAGGCATTAAAGATTCAAAACAGCCGATTCCCTGAATCAATCCTTGTGGATTTTTTTTGAGGAAGTTCTTTAATCCTTCCACATTCATGATGGATTTTGATGTTTTTTTATCGTCTCTGGTTAAAATGAAATCTTGAGATGTTCGTTCGTCTTTAATCGATGAAGGAAAATAATCGATGAGGATTTGACCCTTAACTTTGATGAGATCAATCTCTCTATCGTTATAGACGATTTTATGTGGGCATGAGCTTAAAAAACATCGATCTTGGTTATAGGTAATGAAGCAACCAGAGCGAGAGCTTAAAAGGAGTGGGTTAAAGTCACTCTGACTAATCATCTCACAAGTGATGCTTTTTGGAGCTCCTCTAGTTTCACGTAAAACTTCTGCGACAAAGTTGGCATAGGACTGGGGGCTATTGACCGAGGAGAAATAAACTTTCTTACAAATTTCACGATCATAGATTTTATTAAAGTAGCAAGCTTCAAGCTTCCAGTTTTCATCGTTTTGATATTTTTGATTGAAGTTAAAAACCATCTCCGATGAGATCGAGGCACATGGTTTTCTTGGAGTGAATGAATTTGGTGGATAAAAATGACTCAAGATTCGTTGTAAATGAGTCACCGCCTGTTGATCAGATTTTCCGGGACAGTCAAATTGAGTATTTTTATTCTTTGAGATGGTCAAAGCCGTTGAGACAAAATCACAATTTTGGTGAGGAGCGACTCCCGCCTCCGGGTGACTATAAAGACATGAATCAACATCTCTTTTTAAAACTCCAAGACACTGCTGGAGTTGAGTCGGTGTTAGATCTGATTTTTTGAGGATTTTTTCACAATAAAGTTTCGCAAACTCAGGATCTTTGTAACCGGCCGCGATTTTTCCCCAGATTGTTACATTTAAAAATTCATCGCAAAATAATTCTTCGTTATCTAGGTTTTCACATAAGTTGTTTAAATACTCTCGTTGCAAGGGAGATTGCTTACTCTCTAGGATTTTAGCGATGGCCTTTCGATTACTCAGATCCTGAGGATCACCTTGACCAGATTTTGCTTCTTTAATGTACTCTTGAATCTGACAAAGGTAAGGAGTTTTTGGATGATCGAGCCAGTTTAAGATGGTCATTCGGCATTGATCGATGTTTCCTGGAAGATCAAAAGTAAGGCCACTAAAAGCTTCTTGCAAATTCTTCACTTGAAAAAGACTAATCATTTTCTGAATGTCTGGGCACTCAAGCGGGACGATTTTTTGGAGAAACTCTTTTTTACTAATATTGAGAGTCTTAAATCCACTCTCTGTTTTGTACGAAAGTCTTACGGATTTAATCTTGCCTTCAGCACCCTTAAGAAGATCAGTGATGAGTGCCTCATAGAAACGACACTTGCTCGATGAGGCGAGTCTTAGGTAACTTGGCTCCGAGTGAAGGATAATCGAGTTTAAAAAGTCAGGATCTAAGCTTAAGGTCGATCCATCACTCAGGTCTTTAATCTCAGATAAAAGGGTAAGGTCTTTGAGAGGATTTTTTTCACGATCAATTTGAATGAGCTTCTCGAAGGTTTCGAAAATCCCAGGGTAAGTCAGGTTGCTAGGAATGATTTCTGTTTGTGCAAAAGATAAGCTCACTCCAAAAAGGAGTGAGCTTAGGAAAAATTTAAAGTACAGATTTTGCAAGAATTGAAGCCACGTCTTCAACTTGTAATTCCTCAGTTGTTTTTACTGTCCCTTTAGAGGAGTTAAAATTAATCATACAGTAAGAACACGATGTGGCAAGTTTTGGAGCGTGTGTTTCACCGATCTGCTCAAGACGATTTTCTGCGAGATGCTTCCCTTCTGGAAGTTCATACCACATATTTCCTCCACCCATTCCACAACAGAGTGCCTTATCTTTATTCTTGGGCATTTCAATCAAGCTAATCCCAGGGATGGATTTTAAAATGTCTCTTGGAGCATCGTACTCACCGTGATGACGTCCGAGATAACACGGATCATGGAAAGTAAGCTGTTCCGCCACTGGCTTAAGAGTTTTCAATTTGCCAGATCTCAAGAGCTCAGAAAGGAGCTCCGTGTGATGGACAGTTTCAAAAGCTCCGTCATCAAACTTAGCATACTCTTTTCCAATCGTATGAAGACAGTGTGGACAGTGAGTCACAACCTTATCGAAGGTGTACTGTCTCATGTTTGCGATATTTTCGATGGCAATCTCATAGAAAGAGTACTCATCTCCAAAACGTCTCACAGGATCACCGTTACATTTCTCAGTTTTCCCCATGACGGCAAAACTAACTCCAGCTTTTTTCAAAAGGGCGACAGTATCTTTGACAACTTTTTGGTTAGAGGCATCGTAAGAGCCAGCACATCCAACATAATACAAGTAATCGACTTTTTTCCCAGATTCGATTACAGGAACTTCTAGGCCCTGGGCCCAGTTGAAGCGATCATCTTGAGTAATTCCCCAAGGGTTACCATTCTTCTTCACTTTATTGACAGCATCGGCTGCAGCAGGAGGAAGATCTCCTAGTGTAAGAGCTTTGTACCTCTTAAGATCCATGATGAGTTGAACGTGTTCAATATTAGCAGGACACTCTTCCATACAAGCACCACAAGTCGTACAGGCATCGAGCTCATTCGAAGCATAGACAGGAGTTTCTCCCCAAATTTCTTTATCCGTTGAAGGATCCAGGTCTCTCATTTTTGTGACGATGAGTTTTGGATCAAGAGGCTTATCAGCTTGATTCGCTGGACAAACTTGAGTACAGCGACCGCACTCAACACAAGCTAGCGTATCAAGACGTTGTTTAAGAGTTAACTCAGATGTTTTCCCTAGACCAAAAGTTTCGGCATTCTCATTGGCAAAATCCATAGGCAAAAGAACTGCTCCTCGACGAAAAGGTGTCAGGACAGCGTTCAAAGGAAGAGCGATGATATGGAAAAATTTTGAGTGAGATAAGCTTACTACAAAACCCATGGTGTTGAGCATGTGAAGGAACCAAAGTGTTTTGTAGCTAACGGCCAGAGACTCTTGAGAAAAACCAAGCATGCCAATCAGGGCTCCAAGATTGTAACCGATCGGAGACCAGTACATTTCACCCGCAGGCATGTTAGTGACGTAAATCCGGATTCCTTCCAAAAAGTAACCAACGACGACAAGAGCAATCAGCATATAGTACATGAATTTTTCTTGCTGAGGCTTAGTGGCAGAGAGGTAAGCAGGTCTTTTTACATACCGACGATAGTAAGCAAGACCAATACCTAGAAGGACAAAAAGACCACCGATATCTGCTAGGAAAGAAACAACAATATAAGTCGTTCCTTTAAAGACTTTAAACGGTGTATCTGCATGGATTGCGACGAGCTCAGTTGCAATGAAAAGAGTAATAAAGCCATAGAACAACATTGAATGGAAAATACCCACATAAGGGTCACGGGTGACTTTCCCTTGAAAGAAAATTGTCCGAAAGAGATTTTCCCAGTTAAACTTTTGAGGAAGAAGAGTTTTTGGGTCTTTTCCAGCGCTGATGTACTTATATTTTTGAACGAGACCTTGAACAAATAGTCCTGTCGAGATGGCCAAGCAAACGTACATGAGAACTTTCATCCACGTTGGGATCATCCACATGATCATCCGGCTAGCTTCGTTATTTAACTCCATTTATCCTCCTAACTTTGCGCCTAGTCAAAATATGTCTAAATGTATCCTAAGACTTTTATCTAAAATTGTTTATAATGATGAGATTATTCTAGCTAGAGGATTGCATGATGGATAGTTCTTTCCTTTATTGGTTCCACGTTCTGTTGACAATTTTTTTGTTCCTGGGCTTTTTGAAATTGGTGATTAAGTTTGGCATTTCAAACCACCCAAGTTTCCATCTTTTTTTGATGATTTTTCTCTCGGCTATTTCCTTTTCATGCTTAGAAGTTCTCAATTTTTCATCCGCATTAAGAATTGAGGAACTCACTCGTTGGCAAAATGCCTTCGCTCAAGTTCTCCTGGCCACTCTTCAGGTTCAATTGCTCTCCGTTTCAACAGAGATGCATCAGGCGCAGTGGCGAGCTCTCTCCCGTTTACCAATGATTTGGGGCTTAATTGTTTTCGGCTTTTTCAATCCGCAGGCGAACTTTCTTTTCTCTGCGCAGATCGTTCTTCTGTGTCTTAATTTTCTCTTCATGACTCAAGATTTAAGATTAGTTAAGCGTCTACTTGCTATCTTTATTGGTCTCTTGATTTGTCTTGGATTTTTAAGCGAACTCGAGTGGACTTACCAACTTCTAATTCTTGTCATCAGTCTCATTTTTTATCGGCTTGAGAAGCTTTTTTTACTCAGCCATTATCTTTATAAACAACAAGAACTGAGAGCTTAATATGCAAAAAATAATTTTTTTGACCTTTCTCCTCGTCTCTGGCTGTGCTCAGGTCACTAGCCTTGGCTTAAAAAAGCATGAGTTTGGATCAGTCCCATCGAAGATCATTTGGTTTCAAGTCGCAGGGTTATCCGAGGAACATCTTGCTCTTTTAAAGTACGGGCCGGATGCGAAGGGTCTCTCATTTGAGAGAGCTATGTGTGTAGGGAAAGTCTGGAATTATAATCTTTATCACCTAAGAAATACTTCCCAATTGACTTTCATGTCTCAGATGTCTGGAACCAAAAATGTGACGGAGAACTGTTCTGAATTTAAAGCAAAACCGATTTGGAATTATCTCAAAGATAATGGTTACGCTTCAGCTATCCTCGAGTCAGAGGCTGACGATGATCAACGGCTTAATTGGTATTTTCAATGTGATAAAGCACCATCGGCCGATTTACAAAATCTCTCTTACTGGGTTCGATCAAAAAAGGGAGATGCTAACCAATCGTATTTTCCAGGAGAAAATTACCAGCGAGGGAAAAGAGGGATCTTCACAAACCGATCATGCCTTCAAGGAGAATGTCTCTCAACTTTGAATGAAGATTTTTTACATGTTGAGCGACAACTTGCAGCCGAATCAAAGAAGTATCTTTTGATCGTGAGAGATTTCACCTTCCTCAATTCTCTTAAAGTGAATAATTTCAAACAAGCCAAGTCGAAATTACTTGAGCTCGCTCAACTTTATCAGTTTGCACTTAAGCTCTCAGAAGAATCAGGGGATCATCTCATCCTCTTAACCTCATCGGAATCAAAGGTCATTCAGTTACCGAAAGAGGGGAAAGATTGGTTTAACTTTGAGCGAGGAAAAATAACTCCGCAGCAGTCGCCGAGCTTAATCAACCTCTCCCTCGCATCGGGAGCAAGGTCTGAAAACTTTTGTGGCTTCTACGATGACAGCCAGATTTTAGATCGAATTTTGAGTGGTCCAAAGCAACAAGGACTTGAGCTAAAGTTCATCAATCCGTTTAACTAAGAATCTCATCTTTAGAGATCTGATAAACTTTTTTACAGTAATCACACTTCACTTCGATGCTCGTACTTGACTCGAAAAGTGTCTCTATATCTCCGGTATATAGCCCCTTAAGATTTAGGGCCATTCTCTCTTGAGAGCAGGGACAGAAAAAAGAAATCTGACGACTTCCGAGGTAACTGAATCCTTGATCTTCAAAGGTCTTAACAATCGTCTCAAGATCGGTGAGATTCTTCTCGAAAATATCATGAAAAAAGTTTTTGTGCTTATGCTGAAATTCTTTTCGGGACATCGTTTGATGCAAGCTTGAGTTCACAATGGCCGGAGGAAGTTTGGTGACCATTAGTGATTGATCGGAGATCTCGCTCACTTGAACCTCAGAATTCGTTTGGTAGGATTCCGAGAGAACTTGATTAATGAGATTTTTTGTTTCGACTTCTTTCAAATCAATGACTGAAGTATAGGGAGCTTTTTGGTGCGGAAATAGCTTTGTGACTCTCATCTGTCCCGTGAGACTCATCGGGAAAGAATTGAAGTCTTCAGGTAATAAAAGTGTTCGTGTGTGGCCCGATGAATTGGTTTCAATTTTTAATCGAAAATACGGAGAGTCAGAGTCAATGTAGAGTCCAAGACTTTCACCAGGTTTGAGAAAAAAAACGATCGGCAGTAAGCCCAGAAAAATATCTCGAAAGTAAGCAAAACCGGAGCTTTTCATCTCGTGGGTGAGTACAAGATCGTGGATGAGTTTTTGTCCCTCAAGAAAATGTACGTTGAATCCATTCTTATGATCTAAAAAACTATAGAGACGACTTTGATTAAGCATAAAACTCCTTAAGGACTAGCCAATTTATATCGCTTTTTCTGTTTTTTGTTAATCTTTCTATTTTCTAGAAGTAAGATAACTCCATATGATGCATCTTGTTTATTACCCAAGCCGCGAAGCTTTGGTGAAATTTCTCTTAGAATCTGATGAGCAGACCTTGATCATCACTCCCCATCCGGCAAAAGCTGACGGTATAAGGGAGCAGGTAAAGGGTAAATTAACGATCGATGTGATCACGATCTATAAGTTTCTTACCGACTTAAATAAACAACTCATGATCGATGAAGAACCTTTGAGCTACAAACGCAAGTCTGAGATCCTTATGCTCGCGACACTGCTTAAAAAAAATGTCCCTGAGATTAACTTTGAAATATTTAAAAATGCTTATCAGGTTTTTTCAGATCTTCGAAGTTATTCGCTCGATAAAAATGTCATGCGCTCGATCCTTGATGATTTTGATCCAAGGATTCATCAAATTGTTACCCTTCTATGGCAGGTTATGGAAGCTCTAGGTTTTCATGATGAACATAGCTTTACCCATGAACTTGCCTTGAGAGTCTCAGAAATGGAGGAGACAGAGGTTCAAAAAAGATATGTTTTTTTTGGCTTCCAGCACATGAGTGGTCCCCAGGTAGATCTTCTCAAATCACTAGCGATAAGATCTGAAGTTATTATCCCTCAACCCAAATCAATCAGTTCTCAGTATAAGCCATCAGATTGGATCACGTGGCTTGGCATACAACCTGCGCAGGAAAAGTATCTCGAGGGGGAGAGAGAGATCGTTTCAATGCGGTGGATTCCGATTAATCATCGAGAGGTAACGAAGAATTTAAAGCCTAACTTATCACCAGGTGATCAGATTATTTTAGGTCAGAAGCGTCTTGAGCCGCTTTCATATCAGCTCATACCATCTGATCTCGTAGATTTTAAAATCCCTTATTCTCTTCTCGAAGATAAGATAAAAGAAGTTTTTCTTCTTTTAACCAAAAAGAAATATAGCTTTGATGAGTTAGAGCACGAGTTTCAACTTATGACAGAAACTGCAGACCTTCAGAGGAAAAAGGTCATACAGCTAGCTAGAGAAAACATCATGAAGCTCAAAGAGTTAACAGATGAGCATTTAGAAATTGATCAAGTAACTCTTGCTGCGCTCTATGAATCGATTTTGCTCGATCAACCAAGGACTTCTTTGGTTAATGTTTCCGCAGAAAAAGCTGAGTATGCACTGTATGATCTCTCAAGTCTGGATCGAGTTGATAGGACAAAAAGAATTATCCTTTGCATCGATGAGCGTTTTGGAGATATTTCGCATTCAGCGCAACCCTATAGTGAAAATCTGATGCAAAAGCTTGCGGCGATTGGCCCCATCAAAAGATCGAGTTTAGAGTCTCTTTACATCAAAGATGATTATCTTGATCTCGTGGCCGATCAGGAGTCGCTGCTTCTCATGCCATCAGATATCCTTAAGCACCACCTTGGGTGGAGAAATTTCTTTGAACAGGTTGAGCTCACCTCTGAAGTCCAAGAGACTCAACGATTCCATCGTCGCTTTTCTCCTCTCCGGGTTGAAAAAGACAAGCTTGTACCTGTGAAGTTAAGTGCCTCAAAGATTCAGACCTATATTGATTGTCCTCAAAAATTTTATTTTAGCTTCATTGATCCGCTCATGACCGAAGAAAAATTTTCGACGGATTTTACTGAGGCACAAACAGGTGAACTTGTTCATGCTTTGATTGAAATTTGTTTAAAAAATAAGAGCTCACTTGACTCAATTATTGATCAAGAGATGATAAAGTTTGCAAAAAAAATGAATATTCAGCTTTCTCGGAGAGCCTATCATCTGCGAAGAACCATCATCTTTAATCGAAGTACTAATGGTTTAGCGTTTATTGAGAGAATTCAAGACAGATTTTTATTCACTCAATTTCAAGTTGAGCGAGAATTTCATTATGAGGGTTTAAAGGGCAGGATTGATTTCTTTGCTGAAAGTAACACTCAGTTTTTTTTGATGGACTTTAAGTCAAGTATCGGAGGGATCGCGAGTGTTGAGGAATTACGATCCTTTACTAAGGTTCAGCTTTGGATTTATTTAGCCTCACAATTCCAGCTTGGGAAGAAAGCAACTATTGGCTATCTCGTGCTCGAAAATCCTGACGACTCGATTTTTGTCACAGAAGATGAAGAGGTCTATGAATTTCTTAAAAAAGAGAAACTCGCACGGGTCACACTTATGAGTGATTTAAGTTCAGGGCAACTTGAAGCGTTTAAGCATCAATTAAAAGAGCTTATTCATAATATTTCACAGGATCAGTCCTTTGTCGTTAAACCAAGAGCGGCTTCTGTTTGCACTTATTGTCCTGTGGACTTCTTATGTGCGAGAGGTGAAGTCAATGAGTAAAGCGAATACAGAACAGCTCAAAGGAATTCAGCATCAGGGAGGAGTTCTCCTCAGTGCAGGTGCTGGATCAGGAAAAACTTTCGTTCTTGTTGAGCATGTCATTTATCTCATCAAAAAAATTCATCAAGATTCTCCAGATCTGATTGTCTTTGAGCATAAGCTTCGACAATTTTTTTCTTCGATGGTCATGATGACTTTCACAAATAAAGCTGCAGGAGAAATGAGTATCCGTCTCGCTCTCGCTCTTAAAACGCTGAAAGACGAAACTCAAGATGAGATGTGGAAAATTGCAGAAGATCAAATTTCATGGCTTCAGATCACAACGATTGATGGTTTCTGCCGGAAGCTTATTTCTCAAGGTTTTTTTCCCGACATCCCTCAGGACATTGAGGTGATTAGCGAGGTCAAAAGAATAAAAATGGTCGAAGATCTGATGGACCAATGGTTCGAAGAAAAAAAACTTGAAGGAAAGCTAGGCGAGGTCTTTAAGCGAGAAAAAAGAGCCTTAAGGGAGAGTCTATCCCAAGTGTTTTTAAATCCAGAGACTCGTCTTAGCTGGCTTGAGTTTAGCTCAGATGATCTCTCCCGAGCATCTCTAGAAAGAGTTGTACGTCAATCATATCTCTTGAATCACATCGATGAGGCTCTTTCTGTTGTTTTTGATTTTGTATCGACTGAAATTGATAAAATGACAAGCTTTGAGAAAGTGATCCAGCAGTTTCAGTCTAACTGTGGAAGAGAGCTCTCTCATCTTGACGACATAAAAACCTGGAGTGATTTTTTCTCAAACCTTGGAACACTTAGAGGCGAGACTCCAAAGAAAAAAACTCCTCTCCATGAACAAGCTCATTCAGCTCTTAAAAATCTTCGCACTTGGGCGCAGGATTGGCATGAAGGACTATCAGATTACGAGCAACACGCAGATGAATATCATGATTGGGTTTTGAGCTGTCAGGAATTATTTTTATGGATTAATGAGCGACTGAAAGTGACCGAAGGTTTAACTTTTGGAGACATTGAATTTTATGTTGCAACAGGACTCCAAAACGCTCAGCTTAAGCGCGCGGTTCAAGAGCGCTATCAGTATTTCATCGTTGATGAATTTCAAGATACGTCCCACCTACAGTTTGAGATTATTCAGCACTTAATTGATCATGATTTTAATCGTCTTTTTTGCGTCGGTGACCCCAAACAAGCAATCTATGGTTTTAGAGGTGGAGAGCTTTCAGTTTTTGAGACCTGTCGAAATAAAATGAAGAACTTTTTTTCTCTTAAAATGAATTATCGTTCTCAGAGAGAGATCATTGATTTCAATAACACTCTTTTTAAATCGATCTTGTCAGCTGGTCTCTCATTTGAAGGAGTTGATCATTTCCCAGTTCATTACGAGGCTCAGGAATTTCCAGGAAAAGAATCCTCTGGCTCTGTGAGGCGGCTTAGCCTAAAACTTGAAGTCGATGAAGAAGAAAAAATATCAACTCAAACTGTAAATAAGCTCGAAGCAGAAATCTTCACAAAGGATCTCTCCTCTCGGCTAAAGTCAGAGGATGGGGATTTCTGCTTTCTTTACTCTAGACTCAATCCATCTCAGTTCCTTATTCAGGAACTCATTCGAGAAAATATTGGTTTCTCCGCACAGTTTAAATTTCTTCAGACGGAAGAGCCCCTGATTACTCTCTTTACACTTATTCTTAAGCGAGAGTTTGATCCTCGTGCTCAGAAAAAAGTGACCACACTCATCCAAAAATTTTGTGAATTACTTGGCCTTGAAATAAGACCTGAAACGGTTGATAAGTCCCTTCGAGATTTTGATCTCAATAAGACGTACTGGGGTTTTCTTCTTGCCTTTGAAAAAATGATCAAGAGCTTCTCTTTATCTAATGAGAACTTCGATATTAATCTTCAACTCCTGCGAACGATCTTTCAGATTTTTGATCAAAATTTAGAAGAGGTTTATAAACATCTGATGATCCACTCAGATGAGAAAATTTCTCTCAGCCTTCGTTATGGTGACGATGCTCATAGAGTTCTCATTATGACAGCGCATGCTTCCAAGGGACTCCAGTTTAAGCACGTGTATCTTGGTGGTATTTACACCAATGGCCGAGACTTAGGAGAAAGGGGGCTTTTCGGAAAACTTCCTCAGAGTTCTGTTTGGTTTAAAAATCATCAGAAGCGTGAAAAGTTTAAGTCCCCTTGGTTTATTCACGAAATAGAACTGATGAAACATAAAAATTTTTCTGAGTCGAAAAGACTCTTCTATGTGGCATGTACTCGAGCAGAGGTGAGCTTGAGTTTCATGTTTCTTGGTGATGAAATCAGTTTTTCTTCTCCCAAAAATTCTTGGAGTCGAGGACTGGCCTATGGCGAGACTTTTGGGGATGCACCTCTTGTTATTGAAGAAAAAGAATTTGGATCTAAGCTTGTGCTTCAGGCTCATCAAGAAAGTCTTCCACTTTATTTTCTAGATCCGATGGGTATCTTTCCCTATGAAAATCGTGCATCAGAGCTCAATCTTACACCAGAGCTAAGTGTGACGAGGTTAAATGACCTAGTAGATTGCCCTCGGAAATATTACCTTTCTCAGATTTTAAAAATATTACCGTCTGAGGCTTACACAGGATTTAGGTCATCTGAAGAAGACGATTTTCTTGAGGATGAAATTGTCGTTATAAAATCAAGTGCGGATCGCGGAACTCGTCTTCATGAGACAATTTCACATATGATTAAAAGACATCTTTTCCTTCCAAGAGCGATTCATGATCCTCAGGAAAAAGAAATCCTCATGTGGGTTAAAGACTTGCTAGAAAAACTTAAGCCTGATTATCAACTAATCAGTGAGAAAACGTTAAAATTTAAACTATTTAACTTTATGATCTCGGGAACTCCAGATCTTATTCTTATTCCTAACTCAAACGGGACAGCTGAAATTTGGGATTTTAAGACAGGCCAAGATAAAGAATCGAATCATGAAAAATATTTTTTTCAACTCCAATGCTATGCACTTGCTCTTTATGAGCTAGTTCTTGTGGAGAAAAATCAAGATTTAGTATTAAAACTGATCTATCTTGATGAAAAAAAGATTTTGACTAAAACAGTTACCTTTTCATTTGTTCATGAAAATGTTTTTCCCATCTGGCAAAAACAAACAAGACCATGGCTAACGAATCTTGATCATTGCGGTCAATGTTCCTATGGTGATATTTGCCCCAGATAAAACAGGAACTTGCAGCCATTTTGAACCATGTTAGAATTTTTATAAAGCATATAAAAGTTCAACCTAGGTGTAATTATGGTGACAAAATTTTTTCTCTTAGTCCTCAGCCTTTTAACCTTTTCTGCGATCGCTGCAGAAAGTTCACTTTATGATTTTTCTTGGCTTGATAAAGATAAAGAAATTTACGTTCTCCAGAATAGAAAGTTTCGAAAAGACGGTCGTCTTTATGTTGGAGCTCTTGGCGTGAAAACTCTGAGTGGGGCTTTCATTGATTCCTACGGAGCTTCAGCGAGAGCAGGCTACTTCTTTAAAGAAGATTTCGGTATTGAGTTTGCGTTTGGTAAAAACTCAGGTTCAGAAAATGATACGGCAAATGGTGTGAAAGAGCAGGGAACAGTTCCGTTCTATCGAAAAATTGATACCTATATGGGAGCTATGTTCATGTGGTCACCGTTTTATTCTAAGATTAATACTTTTAATAAGGTTTACTACTTTGACTGGATGTTTGGTCTTGGTCTTGCCAACATCAAGACTCTCGATAATAGAAATAAGTTTGATACGACTAGCCCAAATCAAAATACCTTAACGTCTGAGACAACTCTTGGAGCACTTTGGAATACGGGATTGAGATTTTATGTATCTGAGAACTGGAGCCTTCGTCTCGATGTTACTGGTCAAACTTATAAAGCTGATAAGTCAAAAAAATCACAGAACGCTACGGATACGACAAAAGCCAGTAAGATTTTTACGAATTACGACCTAGGTCTTGGTTTAAACTACAGCTTCTAAAGAGAGAAGATTTATGAAATTTTTATTTTTATCACTCGTCCTTGGAAGCCATCTTGCTCTAGCTGACTATGATCAGCTAGAAAAAGATTTTGGTAAAAGTTCTATTAACTTTGCAGGTTATCGAAAAACGATTCTTTCAACCGTTGATTCAGGTTTCCCTTATTCTGCTCTCCCATGGATTAAAGACTACCTGGTAAAATCAGAGAAAGGTCTTGATAGAGAAATCTCAAGATCCATCTCAAAAGTTGTAAGCATTGTAGGGATTAAACCATTTGAAAGTTTGCCAGATTCTGCCTTGAAAAAATTGAATGATGGACACTTCCTTTATATCTTGGCTAAAAGACAGCTTAAGGCTGGGAAAGCTAATATTGCACTGGAACTGTTAAAGAGCTTACCTCAAGATGATGCCTATCCATTCTTATTGAATCTCAAGGCTACGGCGTTAACAGTTGCTAAACAAGATGAGTCCGCACTTTCAACCTATAAAGAATGTATTGAAGAGTCACAGTCACAGATTTCGTCAAAAAAATCTCAAGTTCAGTTTAATCAAATGATGATGAATAGAGATTATTGTATAGCCGGAGTGGCACGCGTGAAATTCTCTCAAGGGAAATACCAAGAGGCGGAGCTCGCTTACTTAGATCTAAAAAAAGAATCTTTTGTTTGGCCTGAAATCCTCTTTGAAGAGGCTTGGACAAGTTATTATTTAAAAAATTATAACCGAACGCTTGGAAAACTTATTTCTTATCGAGCTCCTGTTTTTGATTTCATTGTTAACCCTGAAATTGAAATCTTGAAAGCGATGACTTATTTTAGAATGTGTCTCTATGACGATGCCAAAAAAGTGGTGGATTCTTTCTACCAGGATTATCTGACACCATCACGTGATCTGAGGGCTTATGTCCTTAAAGCTGGGAATGATTATTCACTTTATTTTAACCTCATGGCAGACTTTGAAGATGGAAAAAGTAGTGGAATAAGTGTCCTCGATGAATCTCTTCGTTCCATCCGCAAGGACGCTGCTTACCGAGAACTTAAGGCGAATTTAGTCGATGCTATCGCTGAGTTGAACCGAATCAGGAAGCTTGGGAATAGTTCTCTCGCGCAGAACTTATCAACAAACACGAAAACAGTCATTGGAGAATTTAAAACATCTCTCGGTGCTTATATTCGCTCATCACTTGTGACGAAGTATTCAGAATTTTATAAAGCTTTCGAGAATATGAGTTATATCAAGCTTGAGGTTCTTGCCATGAGGAAAGAGAGGATTTATCAACAGCTCGATGAGGTTGGTAAAAAACGAGGTGATGTGAAATACATCGACCGAAATGATAAACAGTATTTTTGGACTTTTAACGGTGAATTTTGGGCCGATGAATTAGGTGATTATGTTTTTGCTTTGAGGTCTGAATGTTAAATGTATTTTTTAGTTTGATTTTATCAGTCTCTTTATGGGCAACAAATTTAGATCAAAGAAGATCTAAGCTCCTTGCCATTATTGAAGAGGAGCTCAGTGAAGTTGAGAGGCTCGCAAAACAACAAAATGAGCGTCAGCCAGATACACTCCTTAGATTATCAGAACTTCACCTTGAAAAAGCTCGTCTTTGGAGAGAAGCTGAGAATGAAAAGTTCCTCTCTGTTGAGCCGGAAAAAAGACGAGATCTAAAGAAAGCTGATTTTTTCACAACATCTAATAAGTTTTTTAAACTTGCGAATCAGTCGGCACAAAGAATTGTTGAAAAACATCCAAAGTATCAAGGAATTGGTGAGGTTTACTATATCCTTGCCTATAACATGAAAGAGCTCGGTGACTTTGAAGCTTCGAAAAAATATTTTCTTTTAAGTGAAAAGAAACTCACACCGGACTCAAAGCTCGCATCAAAGTCAAAACTTGCTCTCGCTGATTATCACTATAATGATAATAATTTCTCAGAAGCCATACCACTTTATGAAAAAGCTCTTAAGGACCAGTCAGATAAATGGTGGACAAAAGACGCTTATAATTTGGCGTGGAGTTATTATAGAGAAAAGAATTACTCAAAAGCCATTTCTTTGATGGAGAACGTGTATCAAAAAAGTGCCGATCCTAAGTATATCGACATGAGAAACCAAATTAAAAGAGATCTCGGGATTTTCTATGTGGACGCAGGACGAGTCAATGATGCGATTACATTTTATGAGAAGAATGGACTAAGTTATACGGAACAGTTCATTAAAATTGCCCAGTCGATCACAACCCAGGGAAGATTTTCACAGGCAGAAGCCCTCTTGGCTGAGGCAAAAAAGAAAGAGAGAAACCCAAACTTAAGAGCAGAGATCTTAGTGGGTGAGTTAGCCCTCTTTGATAAGTTTAATAAACTAGAACAGCACTTTGAATCCTCTAAGGAAGTTGTTGCTCTTCACAAATCACAATCACTTCCTGAAGATATAGTGAAGAAAATTAACTTTCAGATTTCAAAAAAAGCAGCTGAACTACAAAAGCAAACGGCGTCTGATCTTTATAAAGATGTGCCAGAAGTAAGAAAGAAAAAATCTCAGCTCGCGATTGCCTACTTTGATCTTAGTCAAGAAATGAATCCGACGAAAGGGGCGGAAACTGCATTCTTCAAAGCAGAAACAGCTTACTCATCCGGAGATTATGCTCTCGCTCTTAAAAATTACACCCAAGCTTTTGATGCTACTCAAGATAAGGCTCTTCAAGAAAAAATTATTGAAGGGATGCTTTCCTCCTTAGGTCAAAAAAATCTTGATAAAAAGGTAGCAGAAGAGAATTATATCCCAGTCTATAATCGATACTTAAAGTTTGATTCAAAAAGTGAAAGAGCAAAAACGATTTACCCTAAATTGTTTAACTCTCAGATGGCCGAAGGAAAGGTAGAGCAAGCAGAAGTGACTTTGACGAATTTCGCTAAAACATACCCTAAAGAGTTTGAGATTCAGGAGGGGATGCTCGCGAAAGTCATGGACCATTATCGCTCCAAAAAAGATTACGCTAAGATCAAAGAATACGTGAGACGAATCAATGCTAAAGAGTTCTATGTATCCACGAAGTATGCAGACGCTTTAAGAACACTCATGACAAAAATTCAAATCGATGATGTTCAAAAGACATTAGAGTCTGGGGATAAAGAAAAAGCGCTTGAAGGATATCTTAAAATCTATCAATCAGCGGATGGAACTCCTAACGCCAAAGCGAACGCAGCCTACAACCTAGCAGTCCTTTATTTTGAGCTGGGAGACTTTAACAGCAGCTACAAATGGTCAACAGTAGCGATTAAAGAAATGGAAGTTGTTGACGTGACGAAATATAGTGATTCATTTCTTGGTCTAGCTTCAGGATATTTCTTAGCACAAAATTTTGCTCAGTCATCGGATCTTTCTCTTCGAATTGTAGCTAAATTATGTCAGCAATCTTATAGCAATAAAGATCTTAGTTTTAAGAACTCACTTTACGTTGCTCTCGCCAACAAAGATCTTGATCGAGCACTAGAGATTTTCAATCTTGGTAAGAAATGTCTTGTTCCAGATGCGGTGATCTCAGAAACATCTCTAGAGTTATTAAAAGATCTAGCTGGAGCTAAGAGATGGACAGAGTTCGATAAAGTCCTTTTGCAGGTTGAGTCGAGTGTTAAGAATTCATCTCAGTTGATTCCAGTTCTTGAAGTATATCGACGGGAACTTCAGCGCATCGGAGATACGGATCTTGCTCTTCAGATTGAAAAGAAGCAAGAGACCTATTTTGAGAAAGCTAAAAAACTTAACCAAGAGATTCCAGTTGAGGCGATCGATCTTTTTGCCTCAAAAATTGTCTCAGTCCTTCGAGAAAAGAAAAAAAATCTTGATTCAATTCAATTAGCCTTTCCAGAAGAAGTTTTTAATAAATCAGTGAAAGAGAAACTGGCCCTCCTTGACTCTATGACGAGCGATATCCTAAAAATACAAAAAATGGGATCAGGTAAAGCGATCGTAGAAAGCTACGTCTTAGGTATTGAATCTTATCAAAGGTTTGGAGATGAACTTTTAAGATTCACTCCAGAGAATAAACCACAAGAATACCTCGATAGCTTTAAAGCAGCCATGAAAGAGGTCTATGTCCCACTCCTTGAAAATGCCAAAAAACAACGAAAGGATGTTTCGAAATTGATTTCTGAGAATAAGATTTTATCCATCGAAAACTCAAAGATTTTCGTTGGTCCGCAGATGCAAAAGTTTATTTTCCCAATGAGAAAAGAAGTCCTTCTCATGGAAAGAGCAGGTAAGTAATGAAGCACTCACTTTTTTTGTTGATTCTAATGGCAGTGGTCGGTTGTGCTTCCAAAGCACCTCAGCCTGAGACTTCTTTATCAAAAACACAAGAGGCTCAGAAAGTCCGTGTTCGTAAAAAGGTTGTTGAGGCTAAGGTTGAGGAGTTTTATCCTCAGTTAAATGATACTCAATTATCAAAGCAAGTTCTCGTTTCAGAGTCTTTTGATGACCTTTCGAAACAAGAAATAAAAAAGGTTTCTCAGTCTAAAATGGAGAGCCTTGACGAAGATGCTGTAAAGAGAATTTCTCTCCTTTGTCATCAAGAAGATTTCAAAAACTCACAGCAACTTCAAGTGAAAAGTTTTTTGAACCACAAAAAAGTCCCTTCTTACTGGGTTGCGATTGGAAACTGTTATCTCAAGCAGTCAGAATATAAAAAGGCGCTGCTTTTTTATAATAAAGCACTTGAAGTGAAACCTGAGTATTCTCCGGCGATGAATAATATCGGCGTTTATTATTCTCGGATTAAAGACGACGCAAAAGCTTATGTGGCGTTTGAAAGAGCTTATAAAACAGCTAAATTTTCTAAGACACCTAGGTACAATTTAGCATTATTGTCATTTAAGTTTCGATTGCTTGATCAAGCGGAATCTTATTTTGCTGGTCTTATGGAAGACGGATCTGATGCTAATGTGCTCTATTATCTCACGAGTGTGAAGAATTTAAAAAATGACTTCGAGGGAGCAAAAAATCTTCTCGAACAAAATCGTGAGCTCGTCACAGGGGATGATCGTTTAAGGTTTAATCTCTCACTCGCGAACTGGGGTATGGGAGATTACGGTGGGGCTAAAGGACTCGTTGATGTGTTGAAAAGGTCTCAAGATGGTGTCGTTGCGAAAAATGCAGAGACGCTTGATCTCATGCTAGGAGAGAATAAATGAAATCAATAATTTTTTTGTTACTTGTCTCATCTCTTTCATCAGTCTTCGCTCAGGAGAAAAAGGTGAATTATGAGTATAAAAAATATGAAAAGTTTGACTTCGAAGAAATCGGCGTAGAAGGTGAGGCTGGAGCTCCTGGGGACCTTTCGATCTCTCCTAGGCTTAAGAAAGAGTTCACGAACAAACTTCCAGAGCGAAAAAACTTTAATAAAGAAATGAAAAAAGCCGTTGACGGCATAAGGTAGGAAATCGTGAATACTACGACTGAGAAACGAGAGAAAATGTTTGAGGTAAAAGCACTTTCAAGCATAGTAAAGACGAAGCAGAGTGTTTTTTCACCTGGGCGCTATCTCATTGGTAGATCTGAATCTTGTGACATGATCATCTCTCACGATTCCATTTCTGCCATTCATGCAGTGATTGAGATTTTTGAAGGTAAGGCCATTATCTACGATATGAATTCAACTAATGGAACTTACGTTAACGGTGAAAAAGTTGTGGTGAAAGAATTTTCCCACCAGACAATTTTCTCCTTGTCGGGGATTGATTTTAAAATCGAAAGCTATCGAGAAGAAGTTGCTCTTCCACCAGTTCTTGATATTTTAGAACCAATGAAGGGAGAGGCATCAGTTAAAACTCAGCTTCCACAGCTCCCAGTAGAAGCTCTTTCTAAAGCTGTCGAACCAAAGAAAACGAACAAAGTCGTTTACCCTCTGACTCTCGATCCAAAAGCAGAGATGTCCGAGTATATTTTTGAAGATAAAGATGAGCTTTATCCTATTTTTAACTATCATCCATCGAAACAAGCCGTTGAGGTGATCATTCTTTTTAAAGATCAAATTTTTAGTATCGATTATTTACCAGAAGGAAAAGAAACTTATTTCATCGCTGGGTCATTGATTGATTCAGATAATCTTGTTTTTCCGTACCTTGGTAAAGCTGAAAAAGTTCCTTTCGTAGAAGTCTCTGGTAGTAAAGTTGCAGTCCATACATTACCTGGATTTGAAACTCTACTTTTATCCGATAGACCGCAGTCACAGGTTAAAGCTAGTGCTACAACAACTTTGTCCTCGAAAGATATTTTAAGGATGCATAAGGGTGATTTACAGATCTTTGTTAGAGAAGTGGCAGCTCCTCCAGAGGTAGCACCGGCACCGATCCTAAAACGAGACCCAGAATTTAGAAAATATCTCGCGATTCTAGTTGTCCTTTTACTTATGACAACCATTGGCTTTAATGTTGTTGAAGTTCCTGAGCCCGAAAAAATCGATGAGTTAGCCCCTGAAAGGTTAGCGACGATTCTTTATAAACAGCCACTAACTGTTTCTAAAAATAAAGCCGTTGAAAAAACGGAGAACGCTCCTAAGATTGCTCAAAAATCTCCGACGAAAGTGGCTACTAAAAAGACGGAAACTCTTGAAAAGCAACCTGACATTAAAAACCCGGATGTGATCACAACGAAAGATCAAACTAGTAAACCTGATCCAGGTAAAAAAACAGCACAAGAGAAGAAGGTAGTGAAACAGGGGACAACTCCTGTTACGAAGCCAACAGATCAAATCATGGCGAGCGCTCAAGGTTCAGCATCTCCGAGTGCTAAATCGGTCACGACTAAATCTCCAACGGCTTACTCTCAGTACCAAGCAAAAACTCAAGGCCATGTTGAGGTCTACAAATCAGTCGACTTCAAAAGTTCTGTGAGCTCTCTTGTAGCAAAAGGTGGATCATTGAGTGGAGTTCAAACAAAAACTGTGTCAGGCTCTTCGTCTGGTGATTTTGCTGGAGTCTCAGCAAGTGTTGGATCCGGAACTGGTTCTATTAAAACTGTGGGAATCACAACTTCTCAAGGAAGTTTAGTCGGAGCAGCTTCGGGCGCCCTTGGTGAATCAAAAGGGGCAGAAGGACTTTCCGCTAAAACCTCTGTTTATACGGCCGGTATTCCGTCTGAAACTGTTGTTCTAGGATCGATGGATCCAGATGTCATCCGAAGAATTCTCTTAGAGCATCTTCCACAATTTAGATACTGTTATCAAAAAGAACTAGAGCGTTCTGGAGCAGAGATGGCCGGGGCGATCAAACTTAACTTCACCATCGGCGCTTCCGGTCACGTTTCTCAAGCCGGAGTTGATGGCAGCTCTAACCTTCCGACAGATGTTAAAAAATGTGTGGTGGGGGTTTTGAGAGGGATTCAGTTTCCTGAGCCAATGGGTGGGGGAACAGTGGAAGTCAAACAGCCGATGAACTTTTATCCAAAGAAAATCTAAATAAAAAAGCCCTCATTAAGAGGGCTTTTTTTATTTCATTTATTTTGATTTTCTGATCAACTCTTTAATCCTTTCAAATCGACTATCACCCACTTCCACATTTTCTTCGGTGTTAATCGCCAACTGAAGCTTCGTTACATCATTTTTAAGTTTTGAATTCACAGCACCCTTAACGATTCCTTTAGGTGCTAATAGGACTAAATCTCCTACAGCAGCGATCGTAATGAAAGGTACATTGAGTGGAAATAGCCCGAATTGGTTCCAAAACTTCGCTGTATCTCTTGTAAAAAAGAGGAGATCGATATCAGATTCTTTGGGATTGATTCTTGAAACTCTCATTTCACCACTAATTGAATCATCTAAGCTCTCGATGATCACTTTCCCATCCATCTGATGGATACGAATTTCCTCGTGAGTATCTTCGTTAGTGATCACTCCTGCAAATGTATTGAGAGTTAATAAACTTAATAAAATTGCACTCATGATTTTTTTCATAGATATCTCCGTATTGTTGTTCTTTCGACGATTCTAGATGATTCCAGGATTAAGATGAGGGACATTGAAAAAGTGATAGAGGAGTGTCAAATGTTTAGACAAATAAAAAAGCCCTCTTAAAGAGGGCTTTTTTTTAGTTACCTTGAGTTAAAACGACAAACTTAAATTCTTTGAAACCAGCGGAAGCACAAGTGTACATCACTCTCTTGAGTTCTGTGTACTTTAGTGTTTTATCCACGACGAGATTCGCAATCCCTGAGAATTTTTTTGCCTGCGGAGAGAGCTTCTCAGATTGCTTAATCGTTTCTTTAATCCGAACGAGTTCATTGTAAAGAGGAACAATTCGGCGATTCCCTTCATCATAAACATTCTCTCTTGGTGTATCAGACGAAGCATTTAGGACTTCTTTGTCATCAACCCAGATTTGAGTTTTTGAAACCTGAATATTTACCCCAAAGGAGTTTAATGATTCTGAAGCTGATCTTGGAAGATCAATTTCTTTAGGGACATTAATTATTACTCCAGAAGAGTTATAGCTCTGGAGAAGGAAGACGAGGAGAATCGTTAAAATATCTAAGAGAGACGTGATATCAATATCAAATACTTGATTCTTATTTCCTGAACGTCTAAAGCGTGAAGCGCGTCTTGGCATACAAATCCTTTAGCTCATGAGATTACTAAAGATGATTTTGCTGAAAAGATTTTTAATCTTCTCATCAATCCCCTCTTTATTTGTTTTAAAGATGGCTTCGTCAGTTTTTTTCAGCACTCGAACTTCATCCATGATCTTAACAATCTCTTCGTATGAAACATCTCCAACTGGTTCAAAAATAATGGAGTCTTCATCTAAGTGTTGTTTTTTGAGATCAACAAGAATGGTGTGGAGCCCCTCAAGATTAAACTGTCCGTCTTGCCCTCGTTCAAATTTTTGAACCGTTTTGGAAGGGATACCTCTATTGAGAAGAATCTGATTCGATTCAATAATCAACGTTAGCGCAAGAGGATCTTTTTGATCTTTAGGAGGTTCACTATCCGAAACAATAGGAACATCACTGGCGATCTCGTAAATTTTTAAAAAACTCGCCGACATTAAAAGAAAGAAAATAAAAATAAACACTGAATCCATGATGGGAACTAGGTTTAGCTTTTCTTCAGGTTTTCTCTTCTTTCGGCTTGTAGGTACTTTAAGCATAAATCGCTCTCTTATTCGTCAGCAGCTTTTTTTGTTCCTAGTAAATCTTGAAGCTTGACTGAGAATTCATCGATCTCAGCAATAATTTTTTCAGCCTTAGCTGACAAAAATGCGTGCATCATCATGATAGTAATAGCAGCAAGAAGACCAAGAGCTGTCGTGTTCATCGCAACCGCAATACCTTTTGCAAGAACTTCTGCTTTTTGTGTAGGATCCGCAGCCGAAACAGCTGAGAAGGACTGAATAAGACCTTGAATCGTTCCAAGAAGTCCAAAAAGCGTTGAAAGGTTCGCCGCTAATTGAAGATAAGGAAGTCTTCTTTCGATTTTAGGAATAACTTCGAGAGCACTTGCATCGATAGCATTTTGAACTTGATCTGGAGATTGAGTGGCACGCTTTAATCCACCTTTTAAAACTTTCGGTAGTGCAGCTGGTGAACCAGAGCAAACTCTAATTGCTCCTTGTATATCATTTGATAAAATATACCGCTGAAGTTCATTCATAAATGATGGGCCATCAACATCATATGTGTATGAGAGTTTTTTGAATCTCTCGAAGGCCACAACGATTCCGAATCCCCAAACGGCCAGGATCACATACATGAAGATCCCACCCTCAACGATAAAGCGAATAATGTCTTGAATTAATGTCATAGCAATTCTCCCTTCCATGGAAAAATAAAGGTTTATCTCTTTGATTATAAACTGAAATGGAACACGAGGAAGAAAAAAAGAAGGAGATTGAAGAGAATCTCCTTCCATATATAAGATTAAAAAAGACAGTTAACTGTTGCGGTTCTCGGAAGAAAAGTAACAGACTTAAATCCACCATCTTTTTTAAAGAAAAATGCGCTCGGCTTTTTAAACTAAAAGAAGATAAAGGTGAATAATTAATGCTTTGCGGTGTAAAAATTACAGATAATTTTCAGGAAAGAGGGCTCTTTCAATCCCTTCAATAAAGATATGGATGCATTTGATATGAACTTCTTGGATTCGATCGGTGATTTTACTCTCAACAACGATAGGAACATCAACCATTGACTTCAGAACGCCGCCATCTTTACCTAAAAGACCAACGACTTTCATGCCCTTCGCCTGCGCCGATTTCACAGCTTCGATAACATTTTTTGAATTCCCACTGGTGGAAATCGCCAAAAGAACATCCCCTTTATTTCCCCAAGCCTCAACGTAGCGAGAGAAAATAAAATCAAACCCAAAATCATTAGCAATACAGGTTATGTGACCAGCTTCAGAAATACCAGTTGCAGGAAGTGGCCGACGATCCTTACGGTAGCGGCCCGTGAGTTCTTCCGCAAAGTGAAGAGAGTCACACATTGACCCACCATTACCACAACTAAAAACTCGTCCGTTATTCTTAAAACTATCAACGAAAATTTTGATCGCTTGATCCACGAGTTTTAATTGTTCTTGATTTGAAATGAAGGCTTCAAGAGTAGACTGGGCTTCTAAAAAAGAGGAATGAATATAGTTCATGAAAAAAAACGTGGGAAATATAACTTACGTCCCACGTTTCACCCTAGTAGATTTAGATAAGTGAGTTTAAACCTTTAACGATTTCGGCTTTCGGTTGATTCCCAACGAGTGTACTTTTAACTTCTCCATTTTTGAAAAAGATAAGAGTAGGGATACCACGGATACCAAACTTTTGAGCAAGATCAGAAGCTTGATCAACATTAACTTTTACAACTTTTGCATTTGCACTTAACTCCGTTGCTACCTCGTCAAGAACGGGAGCAAGAGCTTTACAAGGTCCACACCAATCCGCCCAGAAATCCACAAGCACTGGCTTGTCTGACTTCAAAACTTCTTGTTCAAAATTCGCTGATGTTACATTTACTAAATTCGCCATAAAGACTCCTTAAATGAGACATTATGACTTTAGCTCAAGGAAATCCATTGGACAATCAAGGAAAATGCCCCAAAGTGAAAAAAAATTGGTTAGAATAAAACCCATGGATCGCAAAACCCTACTCAAAAAACCGCTTAACCGTGCTCAGCGCTGTCGCATGCTGGCGAAGTTGATCGATTTTCTGATAGTTGCCGTGATGTCGATCATGTTTTATCCCATGGGGCTTCTGATCGGAGTCTTCTATTTTTGTATCGCTGATTGCCTCTATGTGGGCCAGTCAATCGGAAAGCGCTTCATGGGTATGGCCGTTGTTTCCTTGATTGATGGGAGTCCCTGCAGTTTCGGTCAATCTTTCTTAAGAAATCTTCCCTTCAGTATCCCTCTTTTCTTTTTTATCTTTCCAGCCTGGGGCTGGATTTTTTCAGGTGTGTTTGCCTGTCCCGTTGCCGCCATGGAGGTTTACTATTTAGTGATGGGGCAATCAGTTCATCGCCTGGGTGATATTTTAGCCGACACCACTGTGATCGCAGACGATGGCACGAGACTTGATTTGAGAAAGACAAAATCTCAATGGTTTGATACTCCTCCTTTAGTCCATTAATCTAAAATAAGGTTTCTATGAAAAAACTTATTATCGTCGATATATCGAATTATATTTTCCGATCTTTTTATGCCATCAGACCTTTGAATGCACCTGACGGGACACCGGTGAACGCAGTCTATGGAGTTCTTGGTATGGTCTATAACCTCATCCAAGGTTTGAAACCAACTCACATCGTGATTGCGAGAGATACGAAAGAGGGATCCTTTAGAAAAGAAATCTATAAAGAGTATAAGGCTAACAGAACAGAACCACCTGATGAACTCAAGCCTCAGTTCGCACTCGTTGATGAGCTGATTCAAAAGTTAAAACTACCTGAAATCAAAATGGCAGGATATGAAGCTGATGACATAATTGGTTCGCTCGCCGTTCAGTGGAAAAATGAATTCGATGAAATCCTCATTGCCTCTGGTGATAAAGATCTCATGCAGTTTGTAGGTGGCCCAGTCAAAATTCTCGATACGATGAAAGAGAAAATCTATCAGCGCGAAGATGTAAAAGATAAAATGGGAGTTTATCCCGAGCAAATCGTGGATTACCTCTCACTCATCGGGGATAGCTCAGATAATATCCCAGGAGTTGAAGGGATTGGACCTAAGGGAGCTCAAGGGCTTATCGAGGAGTTTGGAAACCTTGAACACATTCTTCAAAATGTTGATAAAATAAAAAACAAACGATGTCAGACTGCTCTTAAAGAGCATGCTCACATGGCAACCCTTTCGAAAGAGCTAGTTAAGATCGTCACTCATCTTGAGCTGCCTCATTCACCTTTGACTTCAACTTACGAGCTTACCTTTGATCAAGAGTGCGAAGATTATTTAAACCGCTTAGGTTTTAAATCTTGGGTTTCGAAACTTGCTCCATTAAAAAAGACATCAGAAAAACAACTGACTGATGTGAAGACTGAGTTTGAGCTCTCGGAAGATCCTGCAAGTCTTGTGGTCACTTCAGGAGCGTTCGGAGTCTTCCTGAAAGATGATTATATTTACTTGAGTCAAAATCGCAGTGCTTGGGTGCTTCCACAAACAAAGAAAACACTCGAACTTTTAAACTCTAAAGATGCCTTCTTTTCTCTTTCGTCAGCGAAAGAGTTGCTAAAACTTTATTACTCTCATGACCTAGAACCAAAATTTCAATACTACGATGTGATGCAAGCTCATTTCCTTTTATCTCCGGATGCTAAAGGTGATCTGCGCTTTGTCGCAAGCGAATACCTCGGTCGTGGCCTTGGTCCAATCGAAGGGGGACAAGGAGATCTTTTATCGCAAGGGCCTAGTGCTGGAGAAAAACAAGTTTGTTGTGAATATGCACTGGCACTTTTAGAACTCTATCAAGTTTTAAAACCAAAACTCATCGACTTTGGAGTTACGAGTCCCTACGAGAAGCTAGATCTTCCGCTCATGAAAATTTTAGCCAAAATGGAGCTTCAAGGAGTGAGCCTTGATTGTGGTTACTATAAAGAGTTAGAAATTCTTTTTGGCCAAGAACTCGAAAAAATCGATGAAGAAATTTTTAAGGTTACTCAAGACAAGATCAACCTCAGGTCTCCGAAGCAAGTGGGGGAGCTCCTGTTTGAAAAATTAAAGCTTCCTGTGATTAAAAAAACTAAAACTGGTTATTCGACAGATGCAGATGTTTTAACAGAGCTTGCCAGTATGAACCTGCATCCAGTTCCTGAGCTCCTTTTAAAATCTCGTGAACTTGAGAAGCTTCTCAGCACCTACGTAAGAACACTGCCGACTCTTGTCGACACTAAAACTAATAAAATTCACACTCACTATCAGCTTGCGAATGCAGCTACAGGAAGACTTTCGTCGGATCATCCTAATCTTCAGAACATCCCTGTGCGAACTGAAAACGGAAGAAAGCTCAGACGTGGTTTTATCGCGTCTCCAGGAAGAGTCCTTCTTTCGGCCGACTACTCACAGGTTGAGCTCAGGCTTCTAGCGCATTTTTCACAAGACGAGAGCATGCTTGAGGCGTTTAAGCACGAGCGAGATATTCACAAACAAACGGCAGCAGAAATTTTTGAAGTCCCTCTGGAGCAAGTGACAAAAGAGATGAGAAATAGTGCTAAGGCCATTAACTTTGGACTCATGTATGGACAAACAAGCTTTGGACTTTCGCAGGCGTTGAAAATCCCACAGGGAGAAGCAAAAAAATACATTACGAATTATTTTAAAAAATTCTCCTCCGTGAAGATTTACCTCGATTCACTTAAAGAGTTAGCAGAGTCTACTGGGTATGCAGAAACTCTTTTTGAGAGAAAAAGAATTCTTCCTGAAATTAACTCCACCAACCGGCAAGTGAAATCCATGGCCGAGCGAGTGGCGATCAATAGTCCGATTCAAGGTACGGCGGCTGATATTATTAAACTAGCGATGATTCATATTGATCAAGAGCTGAGTCACCGACAATTAAAGTCAAAAATGATTTTACAGGTGCACGATGAATTGATCTTTGATGTCTTCCCAGATGAGCTGGAACAGATGAAAGCGATCGTAAAAGAAAAAATGGAAACAGCAGTCGATCTCTCTGTTGTTTTGAAAGTAGAGATGGGAACTGGGGTTAATTGGTACGACTTAAAGTAGATTTTTCTTTCTCCGATAAGTCTCTCATGAAGTTCCTTTTTTTCTTTATCTTGAGTTCGAACTTGTATGCGTACAACTGCCGTTGTGAACTATGGGTATCACCACCTATGATCAGTTCTCACCAGCAAGCGGATCAACTTATATCGGTGATTGAGAGAGAGAAGTTTTCAACAAAATCTTTAAAAGCTCAGAGCAGTTGTATTGAGAGTTGTCAGAAATACCAGGAAGAGAATTTCTCTTATCAAGAGCTTCAACAAATTGTCTTAGAGAACTCTGAAAAGCTTCAAGCTGAAAAAAAATTAGGTTTTAGCTGCACAGGAGCAACACCTCTCAAAGCTCCCGTCCGTTTTAAAGCACGCCTTGGGAGTCTTAACCTCGGTCACTTTTATGATCAGTTAATCGTTACAAATCAAGAGGTTAGCTGCTTTGGCTCGGTTCCATCCCAAGATAATATTTAATTCAGAATTCCCCTTAAAAAGCCGATAAAGAAGAAGGAGATATCTATGCTTCTTATTTGGTTGATCATCCCTCTTTTAATGCTTTTCTATAAATATTTTCGCGAAAATAAGAGAATTATTGAGGATCTTAAAAAGATTCAGCTTCAATCTCAACAACTCATGATTTTGCACTCTCAATTCACATACTTTTCTGTTGAGAGTTTTATCCTTTGTATTATTCCAGCGATGACATTCAATGATTACGAATTAAGTACCATCATCTTATTCTTTATAGGGCACTATCTTTTCTGTATTTTCCTTTACGGATTTGTTGTTAGAAAATATGAAAAAGCCACAGGTCTAAATTTGTGGGGAGATGTTCAGAAAAAAAATCTTAATGATCTAAAAATCAGCATGGGTATTTTTCTCATTCCCATTTGCTTCTACCAACTTTTGGGTGAAACATTCTTGAGCGATGTTGATGCGGACTGGGGAGGTTGGTGGTTCGTTGGAGTGGTCCTCAACTATCTCTTTCTTTCGGTGATGACGATTGTTTTTACAGTGGTGTTGATCTTACGACTTATTCCAAATCGAGAAATTGTTGAGCCAGAGTATCTTGAGATTATCAACAAACGCTTAAAGCAAGTTGGCCTTGAGTCACTTCGGCTTCGCTGGATTGAGACCGATTTAAAAAATGCCTTTGTCGTAGGGTTTAAATTGCCAGGTTTTGCGAACCAAACTCTCATGATCGGAAGAGGCTTAAGAGACGCTCTTACACCCGAAGAATTCGATGCAGTTGTTTGTCACGAACTTGGTCATATAGTAAATAAACACACTATCAATCGATTGATTTACATGGCCGTCACTTATATTGCTCTCTTGTTCATTATTTCTTGTATCTTTTTTCTTGTCCCAATGATCTTGCAAATTATCTTCGGAATTGATGTTCTTTTGAATACTTCTAATTATACGAGTTATATTTCTATCCCTGTTGTTTTAAGTATCTTTGGATGTAACTGGTTCATATTTAGAAAAAGTCGTCATCATGAGTTTGAAGCCGATGGTTTCGCTGTGATAACCCTGGGAGCTTCTCTTGAAGCTTGGAAGTCTTCTCTAGCGAAGCTTATGTCTCAAGATGATCTCCCCGATTATGTTAAAGAGAAGCGAGAAAAAAACAAAAAAAGTATTCTTCCCAAAAAAATGTCATCTTTTTTTAGTACCCACCCAGAATTTTCACAAAGATTGAGCTCTCTTGAGGATAAACTCAAATTTAACCGTTCATTTAATTACATGAAGGAGAGAGCGAGTTTTATTGAGCTTTTACAATGGAAATATGTCCTATCAACTTTCGGAGTTGTTTTGAGTTTACTCATTATTGTTAAGAATCGTGTGAATGAGGACCGAGAGTTCATTTCTAAATTATCGAAGCTAACACCACAAGAGATTGCGTCGAATGATAAGATCCTTGAAGAGATTCGTCATAAAAAATTGATCTATCCTTCTTTACCAGCTCACTATTTTGTGATGAAAAAAAATGATGATAGCTTAACGGAAAAACTTATTGATAAAAAAATTGTTAAAGCCTCTCATGTGCTTTATTTTCTTGCGAGACAAAAGAAAGATGAAGGTAAGTTTGAGTATTTTTTTAAAAAGTATCAATCGAGATTGAGTAAAGATGAGGTGATCTACTTTATTCGAGTGACGAAGGCTGATTCAAAAAGTCGAAATCTTGTCTTGGAGTCAAAGGTGGCTCATAACTATGGGTTAAAGTTTTCTCAGTCTAAGCGTCAGCCAGCGTCCGTCAAATCTGAGTAAGCCAAGTGACAGGAATGATCGTTTCGAGGGTAAGGAAGTTACTGTTATTATCTTCGACTTCAAGTTTAATCCATTTGCCTTCATCGAGTGGAAACTTCTGTCTCGAGATATCACCTAAATCTTGGGCTCGGTTGTTCTGACACTTCTCAAGAACAAAAGAAAAACTTGTTGGTTTATAGATGCACTTAAGGTCGTAATCAAAATACCAAAGATCGCTGACGTAATTGAAGTAGAGATTGACGATCTGATCTTTGATGAGACCTTTTCGCCAAGATATTTCAGCTGGCACCTTAACTCGAGCATCCTGATAGAGCTTGTATTTTTTGACATTCCCGAGCGACGTATCGATTTCAATCGAGAGCTCTGTTTTGAACTCATCAACTCCAGGGACTTGTTTTGATGCGGACGAAGTCTCGGCAATCTTTTTCCCACATCCACTGGCCAGTAGAATGAGGGAAGAGATAATTTGAGTCCGTGTCTTATTTAGCATTTCACATCCTTTAAAATGCTCTCCTTCTTATTTTACCTCTTCTTTAAAAAATAACATCCCGTCCCCTTTGAACCATAAGTGTCTGAAATTATTAGTTGTGGTGGGCATTTTTTGCGTTGAAGTTGGAATTTATTTCTCCTTCCTCCTTGACACTGATAGATTCAGCCTCATCTTTAGGCTGCCAAAACATTTAAGCATTTAATTTCTTAGGAGGAATTATGACAGTAAAACCACTACAAGATCGCGTTCTTATCAAAAGACTTGAAGAAGAAACTAAAACGGCCGGTGGAATTATCATTCCTGACAACCATAAAGAAAAGCCAGCTCAAGGTGAAGTCGTAGCGGTTGGTTCGGGCTACAGACTACAAGACGGATCAGTAAAAGCTTTAGATGTTAAGAAAGGGGATAAAGTACTCTTTGGAAAATACTCGGGTACTGAAGTTAAAGTTGAGGGATTAAATTACCTCATCATGAAAGAAGATGAAATTCTAGGTGTTTTACAATAATAAATTTTTAATTTAAGAGGAGAATCATATGTCAGCTAAAGAATTAAAGTATTCTGAATCAGCTCGTAACTCAATCCTTGCTGGAGTTAACGCTCTTGCAAACGCCGTTAAAGTCACACTTGGACCTAAGGGCCGTAACGTTGTTATCCAAAAATCATTCGGAGCTCCGGCCATCACAAAAGATGGTGTGTCAGTGGCAAAAGAAATCGAACTTGAAAACGCGTTCGAGAATATGGGTGCTCAACTTGTAAAAGAAGTTGCTCAAAAAACAAATGAAGATGCTGGTGACGGTACAACAACCGCAACAGTTCTAGCTCAAGCTATTTACCGCGAGGGTGTTAAACTCGTGGCTGCTGGTCATAATCCAATGGACCTTAAGCGTGGAATTGACCTTGCTACAGCAAAAGTCATTGAAAAACTAAAATCTATGTCTAAGAAAATCGATACAGCTGAAGAGATTGCTTCTGTTGGATCAATTTCTGCCAACAATGATCCTGAAATCGGAAAATTACTTTCTGAGGCGATGACAAAAGTTGGTAAAGAAGGTGTCATCACGATTGAAGAATCAAAAACTGCTGAAACATCACTTGATGTTGTTGAAGGGATGCAGTTTGACCGCGGATACGTTTCACCGTACTTCGTGACAAACGCAGAAAAAATGGAAGCTAATTTCGAAAATCCATTCCTTCTTATCACAGATAAAAAAATCTCTTCGATGAAAGAGCTTCTACCAACACTTGAAAAAGTTGTTCAAACTGGTAAACCACTTGTGATCATCGCTGAAGATATTGAAGGTGAAGCACTGACAACTCTAGTTGTGAATAAACTTCGTGGAACTCTTAACGTTGCAGCTGTTAAAGCTCCAGGGTTTGGAGATAGAAGAAAAGAGATGCTAAAAGACATCGCGATCCTCACTGGCGGACAAGTGATTTCAGAAGAGCTTGGTATGAGCCTTGAAACAGCGACTCTTAAAGATCTTGGAACTTGTAAAAAAATTAATATCGATAAAGAAATCACTGTCATCGTTGACGGTGCAGGAGCGAAGAAAGACGTTGATGCAAGAGTTGCTGCTATCAGAGCTCAAATTGCAGAAACAACTTCAGATTACGATAAAGAAAAACTCCAAGAAAGATTGGCTAAACTCGCTGGTGGCGTAGCTGTAATCAAAGTGGGAGCTCCGACTGAAGCAGAAATGAAAGAGAAAAAAGATAGAGTTGAAGATGCTCTTAACGCAACAAGAGCTGCTGTAGAAGAAGGTATTATCGTTGGTGGTGGAGCTGCTCTTTTACATGCCTCTACAGCCCTTGAAGGTCTTAAAGGTGCGAACGAAGAGCAAAATGCTGGTATTAAAATCATCAGACGCTCGATTGAAGAGCCTCTAAGACAAATCGCTTTCAACGCCGGAGTTGATGGTGCGGTTGTTGTGAATAAAATTGTTGAAAGTAAGAATGCTTCTTACGGCTACAATGCTCGTGATGATAGATACGAAGATTTAGTGAAAGCTGGAATCATTGATCCAACTAAAGTAACGAGATCAGCTCTTCAAAACGCTGCTTCAGTGGCTGGCTTAATGCTAACAACTGAAACGATGATTGCTGACCTTCCTAAGAAAGACGATGCTCCTGCTCCAATGGGCGGCGGCATGGGTGGAATGGGAGGCATGGGCGGCATGATGTAATCATGTCCTCATATTCTTGATTTATTTCCTCGGAAAGGCACCCTAGTGGTGCCTTTCTTTTTTTTAAAGTCCCACTTTGTCACCAGCTAACTCCTCCATAAGACGTCATTCAGGCAATTTAATCTCTCTCCATTCTTGGCCCTGGTTATGCAAAGATAGGCTTTGAAAAATTTGGCAAGGAAGCCAAAAAGTTAAAGCCAGGGAGTGGCCTTATGCTGGGATTCATTTTTTCTCTTTTTCTTTTACAAGGATGGAGTATGGTCACAGTTCCTGACATCAATTGCCCTGATGTTTTTATTGGAGAGGTTCGCGAGAAAATTGAACCTTTAGGTGCTATCGATCCGTTCTCGGTGGAGAAAGTTATTTTCAGTGTTGATGAGATTGAAAAAGGTAAAGATGAGGATATCAAGAAAGTAGACAACCTCATTTACGGCTCCTTAAAACTCGACATCGGTCATCGCTATAAAGTTCATTTGAGATCAGGAAAAATCTGTTCAGTTGAAGAGGTTTAAAATGAAAATAATTTTTTTCCTTTTACTGTCTCAAGTTTGTTTTGCTTACCAACTAACCCAAGACTTTAGAAACGGCTTTTATTGGGCAAATTTACCAGTGAAAATCGTCGTTTCTGAATCCATCCCTTCGAAGGTAGATGTTTTAAAAAGATTAAGTCAGAAGGCTGTCCAGGAGTGGGAGTCGAAGTCAGGTTTTTCTCTCTGGAGTTTTGTTAATTCAGGAACTCCTAACCTTATCCGGTGGTCAGATAACTTCGCTCAAGAAACAAAATATGATGCGCAGTCGGTGCTTGCAGTCGCGATCCGCTATACGGATGGCCCTTACTTTGCGCGGACTGAAATTATCATTAATGGAAACCATCCCATTAATTCAGTTGAGCAACACCTCCAGACAACCATCACTCATGAGCTTGGCCATACCTTGGGCCTCGATCACTCAGAAAACATGAATGCGGTGATGGCCCCCACTTTACAGTACCCATACTATGGACTTCACCAAGATGATCTCGATGGGATGAATGAGGTGGTCACCACTACCCAGGATAGAGAAAGAGTCAACTACGTTTCCCCACTTGCTTACGAGGAAAAAACCTCAAGCTCATCACCTTTGAGCTGTGGTACGGTTCAGGTTAGTCCTCAGGGGCTTGGTCAGGGTTATTTCTCGCTTGCTCTCGGAGTGCTTTTGTCAGTCATGAGAAGAGTGTTAAATTGGTTTAAAAATCTCCGATAAGGAGGTTATGAATGCGCTAGAGACAACACCTTCATTTTTTTATCTTGTGTTCGACGAACAGATCCCAAAACATTTCTATGAATTCAGACAACACTTGAGTCGAGAAGGTGTGATGCTGGTTCCGATTAGAATCGAGCAGGTTCAATCAATTCTTTCAACGACCTCTCAAGAACAAATCATCCTCATTCAATCAGTCGCTAATGTCCAACAGCTAAATCAGTATCAGAAAAAAATTCGTCCCTACTTAAAGTATATTTTAAAATCTAAGAGGATAACACTTCTGCATTTTAGTAGTTTTTCTAAGATTGATGACTCGAAACAGTTCCATAGCCTCAGGAATTATTTCTTCATCAGATTTCCTGTCAGTTTATTCGAACTTGCGCCAAAGATTGTGAGATACTATGAGCTCAAATCAACAGAATTAACGTTGTGGCCAGGAAGAAGAGCTCCTCGTCTAAGTTCAGAAGTAGGCTAATCATGAAAAGTAAAAATACAGAACATACCGTGCGTATCCTGACACTCTTAAAAATTGATGCCAATAATCTCTTTGATCGGATTAAAAATCGAAAGAATCAGTATCTGGAGATCTTTGCTCTTCGCCGGACACGAGAACATTTCGAAGTGATTTTCAAAAATCGCTACCAAGATACATCTCTCACGGATCTCGCGAGCTGTTCACAGGATTTAATCCATGTTCTTAACCAGTTCTACACACATGCTGAAGAGATGAGTTGGTATCTTTATCAAACTGAAGATATGCCTAATACGGTTGATGATTTTATCCATCGAAAAATTATTAAGATGGAAAAACTTCTCTCCACTTTGAACTTGTTCTTAGATGCGGAATTAGGTATTTCCCAAGATACGCCAAGTGACGAAGCCGAGCCTCTGCCAGATGAAGTCTTTACAGACATCTTCTCGGATGATAATTCTCAAGAGGTATGATCCAATTTTTTTTCCTCATTATTTTTTCTGCTTGGGCAAGAGAACCTATCTCAGGTTCACGGTTTCAACACTTAACTGGTATGAAAATCGGACAAGACTCCAAGACTCAATGGGATCAGCGATATAGCCGCTCAACTTTCGTTTTTGGTAAATCACCAGCAGAATTCCTAGCTCAAAACTATGAGTACTTACCCTTCGAAGGTAAGGTCTTAGACATGGGAATGGGTGAGGGAAGAAATGCTGTCTTCTTGGCGCAAAAGGGATTCAAGGTCACAGGTATTGATATCAGTTCTGTTGCCGTTAAAAAAGCCTATCTTCTTGCTCAAGAATTTGGTGTGAGTATTAAGGGTGTGGTTGCTTCTCTTAAAGATTATAAAATCCAACCAAAAAGTTATGATGCGATTATTTGTTTTTACTATGTTGATAGATCGATGATTGAAAAAATGAAAACCTGGCTCAAACCCGGCGGAGTGATCATCTTCGAGGCGTACACAGAAAATCAAATGAAAAGGGCCGGCAAGAACTCAGATCTTCCCGAGTTCTATCTTAAAAACCAGGAACTCATCAAACTTTTTGACGGATATCAAATTTTAAAATTTGAAGAGCCTCTTCATACAAAACAGTTTCAATCAAGTATCATCGTTAAAAAGCCACTTTAGCCTTCATCGTCCTTTTAAAATATTCTTGCCGTGGCATAATATAAGAATGCGATATCATTTATTTTTAACATTTTTTATCCTTACGTCGCTTTACGCGCAAACGGAAGAGTCGACTCAAGATGAAAAAAGTTTTCACTTCACTGGCAGAGTTTCAAGAATCAATCAAACGGCGCGACTTGCGAGAATCAGAACAGACTTTGCGAACATTAAATTTCTTAATAAACGAGACCGAGTTATTTTCTGGAACGATACTTACCCTCAACAAAAATGCTACTCACTCGTTGAAGGAAAAACGAACGACTATCTTCTCTTGAATGTGCCTCAGATGAGTGAATGTCTTCAGCGAGTACACTTCTCTACGGGCTCTTATCTTCATTTCGAGAGTGATGAGCTTAAAGACACTTTGAAAGTGGTTAAAGAACTGGTCGACGTTCTTCAGAAGAAAAGATTGGCACTCGTAGCGAAAAAAGAGCGTCATCGCCGCGAACTCGATGGCCATGTTGAAAAGGTCAATACGACAAATAAAAGATTTGAAATTCTCCGTCAAAAATTAGAAATTGAATGGCAAAAAGAACTAGCTGATATCGAAGAAGATAAGGCGAGAAATTTTACAGAGTTTAAAAACGCTGAGGCCCGGTTAAATGAGATCGAAGTCAAACTCGAGTCTTACCGGATTGATGACCATAACCTCAAGCTCGATCGTTGGGCGCTCGATCCAAAACTTTACGAGAAAAAATAGATAAGGAGTCTTTGTGATGTTAAGAGGAATTTTTTTAACCCTCATTCTTTCATTTATTATCGCATCCTGTGACAAGGGTAAAGATAAAGGAAAGTCAGGAATAACCTTTAACATTGGTGGAGAACCTACCACCTTAAATCCTCTGGCAGATTCAGATGGCTACACACCTGCCATTCACGCTTATATTTTTGAAACACTCTTAACCTATGACTTAGATACTCATGACTTTAAGCCTTACCTCGCGAAAGAGTGGACAATCTCTGAAGATAAAAAAACTTTCGATTTTACCTTAAGAGATGGTGTCAAATGGCATGACGGACAACCTCTCACGGCAGAAGATGTGAAATTTTCTTATGATGTGATTTTCACTGATGACTACAAGGCTGTTCAGCGCCGTCCTTTCTATGAGTCGATTAAAGAGGTTCAAATCCTCGCACCAAACAAAGTAAGATTTATTGTGAAAGATGATTACTTTTTAAACTTTGATGTTTGCGCAGGACTTGAAATCCTTCCGAAGCATTTTTTCAGTAACCCTCAGAACAAATCTGATTTTGGAAAAAAATTAATTGGGACTGGTCCTTATATTTTCTCTAAGTATGATAAGGGACAAAAAATTACACTGGTGAAGAACGCGGATTGGTGGGGATTGAATGATCCTGAAAATAAGCAGCTTTATCAAAACAAGAAAATCAATTTTAAATTTTCAAAAGAGGAGAGTGTCTCTCTCGAGCTTCTTAAAAAAGGAGACATTGATTATCTTGGACTTACTCCAGACGGCTACATGAAAAAAACAGTTGGTGAGATCTGGGATAAAAAAATCGTTAAGGTTCAAGCTCAGAATAAAACACCAAAAGGTTTTAACTTTATCGGGTTTAATCTCAAGAATTCGCTCTTTAAGGATAAAGAAGTCAGAAAAGCTCTCTCCATGCTTTTTAACCGACCACTGTTAAAAGAAAAATTTGAGTATAATCTTACCGAGTATGCGACGGGCCCAATTTATGTTCAGTCTGACTATGCGAACCCGTCAGTGACTGCGATTAACTATAACCCTCAAGAAGCTATTTCTCTTTTAAAGAAAACTGGATGGGGAGATTCTGATAAAGATGGTATTTTAGATAAAAAAATCAATGGAAGGCTGACGAAGCTCTCTTTTACCATCATGGAACCGAACCCAGATATGGTAAAATACTTAACCATTTTTAAAGAAGATGCAGCTCAGGCGGGAGTCGAAGTTTTAATTAAAAACATCGAATGGAACTCTTTTGTGAAGCTTCTTGATGAGAGAAATTTTGAAGCCGTAAGACTTGCTTGGGGTGGGGGAAGTGTCGAGTGGGATCCAAAACAAATTTGGCATTCGGCTTCGATCAGTGGTGCTGGATCAAACTTCATCAGCTATTCAAATCCTGTTGTCGATAAGCTCATCGACACCGCAAGAAGAACGCATGATAAGACAGAGAGAATAAAAATTCTTCATCAGGTTCACCAGCTCATCTCTGATGATTATCCTTATATTTGGTTTTTTAATCCGAAATACAGCATGTATGGCCATACAAAAAGAATCCAAAAGCCAAAAGATACTTTTGTTTATGGAATCGGAACTGAGTACTGGGTGACACAATAATGCTCAAATACTTTCTTAAACGTCTCTTGATTATGATCCCAACTTTGCTTGGGGTCACTCTCGTCGTTTTTGTCGTCATCAATATGGCGCCAGGTGGACCGATTGAACAAAAACTTCAGCAGTTAAAATTCGGAGGCGCAGCCTCAGACTCTGGTCTGGGCCAACAACAGGCCAATAATCAGGGTGTATCAAACGAAGTCATGGAAGCCTTAAAGAAGCAGTATGGTTTTGATAAGCCTCTTCATATTCGCTATCTCCTTTGGCTTAAAAATATAGCAACTCTTAATCTAGGTGAGAGCTTCACTTATGAAGAACCAGTGATCGATGTGATCACAAGTAAGTTTCCTGTCTCGCTCCAGTTTGGGATCATCTCCTTAGTTTTAAGTTACTTGATTTCGATCCCACTTGGGATCCTTAAGGCGATTAAGAACGGATCAACTTTTGATCTTATCTCAAGTTTTTTCCTTTTTCTTTTTTATTCGATTCCTTCCTTCATGCTCGCTATTCTTTTGATTGTTTTTTTCGCTGGTGGAAGTTTCTATGAGATTTTTCCTGTGGGTGGTCTCTACTCGGAAAACTATGATGATCTTTCAACCTGGGGACAGATCCTCGATCGGATTCATCATTTCTTTTTACCAGTTCTTTGTTATACGATTGGATCCTTCACCAGTCTCACGATTTTGATGAAGAATTCTCTGATTGAGGAAATCAAAAAAGATTATATCCGTACCGCAAGGGCCAAGGGTGTGGATGAGAAAATGGTGTATATGAAGCATGCACTTCGAAATGCTTTGATCCCAATTGTGACGGGACTTGGCGGTTTTTTAAGTGTGTTTTTTGCTGGATCATTACTCCTTGAAACTATT